>FWWL01000583.1_pt1 | contig 63380 bp, 69 predicted proteins | sample 2228331 | NCBI WGS metagenome assembly FWWL01 (sample SAMEA103939775, study PRJEB20133) | metagenome
TTCTTAACTAACGGAGAACTTTAGTTTTAACAGCAGCAGGTCACCGACATGGGTTGGCGGGCTCGCTGCACTAAAGGGCAGTTATGCTTTTTATTTTTTCACGGAGGCGGGTTTAATGCTCTATATATTTAGCGGGTTGCCGGGAACCGGGAAGTCCACGTTATCATCAGCTTTGGCTAGAGAGTTATAGGCAACGTATCTCCGGGTCGATGTAGTGGAGCAGGCAATGCGGGCCGCTGGAACGTGGGTTGATGGACCTGCGGGATACATCGTGTGTTATGGAATTGCATCGCAGAATCTCCGGTTGGGCCTCGATGTTATAGCTGATACGGTCAATCCCATCAATGTAACGCGCCAGGCCTGGCGCAATGTGGCGGAATCTCTTGAAACTCCGTTTGTGGAAATCGAAGTGGTATGCTCAGATGATCGTGAACACAGGTATCGAATCGAAACGCGTGTAGCCGATATTCCCGGCTTGGTTCTACCTACGTGGGAGAAGGTCAGGAACCGACAGTACGATGTTTGGGACCGAGATCACATCGTCATCGACACAGCTCACCAGACTGTGGCCGAAAGCTTGAAGACGTTGCTTGAACAGTTGGATCGGGAGCGTAGAAAATTTTGTTGATTGCACTAACGGGCACTCGATAGTTTAGAAGCTTGCTATGTCGCGGCTCCAATTTATTTGTTGAACGAACAGAAGAGCACTATAAGATATTCAACTATACATGAAGGGATAAACGGAGCTATGCGTAATTCACCGAGAATTCCAGAGGAGCACCTTAGATCCTGTCTAAAGGAGCAGTACGAGTTGACTCCGTCCACGCTTGAGTTTCTTGCCCTGGGACTTGATTACAGCGCTGCAGTGTATCATGTGGTTTGCGAGCTGGGAACTGCCTATCTGCTCAAAGTCACGTCTAGACCTCTATACGAATCACGATATCTGGTTCCTCGCTATCTCAACGATCAGGGGATAACATCCGTCGTGGCTCCCATTTCTACCAAGAGCGGTACCCTGTGGACCCAGCAAGAGGATTGGACTGTCGTTGTCTACCCCTTTATCAACGGGGAGTCAAGCTTCAAGGGGATGTCGGTCGAGCAGTGGAATAAGTTGGGGACCATCTTTAAACGGATTCACCAGATCATTTTGCCGCCTGAAGGATTTAAGTCTCTGCGACAGGAGACCTTTGATCCGACGGAATACGTTCGAGGGGTACGAACCTTTGAGGATCAATATACACTCTTTGAAGGCGAGAGTATCTTGGAGCGTACACTTTGTGCTGCTTGGGTACAGCATAGATCGAAGATACACACGATGTTGACCTCATTGGAAGAGCTGGCAGGGTTGCTCCAATCGCGAACAATCCCGTACGTAATATGTCACGCGGATCTCCATCCAGCCAATTTGATCCGAGATCAGGCTGGGAACGTGTTTGTAATCGATTGGGACGAGGTGATGCCCGCTCCTAAAGAGCGCGATTTCATCTTTGTCAGGCATCCACATGCCGATGCATTTTTTCAGGGGTACGGAGCAGCCGCAGTGATTGATGAGAAGGCGCTCAACTACTACCGCTTAGAAAGGAACATTCAGGATCTAATTGAGTGTGCAAGAAACGTGTGTATCAGGGATGATTATGATTTAGGGGAAGAAACCAAGGCGGATGCCCTCAAATTGTTTCAAGATATCTTGGCGGAGGAAAGAGCTTGGTAGATCACAGTATGCATGTTTTTCGTAAATATCCCATTTATGTGAATCATTCCGCTAACGGGCAGTATAACAAAATGATATCGTTCTTAAAATTGCTCCTCCGTGATACAATTAATTCGAGATCTTTGTGGTCGTTGATGCTACATGACGAAGGGTAAAGCCGATGATTATAAAAGAAATTAATGATATTCACATCGAGAGGATTAAAGATTTTCGAGGATCAATTGTTGTATCAAGAGGACAGGTACATGTATTAGATAAGTTGCCAGGGTACGTTGTTTTAATCGATGATGAGATAAACGGACTGATCACTTATAATATTTCTAACGATGAATGCGAAATTGTCTCCCTTGATAGTAAGGTAGAGGGAAGAGGAATAGGATCTACACTCATTAATTTAGTTGTTGAAAAAGCGAAGGAAAGTATCTGCAAACGTATATGGTTGATCACTTCGAATGATAATTTAAAGGCTATTCGATTTTACCAAAAGAGGGGCTTCGACATAAAGGCTGTCCATCAAAACGCCATAACTGAAGCCAGAAAAATAAAACCATCAATTCCGTGGGTAGGAATTGATGGGATACCCGTCCGCCATGAAATTGAATTTGATTTAATTTTAGACCATTAGGAGCAGTTTGCCGCCACGGTAGCTGCTCCTTCTGTCGTCAAGCTAAAGGGCAGAATAACGTAATGGAAGATACATTTCTTTTAGAAAAATGAAGTTTCCTAATAATATAGGCTGCTTCATTTTTTGTTGGAAAAAATTATAATCTATTGCATTAAATATACGTATGCGATATATTGCATATAGGAATTTTAATAGTAAGGATGATAACAATGCCAGTACCTAAGAATTTTTCCTCGCCAGCGCGGATGTCCGCAAAAGAAAGAGCCTTCTCCCAGATTCAACGATGGATTATCGATGGTACGCTGCAACCAGGGGAAAAGCTTATTGACTCTGAATTGGCGGATTCACTCAGCGTAAGCCGCACACCGATTCGAGAAGCCTTTCAACTCCTCGAAGTACAAGGCCTTGTTTCCATGCATCCAGGTAAGGAAACGAAAGTAACGGAAATTGAGAAAGACGATATTCTCAAGATGTATTCCACGATGGCTGCTCTCCAGGCTTTAGCTGCAGAGAACACGGCGAAAATCATTGTCCCAGAGCAAATTGAGCAACTAAGATTGCTGAATCTGGAATTTGCCAAAGCGATTCAGAGCGGTCAGGCTTACCAGGCGATGGAGACGGATGAACAATTCCATAACCTTATTGTGGAGCTTACAGATAATCCTTATATCGCAACCTTCAGTGCATCACTTCAAATTCACATTCGGCGATTTAAGTATGTTTTCTTAAAACAGCCGATTACGGCTACACAAGCATCTGTCGATGAGCACGCTTTGATCATTGAAGCTTTCGAGAAAAGGGATAGCGAGCATGCGCAGGCCATCATGAAGCAAAATTTCACCCGTCCGATGCAAGAGCTTCACGGATTACTTTAACCGAGAGGGGATAGCAGCAATGGAGAATGGTAAGGATCTTCGTTTTCGAAGCAAGGTTATTAGCGAAGGTGCCAACCGGGTGCCGAACAGGGCGATGCTTCGCGCGGTCGGCTTTACGGATGAGGATTTCAAGAAACCGATGATTGGAATTGCTAGCACTTGGAGTGAAGTAACCCCGTGCAATATGCATATTAACGAACTGGCCATTCAAGCGAAGCTAGGGGCACGTAATCATGGCAGCGCTCCCCTCATTTTTAATACGATTACAGTTTCGGACGGCATATCGATGGGGCATGGAGGCATGCTCTTCTCACTGCCAAGCCGAGAAGCCATTGCGGATTCGATTGAAATTGTAGTCGGGGCCGAGCGCTTTGACGGTCTAGTAGCCATCGGTGGATGTGACAAGAACACACCTGCCTGTCTCATGGCTATCGGGCGGATGAATGTTCCTTCCGTCTACGTCTACGGCGGGACGATTCAGCATGGTAAACTTGACGGCAAAGACGTTGATATAGTTTCGGCTTTCGAAGCGGTAGGGCAGTATCATGACGGAAAAATAACAGATGAGCAGCTGCATAAGGTGGAGTGCAGTGTATGTCCAGGGCCAGGCGCTTGTGGGGGGATGTACACCGCCAATACCATGGCCGCTGCTGCGGAAGCGATGGGCATGAGCCTTCCCGGTTCGTCTTCTACACCAGCTATTTCGCCTGCTAAGGCGGCTGAATGCGCAGCGGCGGGCAAGCAAGTCATTTCGCTGCTAGAACAGGAGATATACCCTAGAGATATTATGACGAAAAAAGCGTTCGAGAATGCCATTACAGTCGTTATGGCCTTAGGCGGTTCCACCAACGCGTTCCTGCATTTGCTGGCTATTGCGCATTCCGTTGGCGTCGATTTGACATTGGACGACTTTGAGAGGATTCGTCTTCGTGTTCCCCATCTAGCAGATTTGAAGCCAAGCGGAGCTTATGTGATGCAGGATTTAAACGATATTGGGGGCGTTTCTGGCGTAATGAAGCTTTTGCTGTCTGAGGGGCTTTTGCATGGAGATTGCCTCACGGTTACGGGAAGAACCTTGGCAAAAAATTTATCCGAGGCAGCTCCTCTTCAACATGACCAAGAGATCATTCGCCCGTTGGATAAGCCATTGAAGCCGAATGGACCCTTGGTTGTACTTCGAGGTAACCTTGCTCCGGAAGGCGCTGTTGCCAAAATGTCAGGGATGAAGAAGCAGCGGTTTGTCGGACCGGCAAAGGTGTACGACAGTGAGGAAGAGGCGACGGAAGCCATCATGAGGAATGAAATCTACAAAGGGGATGTGTTGGTCATTCGCTATTGTGGTCCGAAGGGCGGACCAGGCATGCCGGAGATGCTGTCTGTTACTGCACTGATTGTTGGTAAGGGGCTCGGTGGAGAGGTGGCCCTGATCACGGATGGCAGATTTTCAGGCGGTTCACATGGATTTGTAGTTGGCCACGTATCACCTGAAGCACAGGTCGGCGGACCGATCTCATTGTTGAGGAGCGGAGACACCGTCACCATCGACAGCGAAACGCAACAGATTCAACTTGAAGTGTCCGAAGAGGAGTTGGCTGCCCGGTCGCAAGCATGGGTACAACCTCCACTCAAAGTAAGTTCGGGCGTACTAGCCAAATATGCAAGACTGGTTTCCTCTGCATCTAGAGGTGCAGTAACAGATATTATAGAATAAAGCATATTTGAATGAAGCTGCCTGCTGGATCGGCAGCTTCATTACGTTAACGGGCAGCATAGTTCAACACGTGAATACCGAAAAGGGTTTATACATAATAAAACGAATAATATAATTATTGAAATAATGGAAGGATTAAAGTGTCAATTATGACAAATAAAATAACTTTTAAAGATAATCCATGGAAAAATGGACATCGAGTCTTGAAATTTATTTGGAGCGGTCACATTAATGAAGATGGACTCTGGTTTGACTTACATTTAGAATCTGCCGATTACGATGAAGAAAATAATGAGTTGGATTCTCAAGATGATGAGGAAGTATCTAAATGGCGGGCAAAAATCGTTTGGAATAATTATCATAGATGGTACGCTATCATCAACTTACTGGGGAGAAGCAAGTGGATTTCAGGTGGGGACAGAGCTAAATCAATTTGATATTAGACAACTCGGTTCAATGGAGTATCATGTTGATCAATTGCCAAAATATGATTTTGACAAACCTTCTTTTAACATATATTTATTAGGACACGATTCTGTTGTTGAACATCGGATACATTTCTCAGAAAACGAATTAAACAAATATGATATTAATTGGGATGGGAAAATTGCTCTTACCTATGCTGGTCAATATGAATTTCTGCATTCATTTGAAGCGGATTTATTTAATGAAAGTTTTCAAGGATTTGATATCCTGTGAAATTCCAGAAATAATTAGATTTGCTCCAAAATTCGTTAGACGTAATGTTCCAAAATCCGTTAGAAAAAGGTACTTATGCAACGGTGTGAATAAAAATGCAAACGGGTCAGGCGAATGCCTGACCCGTTCATTTTTAACCGGGAGTGGATATGGTCAAGCCGTTGTTGAAGCGTCCGTTCATTTATCATGATGAATCTGAAGTGGGATATCTACATAGATTAGCGGCAGCAAATCAACGCAACAGGTGATCGGGCGGCTGAATGGCGCAAATGGCAGACGGCGCCTGTTCGGCCTCATTGCCTCGACTCCCATTCCTGAAGTGCAGTTGTCCGCAACCTCCGATATTCTCCCGGTGTGACATGGGTCGCGCTGCGAAACATACGGATGAACGAATTGGCGTTCGGGTATCCGACATTGGCGGCGACTTCGTGAATCTTCATATCGGTGCCCTCGAGCAGCTTCTTGGCCGCCATCACCCGCACTTCGTTGACGCAATCGCTAATATTTCGTCCGGTTTTCTCCTTGAAGTAGTTTCTCAAATACCCGGCCGACATGTTCAGCTTGTCGGCGATCAAGTCCAGGTACAACTCGTCGCCATAATGGGCGTTTATATACGAGAGCACAAAATCGACGATGGGGTCCCGTTCCGATTTTTTCGCTTCGATCCGCTCCGCCGCTTGTTTGGTCAATTCCTCGAAGAACGCTACATACTCCTCTTTGGACACGAACCGGTCGATCGTCTCGAAAGGGGGGCGCTCCAGCTGCAGGTTCCCGGTATCGATCTTGTTTGCCATGAGCGTCAGCAGCAGCTTCGACACAATCGTATGCGCAAACTGGCGATATTGCAGCGCCGTCGCGCCCTGCTGATCCAGCCGGTTCAGCGAACGGCGAATGTCGTGGATCATATTCCGGTCGTTCCCGGCGAGCAGGCTCTCGAGGAAATGCTGCTCTTCCGCCGGCGTAAGGGGATGGACGTCCGGCAGCTTCTCCGGTTCGGCGATGATCTGCACTTCGTCGTTCAGCTTCCGCTTCCGCACCATCTCGACCGCTTCCACGTACGCATCCGTAAAATCGACCGCATAACGCAAGCGCGGATTGGCGGCGATGGTCACATAATAATACGACTTGTCCAGGTCAAACACATGTTGTAAATAGAGCAATCGTTCCGTGAGAAGGTCGGTCTGTTCATGCTCCGTAAAGACGATCGTCACGATTGAATCCGCTTCCACCTGCAAGGACACCGCTTCGGGAAACGAACCAGTGATCGCGAGATTGATGAAGTCGAGCAAGAAGCTCGACTTTTTTCGCTCCATGATCGGTGTTTGATGGAAGCGATCCGTAACGCGAATTTGAAACATGACAAAATAAAACGGCCGATCCGTATTGAGCAGTTGCCCGACCTCGTCGTTGTTGATGTAGATCCCTTTCACCCTGTCGACATACGCGTATTTTTGCAGCAGCGAATCTTTGCGGCGCATCGTGTCGATCATTCCTTTGACGCTGTCGCTGATCTGCTGGAATTCACGAATGTTGCTGTTATGCTGGATGTCCACGCTCATTTTGCGCAACGATTCGGCGATTTTTTGGATCGGGTGCTTGAATCTGACGCTGAGCATGATCGACAAGACGATGCTCAAAAAGACGGACAGCGCGATCAAGCCGATCAGGATCGCGTTCATGCGCGAGATTTGGGCGGCGATCTGCTGATTCGGGATCATGCTGACATAGGTCAGACCGGTTAGCGGACCCTTTTGTATAAAGTAATAGTTCTGGTCTAACTGCACGTACCGGTCCGCGCCAGACAACGAATCGACGAGACGGGGGTCCGGGGCGGCTCCGGAGCGGAAATACGGTTCTCCCGAATTATCCACAATCGAAAAATGATCGTTGTCCGAAAGATGTAGATGATTGAAAATCGCCTTCGCGTCGAGAAATGCGGCTATGTAATGCCCCGCGAACAGCTTGCTTTTGATGACTATGGGAAAAAGGGTTCCGGCCTCAGATACGCTGTTGTCCGGGTTTGTCGTCCGAAACGCGGCGGCCGGGAACAATTTGAGGTGGAAATCGCGATCGAACTGCTGTTTCCAGAAATTTGCCGGATACCGATCGCTGACGTAATAGCGCCCGAACATTTCTTGTTCTGTGTGCGAGCTGCTTTTATCGATGATGACGCCTTGATCGTCAAAATAAACGAACACGTTCTCGGCAAAGAGATTATAATTTCGGACGATCGTCTGGAATTCGCCGGACAATCCGTTGATCAGCGGGTAATTGTGGCTGCCCGCATCTTTTCGGAGGAGGCCTACATCGCTTTGAAAGTAGATGCTGCCGAGCACATTGTCCAGCAACCGCAACTGATTTTCGAAGCCGCCTACGGTGTTGCTCAAGCTTGACGTGTTGTAGGTGATGATTTGATCACGGATGCTGCTCGTAAAGAAGCGAAACGACAAGGCGTTGAATACGAACGAGACGATTATGATCGCGCCGAAGCCGAATAGCAGCTTAACGAACAAGGAGTTTTTGTACAGCATGAAGCGGAAGATCATGGCTTAAACGCTCCCCGCATTGTGGTTTGGTTGGAAGATTCCTATAAGTATACATCATCGGCGCGGCGTGAAGAAATATTCCATATCGCATACAATGCGCAAATGTGCATGAAATAGGGGCGTCGCCCGCCGAAGGGAGGGCTCTATCGCAACCGCGCTGCAACAATGCTGCGATCGTGCATATTTTGTGCGAATATACGGATGGTGCGGCGCATGCATGCCGTTGTATAGTAATCGTGCAAACGTTTGCGATTGGCGATCAGGAAGGTTATGAAGTTATGAAGCAAGGGAGGTAATGAACAATGACAGAGACGAATGCCGGACATCCGGACCTGCCCCGTGACGGTAACGCGAACGGGCGAAACGAAGCGGTACTTCGCGAAAGTCGCGAAGCGGACAACCACCTTATTAGCAGGCGCAAGCTGCTGGCGGCCATGGGCGTCGCGGGCGTCGGCATCGCTTCCGCCGGGCTGCTCGGAAGCGGCGCCGCCTTCGCCAAAGACAAGGCGCAGGCGCTCAATCTGCAAGACCCGAATTGTTGGGCGGTTTCCGTAGCGGACTTAAGGGCGATGACCGATCCTGACGAGCATTTCCTCTATTATGTGATCGACCGCGGGAAAGAAGGGCCGTTCTACTACGATCCCGCAGACGCGTCATCGACCGATAATGTGGGGACCGTGCTTGTTTCATCGGCCGGAAAGCGGTTTAAGCGGGTTGTCGGCGAAGCGGTCGATGTGAAGTGGTTCGGCGCGATCGGCAATGGAGCGTCGCATCCGCTGTCGGAACAGTTCGCGACGCTGGATTCTGCGCAAGCGGCGTATTCGCATGCCAATGCGCTAACAAACGAGATCGACTGGTGTGCAATACAAGCTGCGATCGAATATGTGAAGACGGCGGAGGTAGCGACGACACGGGTATACATTCCGAAGGGTACGTACCTCGTCAATCAGGCGATCCGCCCGGAAGTTGATAACATCGTCGTCTTGGGGACAACCGGTTCGGTCATCTCGCTGCAGTTCGATTATATCGCGCTGTTGGTCAATAAAACGACGGCGCCCTCCACGAAGCCGGAAGCGGTGTTCAACGTAACGGTCAAGGATCTGACGTTCACGACTCCGAACGGCTACGGGCCGAACAATGCAGGCATCGTCGCCTTCAATCATTGCATCGATCTGCTGGTCGACAATATCCGGGTCGTCGGCAATTCGGCCTTGCTCACGAGCAGGCAACGGATCACGAACGGCATCGCCACTTCGCAAGGGACGAGCGGCGTGATTCGCAATTGCGTTGTGGACGGCGTCAGCAAGCCCGGCTATTATATTGCCAACGGCTCGCACGATATTCGTGTCGAAGGCTGCGAAGCTCGCAACGTGTCCGGACATCTCGGCTACCAGCCAGGCATGGGCGTATCGGGCTGCGACCGGATTACGTTCGTCAACTGCATCTCGCACAATAATCAGGGCGCAGGGCTGCAAATTACAACGGACGGCTACCCTTCGCCGGGAGGAACACCGGCAACGAACGTTCAGGTGATCGGCGGGCAATTTTACAATAATGGCGGGCATGGCATCTGGATGGGCACCAACGTAGCCGGCCAATACCCGCGCGATGTACAAATGATCGGCATCGATACGAGCGGCAATTCGCTGCATGGCGTGAACATTTCCGCCGGACGCCGGGTCAGCATCGTCGATCATACTTCCAAAGGAAACGGCAGCAGCGGCATCTTCGTCGATAACGGGGCCAGGCTGGTATCGACGGTCGATGTGATCAATCCGAATGTGTACAACAATGCGACCGCTCTGACGATCGGAGGCGTCGTGATTCGCGGGACGGAGCGGGTCACCATTCAGGGGGGCCGCGTCTTCGACGATCAGACGACGAAGACGCAAGATTACGGTATTGAGTTTTTCCCCGACAGCCAGAGCTTGAAACCGGCCAACATTCGCATCCTGGACGTCCAGGTATTCGGCAACGTGCAGGATTACGCGCTGACGACGGTGCAAGGGGTGAATGTGGAGGCGACCAGCGGCTTTTACCGTATCCGGCATGACGGCAACCCAGAGGGCAATTTGTCGGCGCCGCCGGGATCGGAGTATACGGACGCTTCGACCGGCAACAAGTATATCAAGGTCAACGGAACAGGCAATACCGGTTGGAAACAGCTTGTCGTCGTCGTTTAGCGCGAGGGCGTGATGATACAAAAGGGGGAGACAACCATGAAACGAACATTTGCAATCGCTGTCAGCCTGACACTGCTGACAGCGCTGATCGCGTCGGGCTGCAGCAGGAGCGGTACGGACGCGCCGGGAGCGCAGGCAACGGCGGCGGCTTCCGCAAAGCCTTCGGTGGCAGGTTTGCCGGCCAAGTTCGATCCGCCGGTTGAGTTGAGCACCGTCCAATTCAGCTTGCCGTCAGTCAAATATTTTAACGGCGACGACATCAACAATAATCCGTGGTCGCGATATATCGAACAAACATTCGGCATCAAGGTAAAAACGCTATGGGCCGTGCCGGAAACGGAATACGATAAGAAGACGAATCTGATGATCTCGTCCGGAGATCTTCCCGACTTCTTCCCGGCGACGCCACAGCAGTTCAAGCAGTTGTACGATGCGGGGATGCTTGAGGATCTGACGCAGGTGTACGCGAATACGGCGCCGAACGTCGTGAAGAAGGTCGTAGCCGACGCCGGTCCCGAGGTGACCAAGTCGGCCACGATGGACGGCAAGCTGATGGCCATCCCCTACACGGGAACGGCCAAGGAAGCGGCACCGATTCTATGGATTCGCAAAGATTGGATGGAAAAGCTGAAGCTGCCCGCCCCGAAGACGATGGACGAATTGCTGCGCATCGCGGACGCCTTCACGAATCAGGATCCGGATGGCAACGGCCAGAAGGATACGTTCGGCCTGGCGATGGATAAGGAGCTTAGCGGTATCGCGGGCATCACGAACGGGTATCATGCTTACTGGGACATCTGGATGAAGGATAGCAGCGGCAAGCTCGTGTACAGCAGCGTGCAGCCGGAGATGAAAAATGCGCTTGCCGCCTTGCAAACCATGTTCAAGGCGGGGCAGATCGATCCGGAGTTTCCGGTTAAGCCCGCGAGCAAAGTAAACGAGAGCGTCGGCGCAGGCAAAATCGGTATGATGATCGGTGTCCGCGGCTCGGCCAATTCGCCGCTTGCGACGCTGACGCCGAATCAAGAGTGGCAGGCCTACCCGATTCCTACCGTGGACGGCAAACCTGCATCGCACACGCTGCCGCTCAATATTTACAAATATTACTGGGTGGTGAAGAAAGGAACGAAGCATCCTGAAGCGCTGTTCAAGATGCTCGAATTTTGGCTGAATACGTTCTATTACAATACGTCGGAGGACGTCTTCTATAAGTTCGTCAACCCGAGCAAGGAAGACAAGTCAGCGACCTGGTCGATGGCGCCAATCCGCATCTACTTGTCCGACAACAACATCGAGAACTACCGGCAGGCGAACGCCGTGCTTAAGGGCGAAAAATCCGTCGACCAGCTCGCGCCGGACCGGCGCAATGTGTATGACCGTATCATGCAGTACAAGAACGGCGACAAAAAGCTGTGGGGCGAATACGCTCAGAACGGGCCGGACGGCTCGGCGGCAATCATTGACAAGGTGATCAAGGAGAACCGCTTTGTTGTCAATCAGTTCTATGGAACGCCTACCCAGACGATGGCCGATAAAGGCGCGAATTTAGACAAAATCAAAAGCGAGACGTTCATGAAAATCATTACCGGCAACGCGCCGGTCTCGGATTTTGACAAGTTCGTGGACGATTGGAAGAAGCTCGGCGGCGATCAAATTACGAAAGAAGTCAACGACTGGTACGCAAAGCAAAAGTGAGACACGCCACGCTGGAAGCAAAAATAAACGCGGAGCGCCGGGGGCGAGGCAACTGCGGTTGCTTTGTTCCTCCTTCCGCGCGCTGCAAGGAGGACAGCATGGGTGAAACCGAAACGTTTCGGCAGGGAGTTGCCGCTCCATTTGATGATCTTGCCCGGAGCCGCGCTAATATTGATCTACCACTACATTCCGATGGTAGGCGTGGCGATCGCTTTTCAGAAATTTGTTCCGATCCGGGGAATTACCGGTTCTTCGTGGGTAGGCTTCGATAATTTTATTTTTGTGCTGCAGCTGCCCGATACGTTGAAGGTGGTAGCGAACACCTTGACGATCGCCGTGATGAAGATCGTTGCCGGCACCGTCGTCCCAATCGGCATCGCGCTGCTACTGAACGAGATCGGGAGAACGGCGTTCAAGCGAACGGTGCAGACGCTGATTTATTTGCCGCATTTTTTGTCATGGACGATTTTGGCAGGTATTCTGATCGACGTCCTGTCTCCTTCGACCGGACTGGTGAATCAGGCATTGAAGTTTATCGGACTGGAACCGATCTTTTTCCTCGGGGATAACCGATGGTTTCCGTTTACTTTGGTCATTTCCAACGAGTGGAAGGAATTCGGCTTCAGCACCATCGTCTATTTGGCGGCTCTCTCCAGCATCGATCCTTCGCTTTACGAGTCCGCGGTCATAGATGGCGCAGGGCACTGGCGCCGGACATGGCATGTGACGCTGCCGGGCATCCGCCCGATCGTTGTGCTGTTGATGACGCTCAGCCTGGGTCACATTTTAAACGCCGGATTCGAGCAAGTATTCAATTTATACAGCCCGGTCGTGTATGAAAGCGGCGACATTATCGACACGATGGTATACCGGATGGGTCTGATCAACGCGCAATACAGCTTCGCTACGGCAATTGGCCTGATGAAGGCGCTCGTATCCCTGATCTTGATCGCGGTCTCTTATATGCTGGCTTATCGATTCGCCGACTATCGCATTTTTTAGCGCATGGTTGCTACCATGTTTTCAGAAATCAAGGGAGAGATGTTCGCGTGGTGGATACACCAACCTTAGGCAGACGTTTGTTTGTCGTGTTCAATTACTTCTTTATGGCGCTGCTCGCTTTTTTGTGTCTGGCTCCGTTGATTCATGTGCTGGCCGTTTCCTTCAGCTCCAGCACGGCTGTGGGGGCGGGCAGGGTGACGCTGTGGCCCGTCGAGTTTACGACAAAGGCCTACGACTTCGTAATGCAAAAGCGGGCGTTTCTCGACTCGTTTCTCGTTTCTGTGAAGCGTCTGATCTTGGGCACGTCGATCAACATGTCGCTTGCCGTATTGATCGCGTTTCCGCTGGCTAAGGAGGCGTCCGCCTTCCGGTTCCGTACGGCGTATGTGTGGTACTTCTTCGTCACGGCCTTGTTCGGCGGCGGATTGATCCCGACCTACTTGACTGTTAAGAAGACCGGGCTGATGGATACGATTTGGGCGCTAGTCTTGCCGAATGCGGTTCCCGTGTTCAGCGTGATTCTGCTGCTCAACTTTTTCCGCGGCTTGCCGAAGGAGCTGGAGGATGCCGCTTATATAGACGGCGCCGGGCATCTGCGGACGCTGTGGAGCGTGTATATCCCGCTTTCCAAGCCGGTACTGGCTACCATCCTGCTGTTTACGATGGTCGGCCACTGGAATACGTGGTTCGACGGGTTAATTTATATGAACGATCCGAAGAATTACCCGCTGCAAAGCTATTTGCAGACCATTATCATTCAGAACGATTTTGGAGCGCTATCGGACGCCGAGATCGAAATGATGCAGAAGCTGTCCGGACCGACGGTCAAGGCGGCGCAAATTTTTCTTGCGGCTCTTCCGATCATTCTCGTTTATCCGTTTTTGCAACGCTTTTTCATTAAAGGCATCGTGCTTGGCAGCGTAAAAGGCTGACCACTCGATTGTCAAAAAATCCTACCGGTTGGAGGTTCCTATCTTGCTGCACGATTTGCAAGCCAATACGCGCTCCGAACATTTGTCTTCGCCCATTACCGCCGTCATCGTCGGCGCCGGGCACCGAAGCATGCTTTACGCCTCCTATGCGAACATCGCCCCCGATGCGCTGCGCATCGTAGGCGTCGTTGACCCCGATGAAGTACGGCTAAGGGAGGCTGCAGCACGCTACGGCATACCGCCGGAGCGGTGCTACCCCACGGTGGAAGCGCTGGTCGGCAGCGGGGAACGGATTGCCCATGCGGCGATCAACGGGACGATGGACCATCTGCACGTCGCGACGACCATTCCGCTGCTGCAGGCGGGGTATCATGTGCTGCTAGAGAAGCCGATCGGCACGACGGAAGCGGAAGTGTTGCAACTGCTTGAGGCTTCGACGACGCACCGCGCCACTGTGATGATCTGCCACGTTTTGCGGTATGCCCCTTTCTATGCGGAAATTCGACGCAGGGTAGCCGCCGGCGAGATCGGCGACATTCTCAATTTGCAGCTTGCCGAGCATGTCAGCTACCATCATATCGCCTCCGTATTTGTCCGCGGCAAGTGGAATCGCAAGGACAATGGCGGGTCGACCATGCTGATGCAGAAATGCTCCCACGATTTGGACCTGCTCGCCTGGATGAAAAGCGGCAGTGCGCCCGTGCGGGTCGCCAGCTTCGGCGGCCGCATGTTTTTCCGCGAGGAGAATGCGCCGGAGGGCGCGGGCCGGCGCTGTCTTGTCGATTGTCCGATTGAAGCGTCGTGCCTGTACTCCGCGCGAAAGCATTACCTCGAGCATGGACTTTGGGGTCCTTACGTATGGCACGGCATCGAGTCGCTAAGCCTGACCCCGACAATCGGGCAGAAGACGGAGTCGCTTCTTACGGACAATCCGTTCGGGCGCTGCGTCTGGCGCTGCGACAATACGGTCGTCGATCATCAGTCCGTGCTCGTCGAATTTGCGGACGGCTCGACGGCAACGTTCAATATGGCGGGCAACACATCGAGGCCATGCCGCTCAATCCGGCTCATCGGGACAAGAGGCGAAATCGAAGGGGTGCTTGAAGACGGCTTCTTCGTCGTTCGGCATCCGGACCTTCGCTCACGTACCGGCTATTCGGAGGAGCGGGTCGAATTGAATGTATCCGGCGACATGCACGGCGGGGGCGATTACCGGCTGGTGGAAGATTTCCTGCAAGTGCTTCGGGGGCAAACGCCGTCCCTGTCGACGACGGTTTTGGCGGACTCGATCTATGGGCATAGGATCGGCTTCGCCGCCGATCGCGCGCTGGAAGCAGGCAAATGGGTCGAATTGTAACGAAAACACGCTAGGAAGAGGGAGACTGCCGGTATTTATGAGTTCTCAGCGTGGAAAACAGGTTTACCGATACAAGAGTATTAGCATGCATGAAACAAAAGAACAGTATGTTTATACGCTCGATCAATGTGACAATGAAGGTGAAAAGAGCCTGCCGATTCTAAGCATCCTCAAGGAATCATCCATCGCGAGAATTATGGAGGGTTTATGAAAATTGCGATAAAAATGAACCTGTGGTCATTCTTTTCAATGTTGTTTTGTTGGTTAGCTTTTTTAATCGCTCTATCTGCAGAAATGCCGTTCAATCCGCATTTTTTAATCTTGTTTGCGAGCATCACTGTTCTTATTTTTAGTGTGGCGGGTCTAAGCGGGATTACAAATTATAGATCAGCCTCAAGAGCAACCGTCACAATCTTCGGTTCAATTGCCCTGTGTTTAATCGAATTGTGGGTGGTATTCTTTGGTGCACTACTGTCTTGATCAGAAAAGAGAAAGTGCAGTTTGTTGCTCAACTAACGCGTACTATAGCTCAGTAGAGTCTTTACGGCAGCCGACGCACGATCGGCTGCCGTTGTCCGTTGAAGTGAACGGGCAGCATTAACATCAAGTATGGTTTCAATGATCCATATATTGTAAAATTTACCTCAGGGGATACTTAAACAATAGCATCAAGTGGGATTGCTTGTTCATGGAGCGAATAATTTCACAAGCCAGTGTATTTCTTAATAACCGAGGTTTTGATTGGTCGATATGTGGTGGTGCAGCAATTGATATATTTCTAGGTAGGCAGACTAGAATTCATAAAGACTTAGATATAGCTGTATTTTGGGAAGATAGAAATGCAATTATTGAATTGATGTTGCGTTCGGACTGGAGGGTATTTCAGGCTTGTGGTGGTGGAGTAGTCCAGGAGCTGAATAGAAAGCAAGATGAGCCCTATGAAAAGCGCAATTTATTTTGTTTCACTGCAAATGAGGACCGAGTTAAGTTGGAACCGATTGGACACGATAGGTATCGATTTGGACTTGAAAGCTTGGAACAAAGAGATTTTACATATGTAGAATTTCTATTCAATACACGTGATAATGGGCAATTTCATTTGCCAGGGGAAAATAAAATAAAATGCGAATTGAATAAAGCCATATTATCTTCATTCGAAAAATTACCTTATTTGGCTCCTGAAATAGTCCTTTTTTATAAATCAAGTTATTTAGAAGGTACCTATGCAGATGACCATAATCATGATTTTGATATTTCATTACCTTACTTTAATACAGAGCAAAAGCAATGGCTAAGAGCAGCCCTTGAAGGGGAGTACCCTGACGGCCACGTTTGGTTACAGAGATTACGCTAACGAGGAACTATAGCGGAATAAATTCACGAAGGCAGCTGGCCAGAATCGTTCGGCTGCCTTTGTTCACCTAACGGGCAGAATTGCTTAATCAGGACATCGAACAATGAGATATTTAACAGGAAGGAATATTAATGTTTCTAACAAAAGGGATTTTTAGGGAAATACCGAATTAAGAAATTGTGAAGGAAGAAGGAATAATTCATCTATCATGGAGGCTGAATAATATTTATGGAGAATGTTGAGAAAGGTCAGGTTACAATCCGTAATATTTCACCGATTTTTTATGTCCCAGATCGTAAACTCGTGCTTGACTATTACAAACGGCTGGGTTTTTGGTGCGACTATAACATGGGATTTGTCGAATGGAATAGGATTGGGTTCATCGTTCACGAGAGACAATCGATACCTCCGACTCCAAACAATGATGGAAATGAAGGGCTTGACGCATTTGGTATGGTTTCAAATATTGATGATTTGTTCGCAGAGTTCAAGTCGAAAGATGCAGTGTTCCTTTATGAACTTCGAACGAACGAATATAACATGAGAGAATTCGCTATTAAGGATCCAGCAGGATTCACGATTGGATTCGGTCAGTAACTCAACTGACACTGGTTACCCTTCTTAACTAACGAGGAACGCTAGTTCAATGACTACACGACGGCAGCCATACACGATCGGCTGCCGCTGTTCTTTGAAGTAACGGGATAGTTCAATAGCACGTCTGCTTGTTTTTGTTCATAATGCAGGGGCAAACAATGATTGTTGATACTCAATTATTTCATGTGGAATGAACTGACCCTACCTGCCGAAATCTAAAGCAGATGGGCGGAAACTTTATATTTTGGGAGGCGTCGGCATGGATAAGAATTCTGTTTCTAGAACAAACATTATAGGCGGTAGTCAGGTTGTCGCCATCTCGGTCGATATGGATAAGAGTGTTATTCATGAAACAAACAGCTTATTTTGGGATACAAAAGGAAATGATGTTTTAGGAGCAACCTCGCTTCCTCTTTATGGAGCATTTGTCTCAGAAGAAAATTGCCAGCTTTTTGGCGATGTCTCAGGAAAAAAGATGCTGGAAATAGGATGTGGAAGCGGTCATTCTTTGCAATATTTGGGGGAACGCAAAGCATCTGAACTATGGGGTATGGATATATCAGAAAACCAAATCGAAAAAACAAAGCAACATTTGACGGAGTGCGGTCTTTCAGCAAAATTAATCTGTTCTCCCATGGAAGAAGAATGTGGCATACCAGAGGATTATTTTGACTTTGTTTATTCGGTTTATGCAATAGGCTGGACAACCGACCTTGAGGGTACTTTTCGCCGGATTGCTTCATACTTAAAAAAAGACGGCGCATTTATTTTCAGTTGGTCCCACCCTATACACAAATGTGTTGTTGAAGAAAATAATTCGCTTGTTTTTAAAAAATGTTATTTCGATGAATCTTGGTATTCGTCATCTCTTGACGAGAGTACGCTAACATTATCGGACCGTACACTATCAACCTATGTGAATGCGTTGGCAAAGGCGGGCTTTCTAATTGAGCAAATGATTGAGCATTCTGATGATGAAATTATTCAATCGCGGGGTAACAGCAAATTTGCAAAAAAAGCAAAGATGCTTCCTGTAACTTTTGTCGTCAAAGCAAGAAAACTATAAGAGTATAGTATAAGCATTCGACCGCCATCCGTTAAGAACAAACATGAATGAGAGACGATTGTTGAAGTAACGGGACACTATAGTTCGACGACGCAGTCTGCCTGTATAATCGGCAGCCTTTAAACGGGCTTAGCGTGTTCCCGGAGAACCCGGGCCGGGTAGAGGTGTCGTTCGGATCCGTCGGCGTCCATCCAATCAGTAGCGCTCAGCTGTTGCAGCACCGGCGGCCGCGGGCTGACCTGAGTCTGACCTGAGTGCTTGGTTTCCGCGGCGAACCCGGCCAGCTACGGCGCCGGCGGCGCGGGCCGACCCGAGTCCGAGGATTCCCCGGTGAGATTGGCTGGATATTAAACGTGCAAAATAATTAGGTGAAAATTATTTGAAAAACATTGATATGAGAACAAACATTCGGTATCATTCTGGGCAAATCGTGTATATCGCAAAGATGAAGCTAGAAATTTAATATACGAAAAGGTTGGGACGGAATGAAGATAAGCGAACTAGAAATCGACTGGAAAAGCCAGACCCAAGATTTTCAACGGTGGGTAGTAGGGCATGCTGAATCAATCGTAAAGCCTCTTTCCCCTGGAGTAGAAGCTGATATATTCGCTGTTGGTCATGAAAAATCGCCAAGTTATGTATTTAAGCGATGGAAAAAAGATTTTGCACAAAAACAAAAAGAACAATTCGATTTTTTGAACGTTGCTGTACAAGCTAACTTGCCAGTAACCCAACCAGTGGGATGGGGAGTGGATGCTTCTAATCGGGGAATCCTTGCCACGAAATATGGCGGGGAACCAGTTCAAAACCCATCTAAAGAACAGCTAGACATTTTTACATCGACCCTTTCGGCAATACATAACATCTCTTTTAAAGGCTTTAAACTCCAAGAACCGAAGGACAACCAAGCATTCATTTCTAAACTGTTGGATAGAAAATTTCTTCGGTTGGATAGCCAACCCGATATCTATCCTATTTCAGAAAAATTAAGGGAGTCCATACCTTTAGGGCAATTCTCACTCATTCATGGTGATTATCATATAGGAAATATTTTGCTAAAGGGTAGCAGACTGTCAGTAATCGATTGGACAGATGCACAGATCGGTGATTATAGATATGATCTGGCTTGGTCTAGTTTCCTTTTATGGATTTATGGGGACGAACAATCTCAAACTGTTTTTTTAGACAGCTATTTAAAGGCAAGAGAAACTAAGATAGATCGAAGTGAATATATATTTTTCGAGTTGATTGCTGCAATAATATGGATATTAATACGAAGGCAATTCCCAGTTGGCGGTGAATTAGAAAAGGCATATCATTTTGTAAATTCACGTCTTTTAGATAAAGGATTCAATAAGGGGCTTTTGCTTCGCTAACGGAGAACGCTAGTTCAATTCATTTGACTACAGCCATTGCATCTAATGGGAGGTTTAATTATGAATTTAATCACATTCCTTGTTTAAATTTTCAAAGGTAATGAATGGTCACTTCGCTTCGTATAAGAAAACGAGCATTAAGACCTGCCTGTCCTATGCCTGCAGAGATGTAGAACGGCCCATTTTTTCCATGATGCAACCCTTTATAAACGCCACTGGCTGCCAACTTTCCCTTGTTTATGATACGAAAGAAAAAGGGGATGTTAAACTGTTTACCATGCAGATGTCCAGCCATTAAGTAGGTATACTTATAATTTATATTAAGTACCAATTCCGGCGTGTGGGTCAAAACCAAGCATGCTTTGTTTGGATCCGCTTGATGGAACGCCTCGTGCACTCTGCTTTTCTTGCTCGTAAAATCATCAATGCCGATCCATTGTATGCCCTCTGTCTCGAAGGATTCATTGATCAGTACTTTAACGCCTGCATGCTTAAGTATTCGTACAAGGCGGTCTAGGTCAGCCGAAAGCAGTCTATGATCATGATTGCCTAATACGGCGATCACTGGAATTCCAGGAGAGCATATTACTTCCGCATATCGACTTACCTTGGGCAAATGGCGGGATTTCATTGTGAAATCACCGGTTAGCACAATATAGTCTGGCTTCTCTTCTAAAAGCAATCGATGTAGTCTGCTGCATCCGATCCTAAGTCTTTCCACATGTAGGTCGCTGATTTGAAGAACTCGGATTCCAAGTCCGGAAGGATACTGAATCCGCTCGACTTTCAGCCACTGAGTGGGGACGATAAACAAAAGTTGAAGCGCGATAGCCACCAAAAAAATGCATAGGAGCAGGATCTCCATTGTCCCCTTCCCTTCGGCTTTGACATCGCCATTACTTTCACGGTAAGAATATTTTATCAGAGCTAGTGGAGGTTAGCCAACAAATCGAACCTGTTCAACTAACGGGCACGAGAGCTCAATATAAAAAACCATGGGCTGCCGAAAGATCATTGACAGTCTCGCTGTGCGGGTAGGATAGTTGAACATTAAAGGGGGAGAGACATATGGAACAGTTCATAAACGAGAATTGGTACGGCAGCTATTTAGAATTTGCCATTCAATTTAGAATTAAGTTAAGTGATGATGTATTAACAGACAGTAGCGACGGCAAATTGTTTGAAGCAAGGAGGAAAGAAAGACCGTGAAATAATAGTGATAAGTAGAGATAGTCAATAAATGGGTCTTGAAAGATTAATTTATGGGTATTTGGATCTTCACTAACGGCTTTACTTTGTTACTGATTCCACCAGAAAATCCTATAGACTCAACTTTAATGATATTAAAAATCCGAAGAGAGGGTGATTCGGTTTGTTTATGAACTGGAGTAGATTGGCTGCTCTATTACTCTTATTAATCATCATAGTTCCTGCCCACGGATATGCTTCGAGCTCGACAGAGCAAGTTCGGGTATTTCTTAACGGCGAACAAGTGCTTTTCACCCAGTTGCCCGTTGTGGAAGAAGGGATCACCTTAGTTCAGGTTCGTCCCCTTTATGAGGCGTTAGGTTTGAAGCTGCAGTGGGATGAGGAGACGCATACGATCACAAGTACTCGGGATGATTGGAAAATTGTCATGACGATAGATTCAAAGGAAGCAAAGGTGAATGACAGCGCCGTTACGCTGGATATTCCTCCAAAAATTATCGAAGGCAACACATTCGTGCCGCTTCGCTTTGTGGGGGAAAGTATTGGCGGAGAGGTGATCTGGGAGGAATCAACACAACACGTAAATATCATAAATGATAATGGATATCGCGTTTACTTGGCTGTGATGAATAACGACATAGAAGAGGCGAGAAGATGGCTCGCCCAATACGGAGGCGCCGATTTTGCCAATAAATACGATGGGCTAACTTCACTTAGCATTGCAATGTATCATCACAACCACGAGATGGTGGAGCTATTGCTGTCCTACGGAGCCGATCCGAACCGCTGTTGCTATCCTCCCTTATTAAGCGCTGTATTAGACGGGGATCCTACCATCGTACAATTGCTCATCGAATATGGCGCTGACGTCAGTTTTCCTGTGCAGGGAAATAATGCTCTTGAAGTCGCACGACAGGAGTTGGCTAAAGCAACAGATCCGAAGAACAGGGAAAAAATCGTGACGATTTTGGAAAACGGTTTAATGCAGCAAACCTCCATACTGGCGGATACATCCGCACTCATTCCGGTGAATATTGGAAAAACAGTGAATATCATTTCCGGCGAGACGGGGGATTGGGGATACCTAGATCAGAATGGGAATCTGGCCATCAAGGCTAAGTTCGCTTATGCTCTTCATTTCTCGGAGGGACTCGCTTACGCGGTAACGAAGGACGGAAGGATGTCCGGTTATATTGACCGAACCGGGAAATATGTAATTACCTTTAATGACAAGAAGAATTGGTTCCCAGGACCCTTTCATGATGGCTTGGCTCCGGTCGGTACGAATAAACAATATGGATACATAGATCGCAAGGGTGATTATGTCATAGCGCCGGAATATCAGTTCGCCGGAGACTTCTCGGAAGGATTGGCCGCTGTCCAGAAGGATCGCTTATGGGGCTTTATCGACCGAAATGGAAAGATGGTCGTGGCCCCGGAGTATGACATGGTGGATGCTTTTCATAATGGGCTTGCCTTGGTAAGAGGGAGGAAGAGCGGTTTTATAGACTCAACGGGGAAGCTGGTTATAGACTTTTCAGCCCTGGGGATTTCCGAATATGGCCGGTTTGCTGAAGAATTTGCTGCAGTACGTCAGGATGATAAAGTGGGATACATCGACCGTAATGGGAAATGGGTGATACCACCTCAATATGAGTTGGGACAGTCTTTTGATTATGGAGTAGCGGTTGTTAAGTTGGAAGGAAGTTTCGGATTAATTGATAAATCTGGAGTATTCGTGGTTAAACCCCAATATAAGTATGCCACATTCCTCTATAATGGACTTGTATTGGTACAGAAGGACGACAAGTGGGGAGTTATCGATAAAAGTGGTAAGTGGGTAATTCCTGCAGAGTACGACCGGACTGAAACATTGATCTATTTTTTTCCTCTACTTGGCTATGAGTCCTTCAATGTGGATCTGAAACGAATGACAATCCTATACAAAGGATCGCAAGTTTACTATATTATGCCAGACGGTACGACTAAAACAGTCTTAAAGAATTAGACCACTTTGGTTACCTTCCGCGAGGAAAAGAAAACTGGTGTGTTTGAATACCTGACCACTACTAAAGGATGGGTATGGGTACAGCCTTAGCTGTGAACCATACAACCTGGTAAATGTACTCTTCATTCCGCTAACGAGTAACGAGAGCTAATCAGAACCAGGCTGCCGGTCATCGGCAGCCTCGTTAAGCTAATGGGCAGTGCGCGCAACATTGTTGTCTTCAAAAAAATTCAGATTTCCACTTGAACCTTACGTAACGTAATGATTTATAATGAACGTAACAGCAGGATGAAACGCGGGCCAACGGCCAAAAAAATCGAACAAAATAAGTTCGAAATCGGAGGAGAGACGGACATGAGAAAACTCGTATTGTTCATGCATGTGTCGCTGGACGGGTATGCGTCGGATTCGAACGGAGGACTCGATTGGATTCCGTACAACGAGGAATTAGAGAAATACGCCGAGGAGATCGTAGCCGAAGTCGGAGCTCCCGTTTACGGACGCACGACGTATCGCATGATGGAGAGCTACTGGCCAACGGTGCTGGACAATCCGAATGCGTCGAGGCACGGTATGGAGCATGCCAAATGGCTGCAGGATGTTAAGAAGATCGTCATTTCCGGCACGATGGACAAGGTGGAATGGAACAATACGATGCTGATCAAGGACAATATCGCAGAGGAAATCAAAGTACTCAAGGAGCAGCCCGGCAAAAATCTCGTTATCTTCGGCAGCCCGGGAGCGGCGAAGACGCTGCTTAAGCTCGGCCTGATCGACGAATTCCTGCTTACAATTTGTCCGGTCGTCCTGGGCGGCGGAAAATCGGTATTCGACGGCGGCGGCGAGAAAATCAGGCTCAAGCTGCTGTCCAGCCGAACGCTCAAGTCGGGCATTATCGCGGCCCGCTATGAGTTGGAGAAATAGCCGTACAAGGTGTTCCGACGGGACACGATAGCTCAATCAAGTCATAACGGCAGCCGGCCACACGATCGGCTGCCGTTCTCTGTTTAAGTAACGGGCAGATTAATACAATAATGGTTCTTGGATATGACTCAAAGATAGCAAAAATGGGTGTATTGAGTGTAGGATTACTTTTTTTTGCGGGACAAAGCGAAACGCTAAAGTCATGGATAGGTAAAGGAAGGAATGCGGCGATTGCTGAAAAAGCTCATCCATGACCTTTTATCCGAGTGGGATAGAGCAGTTATTACTGATGAAACAGAGGCCCATCTCAAATCCTGTCAAAAGCTTCTCCTTTCCGGCAAAAAACGCTCTACCTTCCATTACCATTCACCTGTATGAGGATACTAAGAACGTAGAGCATGTTACGGCCTATTTGGAGGATGGCGGGGTCTGGTACAACGCCGGTATAGTCAGCAACGAGGGGCTTCATCTAGTTGACGTTAAATTAGGAAGCTGGACCGGAAAAGAGATTCAGATTACAGGTCGAGTAGTTGGTTGGACGATAAAGCTGCTACGGTATAATGAGGTCAAAATGAAATGGGAAATAAATGATTTTGAAGGACACCCAACGAAAGAAATCGATTTGGACGGGGATGGAATACAGGAGCTGGTGAGCCCAGAAGAAAATGCAGTACCACCTATGGTAACCATACATCATTGGAACGTGGAGTCCAAGGTGTTCGAGTCGGCGCAATTGGATCCAGATGCCTCAAAAATGTACAACATCGACCGTGAGAAACAATTAACTTACTCTTATTTATTCCAGGAGGAAGGGAACTGATTTATTGAATTCGCAGTGGGGGGCGAGTTGCATTGGTTCCTGCAATATCAGAATGGAGTGCTTAAAGAAGTGAAACTAGCGGACAATCGGAGCCGTCTAATGGAGTTGAGGAAACAGCAGAATCATATGCATTGAAGAAAGGGCGTTTATCGTAACGGAAACGATAAGAGAAGGTAACTGTTGATATGTCTAGTGACAAGAATATATGCCGATTAAAATCCACTAGACTAAGCTCAATTTAAAGTAATATAATGTAATTATACGTACATCTAATTAGAACTTTATTGAATTTGTTTTATTTTAAAACCATCGGTTAAAGGAGTTTGTTAAATGAGTGCAAATTTGTATCTCATAAGGCATGCTATCAAAGAAAAGTCGATTGGAGATGTCCCAATATCTCCTGAAGGTATATTGCAAGCACAAGCGACAGCTCAATATTTTCGTAACTTTCTGATAAACACCATATTTTCAAGTCCACTTAGAAGGGCAAAAGAAACCGCCAAATATATTGCATTAGAAGCTGAATTAACTATTTCAGAAGATAATCGATTGCGGGAACGTGCTAACTGGGGGGATTTACCTGGGCAAACATTCGATGAATTTGTTGCGATGTGGGAGCGATGTACAGTTGATCCTGACTATATACCACCCGTAGGTTATTCTGCGAAACAGGCAGGTGAACGCTTATCCTCGTTTTTATTAGAATTGGCAAAGAAACATCCGCTTGAAAGTAACATTGTAATTGTTACTCATGGAGGATTAATAACTGATTTTCTGGTCAATACATTTTCCGAGAACCAACTAAATGTTTGGCACCCTAATTTTGTGGAAGTACAAAGCGAACTGATTCCTGAGTGCTCGATCACAAAGCTAATTTATGAAAGTGGAAATTACAAATTAGATTTCTTTGCCTCAGTAGAACATTTACAATCATAAGAATGCTACGAACGTTAAACATTTAGATTTTGTTAGTGAATGACTTTTGTCGTGATTCGATAAGCAAAAATTCGCCCATTAATTTGCCGAAGGGCAAAAGGGCTATAAGTGGAGGAGCCTATTTCAACAAGGCTTCTTTTTGTTTATTAAGTAACGGGCTGCATAGTTCAATAAGACATTGTTGGAAATATTTAGATGACGTACAATAAGGTCAGGTAATAATCTAAGCACATTTGATCGGAGGATTGATGCATTGAGCCTACTTTCCATGAACGACATTTATTTGCCAGTAACTGATCTTGAGCGCTCGACAGAATGGTTTAGAAATATATTCGAAGTTCAATTAGAATGGCTCGATGGTGGGAAAGGCAAAATCACCTTTGCAAACAACCGTGCAATCATCTTAGTGCAGTCGGCTGAGTTGAATCATTATTCACATATTCCATTTAATTTAGTATCTCAAAACATGGTTAAATCACGTTCAATGTTAATTGAGAAAAGAGTGAGAGTATCTAAGTCATCCATTACAGATGGTTTTCATTGTTTCGATTTTTTTGACTTGGATGAGAATAGACTAGGACTTGTTGGTGCGGAGGTTCCTGAAAATATAGATGTCAACGAAAATATTGCTGTATGTACTACTTTTCTGGCTGTAAAACATCAATAAAGCAATGGAGTGGTATAGAGAAATGTTTGGGCTTTCTTTTAGAAGTTGGTCGTTTAGAGGAGGAGTCGGTTACAACAGCGATACATATGAACATGATTTGACGATAAAATACGCTGCCTCCAATTTTCCACATTGGGGAGGCATTACTCTGGCAGAAACCCCAAAAGATAATCGATTAGTACATATTCCATATACTATTCAAACATCGGACGCAATTGATTTATATAGAAAGCTACAAACGAAAAATGTACTCTTAACCAAGCTGCAGCTCGTTAACGATTTCAATTACTTAGAGTTCGTTGACATAGAAGGGAATCAAATAGGTATAAGCGAAGAAGCTGTCTAAACGATAGTTATCATACTAACGAGGTACGAGAGTTGATGGAAGCTGTTGGAAACCTTATGTGAACCTAAAATAATATTAGGAGGAAAATGAGTATGTCAGAGTGGACGAAAGAAACAGTTAATTTGCAGATGACCGATATTTCTGATTCGAAATTTCAAAAAGTGGATGCGAAGAGACTCAAGTTCGATGAAGTGGATCTTGCAGGCACAAATATTAACTGTGCTAATCTAGTAGGGTTAACTTTAAACGATGTGAATTTAACAGGTGCAAAAATAACTATCGCAAATATGAGTGATATGATTTTTGAAAAAGCTCAAATGACCGGCGCACAGTTTCGCGATATTGACTGGCCAATTGATGGTGTTGATGCTAATTATGATCCTGAGGAAAAATATAGACCGGTGGTATTTGATAATTGTATATTAAAAAATACTTTGATTACGAAATGTGATTTATCCAATGTGATTATCACGGATTGTAATATAACTGGGTTAATCATAAACGGGATTGCGATTGATGAGTTACTGAGCAAACACAAGGATTAAATGTAAAGTGGGGTAGCAAGGATTTGCTGCTCTTTTTGTGTTTTATTGAACTGACTTAACAGAAATATTGGGAGGAAATCGTTATGGAATTAAAATATGGGAGTGCCAAAGATGCAGGCATGTCGCAAGAACGAATCGATTACTTAGAAAATTTGGTATCGAGCTGGGTGAACGAAGGGATAATGCAGGCAGCATCTATGTGTGTCGTCCGAAGAGGGATCATCGTTTCGCATGCGTCATATGGACCGCTAACCCTTGATCATGAGTCACTGAAACTGGACAAGGATTCATTGTTCCCGCTTGCTTCATTAACTAAACCGGTTACAGCCACCTGTCTCATGAAGTTGGTGGAAGACGGATTATTGGAGCTAGTCGATCCGGTGTCCAAGTATATCCCTGAATTTACTGGGGAAGGTAAGCATCCTGTAAAGATCCATCATTTGCTTACCCATACTTCGGGAATAAGAGATGAGGATGTTCATTACAATTCCTCGAAAAAATTGGATGAAGGGGTGATCGTTCCCGAACCGGAAACATCTCAGCATCCCAATATTCAAAAAAGACTTTATCTTGGATATGATACTCCATTATGGAAGCCTCCCGGTACAGAAATGCGTTACTTCAACTATGGTTACCTGCTTATTGGGGAAATCGTCAGGAGGGTAAGTAAACAGTCCCTTGAAGAGTATGCAAGAAAGCGGATTTTTTCACCTCTAGGCATGAAGGATAGTTATTATATTGTTCCGGATTCCATGTTCAACAGAGTCTACAAAAGAGCAGAACATATTTATGGAAGCTGGTACTCAAGTCCCGAAGCTATGAGGAATCCTTCAGCTTCGGGAGGAATGTATTCTACTGTTAAGGATATGGCAGTATTTGGACAAATGTTTTTAAACAAAGGAATCTATGGGGAGTCTAGGATTTTGAGTCCAGTAACGGTAAATGAAATGACTTCCAATCAAATACCCGGCGTATCCGCATTTCATGACGGTGAATTTTTTACGGAAGCCAACTGGGGCTATGGATGGAATATACATGGAAACAAACGCGATGATAGTGGCAGTCTGCGCTCCGCTCAGGCTTTTGACCACGGGGGTGCGGGCGGTGTCAGGCTTCTTGTAGATCCGGTTTACGATGTCGTATGGGCTTACTTCCCCATCATAACAGACCAGTTATATACTCGAAATTTATTCCATAATGTGGTCATGAGTGCAATAAACGAATTGTAGTTTATAAATGAATTACCTTCACTAGGACCAATTAAACGCATTGAGTCATGGAACAGCTACCAGATTTATTTTTTCGGAGAGGGAGAGACGGTGGGCGCCATTGGCATCGACTGAGTCAGCATCCGCCGTTCGGTGGAAGAAGTGATCGGCGGCGGCCGTCAACAGATTGTAGCAAAAGAAGAAAGGCCACGCATAACTCGGCTCTTGCTCCATCCGCGTGACCTCCGCGGTCATGGACTTATACCCGGTCAAGTCGTCTTTTCCCATCACCTCTAGCAGCTGCTTTGGATGCCGGATTACGAAGGAAAGAGCTTGGTCGTCGAAGGCTGGGAGTTGAACTATAAGGCCGGAGATTATATGCTGTATCTGGAAGCCGATCAACAGGATGGCACCATTCAACACCTGACGTTCAAGAAGCAGTAAACAGGATTACGGTACAAGGAGCTCCCAGCACATGACAGACAAAAGCCGGATCTTCCTCTTTCGGGGCTGCTTAAGCGGGTTCCTTATCATGATTCCCGTCTGGGCGATTGCGCTCTATCTTCTGCTGCGCTACGTCTTCTAGCGTTTCTCTAGTCCGCCAGTCCAAACGTTAGGGATTATGAAGCCAATACCAAGCAAGGGAGCACAAGCCACATGCGCCAAACCGCTTTAATCACGGGAGCCTCCTCTGGCATTGGAGAAGCTTTTGCCAAGGAGCTCGCCAAGCAGGGCAAGGATCTTGTCCTTGTAGCCCGCTCGAAGGACAAGCTAGACGTGTTGGCTGATGAGCTGTCTCGCCGCCATGGCATTGAAGTCCTTGTCATCCCAGTCGATCTCAGCCAGGAAACCGCCGCTAGGCAGATTTACAACGAAGTGGACCGGTTAGGCAAGCAAGTGGATCTTCTGGTGAATAATGCAGGCTTCGGGTTAAGCGGCGAGTTCTTGAACCATCCGGCCGAAGACTATCGCAAGCAGGTGGCGTTGAACGTGACGGCCCTGATGGAGATGACCCATCTATTCCTGCCCGGCATGGTGGCCAGGCGGGATGGAGCTATCCTTAATATCGCGTCCCTGCTTGCCTTCTTCCCCTTCCCCTACTGCTCCGTCTATAGCGCAACCAAAGCGTTCGTACTGAGCTTTACGGAATCTTTATGGGAGGAATACCGCAGCCAAGGCATTCGCATCTTAGCAGTTTGCCCGGGCCCAACGGAAACGAACTTTTTCAAGACGGCCCGCGAGGTGGAAACCAGAAGCAAACGAACTCCCGAACAAGTGGTGAACACCGCCTTAGGCGCGCTGGGCAAAGGCAGAAGCTTCGTCATCGACGGCACGAACAATTATTTCACCGCTCTCCTAGGTCGAATCATGCCCAGAAGGAACGTTGTGAAGATGTTTGGTTCGGTGCTGCGAAAATCGATTGCCTCTAAACAGGCGGATTCGTAAAAAGGAAAGACACCCTAAACTTAATCCTTTTCTAAACGGAGCTCCCTTGGTGTGCGTCGATAGGCGCTAGGGGAGCTACCCGTCCATCGTTTGAATTGCTTGCTGAAATGCAAGCCGTCCCGGAACCCCAGCTTCTCCGCAATCTGATCGAGGGATTGTTCGGTATTAACGAGCTCCAGTCGGGACTGATGCAATATCAGATTGGACATGTAGCCTTGCGGGGACATGCCGAACATTTTGCGGAAGACACGGTAGCAATAAGAGGGGCTGTAGCCGAGCTTCTCGGCGATTACAGTAATGGTGCCCTTCGCTGTCTGCCCCGTACGCAGACCAATGCTGCCGCCCTTGACCGCGAGCTCGATCTGCTCCGCCATCCGATAGGCGATCAAGGGGCCCGTATTGTCCCTTTCTGCACCCACGGCACTCTCTTCGAAGCTGCCCAGAACCGCGAACAAGGCGAACAGCTGGGAGATCAGCTTCAAGCGGATCGCCGGGTTGCGCATGTCCAACCCGCGATTCACCTGCAGCAATTGGACGAGCTGCTCAAGCGGGGCCCGTATCTCCTGTCCCAATGCGGAATCCCGACGGTGAAGGCCGCTGCGGTGTTGGGTGAGGATCGTGCGCAGCATGTAATCCTCCACGTCGAAATGCAAAGCGAAATACGTGATCGGCTGATCCCGAGTGCCCAAGATTTGACGCCGCACACCGGGATTGATGATCAGCAGGTCGCCCGCCTGCATCTCATAGGTTCGCTCCCCCACTTGAACGTCTTGTGTCCCCTCCAGAAGAACATTCAGCTCGAATATAGGGAAAGTCAGCGGGTAGGTCCACCAAGGAACAAGTGTTTTGCGCCAATGCGACTCATAGATCTTAAAGGCCGAATCCACGTTGGGGATGTGGACCGTTTCATAGTTTAGTCCCTCGTACTTCATGAACTCCCTCCCTGCACCTCTAGTCGGATCCAACCATCCGTATGTTTAGCTTAACATGATCTGTCCATATTTTGACATGCTTTGTCCATTCCAGGCGGGCTCCGGGCGATACATACTTAGGTTAATTCTCTGAAGGAGGCGATGATTGATATATGTTTAGAAAATTAATCGGGATCTGGACGCTGGTAGCCCTGTTGGCCGGATTATGGGGAGTTCAGGCCGCTGCCGCCGCCGACAAGCTGGTCAGCAATTACGGTTTTGAAAGCGGTCTCACCAACTGGTCCACATGGGGCGGCACCGGCGCCGCCAGCTCAAGCACGACCCAGAAGCATTCCGGGTCTTACAGCGCCAAGATCGTAGACGCCAGCTCTACTACCCAATATGGCCTGGAAAGCGCCAAAATTGCGATTTCGCCGAACACGACCTACATGATCTATGCTTGGGCTTATATCCAAAGCGGCAGTGCCGACCTGTACATCCGCTTCTACGACAGCAGCCAGACGTACATTTCCACGGCGTACGTAACGAAGAATACGCCGATCAACGAATGGACGTATATGAAGGTGAAGGCGACGGCTCCTTCCAATGCCGCTTACGCCACGGCTCTCGTGTATTCCAACTCGACTAATACGGGAACCGCGTATTGGGACGATGTATTCTTAACCGCAGACTTTACCGATCTGGGAACGCAGGTGTACGGCGAAGCCCAGATCCATTCCGCCGTCTTCGGCAAGGATGCCTCAGGCAATGACGTGATTTACGCGGTTGCCGATGGCTCAACCTCGAATCCGACGGGGCAGCCGGCCAAGATGACCATCGTGGATATCAACAACAACACGGTCGTAGGCACGAAGCCTTTGAGCGGATCCGGCGTGGCCTGGGCCGCGGTCAAAGCGACCGATAACAAGATCTATATGGGCGCCCCGAATACGGGTCGTTTATACCAATACACGCCTGGAGCGGCGAATGTCGTAGATCTTGGCGTTGCGCTGTCAGGCGAGGCGCATATTTATTCACTCGCTGCCGGCGTCGGGGGGAAGGTGTTCGGCGGCACCGCCAATAACGCCAAATTCTTCAAGTACGACAGCGTCAACGGTTTCTTCGAGATGCAAGCTTCCAATCCGGTAGCGGCCGGGGAAACCTACGTCCGCAGCATGGCCCACGACATAGTCAATAACAAAACTTATCTCGGTACGGGTACCGTCGGCAAGTTGATGTACTTCGACAACGATACCGGCAATCGGTACAACATTCTGGATAGCGCCTACAACGGCGAAACCTTCGTATATTCCCTCGATTGGACCGGCGGCAAGCTATTCGCCGAACTCCGGGAGAGCCACAAAATGATCGTGTTGAACATCGTCCATAACAGCGGAGCTGCCCCGACCGTTACCCTGGACAAAGAGATCTCCGTCGTGCACTCGCTTGGCGTGTCTAACGCCGTGAACGGTAAAGTGTACTATACCGCGGACGGCATCCTGCATGTTTACGACATCGCCGCCAAAACCACGGCCTCCCTCGGATTTACGCTTGGAATGAATGCGGTTGCGGATATCGGGGTCGTGCAGCTGACCGATCAGACGAATTGGCCCGGCTATACGGTCGTAACCCTTGGCTACGTGGCCGGTGAGGAGAAGCTGTTCAAGTACAACATTCAGACCGGGGCCACTTCGACCGTGACGCTCGACTTCCCGGATACGTCGACTTCGATTCGCAGCATCAGCGAAGGCCCGGACGGCAAGATCTACACGGCCGGCTACCTGACAGGCGGACTTGGCGTATACAGTCCGATCCGCGGCGATCTCACGGATACATTGACCGGCTTCGGGCAAGCCGAACACATGATGGCTTACAACGGCAAGCTGTACCAAGGGGTGTATCCGGGCGGGCGGGTTTACGAATACGATCCGGCTACCGGCGTCAAAACCTTGTTGTTCGAGCTTAGCGGCGATGAGCAAGATCGGCCGTTCGGCCTTGCGGCCGGCGGAGGCAAGTTGTTCGTCGGAACCGTGCCGGGCTATGGGGAGCTCGGCGGGGCCTTGACCATTTACGATTTTGCCACAGCCGCTAAGACAACTATTCGCAACATCGCCACCGATCAAAGCGTCATCTCGCTGGCCTATAGCGGCGGTTATGTCTACGGCGGCACGTCCATTTGGGGCGGCGGCGGAAGCAGCCCATCCACAACGCAAGCGAAATTCTTCCGCTACAATGTTTCCACCGGGGTAACCAACACTTACACCCTGCCAGGCGTAACTTCCACCGAGATTCAGGCCGTTACCGGGGTTACCTTGGATACGAATGGCAAAATTTTGTTCTGGGCGGAAGGGTACCTGATGAAATACGATCCGGCTACCAACACCGTCACCAACAAAGGGCAGAAGTATCCGATCAACTACACGGTCGGCCAAGCGAGCGGCGTGTTCAACGATGCCAATATGCTGATTGGCAAAGGCGATCATGTCTACGGCTCGATCGGGGGCAACCTCTTCGTCATTGACAAAACCACGGACGCCGTCACTACCATCTCTACCCCCGTGGGAGCAAGCGGCATCGCTCAAGATGAATTCGGCAACCTCTACTTCAAAAACACCGACAATATGTGGCGGTACGCTTTCTAGAAATCTCTACGAAGTGAGTTCAAAAAAGGAGTTAAGCTAAACTGGTACCCATACACTGGACACTCTGAAAAAAAGTGGACAGCGTGTAGGTACCTTTTTGTATACTGAACTCAGTAACGGAGGCGAGACCATGAGCAAGAAACACTTTAGCGAAGACGAGCAGAAGCGATTGTCAAAAGTCCTCATATCGTTCGCTTGAGCGCAAATCCATTACCTACCCAGACGAGTTCGAACGCCTGTTCATTGATCTGTATATGCGGGGGCAACCGCCGCGGGAAATTTTTGAGTCCACGGCAGTCACATTACACAAACACCAACTACCAAAAGCTGCTCCGAGAGAAGAAGCTGGGGCAGTCCATGTCCAGACGTGGGAACTGCTGGGACAATGCTCCTCAAGAGTCCTTTTTTGGGCACCTAAAGGACCACGTCAAGAGTTTCATCGGCTCGTTGCTAAATGATCTTCAAACTGAGATCGATGTGTTCATCCGATAGGGTACAGATTATTGTCGCAATAATGGCTAGTGCGTGTATTTTTAAAAATGAGCAATCGACAAGAAATCATGACATAGTAATCTGCTATGATAGAGAGAAATTACAATCCATCAAATCAAGAAAAATAACCACAATTCAAGAGAAGGGAGAGATAGCGTTGACAAATATAAATGAACCTAAACCTGAAAGCGACCTTCCAACCGGAATGGGCAAGCCCGCACAACGAGCACTCGCTGGGGCTGGATACTTGCGGCTTGAGCAGTTCACATTGATCAGCGAGGCCGAGATTCTGAAGTTGCATGGCATGGGACCAAAAGCGTTGGGTATTATCCGTCAAGCACTTGCCGCTAAGGGACTATCGTTCGCTGACAAATCTTAAGCGACGGAAATAGGCACTGTCGTTGTTCAACTACCGAATTAAGAGAGTTAAATAGTGCTAACGGCAACAATCCGATTGGAGGCTTGATGTACATGATTCAATCAATAGTCCATATCGCTCTAGTTGTAGAAGATTATGATCAGGCGATAGAGTTTTATACAAAGAAGCTAAACTTTACTCTAGTCGAAGATACGTATCAGCCCGAACAAGACAAGCGATGGGTAGTTGTATCTCCTCCTGGGTCAGTCGGCACTACTATATTACTTGCAAGAGCATCAAAACCTGAACAAGAGATGTTTATTGGCAACCAGACGGGCGGAAGAGTTTTTCTGTTTTTAAACACGGATGATTTCTGGAGAGATTATAACGAAATGATCTCAAGGGGAGTAGAATTTGTTAGAGAGCCTAAAGAACAATCATACGGAATGGTGGCAGTATTTAAAGATTTATATGGGAACCTGTGGGATCTGCTGGAACTAAATGAAGACCATCCTATTTCCAAGCGAATAAAGTAGCTTATTTTATACTTAGTGTAATCTGCACTAACAGAAACGAGAGCGCAATAAACTAGTATGGAAGGAAGAGAACTATGAAAAGGCGCGTACTTTTCATCCAAGGTGGCGGACAAGGAGCATACGAAGCAGATGAAAAATTGGCTATGCATCTGCAGGATTCACTAGGTTCGGATTACGATGTATTTTATCCAAGGATGCCTGACGAGGAAAAGCCTGAGTATGAGGCATGGAAAGATCAGATTATCCAAGATCTCACTATACAAGACGGAGAAGTAATAGTTGTCGGACATTCTTTGGGCGCTTCATTTTTACTCAAGTATCTTTCTGAAGAAGAGCTCACAAAGCCTATTGCAGGAGTTTTCCTTATCGCGTCTCCCTATTGGGGAGCTGAGGATTGGGAAGTGGGTGAGTATGCGCTTTTTGAAGATTTTGCAACGAAGCTCTCCAGCATTAAACGAATATTCTTTTATCATAGTCGCGACGATGTATGGGTGCCATTTGACCACCTGACAATGTACGCAGAAAAGCTTCCCAAGGCAGTCATTCGCGAGTTCGATGGGCGCGGACATCAGTTCAACAACGATATGTCTGAAGTTGCTCAGGATATTAAAAGTCTAGCGTAGGTTACTTGAACAGGGATCACTCACTGCTGTCGCGGTTAGCTGATCCCTTTTGTTGACTGAAGTAACGGGTATTTAGTGTGATAATTACAGGCTTCATAGGATGTACTTAAGGGTAGATTCGCGAATTAACTTCTATAACAGTTTAATACCGACCACCAGGAATAACTGAATGGTAAAATAATGCTATTGTTCATTCAAATGGGATAGGTGTGAGGTTAGATGACTGTATACGAAAAACCAAAATTGGAAATTCCGGAAGTAGAAGTTGTGTTGAGTAATTATTTTGGTACTGATGTATCTGGGATAACGCAATTGAAAGGGGGGAATTTATCCTCTGTCTTCTCCTTCTCGTTTTCTCAGAAGGAATACGTCATTAAATTCAGCGATTTAAATGGGGTATATGAAACTGAACGATTTATTGCAACCCTCTTATCGTCACAGGGTATCCCGTTTCCTTCTTGTCTCGGGCTAGGGAACTTTCAATCATTGAACTATTTGATTTCAGAGAAAATCAGCGGACACAATCTAGCAAGCTGCTCTCCTGAGCAGCAACGCAGCATGCGTTCAGAGCTTGTTCAGATTTTAACACGAATGAACCACGTTGATTTAGGAGGAACAAACGGTTATGGAAAGATAGATTCGTATGGGAATGGTGCACATAATACTTGGAAGGAACATGTAATTTCTTCTTTTGCTGAAGATACTGCTGGGTCCTTCTGGGATGGATGGTACAGCTTATTCGAAACCTCCTGTCTTGAGAAAGATGTGTTCGATGAATGTTATAATCGTTTATTGGCTTACTCCAACTATAATGAACCACATCGCTATTTTATCCACGGCGACTTTCATCAATGGAATATTTTATCGGACGGACAATGTATTACCGGTATTATTGACAGCAATGGTAAATATGGAGATTTTCTTGTCGATCTTGCAATATTAGATTGGCACATGAAGGAACTAGATGTGATCCAAGAATATCAGAAATATCAACAACAAACAGGGACTACCATTCCTAATTTTAAGGAAAGAATAATGGGTGCGAAATATTACAATGGTTTAATCGGATTACGTTTCTATGCAAAGATGGGGTGGAATGAAACTTATCAACAACTTCGCGATGAACTTTTAAACTTGACTAGTGGAATGTAAGGAAGGTGAAACATGGGGCTAACCGAAGAAATACTATATTCATTTAATCTTAGCGGGGATATTGTGCCATTGAGCGGTGGGCAGAATACTTCAGTAAGAGTAAGTAATGCAGTATTAAAACCTGTGGATGATATACAGCATTGTGAGTGGTTAATGAATATTATTTACAGTTTAAAACCTCAGGGTTATAGAGTATCAAAGCCAATTAGAAGTAAATACGGTACTTTTGTAAGTAAAGGATGGGCTTGCACTCAATACGAAATAGGCCAGGATATAAAAGGAAGAATAGAAGAAAAACTTCTGGTATCGAGGTTATTTCATAGCGATTTATCTTCTGTTAATTTCCAATACTCCCCTCCTATCGACAACCCTTGGTCCAAGGGTCATCGCATAGCATGGCAAATAGATGAATTGCCGAGAGAACTGCCTCAAGAGACACAAGAAAGTATTAATAATTTACTTAGAAGGGTAAGTCTAAAAGAGCAATATAAAGTGCAGATTGTTCATAGTGATTTGTCTGGAAATATTCTTTTTGACGAAGATTTGGATCCTTTGGTAATTGATTTTTCTCCAACAATTGCCCCAGTAGAATATGCAGAAGCGATATTAATTTGTGATTGTATAGCATGGCAAGGAAGTGAGGTTTCTGAGATAGATTTGCTTCCAACTGATGAACTATATAAAGAAATGATTATACGGGCTATTATTTTCCGGTTAGCGGTTTCTGCTATATTTTCAAAAAGTAATAATAATACATTTTTCCGCGAGTATCAGGCATTCAAACCAATTATTGAGTATATCCATTTGGATTGATCTAATGAACAAACGGGTACGATATCCTACTCAAATAGAAATGTGTAAATATCCTTATTACAAGGAGGGATTACTTTGGAGGATTTCAAGCAAACAGCGAATCGTTTTGTGAAGGCCCACTTCGGTAACCGTGCCCAATATCTTGCGCCCCTCGGATCTGGTGATTGGTCGAGAGCCTACTCATTCATGCTTGATGGGCGTGAGATGGTTATTCGCTTCGGTTCATATCTGGACGACTTCGAGAAGGATCGTGTAATGGGAGCATATTCCATGGCCGCCCTGCCGATTCCAAAGGTTATAGAGGTTGGTGAGACGGAGAGCGGCTTCTTCGCCGTATCCGAGCGAGTTCAAGGAGAAAAGCATCTCGATGAGCTTGACGAGCCGGAGCTGCGGATTGTTCTTCCGCAACTGTTCGATGCTCTCTACGAGCTTCAGAAGCTCGATCTCACTGACACACAGGAAGTTGGACTTTGGCGTCCTGAGGGGACAGGTCCGAGCTGGGGAGCCGAGCTTCTATCGGTGGCCGAGCCCAGAGATCGGCTTAAAGGCTGGCGCGAACGGCTTGACGCCTTCCCACGGGAGGCAAGTATCTTTGATGCCGGAGTAGTGAAGCTTCGCCAGCTCGCACCGCAGCTTCCGGAGTACCGGGGTATCGTCCATAACGATCTTTTGAACCGAAATGTTCTAGTGGACAATGGGAAGCTAACCGGGGTGTTTGATTGGGGCAATGCGTTCTATGGCGACCCTCTCTACGATCATGCTTGTTTTCTTTATTGGTGGCCTTGGTTTCCGCAATGGCAGGGGATTGACTTGCAGGAAATGTTGGACTGCCACTGGGAAAAGCACGGGGGATCGCCCTCGCAGATGAAGGAACGCCTTCTCTGCTACCTCATCCACATCGGGCTCGACCATATCGCCTACAGCGCTTTTAGGGAACGAACAGAGGATATGAGACGAAACGCTGATCAATTGTTGACTTACATCTGACGGATGTAACCGCAACAGCAGGCAACGGCGAATAATACAAGTATGGATAGTTGGAATGAATGGGGGGTAGCAAGATGGAAATCAAACAGACAACCGATCATGAAATCATTAGTCTCTTAAATAAAGAGATACATGATTTGCATGTAACACTGTATCCAGATCACTTTAAAGAGTATAACTATGAAATCATAAATGACTTTTTCAATCAGATCATTAATAAACCAGAGCATATTTTTCTCTTGTTGACAGAAGAAGATAAATGCCTGGGTTACTCTTGGATTGAGATTAGACAATACCCAAGTAATCCATTTATAAAGCCGTATAAATCCTTATTTGTGCATCATATTTCAATTGTCAAAGAGGCTCAAAATAAAGGCTTAGGGAAAGGGCTTTTGAATAAAATTTATGAAATTGCAAAAGAACAGGGCATTGAAAAAATAGAACTTGATTATTGGACAGATAATGAAATTGCCAAACAATTTTATGAAAAGAATGGATTTATAAAGTATAGAGAATTTGTATATAAAGATCTTAGCTGATCCCTTTTGTTCGCTGAAGTAACATGCAGGATAGTTTAATAAATTCATTCGGATGTAAGGTGTCCTGAAATGGATAGGCTTGTAATGACACAGAATCAACACCACTGAGAATTCGAACAAAAAGGAACCATTTTCGAACAAAGTGCGCATATTTCTTTATGATGTTTTATTGGTACGATAAACTATATAAATTACCAATAGCATAAAGGAGGAACAAATCTTGAAGTATACATCCATGCTCGTAATAATTACTACACTTGTAATGATCTTGAGTGGATGTGATGGAACAACGGATACAAAAGAACAATCCAATAAACTTTCAGGAGAGATTACCTTCCTTGCGAGTTCAGGTTCCTTCGAGATTTGGGATCGTGTGAAACAACAGTTCGAGAATAAATACCCCAATACTAAAATTCATCTTCTATTCCAAAGCGGGGCGTACCTTAAACAATTGCAAGCGCTTGTGGATAAAGGAGAAATGCCTGATGTTTTTCAAGGAAGTTCCTCCATCTTCAGAGAGTTTAATTCAAAAGGGCTTATTAAAGACCTAAGTCTCTTAGCTAAAACGAATGGAGAATATACTATCCTCTGACGTTAAAAGTGAATTAACTACTTTGGCTCGTTTGCTTGAGAGTACGCTTCAATAGGGCGTGATCACGGTCAAATCCCACTTATAGAAAGGATGAGCAGAATGGTGGAAATAAAGCAGCGTCTGCAATTTATATCGTCGTACTTAGAGTCAGACCTCAGCTTCACATGGCTGCGCGGCAATCATCATGGACATTCGACGAGGTCCGATGGTACTGACGAACCTTTAACAATTTTGCGTTCCTATGAGGAAGCTGGATACGATTACTTCGCTCTTTCCGAACATGATTTTCTACTCGGACGAGAAGAACTGCAGCCATATACGGCGATGTGTGTAATCCCGGCTGTTGAGGTCACAGCCAAAGACAAACAAACGCTTCTCTATCTTGGAGCTGAAGAAGTACTTCCTGCACGGACATGGACACCTAAGGAAATTATGGATAGAGTGCATCAGTCCGGAGGACTTTTCATTTTCGATCACCCCAATTGGAAGCCCTTTCGCGATTATGCTACAGATCAATTGCTCGATTCGATGGAAGGAATCAAAGGCATAGAAATCTATACCGGGGTAATCGAAAGACTTCGCGGCCAGGCTTTAGCAACTGATCGATGGGACTATCTGTTGAGCAAAGGATGGAAGGTTTTTGGGCATGGAACCGATGACCAGCACGATCGGGAAGGGCAGTTTATTGCTTGGAACTGTGTGCAGTGGCCTGATTCGCAGGCCATTGATCCTCAAGGGATTGTCGCGGCACTCTCAGAGGGACGCTTTTACGCATCAACGGGAGTATCCATCTCCAAAATTGAAACAAAAGATGACAATCAGTGTATTGCAATAGAGTCCGATGCTGATGAAGTTCACTGGATTTGTCGTGATGGGGTTATATTGAAAAAAGTTAGAGGGGGTTCTTCTTCTTTGACTATGCAGGAATTGTGTGAGAATTCCAATTTGCCCAAAAAAGATCCTAATGAAGCGTTATATGTACGTATCGAGTGCTTGGGCAATGGGAGCCAGATGGCGTGGTCCCAGCCATTTTGGATTGTCTCCAAAGAATAATGGATTCTTATTGTAATGTAATTTACGAAAATATGTTTGGATTGAGTAAACGGAGAACTTTAGGTTAGACAGCAGCAGGCCACCGTCTTGGATCGGTGGCCTGCTGCCTTAAAGGGAGTTTAATTTGAAAGTGGGGATGGTGAAGAAATAGATGCGTATATCCTCGGTGAATTTGAACCAATAGAAACATACGAAGGAAAAGTAATCGCCGTTGTTAAGAGAAAAGATCCACCTATTTTTACTCAATAATCAACATTAAAAATTAACATAGCCAATTTTAAAGATATTGAAGATAAATGGCACCAAGTTATTAAATAACCCATTACATCTTTAAGCTAACGGAGAACAAGAGCTCAATAACTCAACACAAGGCTGCCGCGGGATTGAGCGGTAGCTTTTTCACCGTTGTCTAACATTTATATACAAAAAATGGATTGAGATTGGGTTTGATAAGCTAATCGTTGATGTTTTCGCGGAGGAGGTTAGAGGATGCTAAGAGAAGCTTCAGTAAAAGCCGTCAGACATCGCTTTGCATTATTTAGAGTTGCGGTATACAGCAAAAATAATAGCAACCTAGCTGGTCTCCTTCGAGGTTGCAGAAGAAATGAGTTAGTTGTTCTTATAGTATTGTTTTATTTTATTAATGAACCACCTGTAATACCAATAAGAGATCAAAAGAACAATCGTCATACTTATGAAACTCCAATACCAGGTCCAGTTAATGTACTCAATCAAATTCGTATATTTTTCCAACAATACTTCCAATACAGTAATAACCGCAGGAAGGCTGATTGTATATATGATTTTTATGAACATTGAGCGTTCCCTGGGGAAATGAGTATTAAATAGGGCAGAAACTGCAGGGAAAACAAAAAATTCGAAGGTGAAACTTGCTCTATATGTAGATTCAAGAAATCCTTCAGGATATTCAATTAATCTATTTTCAACAACCAAAGCACCAAGTAACCATGAAGGTACTTGCATAAATAAGAAACTTACTTGAGCATCCAGAAAAGTTTTCTTATTAATAAAAATGATGAGGAGAATTGCCGGAACGATCCACGCGAGAGCAAGAATGATGAATTCCATTGACAAATAATTTCACCTCTCAAAAATTGGATTTCACAATAGGGTCAGTAGGAGTTTGGAATTATTCATAATAGGAGGGAAGGAGGAGGGAATTTATTCCTCCGCCGTTCTGTCGAGGTAAAGGCGTGTAACCGAAGTTGATTCGCCTTCCTTGATTTCCTTCTCTGTTGGTTTTTCTTCAAGTAGATCATGCATATTCATCCCTGGTGCAATGGTAGGTTCTTGTTCTTTTTCATTCAATGTGCAGCATCCTCCTTTCTTTTTCATCCGAAAGTAGGATATCCATTATTAAGTAAATTTATCCAGAGGAAATGGAGGTGTAATATATGGCCATTGTAGAGCTAAGAAATGATGACACTAAAGATGTCGAGTTAATTCAACAACTTCAATTCTTCGATAATGTGACAGGTGAAGACATAAGAAAAACCATCTGGTTATTGAACAGCTATGTAGACTGGATCGACATTATTAAAAACTATGAGTTAAGATCAATCGAACTCTTGATTTTGTAATCATAGATTATGGACGGGACGAAATGAAGAAGGAAAAATAGGTTTGAGACCGTTGAATCCGCAGTAAAACCGAATATATTAAAGAATAAGATGAAATTGTAAAAGACTTGGAGAGATACCAGACACTAAAACATACCTGTTTGCAGGTTGTGGGATATGCCAGAAACCCACAAAGAGACGCAGGGGTAGGACAAGCTGGCTTATCTCTCCAACGTGCATAGTCTGCTAACTCCTATGAGTGAATAATCATCACTCAATTAATTCGATAACACTCCCTTCCTCCCTAAAGGTCAACCACCATTCTTTGGGCTCTTTTGCGGGGCAAAGCAAAATGAGAGGTTGACACTCCTCGCACGGTGACCGTAACCGTTGCACTAAGGAACTGGATCACGGCGGTAACCCCTCACCGAAATAAGAGGGGGATATAATAAACCCCCGTACGACAGACTGTCGTGATTTTCTTCCGCATTTCTCTTTAGTTTGCTCGGACTTCACCGGTACGAAAAAAAGGAATTTCACTTTTCCACCGAAAATAACAGGAAGCTCCCCTTCGGTTGACGAAAGCTCACGTGCTGGAGGATGAAGTACCTTAATCCGATCTGAAGAAAAAAAACAATTTTGTAGCTGCTTAACCTGCGGGGTTAGGCATTTTTTTTGCCTTTTACCCTCCAGCCCTCAAGAATGACAACACGATTATTGCCCATTTTTCATATTCCGGGATTCGGCAAGCTATAGGAGAACATGTAACTGGAGTCCGGGGCGGGCTCCGGGTAAGATCGAGTTGTAAGCGAATACAGCCATAATAAGGAGAGGGTTATTCTATGAGGAAAGGTTCAACACTTGCAAAGCTGGGCTTAGTGGCAGCGCTGGCGAGTACGGTCGCTGCCTGCGGGAAAGAGGAGGCCAAGACGCCAGAGGCTCAGACAAAGACTCCGGAAGCGAATCAGCCGGTCACACTGAAGATGATGACGACGCAGCACGCGCTGTGGCCGTACAAGGAAGACTGGCCGATCTACAAGTTCATTAAATAGAAGACGAACATTGACTTCAAGGTGACGGTCCCGGCCGGCGACTATACCACGGCGATGAATCTGGCGATCTCGTCCGGCGACATGCCCGACCTGCTGTCGTGGCTGTACCGCGACGATATTTTCAAGAAGAACAACTTGACGCCTCCTGCTGATTGGGATCAGATGTACACCGTGTCCAAGAAGTTGAAGGAATTGTATCCGGCCAGTTATCCTGTAGCGCTGTTCGACAATCTGACTTCCCTGACGAACATTGCTCCGGCCTTCAACACCTGGTACGGCATCTATGTGGATTACGAGAAGAATGAATGGCGGTACGGGCCGACCGAAGAGAGCTTCAAGACGATGCTCATGACGCTCAACAAGTTCTTCAAGGAAGGTTTGATCCCCCCTGACTTCATGGCGATGAAGCGGGATCAGTTCATTGACCTGATGGCTCAGAATAAGGGCTTCATCGTCAGCGATTACGTGGGCACGATGGACGAACTGCCGGTTACCCTCAAGAAGTCAGCTGCCGAATTCAGCCTGGACTATCTCGTGCCGCCGAAGGGCGGGGCCAATGGCAAGCCGTTCAACGCATACGGTGGGCTGCTGTCCAACGGGTTCGCGGTAGCCGCCAAGTCCAAGAACAAGGACGCTGCTCTGCGTTATCTGGACTTCCTGTATTCGCCGGCCGGTGTGGATATGTCCACTTGGGGCAAGGAAGGCGAAACATAAATTAATGCAGAATAGCTTCGCGATGAGGAATGTAAGATACGATTTTCAGACCTGAATTTATTGAGCGTGTGGAGATGAAGTTTCTGAAGAAACAGAGGAAACTGAGAAGCAAATTTTAAACTTTTTGGCTAACCAGTCTACTTCGATCTAATTTGGTTTGAATAAAAGAGAAGTTTCATTTAACAATCAAGCGACTAACTAAGCATCATCAAACGATGATGCTTTTCTTATGCTCTGAGAACGTGTAGGAATTGATGGCATAGTTTCGGGATTGAGAGAAAGTCGTCAATAAAATAGGAAAGAATTCCTTTGAAGTTTCTCTTTTTTTTATTCATATTTTTCATGTAACATTAAGTTATTGCGAAAAAAGCCGTAAGAGTTGTAAAACGAATATTAAAAGGAGGACTGAAAAAATTAAACATCCTCTACAGGAATATTTATCCAATAAATTAATATATAATATCCTATGCCTGTACAAAAAACGATAGGGGATAATCATGCTACAATCAACCTTAGGTATATCCACACTTTCCTTTTTTATGGTCGCACTTTTATGTCCCATTCTTATTTGGGGGCTACGGACGTTAAAACTTACCCAACCAATTAGAGCGGAATTACCTCCTGACCATCAAGCCAAACGTGGAACTCCGTTAATGGCGGGTCTTGTACTTTTAACAGGCATATTAGTAACCACTCTGATCAGACCAGACCCATTAACATTATTCCTTAATACCACCTTCATCCTATTCAGCATAATAGGGTTTATTGATGATTTTAAAAAGGCTTATTTTCAAGACCCTTCTGGTGTTTCAGGAAAAACAAAGCTAGTCCTTCAGTTTACTTTTACTGGTGTACTCCTTTGGTATCTGATTAGTACATATTCCCTTAGCCCGAACATAACAATATTTGGTGATTATTCATTAAAACTTCCCTTTCTATTTTACTTAATAATAATGGTGCTCTTTATTGTCGGTTCAGCAAATGCGATTAATTTTACCGATGGATTAGATGGATTACTTATTTCTGTAGCTATTCCAACATATTTTTTCTTCTTTATAATTTCTGACAAAATAGGCGTTCAAACATTCTCATTGGTAATGATTGGTTGTTTATTAGGATTGTTTTTCTATAATATATATCCTGCTAGAGCCTTTATGGGTGATACTGGTTCTTTGGCTATTGGTGGTTCTTTAGCTTTTATGGCTATAATTGAAAAAGTTGAGATATTAATTCCCATCTTATTTTTTATATATTTATCTGAACAACTATCAGTTATTTTACAAGTTAGGTACTATAAAAAAACCAAACTTCGTATTTTTCGTATGGCACCTATCCACTTTCATTTTAGCCTGAAATATGGTTGGAGTGAAAACAAAATTGTTATGATATTTGGCTTCATTTCATGGGTATCTACTTTGATATGTTTGTTGTTATGGAAATTTATGTTTTAAGAATAATAAATGTAAAGCATCTAAGTCCCGTTCGGATTGGAGGTTAGTAGTTAAACAGATTCCAATTTGCTGAATATGTATATCTTAAAAATACTGGATTTTGATGGATGTCAGGATTGAGAGGGAGTTATTAATGCTTAGGAGGGAAGTTTCAGCCGGTGGAATTGTTTACCGTAAACTAGGAAACAATTTTCAGATTCAGCTTATTCAAGACCGGTAAATTTGTGTTAAATTAAATTCATATGGAAAATGGAGGGGCTTTTATGACAATAGGATCACAAAACGATATTGATGGTCTGAAGGAAATTGGCAAAATCGTTGCATTGACGATTAGTGAAATGAAACGTCACGCACGTGTAGGAATTACGACAAAGGAACTGGATGATATTGGAGGGCAGTTTTTGAAAAGGCATGGGGCTGTGCCGGCACCTAAGACAACTTACAATTTCCCTGGCAACACATGTATTAGTATTAACCACGAAGTTGCCCACGGAATACCGGGAAATCGAATCATTCAACCGGGCGATTTAATAAACATCGATGTTTCTGCAGAATTGGGGGGCTATTATGCGGATGCGGGACATTCTTTTCCGATACCTCCATACGAGCCATCATTAATGCGTCTGTGTCAATACACACACAATACATTGATGAAAGTTATCTCTTCACTTAAGCATGGAGTAAAATTGAACGAAATCGGAAGGATTATTGAAATCGAGGCAAAAAAAGGCGGCTATAATGTAATTAAGAATCTGTGTAGCCACGGTATTGGAAAATCTCTGCACGAGACCCCAAAAGAGATTCTACCCGTTTATAACAAGCACGATAAACGGGTATTGAAAGAGGGCTTGGTAATTACAATCGAGCCCTTTTTATCTACAGGTGCAGGGTATGTCGTTGAGCAAACGGATGGATGGACTTTACGTGTACCCGACAATAGCTTTGTGGCACAACATGAGCATACCATAATAGTTACAAAGAATCAGCCAATAATCGTGACTGCAGTATAGACCTCATCCAACTTTAATGAATGAAGTCTATACTAAATTACGACCCCCTTTTAATATACAATCTTAGACCGTCAGCCCGTTGCTGTGGGTCCTCTTTTAGCCCGTTCCTATCCAATTGACGAGGCGGAACTTTGTTCCTCTTTCTATCTCAGCTTGCGTCCAGAAAACGAAGGCAGCCAGCCGAAGCTTCAATTGTGGAAGGCCTGATAATGGAACGGTAAAGGAAAAAATGGAGGCATTACAAAAGTGAGGAAGAATATGAATATAGTTCTTATAGGTATGTCTGGAGCTGGTAAAAGCACTTTAGGTGTGTTGCTTGCAAAAGCTTTAGGAATGGATTACGTGGATACAGATATTGTTATCCAACAACATGAAAGTAGGTTATTACAAGATATAATTGATAATGATGGTATAGAAAAATTTATGGAAGTCGAAGAAAAAATTGTGTCCGAATTGCAATTGGAAAATTGCATTATATCTACAGGTGGAAGTGTTATATATTCAGAAAAAGCAATGAATATCCTTAAACAGGGTGGACAGATTATTTATTTACATGTCCCATATGAAGAAATTAAAAGGAGACTAATAAACATAACAACCAGAGGCATTGTAATAAAGAAAGGAAATAGTCTTAAGGACGTTTACGAGGAAAGAGTTCCTCTATACATTAAGTATAGTGATAAAACTCTTGATTGCTCAAATAAGGATATAGAACATTGTGTTAGTGAAATTATAGAGAAAATACAAGAAAGTCATTGCGATAATTCAACGAATAAATAATTGATCATAATATGATGTCTAGATTCTTTCATTTGAGGTGACAGTATCCTGAATTTCTATGGAGCACACAAAAAAGCAAGGCCATCAGGCATAATGACCCCGACGGCAAATGCGTTTGCGTGTCAATTTTATTAACTGCCAAGTTGTTTATTGTAAGTTAGGACAATGATATTGAAGGGGCTGGCTTCATATAGCGGCTCCTTTTTCTATTATTGTTTATCCTGTGCCCCCTGAAAATAGTTTTGTTTCTCGTATTTCTTATTATCAGCTGCAGCTAGAATACATAAATAAGGTGGTAATAATCTTGACATCCATGTTAACAAAAGAATCTAAATGGTCCAAGCTTCTCGCCAAGAGTGCCTTGGTCAGCGTATTGGCTTTTAGCGCGGGGTCTGGCAGCGCGTTAGCTTCGGGGAGCACAACGACACATGCGCCCGTAAGCGTCTCCCAGAATACGACTTCGTCTTCTCAAGCAGTCACAACCTTGAATGAAACGGAGACAGAAACTCCGGGACTTTTGCCAGGAGACTTCTTCTACTTTGTAAAGACCATTTTCGAAAACATTCAATTGGCCCTAACTGTCAAGGACGTGAAAGAGGCGAGACTGCTTACCGCATTTGCCCAAGAGCGTCTTGCCGAAGCGAACGCTTTATTAGCACAAGGAAAAATAGAAGAGGCCAAGCAATCGCTCCAGAAGTCGCTAGTAACTCAGCAAAAAGCAGTTATAAAAACATATCAGGCTTCTGGAACGTCGCCAACAGCAATACCGACAGCAACACCAACAGCAACACCGACAGCAATACTTCAACTTAACGGCGAACAGACAGACGACCCTGAGCAATCCGAAGCTGAAGATGAGATTATCCCTGTAAATGAAGTGAAAAATCCAGAGAAAGTACTGAAGGTAAAGACCGATTTGCAGCACAACATTGTAGCCTTGTCCTCGGCATTGGAAAAGGTAAAAAATCCGAAAGCCCAGTTAGCTTTAATGAAAAATATTGAAAAGTCGTTTGCTCATCTGGACAAAAAACTTTCCAATATCGAAAGTAAAAACAAAGCAAAGCTTAAGCAGACGAATGAAAATGTAGCCGCTGAGGAAGAGCATGCCCCGAATGCATTGCTAGTTCCGGCTCCAGTTCCAACACCGGCTTCAGTTCCAACACCAGTTCCAAGCGCGCCTGCCTCCGTTAAAGTTGAGCAGGAAGAATCGGTTGTGGTTGTGGAAAAAGCAAATCACGCGAAGAAGAGTGAAGACAAACCGAACACGAATAAATCCGATAAAGTAAAAGAGGAAAAGAACGATAATCAACGCAACGGTGTTGGAAAAGAAATGGATAACGGACAAAAAAATAAAGGCAGCAAACAAGAATAATTCGCTGTCCCTAATACAGGGCACTAATAAGATCAGGCGATCATGCGATTGCCTGATTTTTATTTTGTTAGATTAGAAAAAAAGCTACTAGATTAATATAAAAAGCAGGATAATTGGCTATGGTGATTCGTCGGAAGTGGATATAGACGGACTGGATTGCTGCGTTAATGGTCATGGAATTTGACTAAGATCCCGAATGAAATATTGGTGAGCTTCGTAAGCTGCAAATACATTGGAATTCGTGCACATAGAAAGGATCGGGAGTGAGAATGAAATGGTTTATGATACGAAGAGTGTAAAGATATAGTTTGCTTCCAGGATAAGGGACGAAATGTCCCTAATCCCTATGAAACGGTAGGAGGAGGCTGGAATAGGGGAAGTGGGGTCCCTAATTTTCAACAAATGTCTGAGATGACAGCTTTATTTCGAAATTGGTGACCTACGTTACCTTATTCCTGCAAAAGAGCGCTCAGAGAAAGTGATTAGGGATGTGAGTTCCCTTAAATTTTCTTCTGATTTGAGTCATCTTGCTGGATTCGACCTGCTCGAATAACGGAATCATGGTAACGAGTTGTTGAAAACTCATGATGGTATAGTCCTCTCTCTTCAAGTCGTAAGCCTGGGTTCTTCTTACAAAGTGATCCTCTACCAAGCATTTTATAGCATAAAACAATGGAATGACTAACGCCCCTAACATACCGATCGTTATTTTTGCACGAGTAATCTATAATATGTCCTTTTCTATATAAAAAATGGCACACCGTGCGGCCCCATTTATTTTAGAATGGGGATAGAACTGATTTGGTGAGTGTCGTCAGTTAAGAAACGGTTTTTCAACATTGACATGAGGAGCGAGACGATAGAATGCATAACATATTGGTTGAAGAATTCCGCGGAGGCGTGTTGGAATGCACGCACTCAGGACATATTTGCGGCGTGTACGAAACCGGGACCATCCGGTATACATCAGGGAATCCTCAGCATGTGACGTTTTTGCGGTCCGCTGCGAAGCCGTTTCAAGCCATTCCGGCGCTTATGCATGGAATCGAGAACAAGTTCGGTTTCACCGACAAGGAAACCGCCATCATGGCCGGGTCGCACCGGGGTGAACCGTTCCATATTGAAGCGGTGGAATCGATGCTTCACAAAATTGGGATCAACGAAGAATCACTCGTATGCGCCTCGACTTACCCGCTCAATGCTGGCGCGAGAGACGACGTCGTTCGGGTTAACAGCCCCAAGCGGCGTGTTTATCACAATTGTTCTGGCAAGCATACGGGTGTACTGGCGTTATGCAAAGGGTTGGGATACGACTTGGACTCCTACTTCGAGTCGGAACATCCCGCTCAACGTGAAATATTGAGCGTACTTTCCATGCTTTCTGAAGTCAAGGAAGAGCATATACCGATCGGTGTGGACGGTTGCGGATTCCCGGTGTTTGCATTGTCTTTGGACGCGATTGCCAGAGCATACCTTAAGCTCGCTTGTCCGGACTTGATACAGGATACGGAACTGAGATCGGCTGTAGAGAAGCTGGCTACGTTAATGAATAAACACGGTGAAATGGTCGCCGGCACCGACTTTGTATGCTCCGTGCTGCTGCGTGATCCGAACATCGTGGCCAAGGGAGGGGCGAAAGGGGTATACGGATTCGCTCTGAGGAAGGAGCGCACGGCGTTTGCACTTAAGGTGACGGACGGTTCGGAGGAGGAGTGGCCGCTTATTATCGCCGCTATTCTCGAACAGATCGGGTATTCGAACCGTGAAACGATAGAGGGCTTATACCGGATCTCATTGGCGCAAATCCGCAACGACGCAAACCGGCCTGTCGGACACAGCCAAGCGGTATTCCGTCTTGAGGGGCCGGGCGGATCACAAATCGAGGGGATTCAAACGATTCAAGAGTAAAAACAATCGTTTTGAACAACTAAGTAGGTTTTATTTTACAAAGCATTTCGAATGTTGTGGAGTTATGATGAAAAAAGAAAAACAAGAGGAATAGATAGAATAGAAAGGTGGAGCTTCGTTGATGATTGCAGGAAATGCACGTTCGCTGCCGGATTTGAGCGGGAATTATCCGCTTAGCGAGGAGCAAACCCGATATTATAGGGAAAAAGGCCACATCTTGTTAAAGGGTGTAGCGGAGCCCGATGAAGTTGCGGCTTACCGAGAGCCAATCAAGGAATGGGTTCGGAAGCTGAACCCGCATACGAAATCTTTGGAAGATAGAGATACGTACGGCAAGGCATTCATTCAAGTCGGCAACCTGTGGAGGCATAGTAAGGAAGTGGAACAGTTCGTACTGGCCCGCCGTTTTGCCAAAATCGCCGCCGATTTGATGGGGGTTAGCGGTGTGCGTATTTATCATGATCAAGCATTATTCAAAGAACCGGGCGGCGGGCATACGCCGTGGCATCAGGACCAAATATATTGGCCGCTCGATACCAGAAATACGGTTACATTGTGGTTGCCGCTAGTCCCGATCAACGAGGAAGTCGGCTCTATGACCTTCGCCTCGGGGACCCACAAGGAAGGATTTATTAGCAAACAGGTCATTTCGGACGAATCCCACAAAACGCTGCAACAGTACATCACTTCCAAAGGATTCGAACAGTTCCAGTATGGCGCGATGGCCGCCGGCGACGCTACGTTCCATTCCGGGTGGACCGCTCACTGTGCGCCAGGCAACCCTACCGATACGATGCGGGAAGTAATGACCATCATTTATATGGCGGATGGCATCCGTATCTCCGAACCGGAGAGCTCGGCCCAAAGAAATGATATGGAAGCCGTATTCCCTGGACTGAAACCAGGCGATCTTGCGGCAAGTGAAATTAACCCGTTGGTCTATAAAAGAGAGTAATAGGCGCTTATGGGCTCATCCCGTCCACCACGGGAAATAAGTTGTAACAAAGTCCTTGTGCATCAAGGGCTTTTTTCGTTATGCACCGGCTTTGAATCCTTTCTAGCTTCCTTCATCTCTGTCACTGTCAACGAAAATTCCATTAAACAAATTATGCAATATATATCTTGTTTAATTATTTATTAACTGATATGATTCTAGTAGGAAATAATTTCTAAATACCTTCTCGTTAATGAAACATGGCAACAAAACCTGTAATCAGGAGGAATTATTGTGAGCTTGAATGTAGAACAACTATCAGAAACTCGTCAGACGATTGTTCTCTCCCTTAAACGTAACGGTGCGGCAACGATCGCTGAACTAGCGTCCCGACTCGAGATGACGCGGGAGGCGATTAGACAACATCTTTTACAGCTTGAAGGTGAAGGGTGGATTGAAAAGCACACCAAACGTGATTCAGGCAATGGCGGAGGACGCCCGTCCATGCACTATACTATCACTTCAGAAGGCGAGCACTTATTCCCTAAGTATTATGATTCTCTTACAGTGGAAGTAATGGATACGGTTGCTGAGCAACTTGGAGCGGAGGCATTAAACCAAATATTGATTACCATGACGGAGGCTCGGGTGCGTGAATGGGAACCGCGTCTACAGGGCTTAAACATGGCTGAGCGTGTCGAGGCTTTGAAGGAAATATACATGGCGGATGATGCTTTTATGGATGTCGAACATTCAGGGGATCATCTCCGTTTAATCGAACGTAATTGCCCTTTTTTGAACGTTGCCAAACGGCGTCCAGTCCTTTGCAGTGTCACAGTTTCGATGCTAAGTCGATTGCTAGGGTACCGCGTGATCCGAGAGGAACGGTTTCAAAATGGAGATGGGCGCTGTGTCTTTCGCGTGCTGCTTGACCAACCGATGGATGGAAGTACTTTTAATTTTGCTCTAGAGGCTTAGGCTTGAAGTGAAATGGGCACTTGAAATATACCGTTGTCTATACAGAACATAGGAGGCGAACAAATTGGCAGTTGATACTCAGACGTTAATCATTAGGAAATTTCCCGAAGTATCTGATATAAATAAAAAAAACAGTCAGGCGAGTCGGTTTATGGAGGGTGTAAAAGAACTGATTGAATTGTGCGGTGAAGATCCTGAACGTGATGGTCTGCAAGAAACTCCTTACCGGGTCCTAAAGGCATTCCTTGAGTATACAGAAGGTTATCGGGAAAATCCTAAAGCTCATCTTGAAAAAACCTTTGATGTCGACCATCAAGAACTTGTTCTAGTGAAGGATATCGAATTTCATTCCTTATGTGAGCATCATTTTGCACCCTTTTTTGGTGTCGCTCACGTCGGATATATCCCTAATAAGAGAATCACTGGCCTGTCTAAAATTGCACGCATGGTAGAGGGGTACGCCAACAGATTTCAGGTTCAAGAACGCCTCACAACGCAGATTGTTGAGGCAATAGAAGAAGTTCTTGAGCCTCAAGGAACGATGATAGTCATCGAAGCGAAACATATGTGCATGTGTGGCAGAGGTGTCAAAAAATCAAGCGCCTCAACAACAACTTCATCCGTGCGTGGAGTTTTTGCTACTCAATCTGATGTACGTGCAGAGTTTCTCTCCTTACTTAATAAATGATCCAGATGCAACAGTCTGCCCGCGATCAGACCCGCCAAGACCCATAACGAGCCGGTAATCTTTAATGTAGAGGATATCGGCTTTTTTGTTGTGCCCCATAGATTGCAGAACAAAAATAAAATGGGAATGAAGGAAAAGTAATAAGCCCGTTGAAATGTTTAATTATGTAAAATGGAAAGGGATCAGAGCCTATTCAACCGCGGTTAAATCCGAGCAGTCAATCTAATCTAAGGGAGTGTAATTATCAATGGAAGAGAACAGCAGCAAGAAAGCAACATTTTACGACGGCTTGCAGGTAAGACTCGTATCAGACTTCGAGAAATCGCGTGCTTATTATCGGGATGTGCTTGGATGTGAGACCAGCGGTTGGGGGCATGCGAATAGAGGCGGAATGAAATTAATTCTTCAGCAGGCAAAGGACAAGAGTGATATCAGGCCCAATCAAGCATCAGCGAAGCGCAATACTTATCCAACAGATTGGACAGGACCTGAATTGGGATGGGATACCTTTGTTCATGTTGATTATAATGAGTTTGATTCGTTGGTAGAAGAAATGAGAGCGAATGGGGCTAATATTATATTGGGACCTCTAGAAGCCACTCATAGCAACGGTATGCATTTCAAAAATCTCTATATCCAAGACCCCGATGGTTACATAATTGTGTTTGGATGATGATTGTGCAGAGGCAGATTTACGACGTGTAACGAGAGTTTTATATAATCAAGCAAAAGACAGCTGCTCCGATGGGATCAGCTGTCTTTGCTGCAGCGGGCGGTAAGCGGTATACATCCTTTTAATCGGCGTATTTAACAATACCCTTTTTGACCAGATAGTCCATCTCGGCATCCAAAATATTCTCAACCTTCAGCTCGTCTAATTTCACATCGGGGCGGCTAAGCACATAGTCAACTACATCGTCGCCATCAATGCTTACTTCCCCTTTGGCTTCTTTGGTTGCTTTGTCGATAAATATTTGTTCATGTTTAAGGACTAGCATAATATGGTTGGCGTCAATCTTGGTCCGGTCTGCTATGTATTTCACTAGCTCTTGTTCGTTTACTTGGGCGCTCATCAATGGTCATCTCCTAATCGGTTTCGTACTGACATTGTACCATAAGCAACTCGAAAGACAATATTTACATAGGAACAAACGTGCGGTATCATCGAAATGATTACCAGTATTTACAAAGGACGTGGTACTGAATGGAACGTATAGGCGTGAATGAGATTGCAGTGGGTATACCGGTTGAGAATTACGATGAGGCGATTAATTGGTATATCGATGTGCTTGGTTGTGAACTGGTATTCAAGATGGGAATAGCTCAGTTGAAGCTGCCATCAGGTCAAAAGATTCTGCTCTATGAGCCCGATGAAGAGGAATCCAGCATCTGGTATGCCGGCGATTACAAAACTCATCCCCATTTCTGTATTCAGTTTGTAACGTTCGATATTTTTAAGCTTCGGGATAGGTTAATAGAGAGCGGAGCGCGAGTGGGAGAGGTTATGAGAGGTGGAGGATCAGGATGGGACATGATGTTTTATGACCTTAGCGGGAACCGCTTCTGGGCGATCACGGATTCCAGGTAAGTCGCGAACGAGCTATCAGGTTGGAGGACTGTAGATTTATATGAAGGAATGAATTATGATTCATTCATACTACATTTATTAGGAGGCGTGTGCTCGTGAGAGAAGAATATGTATTGGCAACGTTGGATAAGCATCGCGGTCGATTGCTAGTATTAGTAGAAGGATGTCCGGAGGATAAGCGTAATGTTGTGCCTACAGGGTTTAACAATAGTATTCATTGGCAGATCGGGCATGTGCTCACTGTTACTGAGCGTCTGATATTTGGTATTGCTGATCAGACTGTGTCGCTTCCAGAGAACTATGTAGCTCTATTCGGGAATGGGACGAAACCCGCGGATTGGAAGGAAGAACCCCCAGCTTGGGACATGCTAATTGCCCAGTTAAAGGATCAACCTAGTCGAATTCGCGAATCTTTGTCGGGTAAACTAGAAACTGTTGTAAAAGAGAACTTCCTGAAAGCCGAGAACATCGGGGAATTAATCAACTCCAGCACCATTCATGAGGCCAATCACTCGGGAACGATCTCTGCTATGTTGAAAGTACTGAAGTAGTTGTATAAAATTTCGACACAGATGAGCAAAAATGGCTCTATCCGAGTGTCAGATGTCGAAGAAATGTACAACTACCACCTAGTATATGGGAAATATCGGGTTATTGATGCCAAAAAGCCCTACTAACCACCTTAGATGTCGAAATTTTATACAACTGGAGGCCAAATCACGATAAAAAAGCCCTTCTGTGTATAAAATTTCGACATCTGGCGTTTGTAGGAGGCCGCATAACTACTAATTGCAGCAACTTCTCAACAACATGTACAAGAACAACCTGACAAAAAGAAGCTCACAAGAAGAAGTAACCACACACTACAGCCAAGCTCAAGCCTTAGGCCAGCTTAGCTCCACACCGCGCGAGACCAGCTTGTGCTGGAAGCGTGCCAACTCTGCCTTATTGCTCCATACATCACGAGGCGAAAGCTCGTTCTCCACACAATAAGCCGCAAGAGCACCTGCGGACTCGCCGATGTTCCATTCTACAGGGTGAAGCCGATAACAGCCGTTCGTAATATGAGTGGTACCGATGTTCTTACATGCAGGCAGCATATTTTTGAGACGTACAGGAATCATGGCCCCCAAAGGGATCTGGAACGGCAGAGAAGGGACGTCGATGTAGTTGCGATTCTCCGTACTCGGGTGCAGATCAATATGATAGTAGCCGATCCCTACGGTATCTTCGAACTGCTCAGCGCCGGCGTCTCCGCGCGTTGTAGGGCTAATATGCTGCTCCCGCACGGTGAACTCAGCACGAATGCGGCGGGACTCGCGAATATACGGCATCTTGGCTAGCCCATCCTCTGTGCCGACGACATCCTTGCGCAAACGAAGACCTGGATATCCGATTCCTCCATCAGGGCGCGGAGCCTCGGTCTGCATCCAGTACAGCAGCGATAAGCTTAGTTGCTTGGCGCCTTCCAGATGCTTCTGGCGTTCTTCCGGACTTACATCGATAACTGGCCCTAGCCAATAGTCATTCTGCGGCCAGTTCACAACAGTAATATCGCTCTTATAGAAACCAGGCGCATAATGAGCTTGATCAGCGATCCGGCGATAGTTCCACAAGGAGAACATTTGCCCGCGCGGGAATAAGGTGTATTCCACAGGCTGCAGCGTACGAGGACTCGGCGAGAACCAGCTGAGCTGAGGCGCCGGCCAGAAATCCGCCTGGTAGGAACGCCAGAACTCATATTGCTCGGGGCGCTCAATCGTATGATCCTCTCCCTCTATATAATCCATGGCGAAGCAATAGGTGATGGCTTGCATGTCGGAAGGCATTGCATCGCCGTAAACCGCGTTCGGCTCGCCTGTCTCGGCAATGGACTCTGCCCCGGTAACATATTCCGCTCCAACTAGCGGAAGAAGGTCGCCGCACTCCGTCGCGTCCAGGAAGTAAGGTCCAGTCAGCGTCAGCTCATGGCCGCTTTCCATATTCCTCACAGTCACAGCTACAACTGAATCGCTGCCGTCTGTTTCAGCGGATTCCAGCACGTAACCAGTCAGAATGTTCAGCTGTCCATTGCTCACATAAGGAGCCAGCATCCCCTGCAATACGGCCAACGCTACTCTCGGCTCGTGACTCACGCGGCTCACAATCGCGCTGCCCGGATTGAAGAGAGGTTGAGCGGCGGCCGCTTCCGTTAAGGGAAAATGACGCTTGTAATAGCTGCGAACCCCTTCACGAAATTTACGATAAGACAGGGTGGAGCCGTGCTTCTCAATCATATGATGTTCATCCGGCGGAACCGCTTGACTGGTTAGTTGACCGCCAATCCAATCCGATTCCTCGGTCAAGATCACAGAACGTCCTGCCTCAGCAGCAGCAAGAGCAGCAGCACATCCTCCTACTCCTCCGCCTATAATAATTACATCTGCTTTTAATGTTGACATTTCACTATTCCGCCTTTCGTCTGTGTAGGAACATCCCATCTGTTATTTTTGGAAATCGGAAGGGCTTTTGCCGGTATACTTCTTGAAGATTCTAGCAAAATAACTAGGGTCCTTATAGCCTAACATATCCGTGACTTCATAGACCATAGCATCGTCTTCCTTCAGCAGTCTAATGGCCTTCTCTATCTTTCTGCGCAGCACATAATCCCAGAACGACTCACCCGTCGCCTCTTTGAAAATCCGGCTTAAATAGGACACATTAATATGGACATGTCTAGCTGCCTGCTCGCGTGTTACGTTCTCTGTGATGTTGTCCTCCACATAATCCTCAATGCTCTGCACCAGCTTGGCCTTGCGATCGCTTCGGAATTCTTCATTGCTGGCGGATAACCTCTCGAAGCGGGCTACCCACCACAACCTCATCTCATCCTGAGAACGGAATCGTTCGGGCTCACGGAACCGTTCCATATCCGCCTCATCGAGCACTTCCGACAACGTTCTGCCTAGCCGGTGAAGAAGCGAGGTATATAGTCCGCACAGGGGGTAAACCAGCTCCTGAAGATGTGGTCTCGGTTGGGAGCCTGAGGATGTACCAGCACCTAAGTAACTAGTAAGCAAGGTGTGGATCGCTCCCCTATCTCCAGTTTCTACACTATGGATAAGCAGATCGCGATCTGCTTCATTCATGACGGAATACGGGTTCGTTTGCGGCAGCAGAAGTCCTTCATGCAGAATGACCCCAGTACCGACGGTCAGCTTCATTCGTAAGGCATGCAAGGCCGCTTTGAATTGCTTAGGAACCTCGAGCCAAGGTGATTTCGGCACCGATTCCCACCGTGACTGTAACCTTTAGAAATCGGGTGATCTCATGTTTGGCCATCTCAATCCAAGCAATGAACGCATTCAATGTCTCGTCTTGGTTTATTTGAGCTAACAGCACCGTTTGCCCGTTTCCGCGAAGATAAGTGATTCCCCGATTATCCAGAAGCTCTTCCGTGATCTTGTACATGCCGAATTGCAGCAGGTGTAGGTCTGAAGGCACGTACTTGCCGCCTTCCTCGATGTCCAGCTCAAGAACGGCAACAGCGATACTCAACTCCAGATGGAAAGGGATGGCAAGAAACTCGAAGCTTTCCTGAAGGGTTGCAGGGGGAGGGCAATCTTTGCGGTTCAGCCAATCCTCCAGAAACGCAGCCCGTAAACCAGGCAATTGGCTTCTCAGTTTGTCTATGTAGGCAATGGCTTGGTTTTTCTCCTGCCGTGCTTTTAACCATTCTGTTCGTACCTTCGCGAGCTCTGCTATAAGAGGCTCTTTACCAACCGGCTTAAGCAAATAGGATTTCACACCAGCTGAAAATGGTGACCACAATCAGGACTAATGTGACTCTCTGGCTAAATGGAAAAAGGTTGGTCAGGAATCGCTTCCGAATTATTTCGGAACTATTCCTGCCAACCTTTTTATAATTATTGGTTAATCGGCGCGACTTGATAAATTCGACTCCAGGATTCATATTTAATTACATGTATTAATATGAGAGCTGGGCAGGAGGACTGGGATCAGATGGAGCCATTTACAAAAAGGGTCGTTGAGATTATTAAAGGTATCCCTTCAGGATATGTCATGACATATGGACAGATTGCGGCGGAGGCAGGAAGTCCACGGGCTGCAAGACAAGTAGTGCGGATTCTTCACTCGTTAAGCCGCGCGCATGATTTGCCATGGCATAGAGTCGTGAACGCTCAGGGTGAAGTTGCGATTAAGGATGACGAATCCCGATTTCTTCAGATCCAATCCCTCGAGGATGAGGGTGTAGAGTTAGTTGGCGCAGGCCGAGTGGATCTGGAGCTATATCGGTTTCATCCAGAATAATAAAACATTGAAACATTTGAGAAAATTTGTAATTATGATAAGGCATGATGTATTAACGATAAAGGTTGTAAAGTGTTTAAGTATTATATTGGACATAAAGGCAGAAGAATCGGAGAGCCAATGACCAAAGAGGATGCACTCCGAGAGTTATTCGAACTTCGAAAAACCTTTAAGTATTTGTGTATCTTAATATATGATGAGAATGATCAATTGAAGGGGCAAATTCCTAAGAAGCTTAAATAACAACCGTACTACCAAACCGAAAGGAAGAACTCCATGTACAAAGCGATCATCTTCGACTTGGACAATACGCTTATAAACTATACACAATGTGAATTAGAATCGATGAAGAGAACGTGTAATGATCATAGTCTTTTTAATCAGGATGCTGCGCAATGGGAGCTATTCTGGCAAACTTACTTAGTACATAACGAGCGTTATTGGATCGATTTCGTGACGGGCGGCAGTATTAAGACCATCAATGACGTCCTGAAGTTCTCCTTCCGCGACACCCTTAATTTGGAGGAGATTCTGCACAGCAAGCTCTCGGACACGTATTGGAACTACTTTTGTAATACTTGTTTTTTCGAGAATGGGGCGGAGCAGTTGCTTGAACATACAAGGGAGAAGTATCAGCTTGGGATTATTACCAACGGAATTAGTTCATCCCAACGAACGCGCCTTCGAGCAGGCAATATTGACTCTCTGTTCCAGTCTATTGTCATTTCAGATGAAGTGGGGATAAGGAAACCTAAGAAAGAAATATTCGAAATGGCTTTGAATGAGCTTAACGTAAGCCATAAGGAAGCTTTGTTCGTAGGGGACTCTTTGCAGGATGATTATCAGGGCTCTATTAATTCGGGCATTGACTTCTGTTATTACAATAGGCAGAATGTGAAGTTATCGGCGGATGTTAAGCCCAAATACGTAGTCAATGATCTGCTGGATCTGGTTCGGGTTATGGGATTGTAATTAATACCATGAAAACTTGATTGTTAATCTAAGCTAAACATCATTTGCTCTTGGGAGGGCATATTCCATGGCAAGCTATAATCAGTTCGCAGAACAGTATCACAATATGGTCAAATCGGGAGGGCCGGACAATTCCTACCGTTATATTTTACAACAATTGCAGCAGAATAGTTCGGATCTTAATCATGCCCGTATACTTGATATCGGCTGCGGTCCAGGGGAACTAAGTTATCGGATATCTTTACAAGGGGCAGGGGTAACAGGGATTGATCTCAGTTATAAATTGTTGGAATACGCGCGGGAACGTTCCGACCAAGTTACTTGGATACAAGACGATGCTATGCATCTGCATCACATACAGGATTCCACTTACGACTTCGTCGTGTCTAGTGTAATGTTGATGGATGTCCCCGACCACCGAGCTGTTTTCAACTCTGCCTATCGGGTATTGAAGCCTAACGGCATTATGATCTGGGTCATCATGCATCCTTGTTTCCAGTCTCCATTCAGCCATCCTCTGGGTGATGGGTCGAGAAAGGTGATGCAGTATGAAGCTCAATTCTGGAAATCTGAAGGAGTTGGCACGATTCGTTCTACGTTAGGTGCTTATCATCGCACTCTATCTCAATATTTGAATGACTTCATGACGTCGGGGTTCTCTCTGCTTCGGGTGGATGAGCCGGAACGGGATAACAAGACTGTTGATGGGTTACCCTCTTTGTTCGCTGCCGTTGGGAGGAAAATTTGAACGGCACCTAGTGGAGAAAGGAGGACGTGTAACGAGTAATCCCCGGGTCCTAATAAATTCCATCATCCTAGAATGGTTTATTATCGTGTAAGGTGGGTAATAACAGTCATGTAGGGAAGCAACATATGAATCTTAAATTAAACCTGAGAGGGGAAGTTGCAGATGGGATTGTTATGGACATTAATTATCGGTGGACTAATCGGTTGGGTAGCAGGAATGTTGATTGGACGTAACGTTCCTGGAGGTATTATCGGTAACATCATTGCAGGTATTGTCGGAGCGTGGCTGGGAGCATGGATTCTTGGCGATTTTGGACCTAGCATAGGCGGATTCTTCATAGTGCCTGCCCTACTCGGAGCTATTGTAGTCGTTCTTATCTTGAGTGCTTTAATGCGAGGCACCAGAAGAGTATAGATTATGGATCGTTTAAAAGACCTGTGAGTCTGCTTAAGAAGCAGACTTGCAGGTTTTTTTTACACTTCAGAAAGTTTAAGTTCTTTACCGCAAGTTTTTACAAGGGGCATTCCTCAGTCTGGTGACGGAAGAATGCTTCTTTTATCAAAACCTTTTTCATGACATTTGACAATACCTGGAGCCTACCCTTAGAATAAATGTGTAACCGATACCACAGGGGAATGACCAAACAATCTTACACACAATTATCGCGGAATAAGGGTGGACTAATGGCAACGATTAGGGACGTGGCAAAGCTTGCGGGAGTATCCGTTGCAACGGTGTCCCGGGTACTGAACAAGAACGGTTACGTCAATCAGGACACGAAAGAAAAGGTGCAGCAGGCGATCCGGATGCTGCAATACGAACCAAATACGATGGCCAAAGGATTGGCAAGTCGAAAGACAGAAACGTTAGCGCTCATTCTTCCCAATATTTCCAACCCGTTCTTCGCTGAATTGGGTAGAGCGGTGGAGGATGTCGCACAAACATACGGCTATACAGTGGTGCTCTGCAATTCCGACAACGATACGGATAAAGAGCAGAAATACATCCAGATAATGAAAAGCCGATATGTGGATGGCATTTTATTTGCGAGTCATACATTGCTTACAGTTGACGTTGTCGAGTTGAACAAATCAGCAATCCCGCTCGTCGTGTTGGACAGGGCGCCTCTGAACGCCCCCTGTTTGGTTGTACGATCGAAAAACAATGAGGGCGCGAAGCTAGCTGTCCAGCACTTGCTGGACAGCGGATGCACAAAAATAGGACACATATACGGCCCTCAGGAAACGGCGACGGCCAAAGAACGGTTAATCGGATACGAAGAGGCCGTTCGCGCGTTCCATTGGTATTCGCCTACACTTATGGAACCGGGACATTTCACGATCAAGGGAGGGATGGCGGCGGCAGAAAAGCTTATTCAACGTCATCCGGATATCGACGGGATATTCGCAGGGAATGACCTGATGGCTTTGGGGGTCTTGAAAAAGCTTCAGCAAATGGGCGTTTCCGTTCCGAATCAAGTTGCGCTTGTCGGGTTCGATGGAATCGATCTGACGACCATCACAGAGCCGGAAATTACAACGGTTGCACAGCCAATCTATGAGTTGGGCGCCTTGTCTACAAGACTTCTCATCAAGAAAATTGAAGGAGCTAGCGTCGATAACGATACTTACGAATGCGACGTTACGCTCATCCCTAGAGGGTCAACAAACAGAACAAGAGTCTAAGAGATTCATGAATAGAGCGTGACGTTCCATGCGATGGGACAGCACGCTTTTTTTATCGGGATAGCTTTCGCGTCCAGACAGCACATGCCGCCAGCAGCAGGCCCGACACTATAAAGACGCCTCGAATTGATATCCATTCGGATGCGAATCCTCCCATAAGCGGCCCGAGCATGCTCCCAAGCGCATACATGCTTGAATTGAGGCTAAAGACTCGACTCTCTGCATTCAAAGGTGCATATTTGCCTATCAGTACATTAACGGACGGAAGCAACCCACCCATAAAAATGCCAAGTGCGAACCGAATGGCGATCAACTGCCCAATGTTCTGTACGAAGGCTTGAGGGATACAAACGATTGCGGATCCGAGTAACGAGAAGAACAAGATGCGTTCTGCACCGACTTTATCTCCGAGTTTACCGAGCAGCGGCGCCGTGATCATGTTAGACACTCCGTTTACGGAACTGATGAGTCCAGCGTAGAAAGCCAACATTCCCACTTGCTGGCTCAGTTGTTGCACGAACAACGGAATGAGCGCAACAGGGCTAAGAAGCGCAAATTGGATCACAACAGTAGTCGAATTCAGCATAAACAGCTCAGGAATTTTAAAGAGCGGACGAAAACCTCCGAGCAGGGGGAATTTCGTCCGCTTTTTCGCGTCCGACAAGACGAAATCCTCTTTCACAAAAAAAAGGGCAAGAATGGATGCGATAAACAGAAGCGCTCCTGTGATGTAGAAGATAGGACGATACCCAAAGTAATCAGCCATCATTCCTCCGAAGAACGGGCCAAGGATCGTTCCTGCTACGATGCTCGACTGCAGTGTGCCCATGGAGAATCCGATTTTTTCCCGCGGTGTGTTCGCCGATAGGAGTGCGATGGATGCTGGGGCAAATCCTGAAACGATCCCATTGACGATGCGCAATAGAAGAAGTTGCCAAGCCCCGCCTGCGAATCCCATCAGCAAAATGACTATGGCCATACCAAAGCCGGAACGGAGCACCATCATTTTGCGTCCGTAGCGGTCGGCCAAATTCCCCCAAATAGGTTGAAATATAAAGGCAGTGAAGAAGTTG
>FWWL01001209.1_pt1 | contig 63344 bp, 41 predicted proteins | sample 2228331 | NCBI WGS metagenome assembly FWWL01 (sample SAMEA103939775, study PRJEB20133) | metagenome
AGCTGCTGCTGTGAGCGTAGTGGCCGAGTGCGCGGCTCCTGTTTGGCCTCGGGCGTGTTTTCGTCTCGCTTTCGGGCCTTAATAATGGGGAAACCGCAGCCTCTCGCCTCCGCGCCTGCAAGCACGGTGCCTCTCCGATGCCGATACGCCGTTATTAAGACCCTGGGGCGAGACGGGCACATGCTCAGGCCCAAGCCAGGGCTCCGTGGGTGCAGGTGCGCCAAAGAGCCAAGCCAAGGCGCTGGAGCCGTTTTCCCCCCAAAAAAACGGCCTCGGTGAGGGCGGTGCAGGTAGCAGCAGACGCAGAGCAGGTGGTTTGGCAAACAGCCGCCGGGCTTCTTGCCGAAAAATGTGCACCCTTTCAAATTCCTCGGAAACAAGAGCACTCCGTTGGGGTACTGCCTCAGTCCTGAATGGGCGGTGTGGTCGTTTTAAGCGTTTCAGCCTTGGTGGAGTTCATCACGCGCTCTTGCTGGCTAATGCTCTCCTGGTGGATGGCCTCCAGCAGCAAGGCGATGAACTCCTGGCTAAGTTCATTCTTTTGACCGCGCAGCAACAAGGCCTCGCGCAGGGCGCGGAAGCGCTCGGGCTGAAGAACAGCCACATTTTTTTCCTTTTTGATGAGGCCGATGTCGCGCACCAGTTGCATGCGGCGGGCAATGAGGGCAATAATTTCCTCGTCTATTTCATCAATAGCGCTCCTACAATTTTCAATGGAGGCCAGAAAATCGGGGTCGTCTGTCGTGGGCATTCGCCGCACGAGGGAGGAGACCATAGCTAGAAATTGCGCGGGCGTAATCTGTTGGATAGCATCGCTCCAGGCGCTGTCGGGTTCTGGGTGTACCTCCACCATAAGGCCGTCGTAGTTGAGGTCATAGGCTTTCTGGGCGGTCTCGGCTAGGGTATTGCGGCGTCCGCAGATGTGGCTAATGTCGCAGAGCACTTCCATGTTGGGAAAGGTCTGCATAAGGTCAATGGCGATTTGCCAGCGCGGAACATTTCGGTAGGCTGAGTCGCCATAGCTGGAGAATCCGCGGTGTATGGCGCCTAATCGGCGCACGCCGGCCTGGTATAGGCGTTCGAAGGCACCTATCCAGAGTTTGAGGTCGGGGTTAATGGGGTTCTTTACCAAAATCGGCACTTCTACACCGCGCAGGGCGTCGGCTATTTCTTGCACCGAGAAGGGGTTAGCTGTGGTGCGGGCGCCTATCCAGAGGACGTCAATGCCGTGCCGGAGGCATTCCTCCACGTGTTGCGCGTTGGCCACTTCAGTGGTAACGGCCAAGCCCGTCTCTTTTCGGACGCGTTGGAGCCATTTCAGGCCAGGAGAGCCAATGCCTTCAAAGGAATTGGGCCGCGTGCGAGGTTTCCAGATGCCCGCGCGGAAGAGGGCTACGCCGCTGTGTTGAAGGGCGCGAGCGGTAGCCATGACTTGGTCTTCCGTTTCGGCAGAGCAAGGGCCAGCCACTAAGATGGGCCGCTGGGCAGAAAAGACCGGTTCGAAGCTCATAGACACGTGCGAAAAATGAAAGCGGGACGCACACAACAGCCTGATTGCGCCAAGGTTGAGCGTGGTAGTGGCTTATTCTTGCTCAGGTTGTGGGGTGCTCTCCTCTGCAGCAGCGGCAGTGGGTGGCTCAGGTTCGGTCAGCTCCTCTTTTTTTCGGCGCGCTTGCTCGCGTTTAACCCGCTCCTCAGCTTCGACCTTGTCGTATGCCTTGATGATTTCTTTTACCAAGCGATGGCGCACGACGTCTTCAGCCGTGAGGTTGAGCACGGCAATGCCACTGACGCCCTCGAGGATGTCCATAGCTTGGCGCAGGCCCGACTTTTGATGGCCGGGCAAATCTACCTGGCTGAGGTCGCCAGTGATGATACACTTAGCGCTAGGGCCAAGGCGGGTAAGGAACATCTTTAGTTGCAGCGGTGTGGCGTTTTGCGCCTCATCGAGGATGATGTAAGCGTTGTCGAGCGTACGCCCGCGCATGAAGGCCAAGGGAGCTATCTCGATGATGCGGTTGTCCATGAAAAACTGGAGTTTATCCATGGGCAGCATGTCGTCTAGGGCGTCGTAGAGCGGGCGCAGATAGGGGTCTACCTTTTCCTTCAGGTCGCCAGGGAGGAAGCCGAGGCTCTCTCCGGCTTCGACGGCCGGCCGTGTGAGGACGATTTTCTTGACTAAGCGATTCTTTAGCGCCCTGACGGCAATGGCGACGGCTGTGTACGTCTTGCCGGTGCCCGCTGGGCCAATGGCAAAGACGATGTCATTGTGTTCGCATACTTCGACCAAGCGCTTTTGGTTGCGCGTTTTGGCCTTGATGGGACGCCCATCGCGTCCGAAGAGGATGATGTTGCCCGAGTCGCCGTTGTCGGGCAGGCGTACCTCGAAGGGGTTCTCGCCCTCAAGCAAGTCCTCCACCGTTTGGGTGGGCAGCTCGCGGTGTTCGCGCAGGTAGCGCACCATGAGCTCGAACTTGGCCTTGGCAGATTGTGTGAGCCGTTTTTCGCCGGTTATTTTCAGGCTATTGCCTCTCGAGGTGATGGTGAGTTCCGGAAAGGCTTTGCGCAGCAAGTTGAGTTTGGCGTTGTTTTCTCCGTAAAGTTCTACGGGGTCAACGCCCTCAATGGTGAGAATGATTTCGCTCAAGTTTTTCCTCATCAAATTTTGTAGCAGCGGGAGGGCTTGGGTGTAGCGCCTGTGTGCCCCATTGGCCAACGGACGGATGCCTCCATGCTTTGTCTATACTTTTGCAACACCGTTTTCGCCCACAAATGTAGAGAAAGGAAACGGCTCGCTGAACAGAGGAATACTGCTAAAAGTTCTATGCCCACTCCTCCGATTATCTCGCTGACCACTGACTTTGGCCTTCAGGATTACTATTCAGGTGCATTGAAAGGGGCTCTGCTGCGCGCTTGCCCTGAGGCTAAATTGGTGGACGTCTCGCATGCCATTCGGCCCTACAACATTGTGCAAGCGGCGTTGGTGGTGCAGAATGCCTACCCTCATTTTCCGGAAGGCAGCATTCATGTAATAGGTGTGCATTGCGCCTATTCACCTGACTTTCGATACGTAGCCGCACAGGCATCGGAGCACTATTTTATCGCTCCGGATAATGGAGTCCTAATGCTGATGTTTGACAGGGTGTCAGAGGCACGTGCTCTTCCCCTTACTGGGGGCGGTATCCCAGCCATTGAGGCCTTCGCCATGGCTGTAGGGCATCTGGGGGCAGGGCGTCCTTTGGAGGAATTGGGCACTGCAGCTGGGCCATTGGTGGAACGCATTGGGCTGCGGCCCGTAACTACGCGCTCGCGCATCCGGGGGACGGTCATACACATTGACCATTTCGACAACGCCCAGGTAAATATAAGGCGCGAAACCTTCGAACGCATCGGCCAAGGACGGCCCTTCGCCCTTTATTTCAAGCGAAACGACCCGATAACGACCCTGTCCAATCACTACACAGATGTACCGGCAGGAGAGCCTTTGTGTTGGTTCAATTCGGCGGGTTTTCTCGAAATTGCTGTCAATATGGGGCGCGCAGCGACGCTTTTCGGGCTGAAGGAGGAGGATATTGTAGAGGTAGTGTTTGAAGACTGACAGCGCTATGCGAAGGAAGGAAGTGTCCTCAGCTTTTCTTCAGCGAAAATTTTTTGTTAAGAAAATTTGTGGAGAAATGGGCATTTTTGCCCTGCCCTTTGGGAGCCAGCTGAGATCTACCCGGACATTTAATCATCAGTTTCACTAACCAAACTTTCTGAGTATGAACAGGATTTTACTTGGGCTGGTCTTTCTGCTATGCAGTGCCAGCATGGCTTTTAGCCAACGCGCGGTCAGCGGTAAAGTGACCGATGAGAATGGTGAAGCACTGGTGGGCGTAACAGTTACGGCGCCAGGTACCCGAGCTGGTACGCTAACAGACGTGAACGGCATGTTCTCCTTGGAGGTGCCGTCGAGCGCCACCGTGCTGAAGTTTTCGTACACGGGCTACGAAACACAGGAAGTTCCGCTGGGGCCTTCCAACGTTTATGATGTAACGCTTTCCAGCAGCGCTAGCGCTATTACAGAGGTAGTGGTCGTGGGCTATGGCACTCAGCAAAAGCGGGCCATCACCGGTAACGTGGCGACGGTGCGCGGCGAAGACATTGCGGCCCTGCCGGCGCAGAGCTTTGACCAGCTGCTGCAAGGGCGCGCTGTGGGTGTGAACGTAAACCTGCCCAACGGTGTGGTAAACAACCCTCCAGTGTTCCGCGTGCGCGGCATCAACTCCATCAACCTCAGCTCCTTCCCGCTGGTGGTAATTGACGGAGTGCCTACGTTCACGGGTGACCTGAGCGGTACTGCTGCAGCAAACAACGCGCTGTCCAGTCTGAACCCGAACGACATCGAGAGCATTGACATCCTCAAAGACGCTTCGGCAGCAGCTATTTATGGTTCGCGCGCTTCCGCAGGTGTGGTGCTCATCACGACCAAGCGCGGCAGAAAGGGCAAAACCCGCGTGCAGTACGACGCTTGGGCGGGCATTACCCAGGTCGTGCGTGAGCCAGAGATGATGAACGCCCTGCAGTACATAGAAGTGAAGAACGAAGCGGCTGCCAATGCCGGTTTGGCTACGCCGCGCTTCTTCTTGGACACCATCCCTGGGCGCAACACCTACATTGACACGCGTTGGGCGGACTACGTCTATCGTCAGGGCTTCTCGCACAACCACGCCCTGAGCTTCTCGGGTGGCACAGATCAAACCAACTACTACCTGTCGTTGGGTTACACTGACCAAGAAGGTATGATCATTGGCAACGACTTCCGTCGCCTGACCGGACGCCTGAACTTGGACCACAACCTGAGCCGTCGCATCAAGATAGGCGGTACGTTGGGCTACACGAATTCCAACAACTTCGGTCCGAACTCCGGTTCGTTGCCGGGTGGTGCCTTTGCTACCGCAGGTGCCGGCCGTCTGGCTTTTGTGGCTGCGCCTATCGTTGACCCGTATCGCTACGATGCCAATGGCAACCGCCTATCGGGTATTGCAGGCTACAACATCGCTTCCAATAACCAGTTAGGGCGCGGCAAAAACTTAGAACAAACGGGCTTCTACAACCCAACCATCATCCTCGACCTGAACAAGCACTCTTCAGAAAGCAATCAGATACAAGGTGCCGTTTATGGCCAATGGGAAATCATTGATGGGCTGGCCTTCAAAACCCAGTACGGCATTGACAACATCAACGTCGAAAACAACACGTTCTGGAACCCCTATCACGGTGATGGTCTTGGTCAGAACGGTTATGCAGCCAATACTTTCCGCCGCTTGCGTCGCTGGAACCTGCAGAACATCCTAACCTACGACCTGACACTGGCAGAAAAGCATAAGATAGGCTTCCTGGCAGGCCACGAAGAACAGCACACCACGGACGAAGGCTGGGGCGCTTCCCGCTCGCAAATTGCCGACCCGTTCTTCACCAGTTTCCAGGGTAACTTCACAACCATCAACCCGCTGGGCAATTTCCAGGGCGAGAACTATCTGCTGTCGTACTTCGGCCGTATCAACTACGAGTTCAACCGCATGGTTTACCTGACAGCCAACCTGCGCCAGGATGAATACTCCGCCTTCGCGCCGGGCCGCAAGCGCGGTACTTTCTGGGGCGCTTCGGCGGGCTTCACGATCTCAGAGCTGGGCTTCTGGCAAGAGGCCTTGGGCAACACCATCAACTTCTTCAAGCTCCGCGGTAGCTACGGTACAGTGGGCAACAACCTCGGTATCGGCGACTTTGCCTCCCAGAGCCTATACAGCTCGGGCCTCTACGGCGCTGCTCCCACGTTCGTTTATAGCCAAGCGGGCAACCCACTCCTTTCGTGGGAAACGAGCGAGAAGATTGACGTCGGTATCGTGTTCGGTCTCTTCAATGACCGCTTGCAAGGTGAATACACCTACTTTGTCAACAACATTGACGGCCTGATACAGAACGCCCCGCAAGCGCCTTCGAAAGGTATCCCGGGCAACATCATCGCTATCAACATCGGCTCTATGACCAACACGGGTCATGAATTCGGCCTGAGCGGCACCATTATCCGCCGCGGTAAATTCTCCTGGTCGTCGAATGCCAACATTACGTTTATGCGCAATGAGGTAACGTCGCTCTATGAGAACAGCGACGTATTGGCAGCGACCTCCAACCTCGAGACGACGAACATTACCCGCGTAAACGAGTCTGTAGGTAGCATCTTCGCCGTCGAGACCCGCGGTGTAAACCCTGAGAATGGCCGCCGTATCTTCGTGTTGGGTGATGGCACACTGGTGCAGTACAACCACGCCGCTCCGGCCGGTCAGCGCTGGACGAAAGTATCCGATGGCTCTACTTCGCGCGCACCCTCTTTGGCTACAGATGGTAAGGTTTATGGCCCAGCCATTCCGAAGTGGTTTGGCGGTTGGGATAACACCTTCACCTATGCTGGTTTCGATCTGAACATCCAGATGAACTACGCAGGTGGCTACTTCGTGTACAATGGCAGTAAGGCCGGCCAGCGCGACCAGCGCTTCTGGAATAACTCCGTTGAGGTATACGAAAAACGCTGGACGGAAAACAACAAGAATGGCACCATCCCGCGCGTAGTGTTTGGCGACAACGTCTCCAACGGCTCCTTCCTGCCTATTTCGGAGAACGTGGAAAAAGGCGACTTCCTCCGCATCCGCAACATCACCGTGGGCTATCGCCTGCCTACTCGCCTGCTCGACCGCGCCCGGATCAACAGCCTGCGCGTGTATGCCAACGTGAACAACGCCTTCCTGTTTACCGGATATACCGGCACCGACCCAGAGGTGTCTTCCAACGGCAACAGCAATACAACGCCAGGCGTAGACCGCAACTCGGTGCCCATGGCCCAAAGTTTCTCCATTGGTATCAACCTCGGCCTCTAATTCTTTAAATAACAACGACTATGAAATACATTTTGCAAATACCGAAAAAAGTAGCAGTGCTCATGGTGGCCGCACTTCTGCTCTTCCTCCCTCATGCTTGCCAGCGGGATCTGCTTGATGTGGTGCCCGTCAATACTTTGGCCGATGCTACGGCCTTTGCCACCCCCGACCGCTTTCTGAGCAACCTCAATGGCATCTACGCTCAGCTGAAGAGCGGACAGTTCTATGGCGGCCGTTTCTTGGTGTACAACGACGTGCGCGGTGAAGAGTTCCTCAATGAAACGGGCAACGGTGTAACGGCCCTGCAGACGTGGAACCACTCCGTATTCGAGTCTTCCAACGAGGTCAACAACCTATGGAATGCTGCTTATCAAACAATTAACAGCTGCAACATCTACATTGATCGCGCCGACAAGAACCGCAGCGTAGTGGGCAATGACGCCTTGGTAGATCAGTACATTGCCGAGGCAAAAGCTATCCGCGCCCTGTGCTATCACAGCCTCGCGCGCATGTATTGCCCCCCGTACATTGATGCCGCAAACAACTCGGATCGCAATAAGTACGGCCTGCCGCTGCGCCTGCGCCCAGAGATAGGCCCGGAAAACAACGACTTGCCGCGCAGCACGGTAACAGAGGTGTACAACCAGATCCTTTCCGACCTCAATGAGGCGGAGCCAAAATTGGCTGCTAACCTCGGCTCAGCCCTGCTTAACACGACGCGTATCCACCGCAACACCGCCATCGCCCTCAAGGCACGCGTGTACATGGGCATGCAACAGTATGGCAACGCGCTGAACGAGCTGAACAAACTCGTCCCTGCCGCACCGCCCTTTAAAGCGCCCAGCGGTGTAGCCCACGAGCTGCAGGCAAACGTCAAGAGTGTGTTTTCCTCGCCGTACACCACGACGGAAAGCATGTTCTCTATGCCGTTCACTTCGAACAACCTCCCGGGCACCCAGAACGGCTTGGGCAGCTATTACAACCCCGGCCCGCGCGGCATCGGCGACTACTCGCTCAATCCAAGCGGTATCATCGGCAACACAACGGCATTCCCGGCCGATGACGACCGCCGTATCAACTTCGTGTTCATCAACCCTAGCAACAACAAACCCTACTTGAACAAGTTCCCTACCGGCCCAGAGCACCTCGACTATGCGCCCGTGGTGCGCTACGCCGAAATGCTGCTCCATGTGGCAGAGGCTGAAGCTCGCGCCAACAACAGCATCACGCAGCGTGCTTTGGATGCCCTCAACGCTGTACGGACGCGCTCCAAAGCGCCGGCCTATAGCATGAGCGACTTCGCCTCGGTGGATGCGTTCATTGACGCCGTAATGACTGAGCGCCGTATCGAATTCCTCGGCGAAGGTCATCGTGCCTTTGATATTCAGCGCTTGCTGCAGACTTTCCCAGCAAAAGGCCCAGTAGGTCCTGTGCCGCCGAACGTGTCGGAGTACATTTGGCCTATTCCGTCGGGCGAACGCGCCACGAACAAGGCGATCATACCGAACCCGTAAACAGGGATAGATAAAAAGCCCACGGGGTGGTGTCTGATCTCACAGACATCACCCCGCTTTTTTTTGTCCCTTGAAAGGGCACACATTTTCAGGCGAGAAGTCCAGGGGCTGTTTACCAAGTCACCCATTCTGCGTCTGCTACCGCCCGGACAGCCCTCATTAGAGCCGTTTTTTAGGAAAAACGGCTCCAGTGCTTCGGCTCGGCTTTTTGGCGCACCTGCACCCATAGCGCTCCGGCTTGAGCCTGAGCATGTGCCCGTCTCGCCCTGGGGGCTTAATAATGGCGAAAAGACAGCTTGCCATCTCCGCACCTGCCGCATTGTCTGCTCGACTTCGATTAACAGCGGTGGAAAACAATCGGCACTCCAGAAAAAACATCTGTATCCATCATTCGATCATTCGTCGTTGCCTTAAACCCTACTTTTGCGCCCGCTTAGCCACAAGGCCCGCTTTTTGCGGCAAGTCAATGCGCATTAACACTCATTTTCAACAAAAAACATGGCTCTTCAGTGCGGCATAGTTGGCCTACCCAACGTCGGCAAATCCACCCTGTTCAACGCCCTGACCAGCGGCAAGGCGCTGGCGGCAAACTATCCTTTCGCTACCAAGGACCCAAATGTAGGCGTCATTACCGTCCCCGATAAGCGCCTCGACCGCTTGGCCGAGCTGGTGCAGCCGCAGCGCGTCGTGCCCACCACTGTGGAGATTGTGGACATTGCGGGCCTCATCAAGGGCGCCAGCAAAGGCGAAGGCTTGGGCAATCAGTTTTTAGCCAACATCCGAGAGGTGGACGCTATCGTCCATGTCGTCCGCTGCTTTGAAGACCCCAACGTCGTGCACGTGGATGGCAGCGTCAATCCCGTGCGCGATAAGGAAGTCATTGACCTCGAGCTGGGCCTCAAAGACCTGGAAACCATTGAGAAGCGCCTCGAACGCGTCAGCCGAGCGGCCAAGTCGGGCAGCAAAGAAGACCTTCGGAACCTGGAGATACTCAGCGCTGCCAAAGCTCACTTGGAAAGCGGCCAGCCTGCTCGCGCCATGCTCGCCCAACTCGACGACGACGCCCGCCGCCTACTCACCAAGGAACTCGCTCTCCTGACCGCCAAACCCGTCCTATACGTAGCCAACGTGGACGAAGCCTCGGTGCTCACGGGCAACGCCCACACCGAAGCGCTGCGCGCTGCCGTAGCTGGCGAGAATGCTCAGGTCCTCCTCATCTGTGCAGGCATTGAGGCCCAAATTGCCGAGATGGACGCTGCCGAAGAACAGGCCGAGTTTTTAGAAATGATGGGCCTCAAAGAACCCGGCCGCAATGCGCTCATTCGCCACTGCTACGCCCTGCTCGACCTCATCACCTACTTTACTGCAGGCGAAAAAGAAGTGCGCGCCTGGACGGTGCGCCGAGGCGCTAAGGCCCCCGAGGCTGCTGGTGTTATCCACTCTGATTTTGAAAAGGGCTTTATCCGCGCCGAAGTCATCAAATACGCGGACTTCATTGCCTACGGCTCCGAGGCCAAAGTCAAGGAAGCGGGCAAGATGGCTGTGGAAGGCAAGGAATACGTCGTGCAAGACGGCGACATTATGCACTTCCGCTTCAATGTGTGAGCATCCGCGGGTGCCCACAGCCTCACCAGTCCTCAAATGCGATTTGGGTGGCCATCAAGTCCTCCAGCGTTTCGCGCCGGCGAATGAGGTGGGCTTTGTTCCGATACAGAAGCACTTCTGCAGGCCGAGGGCGCGAGTTATAGTTGGAAGCCATCATCCACCCATAAGCGCCTGCGTTGAAAAAGCATAGGATGTCGCCCTCTACCACCTCTGGAATGCGGCGGTCAGCAGCAAAGGTGTCTGTCTCGCAAATGTTGCCCACTACCGTGTAGATACGCGGCTTGAAGTTTGGCTCCGTTACATTGACAATGCGGTGATAAGCGCCGTAAAACATCGGCCTGATGAGGTGATTAAAGCCGGTGTCCAAGCCCACAAACACGGTAGAGGTGGTCTGTTTTACCAAGGTGCATTTGGCAAAGAGGTAGCCAGCCTCACTGACTAAGAACTTGCCCGGCTCGAACATCAGCGTCAGCTCGCGCCCATAGTCATAGCAGAACTGGGCAAAGCGCTGGCTGAGTTTTTCGCCCAATTCCTCCACATCGGTCTCGATATCGTCGGGTTTGTAAGGTACCTTGAAGCCACTGCCCAGATCAATAAACTGCAGGTCAGGAAACTTGCGGGCTGTTTCTAACAGGATTTCGCTGCCGCGCAAGAACACGTCCACATCGAGGATATCAGAGCCAGTGTGCATGTGCAGCCCCTCCACACGTAGCCCTTGGCTCTCTACTACGCGCAGTACGTGAGGCATCTGGTGGATGCTGATGCCGAACTTGGAGTCCACGTGCCCCACACTAATGTTCTCGTGTCCGCCGGCCATCAGGTGCGGGTTGATACGTATGCAGATGGGCACTTCGCGGTGGCGCAGGCCCCAATTTTCGAGCATTGGGATAGCGTCAATGTTGATGCGCACTCCCAAGCGGGCTGCCTCTTCGTATTCTTCGAAGGCTGCGAAATTGGGCGTGTACAGGATGTCGTGCGGCGCAAAGCCCGCTCGCAGCCCTAAGTGCACCTCCTGGATAGAGACGCAGTCTAAACCAGCGCCCAGACGCTGAAAGAACCGCATCACCGATAGGTTGGTCAGCGCCTTGCAGGCGTAGTGGATGCGCACATGCGGGTAGGTGAAGGCCGAGGTCAGGCGCCGATACTGGCGCTCCATGATGTCGGCATCATACACGTACAGAGGGGTGCCGTACTGGCGGCACAATTCGAGCGGATCTATTCCGCCGGCCAAGCGGTATTTCCCGTCAATGAGTTCCACTGTCCTGGTGTTATTTGAAAAGAAAGGCAGTTTGAGGGAGCCGTCTTCAAGGAAAACATTGAGGTAAGATTCTGGTGGCCAGAGCATTCGTTTGTTTCGTCAGTCCTACCCCGTGTGGGCACGACGCAAAAACGGCGGCGAAGGTAAGATGTTTGCCTGTAGTACCTCCCTGAAGGGGTCTTTGGCAGGTTAGAACTCTTTCTCTTAGTCGAGCAAAAAGTCCAAAACGTCTTTTTTATAGCCAGCGAGTCGGCCAATATGTGTACTCTTGTATCCAGTATCTTGGCTTTCACCCTACTGCCGCTCGTGGCTTATGAGTTATCTGCACCGACGCGACTTTTTGGCCTTACTGGGAGGCCGTCGCCCTGAGGCAACTGCTCCTGAAGCAGTGCCCGACCTTGCCCTTTCCCCAGCGATAGAGGCTCGCTTAGCTCAACGCACTGCCCACCCGCCCACCAGCGGGTTAGCGCCTTACACGGGACCTTGGACGCGCGCCGAAGTCATCCACCTGCTGCGCCGCGCGCTGTTTGGCCCCACCGAGGCGGACGTGGACTACTTCCTGACCAAAACACCGGCGCAGGCCGTGCACGAGATAGTGTATGCGCCCTACAGCCCGCCGCCGGGGCCGGTCAATGATTACAACAACTCTAACTTCACCGACCCGGATGTGCCCTTTGGCCAGAGCTTCCTCCAGGCGCCGCTCAACATCATGGCTGAGCCATACCGCATCGAGAGCGTGCGCAGCTGGTGGCTGCGCCTCATGCTCAGCAGTGGGCGCAGTATTCGCGAAAAAATGACCCTCTTTTGGCACAACCACATTCCGGTGGAATTTTCCATTGTGCCTTTAGGCAGTGCCCTGTATCGCTACAACCAAACCCTGCGCCAGCATGCTCTGGGTCATTTCAAAGATCTCATCCGCGCCATTACGCTCGACCCTGCCATGCTCTTTTATCTGAACGGGTATCTTAACTCTAGGCAGGCGCCCGACGAAAACTACGCGCGCGAAATCCAGGAGCTGTTTGTTATCGGCAAAGACTTGCCCCAACATTACACCGAAGACGACGTCAAGGCAGCCGCTCGCCTGCTCACCGGCTGGCGCACCGACGGCTTCACCACCTTCTTCTCGGCCTTTCACCATGACTCAGGCGACAAGCAGTTCTCCGCCTTCTACAACCACCGGCTCATCAAGGGCCGCAGCGGCCCCAATGCGGGTGCTGCCGAATTGGAGGACTTCCTCGATATGTTGCTGGAGCACCCCGAAGCCGCGCGCTTCCTGTGCCGGAAGATTTACCGCTTCTTCGTCTATCACGACATTAGCCCTGAAGTCGAGCAAAATGTCATCGAGCCGTTGGCGCAAGTCTTCCGAGACAGCAACTACGACATCGCTCTCGTTTTAGAAACCCTCTTTTCAAGCGAGCACTTCTTCGACGTGCTCAACCGCGGCGCTATCATCAAAAGCCCGGTGGACTTCGCCGTGGGGCTTTTCCGCTATTTCGACATTGCGATGCCGCCGACCACAGACCTCTTCGATCGCCTCATCATTTCTTTCCAGATCAATGTAGCCTTGGGCGCCATGATGCAACTGCCCGGCGACCCGCCCAATGTGTCGGGCTGGCCAGCCTATTACCAAAAGCCGCTCTTCGACAAGATGTGGATCAACACGGCCACCCTGCCCAAGCGCGGCGAAGCCACCGATGTGCTGGTGTACGCGGGGCTGTACGGGCTGAATAACCGCGTCGCCATTGACCCGTTGGCGTGGGCGACAGGGCTGAGTAATCCTGCCAACGTCAATGCGCTCATTGACGAGTCCACGGAGATGCTTTTGGGACTGCCCATTTCCAAAGAGGTGAAGGACACACTAAAGCCCATCCTGCTATCCAACCTACCCGATGAGGCCTACTGGACTTACGGCTGGCAATTGTGGCAGGCCAACCCCAGCGACCCCACCCTGAGCGGAGCCTTGCGCGTGCGCCTGCAGGCGTACTTGCAGCGCGTGCTCCAGATGGAAGAGATGCAATTGTGTTAGCCACTCTCTCCCTTTAACCCTCAATCTTGCAGACAAGACATGAAACGCCGTTCATTTATTAAAAACATAGCTGCGGGGGTGGCGCTGCCTTCGTTCCTGCAGGGCTTCGGTATCCGATTGCATGCAGCAACGCCGTTGGCTCGCTTAGCCAGCATCCTTAATGCAGATAACGACCGCGCCTTGGTGCTCGTCCAACTCGACGGGGGCAACGACGGCTTGGCCACGCTCTCGCCCTTGGACCAGTATGACCGCCTAAAAAAGGCTCGGCCCAACATTGCCCTGCCCGAAGACAAACTCTTGCCTTTGACAGGGCTGAACAGCTTAGCCATGCACCCGGCCTTTGCAGGCATGCACCATCTGTACGAGGAAGGGCAGGTGCGCATCGTGCAAAACGTAGGCTACCCCAACCCCAACCTGAGCCATTTCCGCGCCACCGACATCTGGATGTCGGCATCGCATGCCGATGAGTTCATTGCCAGTGGCTGGGCGGGGCGTTACCTGGCCTACGAGTATCCCAACTTTCCGCTTGGGTACCCCAATGAGCACATGCCGCACCCGCTGGCAGTCGAGATTGGCTACTCCATGTCGCTGAGCCTTATGGGGCCGCAGACAGGCATGGGCTTTGTCATCCCAGATACAGCGGCCTACTATCAGCTCCTCTCGGGCCAACAGACACCAGCACCCGATACGCCTGCCGGCGAGCAACTCGCCTATGTGCGCCTCATCGCCCAGCAGTCGCGCCAATACGCGCAGGCCATCCTCGATGCCTCCCAAAAGGCCAACAACTTGGCGACTTACCCCGACACGCCACTGGCGGCCAAGCTGAAAATCATTGCCCGCCTCATTGCCGGCGGGCTGAAAAGCCGCCTGTACTTGGTGAGCATCGGCGGCTTCGACACCCACGCCCAACAGGCCGACCCCAGCGACCCCACCAAGGGCGTACACGCCAACCTATTGCGCCAGCTGGGCGATGCGGTGTGGGCTTTCAGCCAAGACCTGCAGGCATTGGGCGTATCCGACCGCGTCATGGGCATGACTTTCTCCGAGTTTGGGCGCCGCATTGCCAGCAATTTCAGCGACGGCACCGACCACGGCACGGCCGCGCCGCTCTTCCTCTTCGGCACGCCGGTGGCCGGCGGCGTTACGGGCAATAACCCTAAGCTGCCGCCCAATCCTACGGTGAACGACAACCTGAATATGGAGGTGGACTTTCGCTCGGTGTACGCCACGCTGCTGCGCGACTGGTTCTGCGTGTCCGAAAGCGACGTCTCTGGCATCCTGCTACACGAGCATCCGTTCGTCCATGGGCTATTCCGGCCGGGTGTGGCGTGTGCGACCTCCAGCACACACGAGGAGCAAGAGCAAATGGGGCGCTCCATGCTTTCGTGCCGACCCAATCCGTTCCGCGATGTGCTCGTGCTCGACTACGAGAGCACCGGTGCACCTACGTTGGTGCAAATCTTGGACAGCAGCGGGCGCATTGTGGCGACCCCCGTCAGCGGATGGCTGCCCGAGAGTCGCTATCAGCTTCAGTGGGATGGCAGCGCCTTGCCGGCCGGCGTGTATTTCTGCCGCTTGGTCAGCGGCGCTGCCCAGCAGACGCGCACGCTGCAAAAGCATTAAGCGATACCTGCACTTGCCGCCTATTGGCCTGACCGAAGTGGGCGCTAAGGGTGATGGAGGTCAGAGATAATGCCGATAGAGGCCGGCGAACTTTGGGTGTTTTTTCACTTAACCACCCGAAGCAATGCATCCACTGACCAAGCCATTTTCCGCCATAACCATGGAAGACCTCTCCCAAGTGGGCGGCAAAAACGCCTCATTGGGCGAGATGTACAATCAGCTGGGCGCCGCTGGTGTGCGCGTGCCTGACGGCTTTGCCGTTACGGCAGAGGCATACCGCCTCTTTTTGGAAGAAAACCACCTGCATGAGCCGCTGCGCGAGTTGCTCGCCCAATTAGACGGGGCAGATTTCAGCAACTTGGCGGCTATTGGCTCGGCAGCGCGCCAACGCATCTACGAGGCTGCCATGCCCGAGGCCGTGCGCGAAGCCATTGCGGCGGCCTATCGCGACCTCTGCGCGCGCGAGGGTAAAGAGGTGTCGGTAGCAGTCCGCAGCAGTGCCACAGCCGAAGATCTGCCTTCAGCCAGCTTTGCTGGCCGTTTAGACAGTTTCCTCAACATTCGAGGAGAGGCTGAGGTCGTTCGCGCCGTGCAGTATTGTTTTGGCTCGCTCTTCACGGATCGGGCCATCAAATACCGCGAAGACATGGGCTTTGGCAACCTCGACTTGGCCATTTCTGTGGGCGTGCAGCGCATGGTGCGCTCAGATCTAGCAGCTTCGGGGGTGGCCTTTACGCTTGACCCAGATACTGGCTTCGACAGGGTCATTGTCATTAACAGCGTCTTTGGCTTGGGTGAAAACATTGTGCAGGGCCGCTCCACACCCGATGAATTCTTGCTCTTCAAACCTCACCTCGGTACCACCTACAGTCCGATCATTCATAAAAAAATGGGCGACAAGGAGTGGACGATGGTCTATGCGGAGGGCAAAGACCACAGGGCTACGGTGAAGAACCTACATACACCCGCACACCGACGCGACACCTTCTCCCTCTCCGACGAGGAGGCGGTGCAGCTGGGCCTTTGGTGCGCGTACATCGAAAAGTACTACGGTCGCCCTATGGACATCGAGTGGGCCAAAGACGGCGAAAACGGTGGCCTCTACATCGTGCAGGCGCGCCCCGAGACGGTGCATGCCGGCCAGCCTAAGCGCACTACCGTGGCCGTGTACACCCTACATAAGAAGGGCCCGCGTTTGGCAGAGGGCATTGCCTTGGGCGGCAAGATTACTGCTGGCAAAGCTCGCATCCTACGCTCGCCTGACGAGGCCGACCTTTTGCAAGAGGGTGAAGTGCTCGTTACCGATATCACCAATCCCGACTGGGATCCTGTGTTACGGCGTGCCGCCGCCATCGTTACTAACAAGGGCGGACGCACCAGCCATGCCGCCATTGTGGCGCGCGAGCTGGGTACGGTAGCCATTGTCGGCTGTGGCAACGCCACCGATGTCATTCACGACGGCGACCTCATTACGGTCAGCTGCGCGGAGGGTAAGACCGGTTATGTCTATGCCGGCAAGGCTGAGTGGAGCGTCGAGGAAAAGGATATTGCCAACCTACCCGAGCCCAAAACAGTACCCATGCTCATCTTAGGCGACCCCTCCTTGGCCTTCCAGCATGCTTCCTTACCGCAGCGAGGCGTAGGGCTACTCCGCATGGAATTCCTCATTACCCATTACATCAAAGTGCACCCCCTGGCCCTGACCCGTTTCGAGCAGATCACCTTGCCCGATGTGCGCGACCAAATCAGCCATCTCACACGCCATTACCGCGATAAGAAGGAGTATTTCATTGACCAATTGGCACAAGGTATTGCCATCATTGCAGCGGCTTTTCACCCGCATGATGTCATCGTGCGCATGAGCGACTTCAAGAGCAACGAGTACGCTAACCTCATTGGCGGCCGCCAGTTTGAGCCGGTGGAGGAAAACCCCATGCTTGGCTTTCGTGGTGCTTCGCGTTATTATTCGCCGCGCTATCGCGACGGTTTTGCACTCGAGTGTAAGGCCATCCAGCGCGTGCGCGAAGAGATGGGCTTCCTCAATGTCAAGGTGATGATCCCCTTCTGCCGCACAGTGGAAGAGGGCCTGCAGGTGTTGGAAACCATGCGCGACTTTGGCCTCGAGCGCGGCAAGAACGGCTTAGAAGTGTACGTCATGGTGGAGATACCCTCCAACGTGTTGCTGGCTGAACAATTCGCCGACATCTTCGATGGCTTCTCTATCGGTTCTAATGACCTGACCCAACTGACGCTCGGCCTTGACCGCGACTCTGCCCTGGTGAGCGAGCTGTTCAACGAAAAAAATCCGGCTGTAATGCAGCTCATCGCCATGGCCATCCGCACAGCGCGCCGCAAGGGCATCAAGATCGGCCTCTGCGGGCAGGCGCCCAGCGATATGCCCGACTTTGCCCAATTCCTGGTCAAAGAAGGCATTCACAGCATCTCCTTCACTGCTGATGCCTTGCTGAGCGGTATCGAGAACATCAATAAGGCCGAAGCTGCCAACACCTGAAAAAGGCGTAAGGCGAGCTATCCACCTCAAGTATCGGCAGCGTTTTGCGGCGCAACAGACAAGATGCCACCGGGGCGCTGGTCTGCAAAGCGCAGGCGCGGGTGATAGAGGTAAATGGTTTCCTTGAGGTATTCTGCGTCGAGATGGGTGTAAATTTCGGTAGTGGTAATGCTTTCGTGCCCCAGCATGTCCTGTACTGCCTTGAGGTCGGCGCCGCCCTCGACCAAGTGGGTGGCAAAGGTGTGGCGGAAGGTGTGGGGGCTGATGTTTTTGGTAATGCCAGCTTGGGCGGCCAATTTCTTGACGAGCAGGAAGATCATGACCCGCGTCATGCGTTTGCCGCGCCGATTGAGGAAGACGAAGGCCTCGTGGCCGGGTTGAATGGGCAGAGTAGGGCGCACTTCATCCAGATATTGTTGGAGGATATGCGCTGGGTGGGGTCCAATAGGCACAAAGCGCTCCTTGCGCCCCTTGCCGCGCACCTTGAGAAAGCCGGCGGTTAAGGACAGGTCGGCACAGCGCAGGTTGACCAGTTCACTGACGCGAAGCCCACAGGCGTAGAGCGTCTCGACAATGGCGCGGTTGCGCAACCCCAAGGGCGTGTCGGTGAGGATGCTATTCAAGAGTTGCTGCACTTCCGCAATGGAGAGCACCTGGGGAAGCAAGGCGCGTAAGCGCAGGGTTTCGAGTTGTTCGGTGGGGTCGTCGTCGCGCAGGTCTTCGAGCATCAGGAAGCGGAAGAAAGCGCGCAAGCCCGAGCGTATGCGCGCCTGAGAGCTGACCTCCAGGCCAAGGTCATTGAGCCAGTAGGCGAAGTGAAGCAACTCATCGGGCTGTACCTCTAAAGGCGAACGCTCTAAACCCTGCATTTGTAAGTACTCGACCAGCTTGCACACGTCAGCCACATAAGCTGCCAAGGTATGCTCGCTCATGGAGCGCTCCAAACGCAGATAAATGTCAAATTGCCGAAGAGCTGAAGACCAGTCCATATACCAGTGCATTGAGGGCAGGGCGATACTGTACTTTCGCCTCAAAATTAGCAATCACATGGCTCTTACCGTTACCAATGCAGATTTGGCTGCTCTGCGGCGCACATACGCTATGGCGTCGCTTTCGGAGAACGACGTAGCACCTGACCCTTTTGAGCAAATGGAACGCTGGCTGCAGGAAGCGCTCAATAGCCAACTGCCCGAACCCAACGCCATGACCCTCGCCACAGCTACACCCGATGGGCGGCCCAGTGCGCGCGTGGTATTGCTCAAGGGTTTTGACCGCCGCGGTTTGGTCTTCTACACCAACTACGAAAGCCGCAAGGGCGCAGAATTGGCTCAGAACCCTCGGGCTGCGCTGCTTTTCTTTTGGCCCGAGCTGGAGCGACAGGTGCGCATCGAGGGGTGCGCTGAGCGCGTGGATGCCGACGAGTCGCTGACCTATTTCCAGAGCCGGCCTAAGGAGAGCCAAGTGGGCGCGTGGGCCAGTTCGCAGAGCCGCATCATTGCTGGGCGCGACGTGGTAGAGCAGCGCTATCAGGAGCTAGCTGCTCAATTCAAACACGATGAGGTGTTGCCACTGCCGCCGTTTTGGGGCGGCTACCGCGTCGTGCCTGCATACTTTGAATTTTGGCAAGGGCGCCCCAGTCGCTTGCACGACCGCATTTGCTACACCTTGAGCGAACAGGGCTGGACAATTAGCCGCTTGGCGCCTTAGGGCGCCCATGTCCACACTTCCAGCTGGGAGTCGTTTTGCACCAATAGCGCATAAGGGCCGAGCCAAGCCGTAGCCTTACCTGCCGCAACGGTAGGAGGCAAGGCAAAGATTTTCTCAGACAGCCGCAGCTTGTCCAAGACAAGCAGATGATTGTCTTTTAAGCAGGCGATGCGCTCGGCAGCAACGGTGCAAGATGAGGTGCCGGCCAGGGGCATGCGGTAACGAAACTGCCCATAAGCGTCGAAGCTGAGCAGCCCCTGCTGTGGGCAGAAGGCGTACACTTGGCTGCCGTCGTCGTGCAAGGACTCGATGGGCAGCCGCTCCGGCATCAGCGCATTGAGGCGCAGACTTTCGGCCAAGGATTGGCCTTCGGGCGTGATTTTCCTGAGCTGGAAAGCTACCTCGTCATACACCCACAGATTGCCATCTGCGGCAGCGGCTACGGTGCGTACCTCGGGCAGCCCGGCCTGGATGAGGTTCAGCTCGCCCAGCGGCGTAAGGTTGCGGTCGAGGATGACCACCGCTCTAAAGTCTGCATACCAGACGATGACTTTCAATGGATTAGTAGCATCTATGGCGGCCGCTATACCCGCCCGGTTGTTGGTGTATCGGGTGAGGGGGCGCCCTTCTGGGCTGTATTTCTCAATGGCATTTTGAAGGGTAATGAGATAGAGGTTGCCCAGGTTGTCGGCAGTAGCAAAGCGGGCCTGCAGAGGCAAGACTCGGCGCAGGGTCAAGGAGTCTTGCACGGGCTGGCTTAATGCCCACCCAGGCAAGAGCCAGATGAGAAGGACCGCCCCCAGGGAACAACAGATGCACAGCCGTAAAAACATCATTCGTCGTATTGCCATAGATCGCCCCATAGGTGGGCGCCGCCGTCCACGTAGATGGTCTCACCCGTGAGGTAGGTTGCCATGGGGCTGGCCAAAAAAAGCACTAGCGCCGCCACCTCCTCGGTAGTGCCCAGGCGCTTCATAGGAATGCGAGCAGCCAAGCCAGAGAGCAGCGCAGGCGGATATTGCTCCAGCCCACTGCTTTGGATAATGCCCGGCGCCACGCAGTTGAGCCGAATACCGTAGGGTGCCCACTCTACCGCCAGTGATTGAGTGAGGTTGCTCACGCCTGCTCGAGCCGCACCCGTGTGAGACATGCCGGGAAAGCCTCGGTAATTGTTGACGACAATGCTGACCACAGCGCCAGATTTTTGTGGAATGAAAAAGCGCTTCGCGCAAGCCTGTGTTATGAACCAAGTGCCATTCAGGTTGGTGTTAATAACAGCTTGCCACCCTTTGGGGCTGATGTCTTCGGCACGGCTGGGAAATTGCCCGCCGGCGTTGTTAATGAGGATATCCAGCGTTCCGCTCCGCTCGGCAATAAACCCCATGAGGCCCTCTACCTGCTCCACCTCGCGAATATCGGCTTGGTAACTGTGCACCAAACCCAAAGGCTGAAGCTCGCGCAAGCCCTCCTCCAAACGCTGGGCTTTGCGCGAGGCGATGTAAACCTCGGCGCCCAACAACAGCAACTGGCGGGCTATCTCCAGACCGATGCCACTACCGCCGCCAGTAACCAAGGCAGTTTTTCCCGAAAACAGACCTTCTCTGAACAATAGCATAGGCGAAAAGCGTAACAGGTACTCCAAGGGGCATCCATCCTTGGATTAGCCCTTGCGGCGAGCAAAATCGCGCATTAAGTCCACCAAGACCTGCACGCTGCTCTTGGGCAGGGCATTGTACATGGAAGCGCGAAAGCCGCCTACCGAACGATGCCCTTTCAAGCCAACGATGCCGGCCGCCTGGGCTTCCTGGAGGAACTCCCTCTCCAGGGCCTCATAGCCAGGTGCCATCACAAAGCAGGCGTTCATGAGCGAACGGTCTTCCTTGACCACTGTGCCTACAAAAAGCGGATTAGCGTCTATTTCGTCGTACAGTAGTTTGGCCTTGGCCTTGTTGCGGCGATGAATGGCTTTAGGTCCACCCATTTTCTTGAGCCAGCGCAAGGTGAGCATCGAAACGTAGATGGGAAACACAGGTGGCGTGTTGTACAGCGAGCGCTCCTTAATGAAGGTGCGGTAGTCCAGCATAGTGGGCAGACGGCGATTGACCTGCCCCAGGAGATCTTCGCGCACGATGACCACCGTTACGCCTGCAGGGCCAAGGTTTTTTTGCGCTCCAGCATAGATGAGACCGAAAGGCGAAATATCTATCGGGCGGCTCAGAAAGTCGGAGGACATGTCGCACACAATAGGCACCGTTGACTTAGGGAAGCGCTGGTACTGGGTGCCGAAAATAGTGTTGTTGCTGGTCAGGTGCAGGTAGCGCGCATTTTTGGGCACTTTCCATCCCTTAGGAATGAAGGTGTAGTTCTGCTCCTTCGACGATGCGATGACCTCCACCTGCCCAAAGGCTTTGGCTTCCTTGATGGCTTTGCTGGCCCAGGAGCCGGTGTCCACATAAGCGGCCATTTGGTGGGTATCGAGCAGGTTCATAGGCACCATGAAGAACTGGGTACTGGCGCCACCGGTCAGCCAAAGCACGTGGTAGCCGCTGTCGGGCGGTATGGCTAAGAGTTCGTGCACCAAAGCGGTGGCTTCCTCGATAATGGCAGTAAATTCTGTGCCTCGGTGGCTCATTTCGAGCAAGCTAAGGCCGCTGCCTTGGTAGTTGAGCGCGCCTTTGGCCGCTTCTTTAAGCACCAGCGCCGGCAATACGGCTGGGCCGGCGGAAAAGTTATGTTTCTTCATGACAAAAAAACACCTCGCCCTTTATGCTCGGCGAGGCCGGCGCAAAAGTAAGACGCACTCGCGGCAGTGGCGGTTCCGGGTTAAAATGGAACGTCGTCTTTTGGCGTGTGTGGTGGATGGTTCACCTTTGAGTCGAGCACAGGCCCTTGTAATATCACTGGTGCATTGATAGGGTCTCTCAATCCAGCGAAAATGGGGTCTTCGTCGTTTTCGAAGCGAGAGTATTGCTCTACAAAGCGCAGACGAATGCTATCGGTGGGGCCGTGACGGTGCTTGGCCACAATAAACTCCACAATACCTTTGGTACTGCGGCCCTTTTCGTCCTCCATAAATCCATAGTATTCGGGGCGGTAGATGAAAGAAACGATATCGGCATCTTGCTCGATAGCGCCAGACTCGCGCAGGTCGCTCAGCTGGGGCCGTTTAGTGCCGCCCCGCACTTCAACGGCTCGACTGAGCTGCGATAAAGCAATGACGGGCACATTGAGCTCCTTCGCCATGTTTTTGAGCGCTCGAGAGATACCCGCGATTTCTTGCTCGCGATTGGTGTTGCGCAGATTTTCGTTGGAGCCGCTCATGAGCTGCAGATAGTCCACAATGATCAGCTGGATATCGTGCTGGATCTTAAGGCGCCGGCATTTGGCCCTCAACTCGAAAATGTTGATGCCCGGCGTGTCGTCAATGTAAATAGGTACGCGCGAGAGCAGCTCTACGGCAGCCTGGAGTTGTTGCCACTCGTAATCCTCCAAACGACCGCTGCGCATTTTGGAGCTCGGTATGCTCGACACCATAGAGACGAGGCGCTGGGCCAACTGGGTATTAGACATTTCCAAGGAGAAGAGGGCTACGGGCTTGCTGAAGTCCCGTGCTGCGTTGAGGGCCATGCTTAGGGCACAGGCGGTTTTACCCATGGCTGGGCGAGCGGCGATGATAATGAGGTCGGAGGGCTGCCATCCCGATGTCAGCCGGTCCAGATCGTAGAAGCCCGAAGGCACCCCTGTGAGGCCGTCGGTCTTTTGGGCCAGCTCTTCCAGCTGGCGCAAGACGCGTCCGCTGAGGACGCCCATACTTTCGAAGGTGCGGCTAAGATTGTTTTGGGTAATGGCAAAAAGGCCTTTTTCTGTCTCGTCAAGCAAAGAGAAGACGTCGGAAGTCTCATCGTAGGCTTCCTTAATGGTGCGGGTGCTTAGGCTGATGAGCTCACGCAAGATGTGCTTTTGGGCGATGATGCGCGCGTGGTATTCAACGTTGGCCGCAGAAGCCACGCGGTTGGTTAGCTCCACTAAATAATAACTACCACCGACGCGCTCCAGCTCGCCGTTCTTGCGCAGCTCTTCCGTCACGGTGAGCAGGTCAACCGGATGCGCGCGCTCAAACAGCCGAATGATGGCCCGATAAATGGCCTGGTGCGCTTCGTGGTAAAAACTTTCAGGCCGCAAAATGTCTATCACTGTCGGCAAGGCGTCGCGTTCCAGCATTAGCGCACCCAACACGGCTTCCTCTAATTCAAGGGCTTGTGGCTGAACTTTTCCAAACACATAGTTGGAAAGTCCATCTTCACCACGAGAGCCTCTGCGCGAGCCGCTTTCGCCTTTCGGTTGTCCACCCTTACCCTTGGTGTCTTCTCTTTCTTGCATGATTTGACTTTCTGTTTTTGTCGGCGACAAACTTACCGGCTCCACACCAACCTCGCTACTTCTCAAACTTTCCGTTGAGCTATTGCCTTGTGGAAAAGGCCGGAAAACAATGTGAAAAAATAGTTTTTTCTCTCTTTTTTTCCACAAAACACTCCGTTTCTACACACGCAAACGCTCCTGGTGCTGCTGCAGATGTTAGCCGTTCTGAAAGGGTAATCGCATGATTTAAGGCCACTTGGGATAAGAACTATCTGCCACCGAAGGTGAGGCCAAAAGCGGCTTCAAGGTTAATCCTGCGTAACTTTTAGGTTAAACCTCAGAAGTAAGCCGGTGTGGGAATTTTTTTGGTACGCTGTTTTCAGGGCCCAAAAGTAAAATAAATTGTTTTATTTTCGCGATGCGAAAGGCGTCTTTTTCTTGTTAAAAAATGCTCAGCAGCCAAGCCCTCAAAAAGGTACCCGGCTACCGCGCAAAATCGAGCGCGATAGCCGGGCGTAATCGTTGTAAAGACGAGGTTTTGCGCCCCGCTTAAAGAGAGAGCGCCTTATTTCTGCTCTACTGAAGTGGAGGCTTTCTTCGAAGCGCAGCAGGCCTTGCCGTCGGCTTTGCCAGCGCAGGCCTTGGCACCACCTTTGCCAGCGCAGGCCTTGGCTTCTTCTGCGGAGCAGGATTTCTTCGTCATGCCTTGCGTCATAGTAGAGGCCGTCTGCGGCGCTACGTTTACGAAGGTTTGGGTTTGCTCATCGAAGCGCACGCTTACAAAGCGGGCATTGCCTTGAGCATCTGTTTCTTTTCGCACATAAGAGACTGTACCGTCCTCGGCCATGCGCTTTTCGATGCTGGGGTCAGCAGCAGCGGCCTTGGCAGCAGCCGACTTGGACGCACAGCAGGATTTGGGAGCAGTGCTGGCAGCGCTTTGGCAGCTTTGGGCGTAAGCAGCACCCAGACCGAAAGCGAACGAGAACGCGAAAAAGAGAAGTGCTTTTTTCATAACACGAGAAATGTTTTTAATAGATGAGAAAATAAAGCGCGTTGAGCGCGACAAAAGTAAGACGCATATGCTTGTTATAGTCTTCTCTTTTGAGAAACCTTAACAATCTGCGGAGATAAGGGCGAAATTCCTCTACTTTCGCCCGCAATAAATGAACAAAGCGCACGCCGGACTCTATGAGCAAGCGACGAAAGGCTAAAGCGGAGACAAACCCGCATATCTCGCGCCGACCTGCAGCAGCACCTCGCCCTATTCAGCCCCTGCCTGCCGTTGGTGCAAAAGGCCCTGCATGGGTAGGCATCGCAGCGGCCTTGTTGGGCTCTTTGCTATACGTCAATACTTTCGGCCATCAATACTGCTTGGATGACTACTCCGTCATCAAGGAAAACTGGGTAACCCAAGGAGGCCTGAAAAACATCGGGCTTATCTTCTCCACAGAGTATCGCTATGGCGCGTGGAACAGCCCTGGCTCCTTGTATCGGCCTTTGGCGCTGCTGATCTTCGCCCTTCAGTGGCAATTATCGCCCGACAATCCAATGGTTGGGCACGTGATGAATGCAGCCATGTACGGCTGGACGGGCTGGTTGTTGTGGGTTACGTGGCGGCGTATTTTAGCAGCATATCCGCCCGCATTGCCGGCGCTGGCTGTGCTGTTGTTCATGACTCATCCTGTGCATACGGAGGTAGTGGCTAACATCAAGAGCCTAGACGAGATACTGGCGCTCTTCTTCTGCACGGCAGCGCTTTGGAGCCTGTGGCGCTACTTCGACACAGCGCGCAAGGGGTTTGTGGCTCTGTCGGTATTGTTCTACGCTTTGGCGCTGTTTTCCAAAGAAAGCGCCATTACGTTCTTGGCTATCTTCCCGCTGACCATTTGGTTTTTCACCGACCGAACCTTGCGACAGAATGCTCAGCTTTCGGCGCTGTTTTTCGGACCTGCGGCGCTTTTCCTTTTCATTCGGCATTTAGTGCTGAGCGCTCAGCCCTATCCAGAAGTGTTTTCAGTGCTGGACAATTTCATCGTTGGGGCTAAGGATGCCAGCACGCGCTTGGCTTCGGCATTCATGATGTGCGGCATCTACCTGAAGACGCTGCTTTTCCCGCATCCGCTTGTCAGCGATAGGGGGTATCCCCAAATGACGCTCGTTACCTTCGCCGATGCGCGTGCCTTGGCGGGGTTTTTGGCCTATGTCGGTATATTCCTGTGGGCACTTTGGCATCTTCGCCGCCGTCATGTGCTGTCGTACGCCATACTCTTCTACCTCATCGCGTTTTCGCTGTTCAGCAATATCTTTATCCAAATAGGCACCTCCTATGGCGAGCGCTTGCTCTATGCTCCCTCCTGGGGGTTTGCCTTAGCAGTGGCCGTCCTCCTGACCATTCTACTGCGCCTGAAGCCAGAGCCAGAGCGCCCACCCAGCCAACAAGTGCTCAACCCGAATAATAAAGGTGCTATCCTCTGGAGCATTGCGGGGCTAATTATAGGGTTATACAGTTTCCAAACCATTCGACGCAATCCAGTCTGGTACACCAGCTACACCTTGTACAAGGCCGATATTCCTCACTCACCCAACTGTGCCAAGCTGAACTACCACATGGGCATCGAGACCATCAAGGAAGGCCTCATCGAAGACACGGGCCAAGTAACCGACTCTTCCTGGGTGCGCAAGGCCATTGGTTACCACACGCGTGCCATTCAGCTTTACCCTCAGTATCACGATGCGTATGGAAGCCGCGGCTTGGCCTATTTTCGCCTGGGGCAATACGACAGCGCCTACAACGACTACATGAATGCACTGCGCTATCGGCCCAATGACGATAAGGTGCTTTCCAACCTGGGCTTTATCTACTTCTTGCGCCAGCAGCTAGACTCTGCAGAGACGGTCTACCGCAGGTCCATAGCTGCAAACCCGCGCTTTATTGACGCTCGCCGCAATCTGGGTGCCGTCATGGCCATGCAAGGGCGCTTCGCAGAAGCCATCGAACAATGGAAAGAAGGGCTAAAATATGAACCGGAAAACCCTACGCTCCTACACTACATCGGCTCGGCTTACAAGGATATGGGCAAGCCCGAAGAAGCCCAACCTTGGTTAGAGCGCGCCGAAGCAGCCCGCAAAGCCGAAGAGGCCCGCAAGGCCCGCCGAAAGACGCAGTAGGGTGGCGCACTCACAGCAGTTCGGCCACAACGAAGACGCTGCCTGTTATTACGATGAGGTCTTCTGGCCCTGCCGCTTGCCGCGCGGCCCGCAGGGCTGCCCGCACCGAGCGGTAAGCGCGACCCTGCAAGCCATATGCGGCGGCGCGCTCGCGCAGCAGCGCAGCGTCTAATCCGCGCGGGATGTTGGCCTTGGCAAAGTAGTAGCGCGCCGAGGGTGGAAAGCACGCCAACAGCGGCCCGGTATCCTTGTCGCTCACCATGCCCACTACTACGTGCACCTGCTTAGCAGGCCAATGGGCAAGGCGCTCCCACAGCAGCTGTAGGGCAGGCTCGTTGTGTGCGCTGTCGCACAGCACCGTAGGCGAGTGGCCTATTACCTGCCAGCGCCCTATGAAACGCGTCAGCTGGCGCGCCGGAAAAGCATACCCTTCGCCCATAGCATCCTGGCACAATTGCCCAATACTCCAAGCGGTAGCAACTGCTCCCCAGCGCTCGGCGGCGCGCTCGCAGAAGACCTCCCACGCCTGCAGGGCTGTGGCCAGGTTGCGCTCCTGGAAAGGGCCGCCCACATCCACTTTGAAGGGCGATAAAAACAGCGCTCCTTCTCGGAAAACGTCGTACACTGTGTGCTCCTGGTCTGAGGAGCGCTCCTGCACCTGATAGTGTCGGTCGGCAAAGTACAAAGGTGCACTCACCTCTGTAGCCTTGCGCTCAAATACCGGAGCGGACTCTGGGTGGGTTTCGCCGATAACTGCTGGCACACCTGTTTTAATAATGCCCGCCTTTTCGCCAGCGATGAGCTCCAGCGTATCGCCCAGCATATTCTGGTGGTCGTAGCCGATGTTCGTGATGACACTCACCAAGGGCGTGATGATGTTGGTGCTGTCCAGGCGGCCGCCCAAGCCCACCTCTATCACGGCGACATCCACGCGTTCGCGGGCGAAATGGTCAAAGGCCATGGCCACACACAATTCGAAGAACGAGGGCTGAATCTCCTCAATCACGGCTCGGTGCTGCTCGACGAACGCCACCACGCGCCCTCGAGGGATGTAGCGACCATTTACTTTGATGCGCTCGCGAAAGTCCTTGTAGTGCGGGCTGATGTAAAGCCCTGTCTTGAGGCCCGCCATCTGGCACAGCGCGGCTAAGAAATGACTCACCGACCCCTTGCCGTTAGTGCCACCCACATGGATGCTCGGAAAGCGCAGGTGCGGATGGTCCAGATGCGCGCACAAGGCCCTGATGTTGGTGAGGTCTTTCTTGTAAGCGGCCGGCCCGATGCGCTGGAACATGGGCAGGTGGTCGTACAGATATTGGAGCGCCTCCGGGTAATTCATGGCGCAAAGGTTTAGCTTTTGCACCGCCTGTTTCTTCTCTCCTTTTCTCTTGGCGGACGTGCCATGCAAAAGATGCTGTGAAAGGTCAAAAGCCACTCACTCAGGCTGTTGTGTTTTTGGGAAAAAACAACCCTCGACCTCCTGCCTGGCCCTATCGCGCATCTGCCGCTTTGAGGCCTTTGATAGGGCTTAGCGCGCGCTCGTCCCGCTTTTGGCCTCGGCTAATGACGTAGCTGCGCATTGGCGTCTCCGCGCTTGCAGCAGGCACCATATCGGCGTGAGCACGAGCCACGCCGAAAATCTTCTGCCTACACGGCGCTGTGAGGCTGCCATCGCGCCATTATTAAGGCCCGAAAGCGAGACGCATACACGCCCAGGACCCAACAAGAGCTGCACCCCGCCACTATACCCGCAGCAGCTGCGCCAAAACCAGGGGCCGTTTTCTTCCCCAAAAAATGGAGGCGGAAAGGGCGGTGCTCGCTTTCCGTGTAGATGGGTGTTTATTCGTCTGTTGTTAGAACTTAAACCCTACGGAGAGCAACACGTCGGTTGTGCTGCCCTGCGTGGTAACCACAGGCCCCCCGGCGTAAGGCACCAAGGCGCCTCCTTTGCCGACGGTGGTGCGCAGACCCAAGTCGAGGAAGAAGCCTCTGGCCCTGACGCCTACGCCGCCCGAATAGCCCACGTTGAAACCACTTTCATCGGCGCCGGGCTTGCCCAGCAGGCTCATGCCGGCGCGCAACCGAAAGACGGACATAGCCAATTCCCCGCCCAGGCGGACGTTCATCGCGCCCTCGTATTGGCGGCGGATGTTGTTGTTGACTTGGCGCTCCTGTTCCTTGAGGCTCAGGTCAGCCGTGCGCGGAGTGAAGTTATAGCGCGCGGTGCTGTAGTCCACCCATTCGATATCTGCGCTGAGGAAGCCCTTTTTGTCAAAGAGCAGGGCGGTGCTCATGCCGGCGCGCCATGGCGTTACCAGGCGGTAATCAAAGGTGCCATCAGGAGAGTTGGCGCTGAAGCCGTTGGTGCCTGTGCCGTCAGTGTACTGGTAGGAGAAGGCATTCCTGAAGTTATCTGTCAGGCGCCACCACGTAGGTGTGTGGAAGTAGGTGCCTACGCGAAAGCCTTGGCTGGCGCGGTAGATAATTCCAAACTTGCCATTCAGGCCCAGGCCTTCGGTTTCGTAGTATTCGTTGAAAGAAAGCCTGTCGAAGTAGATGACGTTGTCGTCGGCGTCCACTTCTTCGTAGTCGCCTTCGAAGCGGAAGCGGCCAAAGGGCACGCCGAAGGTGGCTCCGATGAAGAGCCGCTCGTCGTAGTTGCCGGCCAGGGAGAAGACCAGCTCATTGACGCGCCCGCCGTTGGTAATGGCGTGGGTGCGGCGAACGTCGGCGTTTTCGTTGCCGTCAAAGTCGTAGGTAGGTTGGTTGTTTTGGAAATAGAAGGCGCCTGTTTCGTAAGCCAAGCCGCCAGTGAAAGGGTCGAGAGTGCTGCCGTCGGGGTACTGCTGCAATTGAGGGCGCGCTTGAGCGAACCAGTCATTCAGGATGGAGCCTTGGGCATATCCTGTGTAGTAAATGTCGCGGTCAAAATTGGCCATCTGGTTCATGCCGATGCCGACATTGAAGGTTTTCCAGCGGCTTCGGCGCGGAGCGGAGAAGAAAACAATGCCGACGTTATCGAACCGGAAGAAGGAGCCTCGCTCCACGTCAGGTAAGCTGGCGCTATTGGGCAAGGATGCTTCCGTTTTGGCAAAACGCAGGGCTGGGGAGAACACCAATTCATTGGTGCGATACATGGCTAAGCCTGCGGGGTTGAGGCTGGTGGAGGTACACTCGGCTCCCAACGCGCCGAAGGCGCCGCTTACGCCGAGGAAACGACCTGTACCTGTAGGGTTGAGGTATGAAAAGCGCACGGCATCGGCAGCCGTTTGGGCGCTGACAGGTAGAGCAAGGAGGGCTAATACTGCCCAGAGGAATGGTCTCATCGTTGCGCTTGGTTGGAAAGGTGAGATGGGTGAAAGAGGGTGTGCAAAGCGGGTTTTGGCTGGGGTTTTTGGAGATAGAAAAAGGGTGGAAAGAAGCGTTAACATCTTTTTTCCACCCCTTACGTACGGTGTGATTAGTCAATGGTTACGACGTTACGTAGCCGTATGCGAGAAGGGTAAGCGCATCAGTTTCCGCGTCCGCGCGGGGTGCCGCTGCTAGATGGCGGAGTTGAGCTTCTGCCACCACCCGAGCGGTCGAAGCCACCGCCCGAGCGTCCGCCGGAGGGTGCGTCGTAGGAGCGGCTGGGAGAGTCGCCCGAGCGTGCCGGGCGGTCGTAGTTGCCGCGGCTGGGCGCTTCATTGGTACGCGGGGCTTCGCGGCGCGGTGGTCTTTGTTGCTCCATTCCTTCGCGACCTCCTGGGCGTGGTGCGCGCTCAGGTGTTGTGGTGGGTCGCTCGGGGCGGGCTTCACGCGGTGCGCGTTCGGGCACAGCTTCACGCGGCAGGCGCTCGGGTGCAGCCTCGCGCGGCGGGCGATACGGCTCGGAGGGCTGAGTGCCCGGGCGGCGGCCATCAGGCTGTACGCCCTCGGTGCCTGTGCGCGGCGGTGTGGTTGGGCGGGCGCCATCGCGCTCAGCGCCGGTGCGCCCCTGGGGCATTGGCTGAGCGGGTGTCGTCTCTGTGCGACCATTGGGGCGCTGTGGCCTGAGCTCTATCGTTTCGGCACCCGCGCGCGGCGTAACCAGGCGCTCAGAGGGCGAGGTATTGCTCACAATACGCGCGTAGCTGGTCGGATTTACTTGCGTAACCCCTCGGCGCGGTCCCGTGTAGGTGCGCGGGGCGTAGCCGGGATTATTGTTCCATCCCGTGTTGTTATTGACCCACCAATAATTGTTTGTGACCCATATATTGGGTGGGCAGTAGGGGTTGAACCCATTCCACACCCAGTAAGGGTCGTAGAAATAGTTGTTCCATACCCAGGGGTTATAGCCCCAGGGGCGGTTCCAGGCATTCCAGCCCCAACCCCAGCCCCAGGTGTTGAAGCCCCAACCCCAGAAGGGGTCGTACCAGGTCCACGCGTTCCAGGCGCGCCAGCGCATCCAGCGCCGCCACATCCAGTAGTCTGCAAAGCCGCCTACGTAGATGCTGACCCCAGGCATAAAGAAGGGGTCGTACATCCACATGTCCACGAAGAAGGGGTCGTAATAGTCCACAATCCGCATGGGGCGATGGAAACGCCTGATGCGCGAAGAGTACTCGTAAGCGTATTCGTCGTCGTAGTACTCGTCATCGTAGTAGCGCTGCGTAACGTTGTTTTGTTCAGACTGCCGCGACGCCTCCACGCGCCGGTCTCTTGCCGGGTCGTAGTACAGGTCATCCTGAGCGCGGGCTCCGATGGCGAAGCCCAGCAGCACCAGCAAGGCGATGGAAAATCGGATATTTTTCATAGCAATGTGCTTTAGCGTTTTTTGATGTTTGGACGCTCGTCCTTTTTCAGGGTCAAATGTAGTTACCTTTGCCCGCCTTTTTCCGTTAAGGGCTGCTTAAAGTCAACACCTTGCGTAGGTTAAAGTTGGCTTAAAGCCCTGAAAACGGGTAAAAAGTGTTAAAATCAGGCTCTTTCTAAGAAGTTACGCCTCTGTCAGTTGCTCCTGACTTTGTAAAAAACAGTCTTTTTTCATGGCAAAAGAGATTACGCCTCGTTCTGAAGATTACTCGCAGTGGTACTTGGACATTGTTCGCAAGGCTGGTCTGGCCGACAACTCTCCCGTCCGCGGCTGCATGGTTATTCGCCCTCACGGCTTTGCCATCTGGGAAAAGATGCGCGATGCGCTGGACGCTATGTTCAAAGAGACGGGTCATGTCAATGCTTACTTTCCGCTTTTTATTCCTAAAAGTTTCCTCAGTCGGGAGGCTGCCCACGTAGAGGGCTTTGCCAAGGAGTGCGCTGTTGTAACGCACTACCGCCTGAAAAACGACCCTAATGGCCAGGGAGTTATCGTGGATCCGGAGGCTAAGCTGGAAGAAGAGCTTATCGTACGCCCTACGTCGGAAACTATTATTTGGAACACTTACCGTGACTGGATACAGAGCTATCGCGACTTGCCGCTGCTCATCAACCAATGGGCTAATGTGGTGCGCTGGGAGATGCGGACGCGCGCCTTTCTGCGCACGGCAGAGTTTCTATGGCAAGAGGGCCACACGGCCCACGCCACTCGGGAGGAAGCGATGGAGGAGACACTCCTGATTTTGGAAGTGTATCGGCGTTTTGCAGAGGAATACATGGCGATGCCCGTCATCAAGGGCGTCAAGACGCCCAACGAGCGCTTTGCCGGCGCCGATGAGACCTTCTGCATTGAAGCGCTGATGCAAGACGGCAAAGCCTTGCAGGCGGGCACCTCGCACTTCTTAGGACAGAACTTTGCCAAAGCCTTCGATGTGCTTTTCCTCAATAAGGATAATCAGCAGGAGTACGTGTGGGCGACGTCGTGGGGCGTCTCGACGCGCCTCATCGGCGGCTTGGTCATGACGCACTCCGACGACGATGGGCTGGTATTACCGCCGCGCTTGGCACCTATTCAGGTGGTCATTGTGCCCATACCTAAGCCCGTTCCGGCACTCATGGAAGCGGCTGCGCAAATCGCTGCGCGCTTGCGGGCAAAGGGCATCTCCGTCAAGGTGGATAACGACGACCAGAATCGCCCGGGCTTCAAGTTTGCTGAATACGAAATGATTGGCGTACCGGTGCGCTTGGGCTTAGGGCAGCGCGACCTCGACGCTGGTCAGGTGGAGGTGGCTCGCCGCGATACCAAGGAAAAGACCAATGTGCCCTTAGACACCATAGACGTGTACGTAGAGCAATTGCTGCGTGATATCCAGCAAAACCTCTTCCAGCGAGCCAAGACCTTCCGCGATGAGCACATCACTGCAGTAGATAAATGGGCCGACTTTGAGGCCGTTCTGGAAGACAAGGGCGGCTTTGTGCTGGCTCACTGGGATGGTACTACCGAAACGGAGCTGGACATCAAGGAGCGAACTAAGGCTACTATTCGCTGCATACCTTTAGATGCACCGACCGAAAGTGGTGCCTGTGTGCTGACGGGCAAACCCAGCCAGCGGCGTGTCCTATTCGCACGCGCTTACTGATGGCGGCTTTTCCAGGGGCGGTACGTGGTCTCCTGTTGCTCCCAATTTTCTGGGCGCTCGCGCAGGGGTTCGCAGAGACGCAAGTGCTGGCGGCATTGTTCGGGCAGCTGCTGATATAGCCGCGTACCTTCCGTTTTCCAAGCCAGCATCTCGTCGCTTACCTCTCGCAGGACGCGGGCCGGATTGCCCGCCGCCAGACTGCGCGCCGGTATCTTTTCGCCAGCCTTAACGAAGCTCAATGCGCCAATGATGCACTCCGGGCCTATCTCTGCCTCGTCCATAATGACGGCATTCATGCCTACGAGGCTATTGCGGCCAATGGTGGCGCCGTGCACGATTGCTCCGTGTCCAATGTGCGCGCTCTCGTGCAACCAAACGGCCACCCCAGGAAACATATGTATCACGCAGTTTTCCTGCACGTTGCAGCCATCGGCGACTTCAATGCGACCCCAGTCGCCGCGCAGCACAGCCCCAGGGCCAATGTACACATTGCGCCCAATGGCTACGCGCCCTATCACCACCGCTTGCGGGTGCACAAATGCGGTCTCATGTATCACGGGGCGAAAGCCGTCGAATTCATATATCATGATGATGTTAGCCTGAGATTGTCGTTGAAAAATGCCCGCCTTGAGCAAACCATCGCTTTGTAGTAGGCCCTCCCTTATGGGTGCGGTAAGTTTGCCGGGCAAATGTCTTCCTTCCTGAACAAAAACACTCTTGCGCTGCTCATGTACTCTCAACTGTTTCGAGGCTTTTTTTGCGGAGCGCTGCTCCTCGTTGCGAATGGCGTTTTTGGCCAACAGCAGTTTCCGCCTGTAAATTTTTCCGCCCTTCAGAATGGCCGCCTGCTGCCACACGCCTTTGCTGGAGGGCTGAATGCTCCGCAATTTTCTGCCGCAGACCTCAACAACGACGGCGTGCTCGACCTGGTGGTCTTCGACCGAGCCGGCGACGTGTTCCTGACCTTCCTCAACGAGGGCAAACCCAATCAAATCTCCTATCGCTACGCTCCAGAGTTCGCCTGCCATTTTCCCGCTTTGCGCGAGTACGCCATCCTGCGCGATTTCAACGGCGATGGCGCTGCAGACATCTTCTGCTACGGCTTGGCTCCTGGCTCGCAGGAGATGCAGGTCTTCCAGGGGTATTTTGAAAACAACATGCTCAAGTTCAGGCCTTTCCTCTTTCATTACCCGGGCTGTACCATCTGTGATGACACCTTGATTTATTATCCCTCTACCATACCCGGCGTGTGGCTCAATCTGGTCATTGCCCCAACGGATGTGCCGGGTATAGCCGATGTGGATGGCGATGGCGACTTAGACATCCTCACCTTTGAGGGCATCTCTGGCGGTCATGTATGGTGGGTGAAGAACACCTCCGTAGAAAAGGGCTTCGGCAAGGATAGCCTCCACTTCGTGGTGGAAGATCGCTGCTGGGGGCGCTTTTTTGAAACGGGCCTTAACTTTTGTATAAACAACCTCAGTCCACGTCCTGATACGTGCGTAGATTTCTTGCAAACCCCCACTCCGGTGGAAGCGCGCAACGAGAAGCGCCACCCCGGATCTACGCTCATGCTCTACGACGACGACGGCGACGGCGACCTAGAAATGGTCAGTGGCGACGTCTCCTTCCGCTGCATGAACATGATGGTTAACTATGGCACCCCGCAACAAGCCTGGATGGCCGAACAGGATGAAAACTTCCCCTCCTATAGCACTCCGGTAGACCTACCGCAATTCCCCGCGGCTTACTACATAGATGTCAACAACGACGGCAAAGGCGACATGCTCGTGGCGCCCAATAACCGATATGGCTCGGAAGACCGCAACAATGTCTGGCTCTACGAAAACACCGCCCAGACAGGCCATTATTTCGAACTAGAAACACGCCGCTTTTTGGTGGGCGACATGATAGATCTGGGCAGCGCTACACATCCAGCCATTGCCGATGTGAACGGCGACGGGCTGCCAGACATCGTCGCAGGTAATAGCGGCTACTACACCACCAGCCCCGTGGGTACGGCCTCTCTATATCTATGGCTGAACACCGGAACGCCCACAGCACCGCGCTTCGAACTGGCCGATAGCGATTGGCTTGGCCTATCGGCATTTGCCAATATCACTAGCGATTATGTACCGGCCTTCGGCGATTTAGACAACGATGGCGACCTGGACTTGCTTATTGGCCATAACTCGGGCGGTTTCTATTGCTTCCTCAACACGGCTGGGCCTAGCCAACCCATGCAGCTGCAGCAAGACTTTAGGCCCATGTGGGCTAGCCTGAATACGGGCACCTTCTCAGCTCCTTGCATCGTGGATGTAGATCAAGATGGCGCAGTGGATGTCCTCACCGGCAAGCGGAATGGCGCCGTGTCGTACTTCCGCAACGTCGGAGCGCCAGACAACCCCATTTTTGCCAACCAACCCACTATTGTCCGCTTGGGCAACATAGATACGCGCACGTCTATAGGCGTGGGTTTCAGTCGCCCAGCTGTAGTGCCACAGCCTAACGGCGAGCGGTGGGTCATCTGCGGCAACTTGGACGGAACACTCGAAGCTTATATCGGCCTGACACCTACCAGCGATGCTTTCCCGCTAATCTCCAAGGCGTGGGGCAGTGTGGATGTAGGCGAGCGTTCCTCTCCGGCTTTTGCTGACATAGACAGTGACGGGCATCTGGAAGTGATCGTCGGCAACCTGCGCGGAGGGCTTTCTATCTTTCGTACAGAGTTGCAAGATTGTACGACGAGCACCGCCATACCAACTTCAGCGGACAGTGCCGTATCTATAACGGTATGGCCTAACCCTGTGCGTCATAGCTTGCGTGTGGAGTGGCCTGTTGGGCGCGCCTTCCGCTGGGCGGTGAGCAATGCTCTGGGCCGCATCACCGCTTCTGGAGCAGCGGCCGCGGGCGAGCCAATCTTTATTGCGACAACAGATTGGGCGTCTGGGCTGTATCTCTTGCAACTTGTCAGCGCTGACGGCGTGCAGGTGGCATGCACTTCGTTTGTCAAGTGGTAAACGCAACCTTTTGGCGGGGCGATCCTTGAACACTTGCGGGTTTTCTGCATTTAACGATAATACCATGAGTACTGACTTTGAAACACTCATTCAATCGGACAGGCTTGTCTTGGTAGACTTCCATGCTCCTTGGTGTGGCCCCTGCCGCGCCATGATGCCTATGCTGGATGAAGTGCAGGCTAAAATGGGGGATGCTCTCCATATCGAAAAAATCAACGTAGACGAGCAGACATCCTTGGCCGTGCAGCAGAAGGTACTGGGCGTTCCTACACTCATGCTTTTCCGACGAGGGCAGGAGTTATGGCGACATGCAGGAGAGATTAGCGAAGGCGCTTTGATGCAGGTTATTCGGGGGCAAATGGTAGAAGGCGTTGGTGAGGAGGGCAAATAATGGGTACTGGTGTCTTTCTCGAAAAGCTGTAATGAGGTCTGAGCCTTTGCAAGCGCGGAGACGCAAGACCGCAGTTTCGGCTGTTATTAAGCGGCCAAAGCGGGATGGAAACAGGCTAAGGGCTAAACAGGAGCCGTCAGCCGGCCTTTGGGTATCGGGCCGGGCTTGAAGTTGTTAGGTTGTTTTTTCCCAAAAAAGTAATACTGAGCGCAGAGAGAAGAGAGGGAGAACAGCTTCGGCATTATCAAAGGCAGAAAAAAAAGACGTGGCAAAGGACTGAGAGCGTTTTCGCCTCAAACCCAAAAGATAGGTAGGGCCGCTTATGGTCATCGTTGCCCTCCCATTACCTTTGCCTTTCAAATTTTTTTGAGAAAAAGATGAAGAAATTCGTGTTGCGCGCAATGACTGCGATGGTGTTGAGTGTTGCGGCCTCAGTGGCGCTGCTAGCCCAGCCGAACCCTGAATTGGCCAATCAGTACTTCAAGAACGGTGAGTATGAGAAAGCGGCTGCGTTGTATCGGCAGCTGATAGAGTCGAGCAGGAGCATGAACGAGGTTTACTTTGAACGGTACCTATCTTGCCTGCTCAACTTGGAGCGATACGAAGAGGCTGAGGGAGCGATCAAAAAGGAGCTAAGGCGTTCGCCAAACAATGTGAAGTTGTATGTGTCGTACGGTGAGCTGCTGGAGCGCCAGGGCAAGGTGGCGGAGGCGCAGGCGCAATATGAGCAAGCCATTAGCAACGTGGCTGTGGACTACTCGTCGGTGTACTCGCTGGCGGAGGCATTTGCGCAGAAAGCCAAGTTTGACTATGCCATACGCACTTACGAGCGGGGCAACCAACTGGCTAAGGACCCGCGCCGTTTTGCTTATCAGCTGGCCGAAGTCTATCGGCGAAAAGGCGAGAGCGAGAAAATGATAGAGCAATACCTCAATGTCGTGGAGGCAGACCCTTCGCGCCTTTCCATCGTGCAGACGCAGCTGGCGCGCTATTTACCTCAGAGCGACTACGCCGAGCTGCAGCGCCAACTGTATGCGCGCCTGCAGCGCAACGATATTGCCGAGCTTATAGAGCTGCTGGCCTGGTCTTTTGTGCAGCGAAAGGACTACAAAAGTGCCATGCGCCAATACAAGGCCCTTGACCGACGCAACAACGATGTCGGCCAGCGCGTGTTTCAGCTGGCCAACGACGCCGCCAACGCACGCGAATACGATGCCGCCATTGACGGCTACGAGTACATACTCCAAGAAAAAGGGCCGCGCAACCCGTTCTTCTTCAGCGCCAAGCGGGAAATCATGAAGACCCGCCGGCGTAAAATCACCGAAGACTACAACTACACACAGCAAGACTTGCGTACTCTGGAGCGCGAGTATGAGCAGTTTTTGGCTGAACACGGACAAAACCGCAACACCGAAGACATCATCCTAGAATTGGCTGAATTAGAGGCCTATTACCTCAATGACCTGCCCAAGGCCATTCAGCTGTTGGAGAACCTCATTCAGGCGCCGGGTATCCGACGTGTTACGGTCGGCCGCGCTAAAATCAATCTGGGCGATTACTACCTCATGAGTGGTGACATTTGGGAAAGCACCCTGCTCTACAGCCAAGTGGACAAGGAATTCCGCGAAGAAATGCTCGGCCAAGAGGCGCGCTTCAAGAATGCCCGCCTCTCTTATTTCAATGGCGACTTTGAATGGGCACAGGCGCAATTTGATGCCCTGAAAGCCTCCACATCAAAACTGCTTGCTAATGACGCCATTGATTTGTCGGTATTCATTATGGACAACCTCAATACCGACGCAACAACGGAGGCGATGGCTATCTATGCACAGGCCGAACTACTTGCGTTCCAAAACCGCTTCGAAGCGGCCCTACGCCTACTAGACAGCCTGCAGACTACCTTCCCTCAGACAAGCCTACAGGACGACGTGCTCTATCTGAAAGCGCAAATCGCCGAAAAAAAGCGCGACTATGCTCAGGCGGCAGATTTCTATCAGGAGATTGTAGAGAAATACCCGCAGGATATCCGCGCCGACAATGCCCTGTACGCTTGGGCTGTATTGATGGAGGAGAAGCTAGGCCAGCCGGAAAAGGCCATGGAACTCTATGAGAAGCTCTTCGTGGACTATTCCAGCTCTGTGTTTTCGGTAGATGCGCGCAAGCGCTTCCGCACCCTTCGGGGCGACAAGGTGCAGTGAGGCGCCCCAAATGTCTATTCTGCTGCTTCAATGAGGATGGGCGGCGGCGGCGCCTGCTCGGCCTTGTTGAGTTCATAGAGCAGATACAGGAGCAAGAGCAGAACCACAACAGAAAGCAGCACGATATTTCGGATGGGAAAAGGTTCGCGAGTGTGGCGGCGAAACATGGCGGTAAGTTGAGTTTAGGTACTCAGATGCGGTGAAAGAGAGCAAGCCTCATGCAAAGAAAAAAAGATGGGGGGCACAAATACCCTGCGCTTTTGCGCAGTGGATTGGTCAGGTGATGTCTTCTGCCTCCTCGACGAAACGCACGCCAAGCATTTCCAGTTCGGCCAGTACGGGTTCGTACACTTCAGGGTCGGTGGGTATGCACACACCCGTGGGCGCTCGCATGCCAGCGAGCAGTCGCCGGGCGAAGATGGCAGCAGGCCAGCCTACCAAACGCGCCATGGCTGTATGGACGGCGTCATCCCCTTTAGCAATGAGGGTAGAGGTCAGGCGACACGAACGCTCGCCGCAAGTGTACTCGAAGATATGCTGCATAATGACCATGTCGCGGTCATGTGGCTGTAAAGCCCATTTTTCGAGGAGGAGTTGCTCCAAGGCTAAGGCTGGCGAGGCATTGGGCAGGCCGATAGGGCGCTCCTCGAAGAGGCCAAGCCACCGGAGCTGCTCTATGACGGGGTTATTGGGCGAGACGCCGAGGAGCTGGGCAACACGCTCAGGCAACGTGCCGGTGCTAAGATGGTGGCCTAAGAAGGCCTCTACCAAGCCCGCATACGTGAGGTGTTCGCTGTTGGGCACAATGAAGTGCGGGTCGGTAAGACCAAGGCGCACTAAGGCATTCCAGCCGTCGCAGAAGCCGCGGTGCCGGATAGTGCCGCGAAAGAGGGTGTGGGCATTTTGCAGACCGTAGGCCTCCTGGTACTGCAGCGAGTCGCGGTTGGCATACACTTCCCATTCACCCATGTTAGGCACCCGTATGTAGCGATACTGTTCGAAAAGGCGATGATAGGGAATGAAGCGCAAGCGGCCCTGCTCTAGATACTGGGCAGTGCCCTGACCAGCCAGCACAACATTGCGCGGGTTCCAGCTGAACTTATAGTGCCAAGGGCTGTCGTCGCTTTCGGGAGCGACCAAGCCGCCCGTAGAGGAATAGAAAGCGTTGATGTGGCCGCCCTGCTGCTGAATGTGGCGAATGCGTTGCACAGCGCTCATGTGGTCAATGCCGGGGTCGAGGCCCAGTTCATTCATGAACACCAAGCCGCGCTGCCGCACCTGGGCATCGAGAGCGCGCAGGGCATCAGAGACGTAGCTGGCCGTAATAAGGTGCTTGCCCAAGGCGAGGCAATCCCGCGCCACCTCGATGTGAAGGGCAGGGGGAAGTAGCGACACGGCTATATCACACGCTTCGACGAGGGCGCGACGCGCGGAGGCGTGGGCGGCGTCGAGGACTACGGCCTCTCCACGCGGATGGGCGCCCGTTTTTTGGCGCGCTGCGTCTATTTGGGCATCTGCCACCACCACGCGGTAATCTCCTTCGGCAGCATGCTGGAGCAAGTAGTCAATCAGGGCTGTGGCTGAGCGCCCTGCACCGAGTACCAAGATTTTTTTCATAGCCATTGAAGAGCAGGGCGCAAAGGTAGTTCGAGGTAAGAGGCAAAAAAGCGCGGAGCCTCCACTCGGAGACCCCGCGAGGTGGTAATGCCTTTTCTCACCCTAAAAATTGGCCCTCAAAGCCAAAATTACATTGCGACCTGGGGCCACTAAACCTGAGCTGTAGGGCCGATAGCGTTGGTCGGTGAGGTTTTCTATACCGGCGCTGATGTTCCACTGTGCCGAGAGGCGGTACATAGCCTTGAAATTTAGGGTGTACCACCCTGGTGCGTAGGGATTACCCTCGTCATCTACAGCGTACTGGTAGGTTTTCCCGATTTCTTCAGGTGGCATGGCGTTGAAAGGCACCTCGCCGTTATACATAAGTGCGAAGTCGAGGTCAAGTGGGCCAGTGCGAAAGGTTAGATGGCTGATGCCAAACCAGGGAGCGGCGTGGCGCAAGGGAGCCTTGGAGCCGTCGTCGAGCTCCTCCTCGCCCTTTTGGTAGTTGAAAGTGGAGGCAAAGCCGAATCCTGCCGGTAGGCGTACCTCTAAGTCAGCCTGAACGCCGTACACAGTGGCCTTTGCAGCGTTTTGAATGGCGAACACCCGGCTGAGTTCGCCGGCGTAGAGGATACTGTCCTCTCCATTGAGGGAGAAGGGGCGTCGCAGGAGGGCGTCGTCGAGCAGGGTGTAGTAGCCATTGAGCTGGAAGCGGACGCGTTGACCTATTTGGCGCGCTACGGCCACCTCGGCGCTGTATGCATACTCGGCGCGTAAGTTCGCATTGGGCACGAGCACTGCTCCGGGTTGCGAGTCGAATAGCTTGCCCATATCGTCCACATTGGGCGAGCGGAAGCCCGTGGCCAAACGCGTCGAGAGCGTCCAGCGGTCGCTAAGCATGAAGACCGCACCTAGTGCTCCTGTGAGCGCTCCCTGCTTAAGGGCGGCTGTGGTGAAAGGAAAGGGGTAAAACGTCGTATCAAAGCGGGCATAGAGCCTGTACAAGTTGTAGCGTGCGCTGGCCTGCAATAGCCAGGCTGCGCTGGGGCGATACTCGTAATTGACAAAAGCTGCCCACGAAGCCCACTCTGCTTGTGGATAACGCGCAGGGCCGGGCATTGCAGCGCCACTACTGATGTTCTGGTCGGTACCTTCAGAGCGCACAGTGTTGAAGACGGCCTCGGCACCGTAGTAGAGGGCATGGCGTTCTCTCCACCTTTTGGTCAGGTCTAAGTTGGCCGAATAGGCGTGCACCTTTTCGAGGCGAATGCGCCGGATAGGGTTGTTAAAGTCGCGGTCAATGCGGCTTTCTTCAAAGAACTGGTAGGCTAAGCGGAGCGCAGCCTCATCGAAGAGCACCTTAGAGCGCGTATGTACGGCGCTGATTTGGTGCATGTTCCATACTTGTGGCCCGTAATTCCATTCTGCACTTCGCGGTAAACCGTTGTTGCGCACGCGCAGCAGACGGTCATAGCGTGAGTAAGCGGTGGTGGTGGAGTAGTGGAGGCCGTACTGCAGGTCCCAGTGTTGGCTAGGGCGAAATCGCACCTTCTGCATGAGATTGATTTGCTCGTAGCCAGCGGGGCGCTGCACAAGCGAGTCTTCATTTGTTACGACCACGTCGCGGCCGTCAATGCGCTGCACGTAGAAAGGGCGCACGTAGTTGCGAGCCGGGCCGCGTGTTCCCATGCGTAGGTCGCCGAAGTGAAAAAAGGAGGCGCTACTCAGGAAAGCCCACTTTTGCCCGCCAACGCCCACATGGAAGTGCGCCGTGCGCTCACCGTTGGCGGAGGCCGTGCGCCCTGCCGCTTGGCCATTCACCTGCACGCCTTCGCCTTTTTCAGCCAATGCTGGTTCGAGCGTTTGGAAGTACATGACGCCCCCGATGGCATCGCTGCCGTAGGCCACAGAGCCAGGCCCAAAGAGCACCTCTGTGCTAGCAATGGCGAAAGGGTCTAACGAGATGACGTTCTGCACGTTACCGCTGCGGAAAATGGCCGTGTTCATCCGAACCCCATCCACTACCAGCAGCACGCGGTTGGTGGCAAAGCCGCGCAACATGGGGCTACCGCCGCCTTGCTGGCTTTTTTGGATGAAAACCTCGCCAGACAGGCCCAACAGGTCAGCGGCGGTCTGTGGGTTTTGCAGCGCTATTTCACGCGCTGTAATGCGCGCAATGCGAGCTGGCACTTCACGCGTAGTTTGCCGCCAGCGGATAGCAGAGATGACAGCCTCCCCTTTAGGCGAGAAGCTCAGCGGCGTTAGATATATCACAAAACCGGCGCGAGCCAATGCGTCTTCAGCGTAGGTGCTTGGCGCGTAGCCTATATGGAAAAAGCGCAGGCTATCTGGGCGTTTCAGGGTATCCACAACGATGCGCCCGAAGACGTCGGTTAAGTAAGCTCGACCGTTGCCCAACACCTCTACGCGCACGCCAGCTACGGGTTGGGAGGTCTCTTCATCCAAAACAGTGATGGTTTGGGTAAAACCCAGGCTATGCCCAATGAGCCACAGCCCGAGCATAAGTATCTTCTTTCTCATGTTCGAGTGTCTTTTTTTGTGGAAGAGAGGAAAACAACAGCACTGCCAGCCTCAAAAGGGCAATGCCTCATGGCGTGGCCTTCCTTCGGGGGGCGGTGCGGGTGGGGAGCAATGCCGCTGAGCGCACAGGCTGCTGTTCCACACAGTGGGAGCTTTCTGAGCCGGTGGATGGGTGGTTGGCCATACTGCTGCAGGATTTGCCCAGAAAAGAGCAAAGAAAAATGCCCATAGACGTTGTGCAGCCTGGTGCGCAGCGGGGTGATGCGCCCACAGTTGGGCCAATTGCTCTTGCTGTGCTGCTTCCAAAGCCGTTTCTGCGCTGTCGGGCAAGCACCACAGCAGCAGGCTGTCGCTCTGCTGTTCTTGCCGCACCACATCGTACCACTGCCCGTGCAGTACAAACTCACCGGTGCGTTCCCAGCGCAATTGCCCCTGAGCATCGGCAACGGAGAAGCGCAGGCGTACCAAGGCAGTATCGGGTAAGCCTGCCATTATCTGTGCGCGCACGCATTGGCGCAAGCGCCAGCGTTCCCAGCCCAACCACCCCTGGGTGCTCAGCCAAGGGGCGAGCAGCAAACACAGGAGACCTACAGCAACCTTGACGCGCATGCGACAGCAGAGCAATAAGGTTCAAATGCGCGCAAGTTAGCGGTATGCAGAAGGCTGCAGGGCGTAATTCGCCCAGAAGCGCAGTGAGAGCACCTGTCAGCGGGCTAGCTTTCGACGGTGAAACTCGCGTTCGATGAACGCCAGCTCGCGCCCTATGTCGCCAGTAACGGAGGTGTTTTCCTGAGCGCGGCGGATAAGGTAGGGAATGACCTCGAACACCTGCCCATAAGGCACATATTTAGCCACGCGAAAACCGGCCTTGGCGAGGTTGAAAGTGAGGTTGTCGCTCATGCCAAACAGCTGGCTGAACAGCACATGTGGGTGCTGTGGTGGGATGCCCTTTTGCGCCATGCGCTCCACCTGTAGCTGAGCGCTCTGAGCGTTGTGGCTGGCGTTGCACAGGGCAACGTGCTCGATGTGGTCTAAGCAAAAGCGCAAGGCGGTGTTGTAGTGGTCGTCTACGGTTTCTTTGTTAGGATTGATGGGGTCTGGGTATCCCATTTGGGCAGCGCGTTGGCGTTCCTTTTCCATGTAGGCACCGCGTACGAGCTTAGCCCCAAGCAGGAAACCCTCCCGGCGGGCGCGGTCGAAGCTTTCGATGAGGAAAGCTAGGCGGTCGGTCCGATACATTTGAAAGGTATTGTACACCACCACGCGCTGGCGGTTGTAGCGCTTCATCATGAGCCACACGAGGTGGTCAATGGTATCCTGTATCCAGCTTTCTTCTGCATCTACGAACACGGAAATGCCCTTTTGGGCGGCGTGATAACAGATGGCGTCTATGCGCTTGAGCACATTGCGGTATTCGTTGAGCTCTTCGCGCGTCAGGGTGCGGGCGTGTTGAATGCGCTCCAGCAGGCCAAAACGCGCCAGCCCCGTTACCTTGATGCTGACGACAGGGATGTGTGGCGAGCGGGCAGCAAAGTCAATGGCCCGCAGGTTTTCGTTCATCGTGCGGTTAAAGTCCGTCTCTGTCTCTTTGCCTTCGGCTCCATAGTCTAGGATAGTCAGCACTCCGTGTTGGGCCAGGCGCTCGATGTTCTTGGAACAGTCGAGCAGCGTAGTGCCGCCTACAAACTGGTCGAATATGGTGTGGCGGATGAGCTTTTCTATTTGCGGAATGCGGCGTTCTGCTACCCACAGCATGAGAGGAGTGCCTATGCGAACCAGTTGGGGGTACCTCATGAGGCGGAAGAGGCGGCGCATTTTGCGCAGTTCAGCGTCGCTCAGGTGAGCGAAGGCCACCTCAGTATTGGAGAAGTCTATGGCAGAGGAGAGGTTTTGCGGTTCGGGCGCGCTGTGCTGTGCAGACATTGGGTGGATGCGATGGAAAAGATGTGCTCAGGCAAAGGCTTTTTGCCAGATGGCCCAGGCCGCGTCAGCTTGCCGATAGAGCATATCGAGGCCGTTGGTGGTGTGTGCTCCCTGGCGTTTGGCCTGCTGCAAAAGTAGGGTTTCGGCCGGATTGTAAATGAGGTCAAAAACCCAGTGTTGGGTGCTCATGTGGTGGAAGGGCAAGGGTGGGCAAGCGTCTGAATGAGGATCCATACCCAGCGGCGTCGTGTTGATAATGAGCGGGTAGCGCGCCCATATTTCAGGCGAGTCCAAGGCTTGGTAGGGCAGGTGTTCGGCGCTGTGCGGCTGGCGCGAGATGAAGCGGTGGGCAATGCCCATCTGTTGCAGGGCATAACTGACGGCGCGAGCGCTTCCGCCGGTACCCAGCAGGAGGGCTTCCCAACGCTGCCACTCGCTGGGCGCAATACCCTCGCGCTGAAACCAGGCTGACAGAGCACCTCGGAAGCCCTCCGCATCGGTGTTGTAGCCCGTGAGTGTGCCATCAGCGCCCACAACGACCGTGTTGACGGCTCCGATGGCTTCGGCAGCGGGGTCGAGGGCCTGCAACCAGGGCAAGATGGCGCGCTTGTGCGGAATGGTTACGTTGAAACCGCGCAGCTCAGGGTGCTGACGCAGTAGCTGCGGCAGGGTGCTCAGGTCGGGCAAGGGGAACAGCTCATAGCGCACCTGCTCGATGCCTTCGCGAGCAAACTTGTCGTTGAAGTAGCGCTGCGAAAAGGAATGTCCCAGTGGATAACCGATAAGGCCCAACAAGTGCATGGTCGCTCATTCGATGATACGGAAGGTAGTGCGCCTGTTGGCTTGGTGCTCCGCCTCCGTACAGCGATTGCAAGGGCAGTTAACTGCTGGCAGGCTTTCACCGTAGCCTATGGCCGTCAGGCGCGAAGGGTCAATGCCTCGGGCGATGAGGTAGTTTACGGCGCTTTGAGCGCGCTTTTGCGAGAGTGCTTGGTTATAGGCGTTGTCGCCTCGGCAGTCTGTGTGGCTGCCCAGTTGGATGCGGATGTCGGGGTTTTGGCGCAGCATTTCGGCTAGCCGATTGAGCGCTGGCTCAGCGTCAGGCCGAATGTCCCATTTGTCAAAGTCATAGTAAATGTTTTCTAATACGATTTCGCGGTCGCGGAAGATTTTGTCCAGCACAATTTCCACTTCATAAACCTGTACAGGATTGGCGCTATCGCGCGGGATGTCGCGCGTGCTGAAGCGGGTACTATTGGTCAAATAGCCTTCTTTAAAGGCCGTGAAAGCATAGTCGGTATTTTCGGATAGCTCGAGGCTGAAGAAGCCATCGTCGCCGACGCTGACTAATTGCTGCCTGCCGGCAAAGGCGATGTCTACGCGGGCACCGGGCAAGGGCTTGCGACCCAATACTTGGCTGTTAGGGTCAGTAGGGTCAGCCAGGATTTTTTCCAGCACATAGCCTTCGAGCAGGATTTTGAAGAAGATGGGCTTGCCAGTGATGGTATCGGGTTTAGGTGGCTTGGGTTGGGGCATGCGCTGCTCGAAGTAGTAGATGTCGTCGCCGCCGCGCCCGTCAGGCCGGTTAGAGGTGAAGTAGCCCGATAATAAGAGGTCGCCTGGTTTGGGCGGTTTGTTTTGAAGTTTGTGCGGTGTGGCTATAAGGCCAAAATCATCGGCGCCACTGTTGATGGGCGGCTTGAGGTTCTGTGGCGTGGCCCAGGTGTTGTTGGTCATTCGGAAGGTGCGGAAGATGTCTAACCCGCCCATACCGGGCAAACCATCAGAAGCGAAGTATAGGGTATCAGCACAGAAGCTGGGAAAGGCTTCGTTGCCCGTGGTATTGATGTTTCGACCCAGCGGTTTGGGTTCTTCCCAGCCCTCTTCCAGGCGGTCATTGCGCTCCATCATCCACAGGTCATATCCGCCCCAACCGTCGGGGTCGTTACTGGCGAAGATGAGGGTGCGCCCATCAGCAGACAGGGCCGGATGCATGTAATTGACCCGCTCCTTTTGGAATGGCAAGGGGCGTGGTTGGTTCCAGCTATCCTCTGCCCGCGTCGAGACGTAAATTTTGCAATATTGGTCGTCTCCTTTGTAGGCTCCTACGGCTCGGGAGAAATACATCTCGGTGAAATTGCGGTTGAAGGCTATGGTGCCCTCATTACCCAAGGTATTGATCGTCGCATCGAAAGGCTGGGCGCCATAAGCTTCGGGGTCGGCGATAAACAAGTCCATGAATTTGTTGCCCGTCCATGCGTAGGTGCTCTTGCTCTTATCCTTACCGAGGGTGGGGCGGTCGCTACTGAACACCAGGCGCTCCTCGGTGTAAAAAGCAGGTGAGAAATCGTTCTGTGGGCTGTTAAAGGGTACTGCTCGCACCGTCCAGCCGCTTTCCTGGGCCAGCTCCAGCCAACCCAGAGCCACGTCGCAGGCGGCAATTTCTTTGCGATACTCGTAAGGACTGCCAATTTCAATGCCCAGATTGCGAAAGGCTTCTTTAGCTTCGGCATAGCGCTCCAAGCGTTTGAGCATGTATGCTTGGCCTTTGAGGGCTTCTGGGCCGTAATTGTGCTGGTAGGCAATACTATACCACTGTTGAGCAGAGGTGTAGTTGCCCATATGCCGATAAGACTCAGCTACTCGATAGGCCAATTGGCCTTTTTCCGTTCGGCTTCTGGCCCGCTCAAAGTCGCGTTGAAGCATGGGAATGGCCACATGGTATTGCTTGCGTTCAAAGGCGGTAATGCCGTCCTTGATGGATACCGTAGTGGTGCAGGAAAATAAAACCACCAACAAAAGGGAAAGAGAAATGCGCGTCATACGCTCCGGAATTCGTCTGTTCAACATGCGAAAGTGCCCACTCAAGGCCACTTGCACTAACGGCCCAGTGTCCTGTGTTGTTTTGGCCTTATGCCCGACCTCGCCTGGTGTGTCTTCCTCAAGGAAAGATGCACGATATTTGTCTGAAGGGCGTTACTCCTGCCCTTTTCCTATCACATAATAGCAGATAGATAACCTTATGCGCACTCGTCCAGCTCACTTTTTGTTGCACGGCCTCATGGCTTTGGCTTTATTGGGCAATACCCACATCCAGGCTCAGGAATACGATGACGAAACCGCCGAAAGGGGGGTGGATATGGAAGCCTTTCGCCCTAAGGTGCTGGACCTATCCAAAGACTTGAGCGTCATTGCCTTTGGTTCGTGCAACAAACTCCATTTGCCGCAAAACATTTGGGCAGACATTGTGGCCAATCGGCCCGACTTGTGGATTTGGCTGGGCGACATCATCTACGCTGACACCACTAACCTCCGCGCTTTGGCCGCCCATTACAAACGCCTCAAGACACACCCCGAATACAAGAAACTCGCTGACAATACGCCCGTTATCGGCATCTACGACGATCACGACTACGGCGTTAATGACGGCGGCAAAGGCATGCCCAACAAGCGGGCCGCTAAAAAATCCCTGCTCGACTTTCTCGATGTACCCTATTCAGACCCTGTGCGCAAACGCGAAGGCGCCTATCAATCCTACCTCTTTGGAAAGCCCCCGCGCCAAATCAAGATTATTGTTCTCGACACGCGCTATTTCCGAGATACCCTCCTGCCCGACCCCTCGCCCGAACGCCGCTACTTGCCCAACCTGGAAGGCGACATCCTGGGCGAGTCTCAGTGGGCGTGGTTGGAAAAGGAACTCACCAACAGCCCTGCACGCCTGCACATCCTCGCCTCCAGCATTCAGGTGCTGGCCAACGAGCACGGCCACGAGAAATGGGGCAATTTCCCTAATGCCCGCAAGCGCCTGCTTCAGCTGCTCGTCAAGACCAAGCCCACCAACCTGCTCATCATCTCTGGCGACCGCCACATGGCCGAAATTACCAAAATGGACTTGCAGGGGCTACCCTATCCGCTATACGACTTCTCTTCCAGCGGCCTGACGCACATCCGAAGTGGTCAGGAAGAACCCAACCGCATGCGTGTAGGACCCCTGATAGTCAAGCGCAATTTTGGCTTGCTCAAAGTACAGTGGGACGGCGATCGCCCCATCGTCCGCATGGAAGTGCGCGGCTTGCAAAACGAGCTGCTTTTTGAGCACACTGTCCGCTATTAATAGCGCCCGTTTTGAAGGGATACACATTTTTCGGCGAGGGCTGTTTCCCACCCCCGTGCTGCGTTCGCCGCCACCTACACCTCCCTCACCGAGGCCGTTTTTTTGGGGGGAAAAATGGCTCCAGCACTTTGTCTTGGCTTTTGGGCGCACCTGCACCTGCGGAGCTTCGGCTTGGGCTTGAGCATGTGCCCGTCTCGTCCCGGGGGCTTAATAACGGCGTATCGGCATCGGAGAGGCGCCGTGCTTGCAGGCGCGGAGGTGGTTGGCTGCTGTTTCGCCATTATTAAGGCCCGAAAGCGGGACGAAAACACGCACGGGGCCAAACAGGAGCCGCGCGCCCAGCCGCTACGCCCACAGCAGCCGCTCCGAAGCCAGCAGCCGTTTTTTCACCCCAAAAAAATGGAGGCGAGAAAGGCGATGGCGGCAGAAGGTGGCCGGTTCTACTTATCACTCTTCACTCTTCACTTCAATATGGCAGGCTCTGAGGGCACTTTGGAAAATATCATTCATCATTCATCACTTCAAAATGGCAGGCGCTTCGGAGCCTCTGGAAGATGCACCCTTTGCAGGCGCCCGTTACTTGTCCCAACATTCCCGCTGGATTTTCTGTGCCACTTCTGGCTCGCGCACCAGGCGAAGGTAAGAGTCGCGGTTGTGTCGAGGGTTTTGGCTGGCAGAGGCCGTCTGGAAGATGAAGTTCGCCAGCGAAGGCCAGCCCTTCTCCTGCAAAGCTACCTGGGCAATGCACCGGCTTTTATTGAGGCTGTTATCGGGGTGTGCTGATTGTTGGGCCTTTACCGCCTGCTCTAAATAGCTGGCGATGGTTTCTGGGGCAGGTGCCTCGAAGTTGAGCCGATGGATGTTTGGGGCCGCCGGCAGATACTGCACTGCGAAGGCGTCCTGGTCGTGTACTGGAAAGCCATTGGGCAGCAGGACTGTACCCGTGTCGGGTACTTCGAAGGCCCCCGTGATTCGTCGGTTTTCTTGCGTGAGGAAACTGTAGTAAACCATTCGGCGCCGGTTTTCATACACCACAAAAAGACGGGCTACAGAGGTAAGTCCTTCTGCATCCAATCGGCGTTCGTCTTGCTTAGAAAGGGGAAAGACAAAAGCATTAGTCCAGTGGTGTTGCTTCTGGCGAGCATCGTAGCGCAGCAGCAAGAACACCACGGCCACTACAGCAGCCACCAACACACTCAACACCCCAGCCACGTACCACCAATTGCGGCGCTCATCGGCCCGGCGCTGCCGATTGCGCGGCGTGTCTACTTTCTTGTTGATGCGAAAATCATAGGAAAAGCCCTCAGCCTCTTTGTACACGCTCACTTCGCACAGCTCGTCCTCGATGAAGAAAGAATACGTACGCGTCTCCTTCACCGAAAAATCCACCTGCACAATGCGCGCATCACAATAAATGAGCAAATGACCGCTTCGGTCTCCGTGATAGAGGCCGACGCGGTGCTTGCCGCCGAAATCGTCTAGGTATATCCAACTGACCTGAGCCACAGTGTGTGCAATGCAATGCCGGCTATACAGGGCTTATCGTTGGTTTCGCCAGTCTGATTGTGTCCTCACCAGCGAATAAGTGCACTCCCCCACGTAAAGCCCGAGCCAAAGGCCGCTAAGCAGACTAGATGGCCCGGTTGAATTTTACCAGCCTCCCAAGCCTCACACAGGGCGATGGGTATAGAGGCTGCCGTGGTGTTACCGTAGCGCTGGATGTTGTTCCATACTTGGTCATCGCGCAGGCCCAGTTTTTTCTGCACAAACTGGCTGATGCGCAGGTTGGCTTGGTGTGGCACCAGTAAGTCAATGTCGGAGGGTTGCAACCCGACTTTTTCTAAGGCCTCTATAATCACCTCCGGAAACTTCTGCACAGCGAGTTTGAACACAAACTGGCCGTCCATGTACGGATAACACATACCCTCCTGCAGCATCTTGGGCGTGACGAAAATTTCGCCATACGTGTCCGGCGGTGGGTAGCCAAAGTCCACCGCCTCATTCCTTTTTTTATGATGGTAACCGCCATGAGAGCCCGGGTTGATGAAAGACAGCTTCTCCGCATCAGTGCCGTTGGCGTGCAAGCAGGTGGTGAGTATGCCGCGCTCAGGGTCTTCCGAAGGTTGTACGATAGCCGCTCCCGCTCCGTCGCCAAAGATGACTGTAACGTTGCGCCCACGAGTGCTAAAGTCCAGACCCATGGAGTGCATCTCAGAGCCAACCACCAATACGTTTTTGTACATGCCCGTACGCACAAACTGGTCAGCAATGGAGAGACCATACACAAAGCCACTGCATTGGTTTCTGATGTCCAGGGCGCCTACTTCGCGGTGTGCGATGTCCAGCTCGCGCTGCACCAGCACACCACAACCCGGAAAGTAGTAATCTGGGCTTAATGTGGCGAAGATGATGAAGTCAATCTCCTCAGGCGCAATGCTGGCCCGTTCACAGGCAATGCGAGTGGCGATAGCAGCCATAGAGGAAGTGGTCTCTTCGTGCTTACGGCCGTAGCGGCGCTCTTCGATACCGGTGCGCTCGCGTATCCATTCGTCAGAGGTATCCATCAGTTGCGTGAGCTCCTCATTCTTGACCACGCGCTCTGGGACGTAAAAGCCTATGCCGGCTATCTTGCTGCGTATCATGTGTAAATGTCTTTAGGATATAACGGTGGGTTTGATTTCGGCAACAAAGTTGGCTAATGTTTGCTCATTTGCGAGCGCGACTTGCTCCGGTGGCACCTGGTAGCGCTCTATGAAAGCGCGATAGTGCACATCTTCGCACAATACCTTCGGATTGCCCACCATCACCACTCGCTCCCGAGCACGCGTGAGCGCCACGTTGAGTTTTCGGTCTATACCCTCGGCAGACAGGCTCACCAAGCGGCGCAATTGCTGTTTGCTGTGTACACAGCAAGAAATGAGGATAATATCCCGCGCTCCACCCTGATAGCGTTCCACTGTGTCAATGGTCAGCTCCTCAGGGTCTAGCCCTTCTTCGGCTAAGGCCTGACGGATTTGGGCTATCTGAGCGCGCCAAGGCGTGATGATGCCCAGGCTACGCTCCGGATGCCAGTGTTGCCCAGCGCATTGGGCCGCCTGCCGAAAGTGCCGGGTCAGGCGAGCTATCCAGCGCGCCTCCTCCGCTGAGGTGCGCTGGTGCGGCAGGGCGTCTGGGGACATCACAGGTAAGAAGCATACCCGTTGTGGCGGCCATTGGTCATGCTCGGGCAAAGGTTGGTGTTGCCGCTCGCCTAAAGGCAGATCTAGCGTACGCAGCCCTCCGCCATAAAAATGCTCGTTAGGGAAGGCCATAATGTCGGCGTGCATTCGCCCCTGGTGTTGCAGTTGTCCGTAGTGGTTATGCAACCCCTTCTCCAAGCAATACCGATACAGGCGCTCGAAGTAAGCGTCGCGTAGGTCTGTCAGCCCAATGGACCGCAACTCAGCGTCCTCCACACGGGTGTGTTGCGGCTCTTGAGCCACTACCGCAGGCAGCTGTAGGTGGTCTCCAATAAGCACCACGTGTTCGAAGCGCGTCAGCAAACCTATAATTTGAGGTTCTAGTATCTGCGATGCCTCATCTACAATAAGCCGCTGAAAAGTCTTGATCTTCAGCAAGATCTCGCTCTGCGAGAACGACGACACCGTGCTGACGAATAACCGCACTGGCTCCAGTATAGCCAACAGCTCCGCGCGCGATCGCGCCGGAGCTATCCGTTGACTTAACAAATGTGCACGAAAGCGCTCCCCTGTGGAAAAAGTAACGCCTAAGCGGATGTAATCCTCTCCTATCTCCTCCAACACCTCGCAGATCTCATCCACGGCCCTATTGGTGTAGGCCAACAGCACCACATTGTCTGAAGTATGCTGCAGCACCCATTTCACTAGGTCGCGCAGCATTACGCTCGTCTTGCCCGTACCTGGTGGGCCCCACAGTAAGAAAAACTGCGGCGCCAAGGCAATCTCTTCGGCACTCACTGTGGACAGGCGTTGCTGAGCACCCTCCTCCACGGCAGGACATAGCCATCGGCGGCGCAAGGCAGCGGGGGCCTTGGCCCACTCGTACAGGTTCCGATATAGTGAGGCAAAGCCGCCCTCCAGCGCATCTGGCTCCAAGTTCCAGCGCCGGTAGCTCTCGAAAGGCTTCAGATTGAACTGTCTAGCCCGCAGTTGTACCCTAACGCGCTCCAGGCTTAACTCAACAATAGTGCACTTGATGACCTGATGCCGCAAGACATTATCTTCTGTGCTGCCAGCCGGATAGAGCACTGCCAAATCGCCCACGCGGAAATTAGCCAACGGATTAGTACCTTCCGTACGGCGAAACACAATGATAGGCTCAGGCTGATTGGCTCGGTTCTCCTCTATTTCCAGTTGGGCCAAGATGGCAAACGCTTCTTGTTTCTCCGCCATGCTGTTGCGCCACAGCGCTGCGCTGCCACCCGCCCCGTAGGCATCTTCGGCGCCCATCTTGGCAAACCAGTGCTCGCGCGCAATGAAGCCCACAAAAGCATTGAAATACTTTCTTTCCAACAGGTTCAAGCCCTCATATACCTGGGCAAACTGGGCAAACTCCTGCGCTGTAAAGTCATTCGAAGGCGCAGCCTTGCCCTCCCTCAACAGTCGCTCAAACAAGGGCACCTCTAACTGCCCCGGCTGGATGCGCGTCAGCAATCGCTCAATGGCCACCAACTGATTGCGCACTTGCAGCGCCTCCCACTGCTCCGGCTCCACCGTAGGCGCAAAGCGCAGCGGCCGTTCGTCTGCTCCAGAATACAGGATATACTTAGCCGGATCCGTGCCAGCCCCAAACACCGAGCGCACCAACAGGTCGTACAGCAAGGTTTGGGTGAAATGACTTCGCGCAATACCATAACTATTGGGCCGATAGTTATGGCCACTCTTCAATTCCACAATAGCAGCGCGGTTGCCCGCTCGGTAGAAAAGGTCAAGACGCCCCTGCAGCCCATACCGCTGGCTGAAAAACATTGGCTCCAACACACAATCCTTTGGCTCTATGCCCTGTTGCCGAAAGCTTACTTTGGCCATTTCCCGCAAGTTGTGGTAATGCTTCTGAGATTTGCCCCGGATGTCCATGACCTCCTGGTCGGTCATCGGTGCGTACTGCAGCGGAAAAAGACGAAAGGTTTCACGCAGCAGAAGCGCAAAATCCGCCTCAGGCTCGTTCATCAGCCTGTCCAAAAAGTAGTTGGCGATATTACCCACCAGCGCCGCCGTTGACATCTCGTATGGCAGAAATTTTTTCACCAAAAAACCCAAAGGCTGCACGCCATCGGGCTGAAAGCACTCGGCAACCGTCGAGACATCCATCAGATAATCCGGCTCCACCACAAAAGCCCGCGGCCGATAATAGCCCTTGTCGTCAATCTCTACATCGAGTAGGTGGACTGCAACAGGCAGCGGAAACACCCGCTGCAGCAGCTGAATAGTAGGCGTAAAACTCTCATTGCGCTCGGGCAGGTGATAACGTACCCGCACCACTACATCGGGCTGCTCCTCGTCGTAAGCCAGCAAACAATGCTCTTCGGCCACATCATCCACCACCACTGCCCGCACCAAATCCCTGTGTCCTATCACTCCCGCCGCCTCAAAGCGCCACGCCTCTGCCGGCGGCAGCAGCTCCTCTACCTCTAGTGGCATGGCTTCCCCCGAAATTCCCTTGACAGCTTCAGCAATGGCCCATACCCCCAGCAAAACATCCCGCTCTTGAACGGCGCCGTATTGTCCTGTGCGTACTCGAGCCGTCAAGCGCCGAAAGTGATGAATCACCCGCATGGCCTCTGCTGATAGCCGATATCGGTGCCCAGCATAACTGATGCGCGCAAACAGCGTGCTGAAGAACAACTGCTCTGCCTTCGTTACCTCCCAGAACAGTCGCTCCAGCACATCAGCCAAAGCCATCACCCGGTCGCGCGCCGACCAATGGGCATGGGTCGCTAGCCGCACGACTTCCCGATACGTCGCTCTTGCCACTTCTGACGTCATCCGACAAAGGTAAGTGCTCTCTCCCGTCCGCATATCCATCCAGCGCACCGCCCAGCTCACCTTTGTCACCTCCGTTTTTTTTGGGAAAAACGACCCTCGTCCCTAAGCTCGGCAATTCACCCCAAGGCCTGCTGTCCTCTCCTGTGTGGCCCTAAGCACGCGCTCATCCCGCGCTCGGCCTTAATAGTGGCGCGACAGCAGCTCCATCTCTCCGCGCCCAACCCAAATGGTCGGCCTAACTTACCCCCCACACCAACAATAAACCCATGCCGACCATAAACCCAAAAGGCCAAGCCCTTATCAAAATTTCGAAAAAAACACTAAAGATAATCATTTGACCATTTGACCTTCAGCGTTTTCCAAACTTATCATCACCACCTGCCCTTCAGCCCACGCCTCCACACGCTTATGCTTTAGCGCGAGAAAAATGTTAGCCCAATCTCCAAGGCTCGCCTAAAAACCCGGCAGAAAACCCTACTTTTGCCCCCTATGAGCACCTTTGTCGTTTCTGCTCGGAAGTATCGCCCCCAACGCTTCGACGACGTGGTGGGGCAGCAGCACGTAGCCCGAACCCTAAAAAACGCGCTGGCTACCGGCCATGTCGCCCACGCCTTCCTCTTCTGCGGCCCGCGCGGCGTAGGCAAGACTACCTGCGCCCGTATCCTCGCCCGGGTACTCAATTGCGAAAACCGCACCCCAGACTTTGAGGCTTGCCAACAGTGCAACTCCTGCCTCGCCTTTCAGGCCGACGCCTCCTGGAACATCTTCGAACTCGACGCCGCCTCCAACAACGGCGTTGACCACATCCGCGCCCTCGTCGAGCAAGTGCGCATCCCACCCCAACGCGGCCAGTATAAAGTGTACATCATTGACGAGGTGCACATGCTCTCCCAGGGCGCTTTCAACGCCTTCCTGAAAACCTTAGAAGAGCCGCCCCCTTATGCGGTGTTCATCTTGGCCACTACCGAAAAGCACAAAATCATCCCTACCATCCTCTCTCGCTGTCAGGTGTTTGACTTTCGCCGCATTGAAGTCCCTGACATCGCCCGCCACTTAGAAAAAATCTGCCAAATAGAAGGTATCGAGGCCGACAGCGAAGCCCTGCGCATCATCGCCCAAAAGGCCGATGGCGCCCTACGCGATGCCCTGTCAATCTTTGACCGCATCGTCAGTGCCGCAGCCGGCCAACCTATTCGATATCAGTCCGTTCTGGAAAACCTCAACATCCTCGACTACGACTACTATTTCCAAATCACAGACGCCCTACTGGCTGAAGACGTCTCCACTGTCCTGCGGTTGTTCGACGACATCCTGCGCAAAGGCTTCGAGCCAGAAGTCTTTCTCATCGGCTTTGCCGAACACTTGCGCAACCTCTTGATAAGTCGCGACCCTGCAACCCTATCCCTCCTTGAGGTTGGAGACGGCCTCCGCGAACGATACCAACACCAAGCCCAACTGGCCACCCTGTCGTTCTTGCTCACCGCTCTGCACCTCGCCAACGATTGCGACGTAAACCTCAAAATGGCCCGCCACAAGCGCTTGCACGTCGAAATGGCCCTCCTCAAAATGTGCTACATGCTCCGCGCCGTCCCAGTAAACCCAATCTCTGCGATAGAAAAAAAAACGACTGACTCTTCATCAACCAACCACAAACACCCCATAGCCACTACCGCGTCAACCGCTACAACGGAAGGACCAGCAGCGGTAGCTTCCCCTACTGCTAACTATGCACCCTCAACTGCGCCTGCCTCTGCCAAGCCCACCCAATCTACTCCGCTACCGCCCTCCACAGCCACCGAACTCAGCCACCAAGCCATGCAGGCCCTGCGCACCGACATCCGCCTGGGCCGCAGACGCCTCGAAAGCATCCCATTGAAACTCGAAGACTTCGAAACGGCTGTAGTAGAAGAGGCCTACCAATTAGCCCGAATGGAGAGCCGGCTAACCTTGGATAACCTCCGCGCCGAATGGCAGGCCTTCGCCGAGCGAACTCCCTCTCCTTCGCTCCGTCAAGCCATGGAAGCTGCCGAACTTTCCTTGGAGGGCGATACCGTTACCATCACTGTGGCCCTTGCTGTGCACCGCAACCTCATCTACGAGGAAATCAATCACCTGCGCGATACCATCCGAAAAAAACTACATGCCCCTTCTGCCAACATCCAGGTAGTATTAGACACTCACAAGGCATCACCGCCCCCGCAGCCCCAAGCCCGCCGCCCTCTGACGGCTAAGGAAAAACTCGACCAAATGGTGCAGGCAAATCCGCACATCCTCGACCTGCTCAAACGCCTCGACCTCAGGGTGGATGATTGAAAGCGCCCACCCGTGTTGTAGCCGCCGCATGGCTGAGCGCATTTCTGATGGCCTCAATGTGCTTCCCCACCAGCCCGTAGGCGGTGTGCTCACTGCGCGCGTCCGCTCTCGACGACCATCTGGCGCAGTTCCCCATTAAAATTATCGGCCCTTTGCAGTTCCTCCAATGTCAGATGCATGCGATATCGCCAGTAGTGGCGCGGGTTGGCGGGCACGTTGATGCGCTCGTCGTGTGGGTTTTCGCGGCGCAGCGCAGCACTCATGCTCAGCAGGTCTTGCAGTTGGAAAATGGCCCACATGGCAGGAGAATGAAGGTGCTGATGGATGAGGATACGGCACACCCACGGCTCGCAGAAATAGGGAGCGGTGCCTTCGTAGCCTAACACCTCGTTGAAAAATCGCTGAGTAATGTCGCGGTTTTCTTCCCACCATCCGCGGAGGGTACTCATGTCGTGCGTCGAGGGCGTTACAACGGAGAGGTAAGGCGCGCTTTTGGGGTGAAAGAACATCTGGTTGGCTGCCTTGGGCATGCGCTGTACTTCGAGGCTGAGGATACCCAGTTCACGCATGACGTCGGGCACGCAGTGCGGCACCATGCCCAGGTCTTCTCCACACACGAGCATGCGGGTGGCGCGCTTGAGGGCTGGGAGTTTTTCCATAGCCTCTTGCTGCCAGAGGGCGTCTTGGCGGCGGTAGAAGTAATGGATATACAGTTCCTTGAGTGGTTCCTTGACGCTGTCGGGCAGCAATTGGAAAGAGGCAGTCTTCTCCATATCAATGCGGAAGGCGTAGGCCTTCTCGTCGCTGTCTGCTGGCGTTACGTCTAAGAGGATGACATTGGCGTGAAGGGCCAACAGCCCATCGAGCACAGCATCAGGGAGGGCAGCCAAGTCATTTTTCTTGCGGCCAGGGCGCTTGACTTTGCTGTCGTCAGCTTTAGCCAAGGCCCAAAAGTCTTCCACCTTTCGCTGGGTATCAAAGGCGGGTTTGAATACGTATTGGCTGCCGCCCGACCAGTAACCGGCATCGGGCGTCATCTCTAGAAAGGTGTTGCGCACGGCTTCGGCATATTCGCCAAAGAAGTGGCGCAGCACAGCATCGGTGATGTAGGGTTTACACAGGCGTTCATAGTTGAAGCCAATGCCCGCGCGGTGAAATTCTTCCTCTGTGAGCGGGACGGCGGGCACGAAATGGCCCATAATGCCCTGAGTGTACTGCACAGGTATGCTCCAGATGCGAAAGAAGCCCAGGATGTGGTCAATGCGGAAGGCATCGAAGTATCGGCTCATCTGTTGGAAACGCTGGCGCCACCAAGCGTAGCCGTTGGCTTTCATGCGCGCCCAATTATAGGTGGGAAACCCCCAGTTTTGGCCATTGACGGCGAAGTCATCGGGTGGAGCGCCTGCCTGCATGTCCATGTTGTAAAGTTGTGGGTTTACCCAGGCGTCGCAGCTGTGGCGGTATATGCCAATGGGAATGTCACCCTTGAGTACGACGCCGCGGGCGTGGGCATACTCGACGGCCGTGCGGAGTTGTCGGTGCAAGTGCCATTGTACGAAGTAGTGTATGGCAATGGCGTCGTGGTGTTTGGAATTGAGCGCTGTCAGTTTTTCGATGGCCGATGGTTTGTAGGTGGCATATTCTTGCCATTGACTGAAGTCGCAGGTGCCGTATTTATCGCGTAGGAAGCAGAAGGCCGCATAAGGCACCAGCCAGTCGCGGTTTTCCGCAAAGTAGCGCTTGAAGTGCTGATTTTGGAGGAAGTCTTCTTTTTGGGCTTCGAACAGCTGGCGTATAATAGTCCATTTCAGTTGTATTACGGCCTCATAGTCGAGGTTTTCCATACTGTTAAGGGCTTTTTGTTGGGCGGCATAAGGCTCTAAGAGAGTGATGTGTTGTTCGCCAGCCACTTCGGCTAAGTTGAGGTAGAGGGGGTGTAGGGCGAAGGCAGAAATGGCGGAGTAGGGATAAGAGTCCGTCCAGGTGCCTGTAGCGGAGGTATCATTGATGGGCAGAAGTTGGATAAGGCGGATGCCTACTTGGGTAGCCCAGTCCACTAGTGGCATGAGGTCAGTGAATTCCCCTACGCCAAAGCTGTGTTCGCTGCGGAGGCTGAAGACGGGTATGGCGACGCCCGTGCCTCGCCAGCGCACTTCGGGGAAGTTGGCGAAGCCGTCGTGCACGAGGGTGTAGCGGGCAGTGGGGTGTGGTTGGTAGAGCACGCGATTGCTTCCTTGCTCAAAGCCCCGGAAGGTGCGGGTGCGGGTGTTCCAGAGGCCATACTTGTAGCCTAAGGGGAAGGCTTCATCTGTCAAGTCTAGGGAAATATGCCATCCTTCCTCGTCGGGTTGGAGCAGGAGGGGGGCGGCGGTGTCCCAATTGCGCAGGGCACGGCCGTGCCCCAACAGGCAGACGACTTCGTCGGGCGGCAGCAGAGTGGCCTTGACGCGGAAGCGATGGGTGAAGTTTTCGCTCCGCCGGTTTCGGGTTGGGGGAGCTGGCTGAGGTACCAGGACGCGAAAAGCCTGGGTGTCTAGTGCATTTTGGATGGCTCCCATGGGTTCCCAGCTGTCGTACACTTCTATGAGGTCATCCGCTTCGCCGGCTGTCAGCACTCGGTCGCTCCACTCTACGCGCCGGTGGCCGTAGCCGTCTCGCCATTCGTAATGATAGCGCAGCACGTCGCCCGGCTGCATGTTGAAGCGGATGTTGCCTTGCCAAAGGGTATCGTTCAGATAGGTGAGCAGGTGCTCCTCCTGTCGAAATGTAGAGCCGTGTTGTACTTGAGCTATGACGTATAGGTTCTCGCCAAACTGGGTCGAGTACTTGAGGTAAAAACGAACATTCATAAAGAGGGCCCGACCATTGTCTCGGTGGTCGGCGGCGAAAATAGAGAAAAACCTGTGCTACGCTGGTCTGGGCCACGTACTGGAGCGAGCGCGTAGTCCCGTGGGGTAAATGCCTGGCTTTCGAGCGTTGACTGGTGTAAGTCTTGTGAGCGTGGCCCCAAAAAACACCGGCGGTGGGCATACTCGGCCAAGCGCGGAGGTGGGAGGCTGCTGTCGCGCTATTATTAAGAGCCAAGAGCGGGATAGGAGCATACTTAGGGCTAAACAGGAGAGGCAGTGGACTGGGTTGTGCTGCGGAAGTTTCTATCTTTCGGCGAAACCGTTTTTTCTAAAAAAACATCAATACTGGTGAAAAACGGGCGGTTTGCTGCGGTCCTTTCTCGTTTGGCGGTTGGTAAAAAAGCGCTACTCTTGCGCATGTTTTGCTCGTGGAAGCAGGGGCTTTGCAAGGCTATCATAGTCCTGGGCTTGGTGTTATGGGGCATTTGGTTGGCTGGGCAGGCTGTCGGGGGTGAGCGGCTATCTGCTCTGCTGAATGCGGGCCGATATGCGGAAGTGGTGGCGCGCATTGATGCGGAGCGCGACGCGCAACGGAGAGCCGCAGGGTGGGAGTGGTACGCCGAGCACTGCATTGAGCGGGCAGAGGAGGCCTATGATGAGGGCGACTATGCGCTGGCTGTGGCAGTGTTGGACAGTGCGTTGGCGGCCCTACGGCCTACGGAAGGCAGCCAGACTGCTGCGGCGGCTTACTTATGGTCTTGGAAAGCTATCGCTCACCGACAACAAGAGCAGTATAGCGAGGTGCTGGAAGCCTACGATGCAGCCATCGGCTTGTACGAGCGCTTGGGTGAGAACGGCCCTCACGTGGCCTATTGCTACAAAAACGCAGCTCAGGTATTTATTCGCCGACAGGACTACCGCGCGGCAGAACAATACCTACAGGCGGCACTGCGCAGCGACTCGACGGGCTATTACCAGTTATCTATTTGTGCGCAGTTGGTCAACAATGCTTATTGGCAAGACAGCCTGGACAAAGCACTCCGATATGCGGCGGTGGGCATGCGGCTGAAGGGGCCTCCAGAGGCGCGGGCCTCTCTGCTGTCAGCTTCTGCTCAGGTGCACCGTCGCCGAGGGGAATGGGCAAAAGCGCGCCGGATGCTTGCTGAGGCCTTAGCTTACTATCAAGGGCGGCCTGACGAGGCAGAAAACGTTATCCGATGCTTGGCCGGTCTGGCTAACGTGGCGGCTCATACTGGTCAAGCTGCGCAGGCAGAGCGCTATTTCAGGGAGGCCGAACAGTGGGGGCTACGTGTTTTTAGGCATGGTAAAAGCCGCGAAATGGCCAAGTTATACTGTGAATGGGGCGATTGGGCCATGCAGCAGGGGCGCTTGGAGCGTGCTCTACAGTTCTATCAGAGAGCCATGCAGCAGGTTTTCCCTGGTTTTGTCAGCCAAGATATTAATGCCAACCCTTCGCCTGAAAATGTGCCGGTGGAGCTGTGGGCCATGAACGCCGCCGCGCGCAAGGCTAACGCTTTGCTGCTGCGCCCTGACTTGCAGCGACGCCTTTCAGCGGCGCAAGGTTTCGATTTAGCCCTTGCTGTGGCGGACCGCCTGCGCAGCACCTATGGCACCGATGAGGCTAAAATTTACTTCTTAGAACATAATATTGACCTTTTGCGCGAGGCCGTGCACAACCAATGGGCGCTGTATCAGATGACGCATGCCCCAGCGCATCTAGAGCACCTGTTTGACTTGCTGGAACGAGGACGCGCCAATGCCCTGCGCGATGCGCTCTACCGACAACGGGCCTTGGCGCTGGCGGGTGTGCCTGACTCGCTTCTGCGCTTAGAGGAGGCGCTGCGGCGGGAGCGTGCAGCTACGCAGGCTGCCCAGCTGCAGGCAGAAAGCCGTGGTGACTCCGCGACGACACAACGTTGCCAGAGCGTCATTTTTCGCTTAGAGCGCCGCTACGCGGAGGTATTGCGCCAACTGCACATGTACCCGCGTTTTCGGGACTACATGCAGGCCGACCGACGCGCCAGCCTCCAACAGGTACAGGCGGCGCTACCTGATACTACGGCCTTGCTCCTTTATTTCGATGCTGGAGACATGTATTTGGGGCTGTCTGTAATGCGGCATCACCTTAAGGCTTGGGTGTTTGCCTCGGACACTTCCGCGCGGGCTGCTATAAGCTATCTGTGCCGACTGCTGCCCGATAGGCAGCGGTTGGCTGCTGAGCCGAAGCACTTTTTCCGAGCAGCCTTCGAGGTTCGGCAGCACCTGTTACCCGACACTGTACTGGCTTTAGTGCGGTCGCTCATTGTGGTGCCTGATGGCCTGTTGGCACACTTGCCCTTCGAGGTGCTCCTGACGCGCCCTCACAGTGGTGCTTACGGGAACGCCCCATACCTACTGCGTACCTGTGCAGTGCGCTATACATGGTCGGCCTCTTTTGTTGTTGAGGAATTTACCCATATGCCTGTTCGGCAGGCGCGTCTATTGCAGATAGCGCCCTTTGTGAGCGGTGCACATCGCAATTTGAGTGCCTTGCCTTACGCTCGCGATGAGTGCCCGGCAGACATTATAGCTCATGTGCTGGCTCATGAGCAAGCGACAGCGACGGCCTTTTTGGAGGCTGACGCCAGTTACGACGTGCTACATTTGTCCACGCACGCCCAGGCAGGAGCCAACGAGCTGACGGGTATTGAGTTTTACGATCGCACGCTGACCTTGCCCGAGATTTACGCGCGGCGCTTACGGGCTACGCTGGTGGCGCTTAGCGCGTGCCAAACCAATGCCGGAGTGTTTGCTCAGGGCGAAGGCGTGCTGAGCTTGGCGCGCGCCTTCGCTTATGCGGGCGCCCACAGTTTAGTGGCGAGTTACTGGTCGGTCAACGACCGCTCTACAGCGCAGCTATTTGCCGCTTTTTACTACCACCTAAAAGGGGGTGCCTCCAAGTCTGAGGCGCTGCGACAGGCCCGATTGGATGTACTTAGCGAACCTGGCCCCGATGCGCGCAAAAGCCCCTATTATTGGGCGGCATTTACGCTCATGGGCGCCGACGGCAAGGTGGCGTTTGAGACAACAATGCTGCTCCCTACGTGGCTTGCGAGTATCATAGCTCTCTTTCTCGGGTGGACGGGGTGGGTGCTTTACCGCCGGTTTAGAAGGCGTACGCTCTAATGGCGGTATGATGAACCTCTATTCAATGATTTTCGGACAAATGCAG
>FWWL01001176.1_pt1 | contig 63328 bp, 59 predicted proteins | sample 2228331 | NCBI WGS metagenome assembly FWWL01 (sample SAMEA103939775, study PRJEB20133) | metagenome
AGTCGACAGCGCTCTTCAAGGAACGATTATATTCGTATTCGGCATGATGATTGAAGCTTCCATTGCTTGGTGGGAATCCGCAAAGCTGCTTAAGGAAATGCCGGTCAAGACAGAGGAATGCGTAATCACAAGACCGAAGCAAGTATTGGACTTCTACAGCCCTTTACTCTATTCCTCGCTTATTGTCGTATGGATATTGCCTATCCTGAACGCGCTCCTAGGCACGACGGAAAGAGGAACCCTTGCGATTGCTTCGTTCGCGGTTGCCGGAAGTTTAATGAATCTGATGATCGGCTTCTTCTCCTACTTCCATCAGATCGCATTACTATTCGTGAAGTCGGATCCGGCCATCGTCCGCAAATTCACGTTATTGCTTGGTTTTATTCCGCCGCTCCTGATGATTCTGCTCGCTTTCACCCCAATCGGTTCATGGATGTTTTCCCATGTGCTGGGAGTCAAAGACGAGCTGCTTCTCGCTTGCATTCACGCTTTGCGGGGCTTCTTTCCATTCGTTCTCGTTTTCCCCTGGCTGGATACTTTAAATGGTATCGTCATGGCTCACGGAGAAACGAAGCTGATGTTCGGTTCACAAATCGCAAACGCGGTCGTTACTGCAACGATTATCGTGACACTAACGCTAATATTGCCTAGTTGGAGCGGATCATTAGGTTCGTTGGCCCAATCAGGCGGAATAATCGCAGAGCTGGTCTTCCTGGCCTGGTTATTCCGTCGCAACCATCAGCCTGCCAATCGCAGGTTAGCATCATGAACAGGAGAATACCGGATATGGAAAAACCTCTTTCGTTACGAAATCAACTTTTCGTCTTGCGCACCATGCAGTTCGTTAATTACGGGACAATGGTCATGCTCATTTCATATTTCCCTCTATACTTTGAAAGTCTCGGATTTACGAAGCTGCAGATCGGCGCCATCTACTCTGTGGGTCCTTTCTTATCCATTGTGTCCAATCTCGCGGTCGGAGTATTAAGCGACCGCAGCAAAAGCTTACGCCGCATTCTTAGCCTTCTCTATTGCTTCCAGATTTTAGCGCTTGCTATACTGTTACCCCAGAAGGAATTCGGTATTATGGCTGGAATCATGTCGCTATTCTATTTGTTCCAAACACCAATTAATTCTATGTTGGATAGCGTGTCACTGCTTGCTGCCGATCAAATGAAGCGCAGCTTCCCGGCCATTCGGATGTTTGGCTCACTGGGATATGCGCTAAGCGCTGTCGGTTTCGGTTACTTGCTCAAGGCTTACGGATCCGACTTAACCATTACGCTAGCCCTTGGCACGATCGCAGTATCTCTTATATTCTCCTTCTTCATTAGCGACTTTCAAGCTACGCTGAGGAAATTCGAATTCGGCGGATTATGGGTCCTGCTTCGCAAACGCGAGACGGTCGTTTTCTTCGCTCTGATCATGGTCGTTTCTGTCGGGCACCGTATGAACGAAGGGTTTCTCGCCATCGCCATGAGAGAAATAGGCGCCGACGACTCGGTAATCGGGTATGCTTGGCTTGCATCGGCCATCAGCGAGATTCCGATGTTTTTCTTGCTCGCCAAGTTCGGACACCGCTTCAGGGAGCTTCCCTTACTTGCTATCGCAAGCTTTATGTACGTGATTAGATTGGGATTGCTAAGCTTGGCCAACGAGCCTTGGATGATGGTTGTCCTGCAAACGATGCATTCCATTACCTTCGCTATTTTCTACATTACTGCGTTACGCTACTTGCAAGTCTTAATTCCCGATGAATATCGTTCTTCCGGACTGGCCGTCTTCGCCGTCGTTTGGGCCGGATTGGCAGGATTGCTCGCAGGAACGCTCGGCGGATGGCTATACGATGCCCAAGGACTTGCCTCCGTATTCCGAACCGGCGCCATATTCGCATTGATCGGCGCGTTCGGGTTCTTGTTCGTGCATTTGCGTCGCGCGATCTCTTAACACTTAGGTGTGCCGTATCAAAAAAAGGCTGTGCAGGGAATCATTTCCCCGTACAGCCTTCATTATTAACCGGTCTCCGCTTGAGGTTCCCAGCCCGATTCGTCGGTCCGGGTTACGGTCACTCGGGATATGCGCATATGATCCGTTTCTTCGATCGTAAACCGATAGCCTTCTTCCGATTGCACGTATTGACTTTTCTTAGGCGGATTCTCGATCTGAGAGTAAATCCAACCGCCTATCGTATCGTAATCGTCCGTTGAGATATCGAGGCCGAAGAAACTGTTCACTTCTTCAATAAGCATCAAACCGTTAATGGAATAAGTTCTTTCATCGCGTTTCTCAACGTCCGGACGCTCTTCATCGAACTCGTCTTGAATTTCCCCGACGATTTCTTCCATGATATCCTCAAGCGTTACCAAGCCTGACGTGCCGCCGTACTCGTCAATCAGGATAGCGATTTGCGACTTCCTCTTCTGCATCAGCTTCAGGAGTGTACTAATCGGCATGCTCTCCGGCACGGTCGTCATCGGACGCATGACTTCGCGTATATCCAGAATGGAACTGTCTGACACTTTCAATAAATCTTTAATATGCACAAATCCAATGATATTGTCTTTGTCCTTCTCGCAGACGGGATATCGGGTATGCATTTCACGGAGTGCGATGTTCTTATTCTCCTCGAATGACAGATTGCCGTACAAGCAGCTCATTTCCGTCCGCGGGATCATGATCTCCCTGGCATTCGTTTCCGCGAAATCGAAGATATTGTCCATAAGCGTTAATTCGGTGTTGTCGATCAGCCCGCTCTTGTGGCTTTCCTTCATCAATATCCGGATTTCTTCCTCCGTATGAGCGGATGAAGACACTTCGGACGTATTGATGCCGAAAGGCTTAAGCAATAAACCAGCCGTGCCATTCAACAGCCGGATGAAAGGACTCATTATTTTCCGGAAGAAAATAAGCGGATTAGCCGTCCAGAGAGTAATCGTCTCGGCCTTGCGGATGGCAACAGATTTGGGCATCAATTCTCCTAAGACAATATGCAGCACCGTAATGAACGAAAATCCGATAATAAATGATAACGGGTGAATCCAAGATTCGCTCAAATTCAGGGATGCAAACAGCGGCTCGAGCATTCTGGCGATTGCCGGTTCGCCGATCCATCCGAGGCCTAGGGAAGCTAGCGTTATTCCGAGCTGGCAAGCCGATAAATACTCGTCAAGATGGTCCATAAGATGAGAAGCGACTTTCGCTCTCTTATGCCCTTCTTGCACTAATGTATCGATTCTTGAGCCGCGTACTTTGACCATTGCGAACTCTGCCGCTACGAAAAATCCGTTCAGGAATACCAGAATAAAAATCAGAATCAGGTCCAGGCTTAATGGAAAGGGGTCAGGGTCCAAATAATTCCTATCCTCATCGCTGGGAGAGGATAGGTACACCTCCTTTATTTTATGAAAAATAACGAATCAAGTTAATTGGGTTAAAAAATAAAATGAAGCCGGCCGGACATAAAGAGGCTTTTCTATAGCTTAGTCGGTTTGGAGCAGTCCGTCAAACGACGGTTAACCGCGTAATTCGCCGTAGTAACCATCTCTATTCGCATATGCCTGCCACCTATGCCGATTTTTCGAACGAAAAGGCTCGATATCACCGAATCCAAGGATTTAATTCCTCTTACCTCTGCGTTTCTCTTGGTTTTGCCGTATTTTATCTTCCATCCCCTGCTCGGTTGCTTCATAGAATACTGTGGAAGCCAGCTTGTCCGGCAAATAGTTCTGCTCCACGTAGTGTCCCGGATAATCATGCGGGTATTGGTATCCAACGTGGCCTAATTTCTTCGCGCCGCCGTAATGCCCGTCTCTTAGGTGGAGTGGAACCTCTGCCGATTTAGTCCATTCGAACGATTCCATGATTCGACCGATCGTTATCGCAATGGCATTGGATTTAGGGCTTTCAACTGCGAACAAAATCGCTTGCGAGACGATATATTTGGACTCCGGCCATCCGATCCGGTGATAGGCTTCCATCGCGCTTACGGCTTGCACCATGGCTTGGGGGTTAGCGAGGCCGATATCTTCGCTGCAAGCGACAGTTAGACGGCGTAGAAACACCATAGGGTCCATGCCAAGCTTCTCGACCGCGTACAGAAACCAGAAGAGGGCTGCATCGCTTGAACCTCTGACGCTTTTGTGGAACGCGGATAACACATCGTACTGCGTCGATTCGTCCGCTTGCACCGTCGGTTGGCGGATGGACTCTTCCGCGACCTCCACAGTGATCCGAACCGTGCCGTCGAGCTCGGATGGAGTCGTAACCGCCGCTAATTCCAACGCCGTCAATGCGCGGCGAATGTCACCGTTAGCCATCGACGCGATATGCTCCATAGCCTCCTCGTCAACAGCGAGCTTCATGAATCCAAGCCCCTTGGAGGGATCGGCTAGAGCTCTTTGCATGGCTAGCATGGAATGCTCTTTGGTCAACGGCTCTAGCCGGAATAGAGTCGAACGGGACAGTAATGCCCCGTTAACCGAATGGAACGGATTTTCTGTCGTGGCCCCGATGAAAATAATAATCCCGCGCTCAACAGCGGGAAGAAGCGCATCTTGACGGGCGCTGTTAAAGCGGTGCACCTCGTCCAGGAAAAGGATCGTTTTGCGGCCGTACATGCTTTTATTGCGTTCCGCTTGTTCAATGACCTCACGGACATCCTTGACAGATGCATCTACCGCGTTTAATCGAACAAAGTCGCCCTTTGTTTGCTTAGAGATGATATGAGCGAGCGTCGTCTTGCCGCATCCTGGCGGGCCGAATAGCAAGACGGATGAAACGACATCCCCTTCGATTGCCCGCCGCAGCAATTTGCCCTGGCCGATGAGATGCTCTTGGCCGATATATTCCTCCAGCGTCTCCGGCCGCATCCGATCGGCGAGCAATCGCGCCTGCGGCTCCGAATCCGCGCGAAAACTGAATAAATCCATTTAGTTTCCCGCCTTTCGTCTGTTTCCATCATAGCAGAAAGAGACCTTGACAGGAAGAGAACTGGAACGAGTGTTCCCTTATAGGTTTTGCAATTCCGCTTTTACGATCGCTCTTCTTTCCCTAATGTAGCCTCGAATGACGTTCGGTTCCCCAAGAAATTCGCCGTATGACCATCTGCGTGCTCCATCCTCCCGTATATAGGAAGAAACTTGCGCAAGCATGTGTTCCACGACGGGCATCAACCTGCTCTCGGTAAAAGGACCGTTCAACGCTTTCTGCAAAATGGATTTATACTGGTTGCGAAAGGCTTGATATTCAAGCAGCTTGCGCGTTAGGTGATTGTAACCGGCAACCGTGACCAAATTGCTATCGACGATGCGTCCATAGCAGTTTCGTCCCCATGTCCCTTCATAATCCCATGGAATCATTCGCAGCTTACCGGTTTTCCGGCTTCGATATATCGCGTAATTTTGCTCAAACCCGTCATAGTTTCCGGTTAAAACCGCTCCGGCTAACCAACACAGGTAGTTGTTCACATCCAATCGGGACTTAATAAAAGCCGCCGCCTGTGCGCCCTTGCGCAAATTAAACCCATGGATGAAGGACTTCAGCTTCGCTTTCTCGGAAGATTCGCCGAACCGGTATTCGTATCCCGTCAGCAGCGATGATTTCAGCCGGTTGCTTTCCGGAGCATATATACCGAAGTCCGCACGGTTATTGATTGCATAGAACAAAGAGGACGCCCCGATGTTCCTCCTGCGGAAGAACAACCTTTCAACGCCTTCAATCTCGAGATAGACCCCAAGCGAATAGCCGTTAATCATAAGTTGCACGTGTTTCGTTCTTGGGGCGGGCACCCCGATCATAGGAAAAAAAGCAAACGAAAGGGCGTTTCGAACCATCGAAGGATCGTCGAACTCAGCATTGTAATGAAAAGCTTGGTTTTTACGCACCACCTCGTAAGAGCGTTTAGGATAACTTCGGGTATGACCGCCCCTATAACGGACCGACACCGATACGGTTCGGCCATTGGTTGTCATCTTTGCCGGCACGTAAAGGTCGTTCCAAAGGTTTTTCTCCAGATCCCGGCTAGCCGACTCGCTAATATGCAGTGTTCTGACCGGTATAGGCATGTAGATTCCGCCTTTCCTCCTGAAGCGTCGATTCATCAGGATCAGCGTATGCCGCCCCGGCATTCGCGGAAACGGCTTCTGTCTATACTGCGAGACAAAAGAGGAGGCTCTCCTTCAAGCAGCGACTAATCTGCTTGAAGGAAAGCCTCGTTTTCCCATCTTCTATCCGAGTATGACTTACCCGTTATTTGTGTCCGCCTTTACCGCTTTTGTCGCCTTTACCGCTTTTGTCGCCTTTACCGCTTTTGTTGCTTTTACTGCTTTTACCGTTTTTACCGTTTTTACCGTTTTTACCGTTTTTACCGTTTTTATCGCTTTTACCGCTTTTATCACTTTTATCGCCTTTGTCGCTTTTATCGCCTTTACCGCTTTTATCGCCTTTACCGCTTTTGTCGCTTTTACCGCTTTGGTCGCCGCTGCTGTGTCCACTGCCGCTGCTGTGCCCCCCGGATCGACCTCCCCAGTTGCCCCAGGTGCGATTATCATTTTGCGTCTCAACATCCTGCTGATCATGATTGTGTTGTCCTGGATTTCTCGCTGCCCGGTTATTTCCACCTAAGTTTGCCGGTCTCTGACATCTGCATCTGCGGTAATTACGTTTAGGACGGCTAAGGGTGTTACCATGCAATTCTATGCTCAATTAAATTACACCTCCTGTTAAAAGATCATTCAGTCTATGAAGAAATGCCGGATACCGATAGAGACAAGCGCAGAATAAGGGGAAAAAGGGCTTATTTCTCCTATCAATCGCGGATTTTCTTCGGTACTCGGACAACCAACCGTATCTCTTTCCTGAGGGTACACATAGATATAGATTACAAACTCACTTCCCCCACAAGTGCAAAGGAGGGACAAAGACAAGGAGAACTGAAATGTATGACGACCCAATATCCGTTGTCCTTCGTTCATTATTATGAAGAGTTTGTATCGCGAATCTATCAACACCTATTCTCACCTATCAACACTTGCCCATTTCCCAATTTCCCCCCATTATGGAAGGAGAATGATCAATGTCTTTCAATTACCAAGCCTTGGATCAAAAGCAAAACTATGCTCAGCAAGCAACTCACCTGATCAGTAAACAAGTTCGCGTAAATCGAGGCGGTCATGACAGCGTGGAAGGAGTGCTTGTCGCAATTCCCAGCGACTATCTTGTCGTTCTTTGTGATGACGGCATCGTCTATGTCAACGGTACACATGTCAAAAGCATGACGGAAGGCTCGACCTATTCCGGAGATGGCGGAGACCGTTCCGGAGGAGGCCGTTCCGGAGGAAGCCGTTCCAGAGGCAATCGTACCGCTAGAGACGGCGGCTCAAAAAGCTTTATAAAGGCATCCAGTTTTCAGTCCCTTCTCTCCAAGATGCGTCACAAACACATTCAAATCAACCGCGGAGGACCGGAAAAACTGGATGGATTCCTTGCAGAAATTTCCTCAGACAACGTTTTATTAATTGTTGACCGAGAACTGGTACGGATCCCGACCTTCCATATTAAAAATGTATGTGCCTCCAGTTTCAAGAACAACAAAAACAACAATAACAATAACAACAAGAACGACAAGAACGACAAGAATGATAAGAATGATAAGAATGACAAGAATGATAAGAATGATAAGAATGACAAGAACGACAACAAGAACAAAAACAAGTCCGGAGACAGCAAATCCGGTGGCAACAAGTCTAGCGCAAATAAATCCGGCAGCAATAAAAAACGGAGCGGTGGTGAGCAAGGCGGCGGAGGACGCGGCGGGCGCAACCGTAACAGCGGACGCCGTTAACAACAGCCATGTCCAGACTAAGCCGAAGTCGCAAAGGAGGTGCTTCCGCTGAACCTATGGAAACCTATTTGAACCAATCGGTGTCTCTGACCGTATCCGGCACCCGGCTTCCCGTGAAAGGCAGGCTCATCGATCTGGGGCCCGATATTCTCGTCCTGCACAACGGCAACCAATTCCTGTACGTTCCGCTCGTGCATATTCAGCAATTGACCCGTTGCCCGCCCATGAATTCCACTCTCGGTGTACCGCCCGAGCCACCGCTTGATCCTGCGATGGATCTGTCGTACCGGAAAGTACTGCTTAACGCCAAGGGAATGTTCTCAGAGTTGTATATTGCAGGCAGTCAAACCGTCCATGGATATGTCACAAGCATCATGAACGATTTTTTCGTCTTTTACTCGCCCATGTTTAGGTCGTTATACGTATCGATGCGTCATCTCAAAATACTCGTCCCTTATGACCCGCACACGACTCCCTATGCGCTCGATCAGGAAAAATTTCCCGTTCATCCGACAACTGCGTCCCTTGCCCGCACATTCGATCAACAATTGAAAAAGTTCGAGAACGAGTTCGTGATCTTGGACTTGGGAGAACATCCCGAGAAAATCGGCCTTCTCAAATCCGTGCACAACAATCTGCTTGAACTCGTTACCGCGGATGGCGCCAGCACCTTTATCCATCTCGATCACGTAAAAACCATCCATCGACCTTAATGAACAAAAGAAGGCTATCCCGAGTGGATAGCCTTCTTTCCGTTATTTATCGGATTGCGTGTTCTCTACCGTTCTGCGGCACCTTTAACTTTTTATTAACGCCTTATCCATAAGGTTTGTCCACCTTCGCAAGAAGCTCCTTGAACACGACGCTGACCATAATCAAACCGGCAACCGGAGGCACGAAAGCATTGCTTGAAGGCGGCTGCTGCGCTTTGCGAATTTCGGGCGCGGTTTCCGGAACGATCCTCTCCGTTACGTCTTCTCTTGGCTTAATCGGCAGCTCGGTTGAGAAAACGACCTGTACGCCTCTTTTGATCCCTTCATTGCGCAGCTTCTTGCGAATGACGCGGGCAATCGGATCGACGGACGTCTTCGAGATATCCGCCACCTGGAACCGGGTCGGATCCGTTTTGTTCGCCGCCCCCATGCTCGAGATTATAGGGATTTGGCGATCCAAGCATTGTTTAATCAGATGGATCTTGTAAGAGATCGTATCCGATGCGTCGATGACGTAATCCAGCGGATAATTGAACAGCACCTTGTACGTTTCCTCCGTGTAGAACATCCGAAGCGAGATCACGTCGCATTCCGGATTGATCAGCTTGATGCGATCTTTCATCAAATCCGCTTTGGGCTGGCCGACGGTAGTCGTCAACGCGTGAATCTGGCGGTTAATGTTCGTGATATCGACAACGTCCTTGTCAATCAGCACGATTCGGCCGATGCCGGAACGCGCCAATGCCTCCGCCGCAATCCCGCCGACTCCGCCGATACCGAGCACGGCGACCGTGCTGCCCTTAAGCAGCTCCAATCCCTCCGGCCCGATGGCCAATTCCGTTCTGGAGAACTGATGCAACATCGGTACGCTCGCTCCTTTGATTATCCTTGGCTTGGTATGGCAGGCTCGGTCATTTCTTGTTTGCCATCGGCTGGTGCTGCGGCGTTCTTCGTTTGCGCGGCAATCGCTTTGGCGGACAGGCGAATATGCAGGTCGTCCAGCTGACGATCCGCGACCAACGACGGAGCGTCGCAGAGCAAATCCGTAGCGCTGGCGGTTTTCGGGAACGCGATCGTTTCACGCAAGTTCGTACGGCCGGCAAGCAACATGATAAGGCGATCCAGCCCGAACGCGATACCTCCATGCGGAGGCGTTCCGTACTCGAACGCATCGAGGAAGAATCCGAATTTCTCTTGAGCTTCTTCAGCGGAGAAGCCCAGTGCCTGGAACATCTTCTCCTGTACGTCGCGGCGGTAAATCCGCATGGACCCGCCGCCGACTTCGTAGCCGTTAAGGACGATATCGTAAGCTTGCGCACGGATCGAGCCCGGATCGCTATCGAATAGGGGTAGATCTTCATCGCTTGGACGGGTGAACGGATGATGCTCGGCGACAAATCGTTTTCCTTCTTCATCCCATCCGAGCAGCGGGAAGTCAACGACCCACAGGAATTTGTAAGCTTTATTGTCGATGAGACCAAGCTCCCGACCGACTTTCAAACGCAGGTTACCCATGACGTCCGCAGCCGTCTTAAGCTTATCGGCAGAGAAAGTAAGCAAGTCGCCTTCTTCGACGTTCAAGCGTTCGGTTAGGGCGGCAATTTCCTCCGGCTTGAAGAATTTCACGATCGGTCCGCGCCATTCGCCGTCCTTCACTGTGATCCATGCAATGCCTTTGCCGCCGTAACGTGCCGCGAACGGTTGCAGGTCGTCAAGCTCCTTGCGGCTCCAGCTAGCGCAGCCTTTAGCGTTCAATGCTTTAACTACGCCACCGGAAGCGGCAACCGAGGCGAATACTTTAACTTCGCTGCCCTTCACGATATCGGTAACGTCTTCGATCTCGAGTCCGAAACGCAAATCCGGTTTGTCGGAGCCGTATTTATGGATGGCATCCTGGTAAGTCAACCGTTGGAACGGGGTCGGGATTTCGGCGCCGATCGTCTCGCGGAACAATCTAGCCATCAGTTGCTCCATCATCTCGAGCAATTGATCCTGGGACAAGAACGACGTCTCGATGTCGATTTGCGTGAATTCAGGCTGGCGATCCGCGCGAAGGTCTTCGTCGCGGAAGCAGCGCGCCACTTGGTAATAACGCTCAAGGCCGCCGACCATCAGCAATTGCTTGAACAATTGAGGAGATTGCGGCAGGGCGAAAAACTCGCCCGGGTGTACCCGGCTTGGCACTAAGTAATCTCTTGCGCCTTCCGGGGTGCTCTTCGTCAATATCGGGGTTTCCACGTCGATGAATCCGTTATCGTCGAGGAAATCGCGGAATACTTTGGTCGCCTTCGAACGCAGCAGAAGCGTCTTCTGCATTTCCGGGCGGCGCAAATCGAGGTAACGGTATTTCAAGCGCAGCGATTCGTCCACTTCCACGCCGTCTTCGATCGGGAACGGCGGGGTTTTCGCGGCATTGATGATCTCCACCTCCTGCACTTGCACCTCGATTTCGCCTGTCGCAAGGTTCGGGTTAAAAGTCTCGCGATCCCGCTCGACGATTTTCCCTTTGACGGCTAACACGTATTCATTGCGCGCGCGGCTGCCGAGATCAAGCGCCTGGCCGGAAAATTCCGGGTTAAAGACGATTTGCACGATGCCCGTACGGTCGCGGAGGTCAATGAAGAGAATGCCTCCGAAGTCGCGCCAGCCTTGTACCCAACCGTTCAGGACGACCGTCTGGCCGACGTTTTCCTTGGACAATTTACCGCAATCGATATTTTTGAGCATCATGAGTTGTTGTTCCCCTTTTCCTCTATGGAAATGAATGTTTGAATCGCTTTCGCCAAGCCGTTTAAGGTTACTGCCTGTTGTTCGCCGGTCGATAACCGCTTTAATGCGATTTCGCCGCGGTCAAGCTCGTCATCGCCGATGACCGCCGCATACCGTGCGCCTAACCTGTCCGCCGCTTTGAATTGGGCTTTCGTCTTGCGTCCGAGGTAATCCCGCTCCGCCGACAAACCCGCATCGCGAAGCTGCTGCAGCAGGGCTGGCGTAGCCCTCTCGGCTCGTTCGCCCAGGGCTACAATATAGACATCGGGACCACTCTTCGTATCCGGTATCACCGATTGGCTTTGGAGCAGCAAAAGCGTCCTTTCCAAACCGAGCCCAAGCCCTACTCCCGGCTGATCGTCCCCGCCGATTTCCGCGACAAGTCCATTGTACCGCCCGCCCCCGCCAATCGTATCGATTGCTCCAATGCCCTGGGCTTTGTATTCGAATGCAGTGTGCGTGTAGTAATCCAAGCCTCGGACTAACCGGGAGTTGAGGTTATAGGGAATACCCATCTCGTCCAGACATTCGCGCACGCGGACAAAGTGTGCCTCGCTTTCTTCATCCAGGCTGTCCAGAATCGAAGGAGCGTCCGTGAATTTTTCTTGATCGACTTTGCAGTCGAGTACGCGCAGCGGGTTTCGTTCCATCCTCGATTGACAATCCTTGCACAAGTCGTCCTTCATCGGAAGCAGGAACGCGAGCAGCTTCTCCCTGAAAGCCGCTCGTACGGCAGGCGTGCCGACGGAGTTCAAGTCCACCGTAACCCCGGTCAAACCGAGTTCGCGGTAGTACGTGTAACCTAGGGCGATAACCTCCGCATCCAAAGCGGGATCCGATGAACCTATCGCCTCTACGCCGAATTGGTGGAACTGACGGTATCTGCCCGCCTGGGCCCGCTCATATCGGAACATTGGACCGATATAGTACAGCTTGGACAGATCAGGCTCGCCGAATAGCTTGTTTTCCACGTATGCCCGGACGACTCCGGCAGTACCCTCCGGCCGGAGCGTCATGCTGCGCTTACCGCGATCCTCGAACGTATACATTTCTTTCTCGACGATATCGGTGGTTTCGCCAACCCCTCGCTTGAACAACTCCGTCGCTTCGAATACCGGGGTACGGATCTCATTAAATCGGAATCGACGACAGATATCACGCGCCGTATTCTCCACGAACTGCCATAGCTCCGTATTGCCTGGCAATATGTCCTGCGTACCCGGCGGTTTTTGAAAACTCATCGCGTTCACTCCTTCTTCGGAAAAATAAGAAAAGCTCCCGTCCCATAACGATCCTAAGATCGTCAGGGACGAGAGCGCGTTCTGCATGCTCTCGCGGTGCCACCCGTCATTCAAGCCGCTCCTCTCATTCCCATGGGGAACGGTAGGATAACAGCCTGCGCTTAATCCGGTTAACGCCCGGCTACGCCTTAATACTAGTAAACTTCCAGCGAATTATAAATAATCGGCTGGCGTCGTTCGCATCAGGTTCTCAGGGAAGTCTTTCGTCCAATCATCGCCGGAAAGCTTGCAGCCTGGAGGCTTTCCTCTCTGGGGGCGTGGGGCCGGAGTACTGTATCCCGTCTTAGAATCGAAGGCAAATTACAATTGTTTCTTATTGTAATATGTTGCCCGTACCCTGTCAAGAAAATAACCTGCCGACGTGTCGACAGGTTCATCTAAAAATATATTGAAAAAAGGGGGTCGTCTATAGAGTAGTCCATTTTCTTTAAGGTAACGTGAAAAAGAGATTACAGTTTGGTTACAAAAAAGAAAGCGTTACCGGAATGAATATTCCCCACTGGCGGGTTTAGCCCCTTCCGCCGGGGGGATGGCGCCTCCCATGCGCGGCTCCGGCGTGCGAGCTCGTGCCGACCTCATCGGCAAACTCATTGCGGATCGTGCCCGATATGGCCATTGCTTCCCTGCGTTCCGGCATTAAACCTTCCCGCATCATCTTCTCTATATTCGCTTCCTTCCGAGATTGCCTCATGTCGACATCCTTTCTGTTCCAAAGAAGTGTTCGACATATAGTGTTGCCGCATCGAAGCTATTTCAACCGTTCCGGCTATCCAAGATCAAAGTTACGGGCCCGTCGTTCACGAGCGAGACTTCCATAATAGCGCCAAAACGCCCGGTTTCCACCTTTAATCCCCGCCCGCGCAGACGCTCGTTAAATTGTTCGTAGAGCGATTCCGCCAACTCCGGCTTTGCGGCGGCCATGAAGTTCGGTCGTTTGCCTTTGCGGCAATCCCCATATAACGTAAATTGGGACACCGATAAAATAGCTCCTTTTATATCCTCGACCGACAGGTTCATTTTCCCGGAATCATCTTCGAAAATCCGCAAGCCTGCCAGCTTGTCCGCCATCCAGACCAAATCCCGTTCTCCGTCCTCTTGACCGATTCCGACTAGCAGCATTAATCCTGCTCCGATTTCACCTACTATGTCGTCATCGACGGTTACCCTGGCTTTGGATACCCGTTGCACCACTACTTTCATTCCTCTTCCCTCCGTACTTGCTCGCTGCTATTGCATCATCCGTTGCACAGAAAAAATATCTTTGACGCGCTTGATTTTATCGACGACCGATTGAAGATGATCCTTGTTGCGGATAAGGATAGTCATATGCATGATCGCCATCTTGTTCTTGTCGGAACGGCCGGATACGGCGGAAATGTTCGTCTTGCTCTCCGAGACGGCTTGCAGCACCTCGTTCAGCAAGCCGCGCCGGTCGTGACCGAGAATTTCAATCTCAACGCTGTAATTAGACTCCACCGCGGTTTCCCAGTCCACTTCAATGACTCTGGCCGCTTCTTCCCCGTCTTCCCCGGTCGGAATATTGGGACAGTCGGTCCGGTGGACCGACACGCCGCGTCCGCGCGTAATATATCCGATAATATCGTCTCCCGGTACCGGATTGCAGCAACGGGCAAACCGGACGAGCAAATTATCAACGCCTTTGACGCTAACGCCAGCCGCCTTATTCCTACGCTCCGCGTTACCGGCCGGAGCTTTCATCTCCTTCACTTCCGCGGTCAGCTGAATTTGCTGCGCTTCTTCCGCTTCCTTGCGCATTTTTTCGGTTAGCTTCGTACAGATTTGGGCTGCCGTAATGCCGCCGAAACCAATGGCCGACATCATATCTTCCACGTCGTTGAACGTAAATTTCTTCGCCGCTTCCTGGAGCTTGTCATCTGTCGTCCATTCGTGCGGTTCTAGACCAAGCCGCTTCAGCTCGCGCTCAAGAAGCTCACGGCCCTTGTCCACGCTTTCTTCCCGCTGCTCCTTCTTGAACCATTGGCGAATCTTGCTTCTCGCATGGGAGGATTGCGCTATCTTCAGCCAATCCTGACTCGGTCCATAGGAATGCTTAGAAGTAAGAATTTCGACGATGTCGCCGGTTTTAAGCTTATGATCTAGAGGAACGATACGTCCGTTGACCTTGGCGCCAATCGTCCGATTCCCCACTTCGGTATGGACGCGGAAAGCAAAATCAAGCGGAACGGATCCTGCCGGAAGCTCGAATACTTCGCCTTTCGGCGTAAACACGAAAACGAGATCGGTAAAAAAGTCCATCTTCAACGATTCCATGAACTCCGCCGCATCCCGGGTTTCCTGCTGCAGTTCGATGATCTCGCGGAACCAATTCATTTTGTCCCCGAAGCTGCCCGGCGCGACTCCGGTACTGTTTCCGTCCTTGTACGCCCAGTGCGCGGCGATTCCGATTTCGCTTGTCCGGTGCATATCCCAAGTGCGGATTTGCACTTCCGTCGGTTCGCCCGTCGAGCCGACAATGGTCGTATGAAGGGATTGGTACATGTTCGCCTTCGGCATGGCTATATAGTCTTTGAACCGTCCCGGCATCGGCTTCCATAGCGTATGAATGATACCGAGCGTCGCATAACAGTCCTTAACGTTATCAACCAAGATACGAATAGCAAGCAAATCGTAAATCTCGTTAAATTGCTTGTTACGGGTAGACATCTTCTTATAAACGCTATAAATATGCTTCGGCCGACCGGAAATGTCGCCTTGGATGCCCATTTCCTCCAGCTTTTCCCGAATTCGGTCGATAAGCTCGGTAATGTGCTGCTCCCGCTCCGTCCGCTTCATCTTCATTAGGTGGGCAATGCGATAATATTGCTGGGGGTTGAGGAAACGAAGCGCTATATCCTCCATCTCCCACTTGATCGCGCTGATCCCGAGCCGATGGGCTATCGGACAGAAAATTTCAAGCGTCTCGTGCGCGATCCGGCGCTGACTTTCCTCCGATTGAAACTTTAGCGTACGCATATTATGCAGACGATCTGCGAGTTTAATGAGAATGACACGAATATCGTTGGCCATGGCCACGAACATTTTGCGGTAGTTCTCGTTCTGCTGCTCTTCTTTGGATTGGAATTGGATCCGTTCAAGCTTCGTCAGGCCATCGACAAGACCCGCCAACGTTTCACCGAATCGGCTGCGCAAATCGTCGACAGTTACGTTCGTGTCTTCGACAACGTCATGAAGCAAAGCCGCCATTACCGTTACGACATCCATCTGCATGCCCATGCAAATTTCGGCAACGGCCACGGGGTGTAAAATATAAGGTTCACCGGACTTACGCACTTGACCGCGGTGAGCTTCCTCGGCAAATTCATAGGCGTCCCGGATTTTTTGAAGGTCTTGCTCTTTCATATACGCAGTTGCTTTCTCGAGAAGCAGCTCCATGCCCATGCCGATTTCCTTTCCGCCGGCAGCACCTTGCACCGGGAGTTTCCCCTGAAGTTATTGCTACCATTATGCCTCTTAGCGGCGGGAAACGTCAACCGCGAGGAGGGTCAGACTAAGACTTTGGGCTCAGGAGAAAATAATGCCAAAAAAAAGGACTTCCCCATTAGTCGTTAGACTAATAAGAATGTCCCGTTTATTTCGATATCTCTTATTCGAATTACCCGAGCGAGATCTCTTAGTATTTAACCAAGGATACGACGTCAATTCCCGACAATTTGTCTCGTCCGTTTAAGTAGCTAAGCTCGATCAGGAATGCGGCGCCGACAATCTCGCCTCCGAGTTGGGAGATCAAATCGATCGATGTTGCGATCGTTCCTCCTGTCGCAAGAAGATCATCCGCGATCAATATTTTCTGTCCTGGATTAATGGAGTCCCTATGAATGGCGAGACGGTCTTTGCCGTACTCCAGATCATAGGCTGCTTCTACCGTATCCCCCGGCAGCTTGCCGCTCTTGCGAATCGGAACGAAGCCGACTCCAAGAGCAAGCGCGAGAGGCGCCCCGATCACGAAGCCGCGAGCTTCCGGCCCTGCGATCAGATCAATCTCCTTTTCCTTCACAAGCTCTTTCAAAGCGTCGATTGCCGCGCGATAAGCAGGTCCGTCCATAAGCAGCGTCGTAATATCTTTGAACCGAATGCCCGGTTGCGGAAAATCGGGAATAACCCGGATGTAGTCTTTGAAATCCACGAATATCAAGCTCCTTTATGGAAATTATCCATATGTATCACGAACAGCATTATACACTTTCTCCCCGTCTCTTGGCTAGAGAACTTTAGCGCTTTATCCGGTAAATGGTTAGGTATTTGGATTAGCGCGAGGAATGAACAATTAAAGCGACACAGCATGGCATGCCGAAAACCAGCGGTGCAGCTCTTCCGTCGTCATTTGCGCCAATCTCATTCCATTGAATTGTTCACGAGCTTTACGATATCGCGTAGAATCGTCTAATTCCCTGCGCGGCGGCTCGGAAACGATTTTGCGTGAAGCTCCGTCTACGGCGATAAAGCCAAGCTCTATGAATACTTCGTGCACCATCCACAGGGTGGATAACGGCCATCCGGTTTTGGCGGCCGTTTCCTGGATGAATCCATCCGGACTATCCAACCAAGTTCCCCGTTTGCAGCACATCCCATAAATCTCGGCAAAATGTTTGCGTTCCGGGAAAGCAGGAGCATTCTCGCCAGCCTGACTACCATCGCCGGTTTCATGGAATAGAGTGACGACCTCTCCCCCTCTTTCGGGAGCCAGCCATTGCTTCAGTGCCCTAACTTCCTGATCGTTTGCGGGGAAGCCTAGCATAATCAAATGACGCCAATCGCAACGCGGATTTGTATGCAGCTCCGATGATACGGCTGTTTGTGTGACGGTACGAGTATCGATCCAACTATCCGAATATAAGCTTATCGGGATTTCGGTGTGGCCGAATCGAGAAGTTGCTTCCCTTAATAGAGTCGTCGAAGCGCAGCCGATCACCATTCCAGCAGGTTGATTCATAACGAGACTCTCCACGGCAGGCCACCAATTTCGTTCCCTGCGCCTATCATTCAATTGAAGATGCTGGGATCGAAAATCCTGAAACATAACTTGAGCCCGCCGGTTTCCGTTCCATTCATTCACGGATAGTTCGCCAAGCAGATCGATGCGCGTACCCGGCGCCAATCGATCCCGATGCTCTCCCATCCCAAAGCCAACCGCATCAATGGATTGGCCTGCCTGTTCAACCATTATGCGCAGATGCTTGCCATCTTTACCCATCGTTCGGCTTTCCCGAATGAAGACGTCCTGAATAACGATACGCGGAATTGAATTGCTATTGCCGAACGGTTCCAAACGCGCTAATTGGTCCACCGCTTTAAGCGAAATCTCGTTAAGAGGAATGCTAAGATCGATCCGTCGCTTAGGCTGCCAATCTTCTGCGCTAAGCCATTGCTCCGCAAGGTCGTGAAGCCGATCGGCGAGCTCTTCAACCTTTTCCCGGGAAATGGTCATTCCCGCAGCGGCTTGATGCCCCCCGTAGTGTTCCATTAAATCCTTGCATTCCGTCAGTGCTTCATAAAGATCAAAGCCATCGATCGAACGTGCGGAGCCTTTGCACATGCCCGTTTCCGAATGAATAGCCAAAATAATAACAGGACGGTAGTAACGCTCCACCAATTTGGAGGCCACAAGCCCGGCGATCCCCGCATTCCAGCCTTCCTGAGCGAGCACGATGACATTTCTCCGCTTACCGCCTTCTGCCGCGCACAAATTCTGCCATCGAGCGTCCGCTTCAATAACCGTCTGCTCTACTAACGCTTGCCGCTCGCCGTTCAATCTATCCAATTCATTCGCCAATAGCTCCGCTTCTCCGTCATCGGAAGCCGAAAGCAGCTTCACCGCGGTGTCCGCATGCTCCAGCCTTCCTCCCGCATTGAGCCTAGGCGCCAAGGAAAAGCCTATTCGACCGCTGGTTAGATCCTCAGGCTTGACTCCGCACACCTTAGCGAGCGCCCGGATTCCGGCAACAGGCCGTCGTTGCATCTGCTCCAAGCCAAGACGGGCGATGACCCGATTCTCTCCGGTAAGGGGCATCAGATCCGCAATGGTTCCGATGGCTGCCAAATCGGCATATTCGAGAACCGGACGACCGAGCATCGCGTGAGCCAGCTTAAAGACGACTCCGGCTCCGCACAAGCCCTTAAAGGGATAAGGACAATCCTTCTGTTTGGGATTCACGAGAGCTGCGGCTTCCGGCAAAATTTCCGGAGGCTCATGATGATCGGTTACGACTACCTGGATACCTCTTTCAGTCGCGTAGGCGATCTGATCTACCGCGCTAATTCCGTTATCCACGGTTATGATTAACCTTACTCCGGCTTCCACGGCCAAATCGATCGCGGCAAAATTAAGACCGTAACCCTCGCGGCTTCGATGGGGGATATATGTATCGAACGTCGCGCCTAATTCTGTAAGCAATCTGATCATCAACGTCGTAGAGGTTACGCCGTCCGCATCATAATCTCCGTATACGCGAATATGTTCCCTGTTTTCTATGGCTTGGGAAATGTGCCCCACCGCAGCCTTCATGCCTTTCATCTCGAACGGATCAAGCAATTGATGATCATCCGCTTGCAGAAACGCAGACGTTAATTCCAACGACGACCAACCCCGGGCGGCCAGAACGCCTGCGACGAGCCGGCTCACGTTTAACCCTTGCATAAGTTCTTCGACAAGCCGTTCATTCAACGCGGGAAGATCCCATCTGTATTTGGATTTGATCACGATAAGTCCCTCCTTCCGCTTCGGCAATATCAAGCAAACAATCCGCCAGCAGGTTGCGGCGGATTGAATTATTAGAACAGCGGGAAGCAATAAGCTTGAACCTTATTGCAGCAGCGTAGACATCTCTTCTTCGTGATGATTGGATTTATAAGGAAAACCGCGATCATATGGCTGTACCTTCACATTAGCGTCACAAACGTGCAGGAACCGTTTAGTCAACTGGCGGCGTACGCGTTGCGCGACGTCTTGCCCTTCGACAACGCTAATCCTCGGGTTTACCCGAATGACGACGTCTAATACAATGTAGTGTCCATGCTCCCTGGCTTTTACTTCATCCACGGCCACGACGCCGTCAACCCTCTGCACCGCTTCCAGCAGCGTCTGAGCATCCGATTGATCCATCGTATAACGGTCGGATGAACGCAACACACCCGCCGTCAACCGATAACCCATCCTTACGACGAACACCGAGATGACGAGTCCGGCAGCCGGGTCTAACACGTACAGGAACGGCATGTCATACAGATTTCCAACGTAAGCCCCTGAAGTTCCGACTAAAGCGGTTAACGAAGCGAATATATCCGAGCGATTGTCTCCCGAACGGTCTCCGCGAATGCCGCAGCGGCTATCGCGGCTTCGCTTATAACGGACGAGTCCTTCTCTTACTCCAATGCTCGCGGCAATCACGATTACAGCCCCTACGCCCGGCGCTTCTTCGACTCCATTCGCTACGGAACGAACCGAGGAAATGCCGATTTCAATCCCTGCTACGAGCAAGACCGCCGACAACACGATCGTTGCCGCGAATTCCGGCTGCTGACGGGATGAACCCGTCGCATTGGGATCGACGCGGGCTTTACGTATACCTAGATAGGAAGTTACCGACCCCGCGCAGTCGGCTGCCGATTGGCAAGCATCCGCGAGCAACGCTTTACTGCCCGTCAGCCAACCGACCGTGCCTTTTACTAAAGACAAGCCGAGCAGCCCCCACAGGGAAACCAGAGCGCCGCGTTCCGCAGATACGGAGCGTTGTTCCATTGCCATAAGAGCCACTCCTTCCCTAATGCTTAAGGCGTGCTTTGCGGTTTAACAGCTACTTTCTTAAGCGGCTGCTTCTTCTTAAGATATAACCATAATTGGCTGGCAATGAATATGGAGGAATACGCGCCGCTTGCCAATCCGAAGATCATGGCGAGCGAGAACAGCTTTATCGGTTCTCCGCCGAAAATGAACAAACATCCGGCTGCCAGGAGCACGGTTATGACCGTATTAATCGAACGCGCCAACGTTTGCCAGATGCTATCGTTAACCAATTTATCCAAGTCCGCGCTCGTTTTGATCTTAGCGAAACGCAGATTTTCCCGAATCCGGTCGAAGATAACGATCGTATCATTAATAGAGTAACCGATAATGGTCAATATGGCCAAAATAAACGGCAGGTTTACTTCCAATCGGAAGATGGAGAATAAACAGATAACGAACAAAGCATCGTACAGAAGCGCTGCAATGGACGCGATGGCAAACCGCCATTCAAAGCGTATGCTCACATAGACGATAATACCGAGACTTGCAACCGCAACACCGATCAAGGCGTTCGTCTGCTGCTCGCGGGCAATGTCAACGTCGACGATATTCACTTCGAAGGATGCATCGGCATCGACCTGGGAGAGGAAATCCGCTTTGAATTTCTTCTCCTCTTGTTCATTAAGGGCATTCTTGAAACGGATTGTATCCCGGTTCTCGGCGGAAGTCAGCGTATATTCCCCTAACTTCTGATCTTCCAAGAACTGTCTGATCTTGGTATCGTCAATCGACTTGGAAGTGGAAATATCTACCGACGTTCCCGAACTGAAATCAATACCGTAGTTTAGTCCGAAAAAGCCCAAAGCCAGCAAACCGATCAACAATACCGCAGCGGAGACTGTCAGAAAGCGACGGCTGGATTTAACAAAATCGAAATTTCGTTTAGAGCGCACCGATTTCACTCTCCTTTACGCCATATTGCGATGGTTTATTGAAATAACCGCTCTTAATCAGCAAGGAAAGCAGATAACGCGGAAGGAAAACGTTTGTTGCGATATTGACCACGATACTTGAGATGAGTACGATCGCAAAGCTTTTGACCATGCCATGTCCCATAAAATAAAGCACAGAGCCTGCAATTAACGTAGTGATATGCGCATCGATGATCGTCCGGAAGCTGTTCTTGGCTCCCGCACGCAGCGAAGAGGTGATCGTTTTGCCGTTGCGAAGCTCGTCTTTAATTCGTTCAGCCGTAATGATATTCGAATCGACCGCGATCCCGATACCGAGCACGAACGCCGCGATACCCGGAAGCGTCAAGGTAGCATCCATTAAATAGAAGACTCCAAGCAGCACCCACACGAACACGATAAGACAAATGCTGGCGACTAGGCCAGGGATGCGATAAAAATATAGCATGAAGAGAAGGATAAGCGCGGAAGCTAGAATACCCGCAAACAAAGTATCATTTAGGGATTGCTTACCTAAAGTTGCACCAACGCTTTGGGTGTATTTCTCCGTTAACTTGAGCGGCAATGCTCCTAAGTTAATAATGTCCGCTAATTCCTGAGCTTCCGCTCTTGTATACTGGCCCGTAATTACCGCCGTGCCATCCGTAAGAGGCTGCTGTACTTCCGGATCCGATTGCATGACGTCATCCAGGAAAATAGCAAGATTCTTGCCGACAAGCTCGGTTGAGACTTTAGCTAATTTCGACTTGTCGTTTACTACGATGCGAACCATAGGTTGGTTCAATTCATTATATTCTACTTGAGCAGCACCTTCTTTAAAATCGGTGCCGATAAATTCAACTGTGCAATAAGATCCGTCCGCACAGCCTGTTGCGCTGCGGAATTGAAGCTCTGCCGGCCGCTTCATTAAATCGCGGATCTTCTGAATCGCTTCGTCCCGTTCTTTGTCCGTAGTTCCGGTCGAGACGGCAATTTTCAACCGGATACGGTTTTTGCCCTCCGTCGTTACCTCCGGTTCCGCGACATTGTTGCGGTTCGCCCGGCCCTCCAAACTAAGCGCTGTCTGTTTAAGGGCTTCTTTCGTCACTTCGCCGCCTTCCGTGAACGGCTGCGCTTCGTAAAGGATTTCAATGCCGCCTTTCAGGTCGAGCCCAAGCTTCGTCCCGTTCAATAGGCCCGGGGTGAAAAATCCCATAATCCCGAAACTAACGAGTACAACGAGCACGAAAGCTACAAGTCGTTTCATCTCTATTGCGATCCCCTTTCGATTCTCAATGTTCCTATTATACCTACGTGTTCAAAAGGAAGTCAAAAAGGAAGCCTTCTCCATCGGAGAAGGCCTGCTATCTATCCTGCTATCATTTGCGAATTTCGCCTCTGTACATGCTTAGAGTAATGAAATTCATGAATTGCGTCACCTTGAGGGACAAAATATCGTTAACCATCTCATATAGCGGCGGAGTGCCTTTTTTGTTGTATTTATCGCTTACGCACTCCCATATATCGGCTCCGGTCACCTGATCATATCCGATTAAATGGAACTCTTCCGCCTTGCTTAAACACAGACGTTCAATCGTCTCGTTCATTTCGATATCGGTCATTTCGGTCTCGGATGCCTCGACCTCGTTGTACGAAGATCTTTCATTATGCTCTTCCACCTGTGAATTCCCTCCTGTCCAGATGAACCCGCCTCGTCTTCGACTTGCACTCTACTATTTCTCCGCCCAACCTTAAATTCCTGCCAAAGGCATGAAGTTGGACAACCATCGCATACATATGAGGAAGAACCGCATGAGGGAAGAGGGATACCATTGGCCTTTCGCAAACAAACTTTTATCCAGGGAGCCATGATTCTTCTTGCTGCCGGCCTCTTAAACCGGATTCTCGGGTTTATTCCCCGTATAGCATTGCCGCGCATGATCGGTGCTGAAGGCGTTGGGCTTATTCAATTAGTTTATCCATTTACCATCGTCTTGCTGACTCTTATCGCCGGCGGAATCCCATTGGCGGTAGCGAAACTAGTCGCCGAAGTGGATTCTAAGGGCGATAAGCGTGCCGTAAATAAAATATTGCGAATAGCCGTCACATTAGCTTTGACCGCAAGCTTAATCGCGGCTGCGGTGTGCTTGGGCCTTTCGGAATGGATTGCTACCCGGATCATGACGGATTCCCGCGTACATACCGCTTTCTTAATGATGATACCCGTTATTCCTTTGGTTGCGGTATCCTCCGTCTGGCGCGGTTACTTCCAGGGAAAGCAGAATATGATCCCGACGGCGATTTCCCAAACGACCGAAACCTTATTCCGCATCATACTCACCCTCTTGTTCGTCTGGCTGTTTCTTCCATACGGTCTGGAGCTTGCCGCGGCGGGCGCTGTGCTCGGAATGGTAGCCGGGGAATGCGCAGGATTGTTTGTTCTGTGGATTCAGTTCATACAGGATCGCCAGATACCCGCTCGAGATAAGCTTCAACCTACGACCGATCGGAATGCAAAAGCGAATCCCAGACAGGAAAATGGATATTTGAAAAAAATATTGGATACGGCTATCCCGGTAACCGGAAGCAAGATGATCGGTTCGCTGTCCTATCTTCTTGAATCGATCCTAACCGTGAGAAGCTTGACTGCCGCCGGATTGGCTGCCACTGCGGCTACTGCGCAATACGGAGCGCTGCAGGGCATGGTCATCCCTTTGCTGCTGCTTCCCGGCGCTTTGACCTATTCCCTGGCCGTGTCGCTTGTCCCTTCGTTGTCCGAGGCAGCATCCCGGGGAGATTGGGGGACGATCCATTTACGGCTGCATCAATCGATGCGGCTCGCCGTTGTAACGGGGGCACCGTTCGTCGTATTGATGGGATTACTCGCCGGACCTATATGCTTTTTGCTTTATGGGGATGATTCAATGGCGGGCATGCTGCGCATGATGGCGCCGATTGCCATATTTCTCTATATGCAGGCGCCATTGCAAGCAGCCCTGCAAGCCCTAAATCGTCCGGGTACTGCCTTGTTTAATACTTTCGCGGGTGCAGCGGTTAAAATCGTTCTAATCGTCCAATTAGCCACGCAACCGCAATTCGGAATTCTTGGCGCAGTCATCGCGATAGGCGTGAATATGGTTTTGGTTACCCTGCTCCATTGGATAAGCGTAGCAAGATTGACGGGCTTTCGTATGCAACCGATGGATTTTCTTAAGGTGACTGCCGCCATGATTATCATGAGCGCCGTGGCATTGTGGATCTGGAATTTCGAATGGCTTGGGCAGAACAGCTTTAATCTAGCCTTAGCCGGGTTTGTTGCCACCCTTGTCTATTTTGTCCTGCTTGTCGCACTAAAACTCGTCGATAGGCATGATGCGGCACGGGTACCGATAATCGGTCGCTTCTTTCTCCCGAGAGATCACTCATGAACCGTTATTTCCTGTCTACGTACAGCTTGCCATTATGATTAATGCTGCAGAAAAAGACGTGCTTGAAATTATCCACTTCGTAATTTTGCAATTCGTTCTTAAGCCAAAATCGGGATTTCCCAAGCTTTTCCAAATTATCATCCTGTACTTGTCCGTCTAAGATCAAAGGCAAAGGAAGGAGCTCGTAACGGATTTTGGGAAGCGAGTCGGACTTGTTGTACTCCGGCTCGTTGGATCCGTCCTTATTGGCGGTTCCCTCGCCATTTCTTACATTGCTTTTCCTTATGACGGACAATTTGCCCGTGGCTTCCAATACGGCTAGCTCTACATCTTCGATTTCCGTCGCTTCGTTTTCCCGAAGCTGGGTCATTAAATCATCCAGATTATATCTTTGCTTCCGCAACTCCTTGCGGTTCAAATGGCCATCCCGGATAAGGACGCTTGGTTTACCGTCGAACAAAATGCGCAGCTTCCTGCTTTTCAGCGAAAAGAAGGCTAAAGACATTTGAATAATGACAAGGAGCAATATCGGCGCAATCGCAAGAACAATCGATTTCTCAGTCGTTTCGATGACAATAACGGCTATCTCCGCGATCATGATGGATATGACCAAGTCAAAAACCGAAAGCTTGCCGATTTCGCGCTTGCCCATCAATCGCATGATCAGGAAAATGAAGACATACATGAACGTCGTCCTAAGCAAAATCGCTGTCAGTTCCATGTTTCCCTCCATATCGGTTTACTGAGGCCACTGCTGCCGGTTAAGGGTGCTTTGGCTAATAGTGTCACCGCGTACCTAGAGGCTCATTCCGATCATCCACACGGAAAATATGGTAAAATCCTAAATCGACTAACTTTCCGCAATTCAAACTAGCCTGTACTAGGTTCCGTATAATCGCCATAAGCTGTTACAAACGCACATACGAAGGAGTGATGTTCCTTGAATTCTTTTTCCCGTATATTCGGATTACGCACGGCATCACCTGTTGCTTCAGGTCTTTATTGGTCTGGAATATGGCTGGCAATAGGCGCGTTAGTGTTATCTATTATGCTTATGGGCTCATCGCTCAGCGAATCCAATATGTTGCCTTGGGTATTCGGCATACACGGTTACGCTTCGTTAGCAGGCGGATTCGTATCGGCTAAGCGATCGGGAAGGAGGGGATGGTATTTCGGAATGGCCAACGGTTTGTTATACGCCCTTCTACTCATAACGATCAGCTTCCTTGCGACCGATGCGAATTGGACGATGACAGTGCCGATTCTATTTGCGGTGACATGTTTGGCGGGTGCTTTCGGAGGGATGCTCGGAGTCAATGCCGGTTCAAATGCTAGATGATTCAATAAGCGTCGTGATCTCTTGGGTCTTCACGGCCAGCATTTGGGGACACGAAAAGCCTCTCTGCTCTGGACGTCATGTTCAGGCAGAAAGGCTTTTTCGGTCATTCTTAAAGTTTGGGGAAGATGCTCTTAACGCTTATTCAGCGTCGCTCTTTGATTCGGAACGAGCCGAAACGTTGTTGATGGAAGAGCGATCAAACGTTAATTTCGTTACGTCGTTAACTTTGAGCACGACGGTATCGTCGGAAATTTCCGCAATCGTACCGTGCAAGCCGCCAACCGTGACTACTTTGTCCCCTTTGCTCAATGCGTTAAGCATCGATGCGCGTTGACGTTGTTTCTTTTGCTGCGGACGAATCAGCAGAAAATAAAAAATGGCAAACATCAGAATAAAAGGCGCTACTTGTAACCACATCTGCGTTACCCCCTCTCTTAAAAACCGCTATCGTTGTGTGCCATTCCGTATTTCTCGAAAAATTGGTCGCGGAAAGTTCCCAGCTTGTCTTCCCGAATCGCTTCTCGAACCTGAACCATTAGATTTACAAGGAAATGTAAATTATGTATGGTCGTCAGGCGGAGCCCGAACATCTCGTCTGCTTTAATCAGGTGCCGAATATAAGCTCGGGAATAGTTCTGGCACGCATAACAAGAGCATTCCGGATCCAATGGACCGAAATCGCTGCTGTACTTGGCGTTACGGACGACCATTCGGCCTTGGCTTGTCATCAGCGTTCCGTTGCGGGCTATGCGCGTTGGCAGCACGCAATCGAACATGTCCACTCCGCGGATGCTTCCGTCAAGAAGTGCATCCGGCGAGCCGACCCCCATCAAATAACGGGGCTTGTCGCCAGGCAGTAAATGTATGGTCTCTTCCAACATTTCGTACATGAGCGGTTTGGGCTCGCCCACACTCAGTCCACCCATAGCATACCCCGGAAAATCCAGGGAAGTCAAATCCAGAGCGCTTTGTTTGCGCAAATCTTTGTGCATGCCGCCTTGGACGATACCGAACAGGGCTTGGTCGCCGGGCCTGCCGTGCGCTTTAAGGCATCTTTCCGCCCACCGGCTTGTCCGTTCGGTCGATTGCTTCACGTACTCATACTCCGCAGGGTAGGGAGGACACTCGTCGAAAGCCATGATGATATCGGCACCTAGAGCATTCTGTACATGGGTGGCGCTTTCCGGCGTAAGAGACAGCTTATCTCCGTTAATATGGGAACGGAATTCAACGCCCTGCTCGGTGATTTTGCGCATCTCACTTAAGGAAAACACTTGAAATCCGCCGCTGTCGGTAAGGATGGGGCGATCCCAGTTCATGAATTTATGGAGTCCGCCGGCTTCCTTCACCAACTCGTGTCCCGGGCGAAGGAACAGATGGTACGTGTTGCTGAGAATAATTTGCGCGCCTAACGATTTAAGCTCTTCCGGGCTCATACCTTTAACGGAAGCCTGCGTGCCTACCGGCATGAAGGTCGGCGTGTCGATGATGCCGTGCGGCGTATGGAGTCTGCCTAGTCTGGCGCCTGTTTGGGCGCATGTTTTGATCAATTCGTATTTTACTGCCATTCGGGTAATCCTCTCTATAAAAACATTAAATAATAAACATCGCGTCGCCGAAACTGAAGAAGCGGTATTCTTGTTTGATCGCTTCGTTGTAGGCGTTGAGGACGTTTTCGTGTCCCGCAAGGGCGCTAACTAACATGACAAGCGTCGAGCGCGGGAGATGGAAGTTCGTCAACAGGGCGTTCACCATCGTGAACTTATAGCCGGGATAGATAAAGATGTCAGTCCAGCCGTTGCACGCCTGCACGGGGGAGCCTCGGAAGCGTTGGCCGATCGTCTCGAGCGTGCGAGCTGATGTGGTACCGACGGCGATGATTCTTCCGCCCCTGGCTTTGGCTTCGTTAAGAAGGGCAGCGCTCTCTTCGCTTACGGAATACCATTCCGCGTGCATTTCGTGCTCTTCGATCGTGTCGGCGGATACGGGGCGGAATGTGCCAAGGCCTACGTGCAAAGTTATCGGACATAGCTTGACACCGGTAGATTGCAGCCGATCCAGAAAGGAATCGGTGAAATGCAATCCCGCGGTTGGAGCGGCAGCGGAACCCTCGTTCCGGGAATAAACGGTTTGATAACGCTCGCGGTCGGATAGACGCTCTTTAATATAGGGTGGGAGCGGCATCTGACCGAGTTGGTCCAATAACTCGTTGAATATTCCTTCGTACTCGAAGTGTATGTTTCGCGCTCCCATTTCGCCTTCTTCCTCCACGGTCGCGGTCAGCAAAGGGGCTTGATCCGGCAGGTCGGATGCATCGTCGGCTTTCTCCGGAACTCCGAAGCTAAGCTTAGCGCCTTTGTGAATTTTCTTGCCGGGACGCACCAACACTTCCCAACGATCGCCTTCTATCCGTTTGAGCAGCAGAAGTTCAACCTTGGCGCCCGTATCCGCTTTGACGCCGAATAAACGTGCCGGGAGAACCCTCGTGTCGTTCAACACGAGGGTATCTCCCGGCTTCAAGTACTCGGCCAAATCGGTGAAGGAGCGGTGTTCGGTACGGCCGTCGCCCCCGTGCAATACCAGCAGTCGGGAAGAAGTCCTTTCCAATAGCGGAGTTTGCGCAATCAAGGATTCCGGTAATTCAAAATCGTAATCGCTGACATTCATATTTAGGCATCCTTTTCGATCGTCACATTCTTATAATAGTATTTCAGGATATATTGGTAGTCATACCCTTGCTCGGCGAGCCCCCTGGCTCCCCATTGGGACAGACCGATTCCATGTCCCCAACCTTTACCTGAAATGACAAAGCTGGCATCCATCGTAGCGACTCTCACTTGGCCGTTGCCGTCAATTAGGAACAGATTCCCTTCGTTTACGCTGCGGTTTTCACCATTAGCGCCGACAATTTGAATTGATCCCGAATCCTTAGGCAGCTCCCTGGTCGTTCCAAGATCGTTCAAAAGGGTCAGCCTTCCCGTTTCTTCTATTGAGAATAAAGTACTGCGAACTCCTCCCATTGCGCTTCTCAAATTATCCGGGTCTTCGATGTTCACGACATTTCCATTGGCCTTGAGTTCAATGGCACGGCCTGATGGCCCTCTGCCCGAAACTTCAAGGGTATGTAACGGTCCAGTTAGGGAAGAATCTTTCTTCTTCAGTGACGCTAGTAACTGCTCCGATGTTACGGGACCTTCCACCCAGCTATATACCGTGTCTTCCGATACCTTTCCCAATGGAACTACCAGAGTTTCTATGGATAGGCGAGCAAGGGCATCGCTTTCAATAAGAGGCTTAGCTCGTAAAGTCGCGCCATCCGATTTCACCCTCATTTGCTTGATTCCTGCTGCGCTCTTCTGATCGCTGTCCGCAACTAAGTCTTCGCGAATATAACCCGTCTGGCCGGACGCCGTTGCAATCCGGTACCATTCCATCTTCCCTTTTTGAGGTCCTGAATCGGGACTAACAACTGCGCCATTCATCGCGGGATCCGAATTCCCCCACCCCTCCGTCGCGTCGGCTGTTATCCCCCCGGCGTTCGATGAGAAGAGCGCGCTTATTATTTTCCCATTATAAGCAAGGACTTCTCCTGTCGTTGCATTGACACCTGCCGTAGAATTGCCGTTCTCCGCACCGATTCCGTAATAGGCCTGACTTACCGTGGTATCGACGACATGCGCGACCTTAAACGCCATCCCTCCGGCCAAAGCATAGGAACGTGCGGCAACGGCTTGTGCTTTCTGCGCTTCGGGCGGCCAGCTGGAGCCGACTTCCGTACCTACTACCGAATATAAATATTGTTCAAACTCAACATCGTTGATGACGGCCAATGAATTATTTTGCACGCTTATTTCCATGCTGCCCCGATAAGTTCTCTTTTTGCGTTCAATCACCTCAATGCCGCCCGCTCCTCCCGGGTCGGCGCGGAGGACGGAAGCTGAACCAGCAGGAATAGCATATAACGATATTGGTTTATTAGCGCTTCCGTTATCAGTCATATCCTTACGCATAACAGCGTAAGATTCGCCCGCTTCCGGTATTCGTACATTCAATCCCCCGGCAGCCGATGCCGCTTGCTGTAACGAAGCTAACGTGGATGAGTCTTTCTCTTGCCCGATCCGTACGACGTAGCTGAGCGCCCCTTCATTGGGCTTAAGGGCTACAAAAGCATCCAATCCTGCATTTCCGATCATCTCGGCAGCGCCTGCGGCTTCCTCCGCGCTTGAATAGGGACCCGCTTCGACTGCCCAAGGTCCTGCCGCCCGTGCGCTAAGCAAGCTCTGTACCCCGGAGGCAACACCTGCATTCGTCCATTTAGCCAGAGCGGACGCTGCGCCGCCCGCGCTGGAATAAACGCCTTCCGACACTTGGTAGACCGTTTTACCGGACTTTGACAGTTGGGTAACGAATGCGGCTGAAGAAGATGCCTGAACTTTCTTCAACACGGCGAATGCCGCGTTGAAATCAGCGGTCTCCACAATCATGGCACGATAGCCGTCTACCGCAAAACGGACGTTTTGACCTGCCGGTACGGTACCCGCAGGCAGATTGTATTGCGGATCGCGCCATGAGAGATTTATCCCCCCGGCCGACCGCAGAGTCGCAATAGAGGTTAGAGACTGATATTTATTCGTCCCCAGGTTAAGGAACAACGCCACGCGTATGTTATCCGGAACATCTACTGCGGCATGAACGATTACGCGAGTCGAACCCGAAACCACTGCCGTCAAGATTAGGATAAGCAATAACAAACGGGAATAAGAGCTCTTAGCGATTAGGGTCATCGGTTTCGCCTCCGTTAGGGTGTGTTTGGCGGGGAATTTGGCATACCCCGTCGGAACAATCTGTTTTGCCGAATAACCGGTAGCGATAGCGGGCGACAATGCGATATAACAATCGGACCAACACGCGTAATCCGGGCAACCCTCCCAACCGTCCAAGCCAAGCCAGGGAGGGGACATGCCGCATGAGCAGCAAGATGCCTTCATGGCCGCTGTACCTTTTCCCTTGCTCATCCGTTACGTGCATTTGGGCAGTTAGTTCTTGATAGGACACGTCGGAAATTCCTGGCCAAGGTTGGACTTCTTCGGAAATCAAGGACTGCAAGGAAACGAAAGCGAGTTCAGCCCTGTTTGGCATTTTCCGGAGCTTATCGACAGTAGCAAGACAAAGGTTGCATTGGCCGTCATATACAACCATCAATTTAGGTTTGACTGTTCGGTTCGTCATACGTTGTGCTCGGGCACGGGCAGCCCTAGATGCCGATAGGCCGCCGCCGTTACGATCCTGCCCCGCGGCGTTCGCTGCAGAAATCCGATCTGCATTAAATAGGGCTCATATACGTCTTCGATCGTTTGGCTTTCTTCTCCGATGGAAGCAGCGATCGTGTCCAAGCCGACGGGACGGCCGCCGTAATTCTGGATCATGGAACGAAGCATCTTATGATCGATGCTATCAAGACCCATCGGATCTACTTGGATCCGTTCCAAGGCATCATGGGCGACGGCATCCGTTATGATTCCGTCCCCTCTTACCTGGGCATGATCGCGTACCCTCTTCAGCAACCGGTTGGCAATTCTCGGAGTTCCCCGCGCTCTTCTCGCGATTTCCCGCGATGCCTCGCCTACCATGCCGACTCCGAAAATTTCCGCGGTTCGAGTCACGATATACGAAAGCTCATCTTCCGTGTAAAATTCCAATCGGCTCACGACGCCGAAGCGGTCGCGCAACGGCGCGGAAAGCAACCCCGCTCTCGTCGTAGCCCCGATTAAAGTAAACTTCGGAAGGTCTAGCCGAACGGAGCGCGCGCTCGGCCCTTTGCCGATTATGAAATCGAGGGCGAAATCCTCCATCGCAGGGTACAGTACTTCCTCAACGGTCCGGTGAAGACGATGAATCTCATCGATGAACAGAACGTCGTTCTCCTGCAGATTAGTCAGGATCGCGGCTAAATCCCCCGGTCTCTCGATCGCCGGTCCGCTAGTCGTGCGAATGTTAACGCCAAGCTCGTTGGCGATGATATTCGACAGCGTCGTCTTCCCCAATCCCGGGGGACCGTACAATAGGACATGATCGAGCGGTTCGCGCCTCATTTTGGCGGCTTCTATGTAAATCTTCAAGTTGTCCTTCACTTGCGTTTGGCCAATATATTCCGCTAAATAACGAGGGCGCAGGCTGTACTCCACAGCTTGGTCCTCCATCATTAAATGCGCGGTAACGATCCGGTCTTCTTCCATTGTTCCGGCCTCCTCTCCCGCTTGCTGGCTATCCTTGGAACAACTGCTGCAACGCCTTTTTGATCAATACGTCCGGGGACTCCTCACCGGTTACCTTATCCTTCAGAACGTGCCAAGCTTTGTCCAACTCCGCATCGCGATAACCCAGACCCGTCAATGCTTCACGTGCCGCCGCCCATGCGGAACTACTGTCCGCGACCGTAGGCATATCAAGCTCGACCATCGTTGCGACAGCCCATCGGCTGTCTACCGATCCTAGCTTGTCTTTCAGATCCAGTATCATCCGCTGCGCCGTTTTCCTGCCGATTCCGGGGAGCTTCGTGAGGAAGGCAATGTTTTCTTGCTGAATGGCTGCCGCGACCGCTTCCGGACGCCCTCCGGCAAGCACGCCAAGCGCAACCTTCGGGCCGATTCCCGATACTTCCAGCAACCTACGAAACAACGACTGCTCGTCTCGCGTCTCAAATCCAAATAACTGAATGGCATCCTCGCGAACGTGATGATGGATAAACAATTGAACAAGCTCTTCGTTGCGTGCCAATCCGTAGGGGTTTGGCGTAAAAACCCGATATCCGACATCGCGAACATCGAGCACAACGCAGTCGCTTTCCAAATGGGCGACTTTCCCCCGTAAATAATCGATCATTATCGAGTCACTCCGTTCATTCGTTCGTTCAGGACGATGGAGTGGGCGTGGCAGATCGCGACTGCGAGCGCATCGGCAACATCGTCCGGCTTCGGTACGGCGGATAATTTAAGCAACATCTTGACCATTTCCTGGACTTGCCGTTTCTCGGCAGCCCCGTATCCGACGACGGCTTGCTTGACCTGCATGGGAGTATATTCGCCGATCGGCAGCCCGCGCTGCGCAGCAGCAAGCATGAATACGCCGCGGGCTTGTCCGACGCTGAACGCGTTCGTCACGTTCTTGTTGAAGAACAGCTTCTCGACCGCGACCGTGTCCGGCTTATACTCGTCCAGCAGGCAGCAGACCGATTCGTAGATTTGTTTCAGCCGCACTTCCTGGGGCGTTCCCGATTTCGTCTCGATACAACCATATTGAACGGGTGTCAGCTTGTGCCCTGTTTTCTCTATGAACCCGAATCCCATGGTAGCTATCCCTGGGTCGATTCCCAAAACTCTCATGCACTCGATTCCCCGCTCTCCGCTTTCAGCACATACTTCATCTGATTATATCAAATGTTATCCCCTATGAGAACAGAAGGAGAACACAATTAAACATCGCTGCAGCGAGCCTGCGGCGAAGTCATTAGCCCAGTAAGGCTTACGGCAACTCAAATTATGCAAAATAGTCCTAAGGGCGCAGATTAAGTCCATTATCATATAATATAAAGCGCATAAAAAAAGGACATCCCCTCTGGATATCCTTCCCGGTGCCATTAATCCTTATCGCTGCGGTATTATTCATCCGCAGATCAATGTTCGCCTTGCGATCTCACGCTTGCAAATTCGTTAAACGTCGATAATACGCTATTGTACTCGTCCCTGTCCGCCACGCGAATGCCATTCTCCAGTTCGTTAACGCGTTCTTGATTCAAACGTGTTTCGAGCATTTCGACGTTCATTTGAAAAAAGGTGCGGATAACTTTGTCAAGCCTAGGAGGGCCGTCATACAATGACAAATTACCGTCCTTATCCATTCCGATATATGCCGTCTTGCGGCACTGAGGGGATAAATCGTCAACCGTTTCCTCCAGCAGCAATCTACCGTAGGAGTCGAATCGCGCTCCCCACTCCCGGTGCGATTTCAGAAGATCCGCCGCCTCGGCGGCGGCATGCCTTCCCAATTGGCGCGTTTCTTCTCCGCACACATAGGTCCGATGCAGGATAAGCTCAACTTCGCCTTGCCGGCTATTAAGCATTCGCAACGTTTTCTCGCGCGCGGTGACCGGACCCTCATTTGTTGGAAGGTTGTCCATCCGGGCCGGAGAAGACAACACCGGTTGAAATTCTCGGGCTCCGTTCTGCATAATAACACGATGGGCGAGCAATGAACCGACAAGTGTCGCTAATAGAAAAAAAGCAGCACCCGCTCCAAGCGACCAAACATGGCGGCGTTTTCTCTTTAACGACTTCTTGAGCTCTTTCAGGATACGAAAGCGAGACACCAGAATCCCCTTCTCTGCTTTTTTCTTTATTGTTGCCTAGGGATTCCGGTGCTATGCGCTTTATTTACCATTTAATCCATGGAAGGTTTTCCTTGCGTTTGGGACTACGGTTCAATCTTGCAGCCGAAAGCTTCGGTTTTGGTTTTGCTTGACGTTTCTTAACGGGGGAGGAAGCAATCGTCACGTCCCCCTCGTTGCTCGAAGAACGATCATCGTGGTCGTTCACATCCAAAGGCCGAAGCGGAGGCATTGGCGGAATAGGAGGCAATGGCGGCAATGGAGGAATTGAAGGTATAGAAGGTATACCTCCATAGTAAGGTTCTGCCTGCGGCCCATACCCGATTGCAGGAGTAGTGAATCCTTGAGCGGATACTCCGCCTACCCCAGGGAAAGCATGAGCTCCAGGAACTGCTCCGATCTGTAATTCACCGAACTGAGCACCTGGATAACCGCCATAGAAATTTCCCGAATAGTTACCTAATGGTCTAACGTCTTGCGGCATGCCGCCATAAGGAGTACCCATAAAAGGCGCAACTGAGGATGGCGATGTCGCGTAAGGAACGTAACCTCCCGGATACGCATCTGGATATGGAATCGCACCTGCGTTCGCGTTCAAAGCAGTCGGCCAGGCCGAAGGTCCTCCGCATGTTTTACAGCCTGTTGGGGGCTTCATGCCCGTTGTCACTGCCGAAGTTAAGCCTTGGACGTATGTTGGATTCATTGGAGCGTTGTACGGCCCGTACCCGATGTAGTCGTTGTGGCTATACAAGCCTCCCAAGTTTCCCGCTAGGTTACCTCCTAGCTGAGATATACCCGGCTGATATCCATATCCGTGTCCAGCCGCGTTCGACTCCGGTCCCGCTGACGGCTGCTGCATCCCGTAACCGTAAGGCAATGGGTCCGGACAATAAGGCATTTCAACCGGAGCGGAAGCCTGCACCATCGGAACCGGATATTGTTTGAACAAGTCGACATGATCCGGTACATCGAACCCGTAGATCGGTTTCATGTCGGGAATCGGCATGACGGGAGCCAGGGGCGGCGCGGCAGGCAAGACAGGCATTATCGGCGTAGGCAGCGGAATAGGGACAGGCTGGACCCCGGTATCCGGTTTAAGGCCGGTGTCGGGTTTCATCCCCGTCCCCGGTATCGTTCCCGTTTTGGCTTTGCCGGACCAAGTGCTGCCCTGCATCGTTACTCCCGGCGTATCGGCACCATGAGGATTCTTGGGAATGTTAACGACTTCTCCAGTCAATAAGGCATTCGGATTTTTGAGCTGCGGATTTGCCTTGATCAAGTCGGTAAGATGTATTCCCCAGGCTTTGGACAGCTTCCATAGGGTATCGCCCTGCTGAACGATATGATGATGGATTACTTCTAAGGCTGATTTCGGCTTCGACGGAATCTTCACTTTCATTCCTACATTAATGGCATCGGGGTTGCTGATCTCCGGATTTGCCTTAATGATGTCCTCTAGCGATACATTGTATTTCTTGGCTATCGAATACAATGTATCCCCTTGTTTAACCAAATGGATCTTCACGCCGTTCCCTCCTGATGGATTGACATAACTCACGAGCGGGCGAATGCCCTCGCGCAATCTTTACATCCTATGCAGGAGATAGGCATTTGACATCCTTTATATTAAAAATCCGACTGCCTCGCGGCATGTCGGATACATTCGGTAACTTTGGAAGATTAATCGGATAATTTGTTAATTCCCTTCGAAAGGGAGACTGGGGTAAGACCCCAATAGTCTAACCTGGCATCCGATCGCTTCGATTTCGCTTATGGCCGCCGGCAAGAGAACGGTATCCAAAGACAATTCTATATCGATGTAAAAATAGTAGCTGCCCAGCTTCCTCTTGGTCGGCCGTGACTCAATCTTAGACAGGTTAATGCGACGCCACGCGAAAGCGGATAACACCTGATGCAGCGCGCCCGGATAATCTTCCGGAAGCGTTATGAGAATGCTTGTCTTATGCAGCGGAGCATCCTTTTTCTCGTATGGCGTATTTCCGACGAGCAAAAACCGGGTAAAATTGTTATCATGATCTGTTACTCCCGCTTCCAGAACGTCAAGCTCCAAATCGGCTGCCGCCAAGCGGGTACCCAGAGCAGCCCAGCCTTTGCCCGGATTGTTCTTAACCATCCGGACGGATTCCGTTGTGCTGTTGAGTGTCTCTAACTCTGCATGGGGAAGCTTGGAACGGATAAATTGCAAGCATTGCGCCATCGCTACGGGGTGACTCATGACCTTCGTGATCCGACTCGGATCCCATTGGCCGTTATTGTCCGACAATTCACTTGCCGATCCGATCAGATTCTGGATAGAGGGGAATACCCACTCCGCGCGAATTGGCAAGTCCACTTCATGGACAAGCCAATCGATATGTAAACTCACGGAGCCGTCAATGGTATTCTCGATCGGAATAACGCTCCAATCCGTATGACCTTTAGCGGTCGATTGGAAAACGTCGGCGATCATTTTACAATATACGAATTCAACGTCTTCATTGCGGAACATATAGCGTACCGCTTCGTCGGATACCGTTCCTTGGGGCAATAAGGCTACGGATTTACGACCGCTCATGCACCCACCTCCGCTTCCGTATTCCTTAATAGTTGATGAGGCTCTTGTTTGAAATAAGGATGGTTCTTGTCAATGTACTGCACTTGCGGTCCATGCAGGCAGGGATCCAACCATCTGGTCGTAACCGATATCCCTTCTTTCTCCATGACCTCCTTAACAAACGCGACCAACTGCCCCTTACCTGACCCTTCGGATCGGGCAAGCAACAGCAAGGTCGGTCCCGCGCCGGAAAGCACCGCACCCAAAGCCCCGTTATCCGCGGCTTCACGCAGGATCTTCTCCATACCCGGAATAAGCGAGGCACGATAAGGCTGATGCAGCCGGTCCCTCATTGCATGGCTAAGCAAATCCAATCGGCCTGACGCTAGAGCGGCGGTCAATAGCGAGCTATGCGTAACGTTAAAAACTGCGTCTTGCATCGAAATTTGTTCCGGAAGCACATTGCGCGCCTTCTTGGTCGACAGCTCGAACTCGGGAATCGCCACCAATACGTCCATTCCCAACGGTGGTTCGATACGGACGTATTCCGCCCTCGTCCCGTCCCAAGCCGCCACGATGATCCCCCCGAACATTGAAGCTCCCACGTTATCCGGATGTTTCTCGAGCGCGGTCGCCATCTGGAAAAGCTCATCGTCCGTTAGGGCGTTGCCGATCAGCGAGTTGGCCGCAACGAGCGCTCCGACGATAGCAGACGCGCTGCTGCCCAGTCCCCTTGTCAGGGGTATGTCGCTGCGTATGCCGATATCCAGCTCCGGAAGCTCTATACCGGCTTTATGGAATACGGACTGGGCCACGATATAAATCAAATTCGTTTTGTCCTGCGCTACGCCCTCCAGGTTGTCGCCGACCAGAGTAATCCGCGTCGTCTCCGAAGGCGCCATGCTTACCCAGGCGAACAGGGACAAAGCCATTCCGAGCGAATCGAATCCGGGACCCAGATTCGCCGTGCTGGCGGGCACCTTAACGATAACACTTCCGGAATTCACCTTACGCATAACAATGCTCCTTTAAAACGTTAATCACTAGCAAGAAGGAATCGTTAGCCCTCTACGCGATAGACGCTCTTTATTTGACGAACCGCCGATAAACTTTCGAATGCTTTCAATACGTTATCCATCGCCGCTTTGCTGGCTTCATGAGTAATAATGATGATTTCGGTGCTCGATTGGTTCGGCCTGGAAGGCTGCATAACGGACTCAATGCTTACATCGCAGTTTGAGAATACTTGGGCAATTTTCGCCAGCACGCCAGCGCGATCATCGACGTGAAGCAGCAGGAAAAACTTCGAAGCGATTTGCTCGTCCGACTTCAATTTCATAATGTTATAAGAAAGCTGCGCTTGGCGGCCGTTAACGCCAAGTTTCTTATTCTTGACAACCGCAACCAAGTCCGCGACAACGGAGGTTGCCGTAGGCATCTCTCCTGCGCCCGGTCCGTAGAACATCGTTTCTCCAACCGCTTCGCCATGCACGTATACGGCATTAAACACGCCATTTACTGAGGCAATGGGATGGCTCGTCTTAATTAACGTTGGCTGAACGCTAACGCTGATCGAATCATCTTGCCGCTCCGCGATTCCAAGCAGCTTCACTTCATAGCCAAGCCGCTTGGCGTATTGGATGTCTTCTTGGGTTACGGTACTGATCCCCTTCGTGCTGACATTATCCAAAGAAACGTTCGCCCTAAACCCTAATGTCGACAAAATCGTCATCTTACGCGCGGCATCTAAACCTTCTACATCGGATGTCGGATCCGCTTCCGCATATCCAAGCTCCTGAGCCTCCTTCAGAACGTCGGCGTAAGCTGCGCCTTCTTGGCTCATTTTCGTCAAAATATAGTTGGTCGTCCCGTTGACGATTCCCATAATTTTCGTGATCCGGTCGGACGAGAAACCCTCTATAAGCGTGCGGATAATCGGAATCCCGCCGGCAACGCTTGCTTCGTAGAGGACGTCGCAGCCTTTCTCGCGCGCTTTCTCCAATATTTCCGGCCCGTGCATCGCCATTAAATCTTTATTGGCCGTTACGACATGTTTTCCCCGTTCCAGCGCTTCCAATATATATTCCTTCGTTTGCGCTATTCCGCCCATCACTTCAACGATAACGTCGATATCGGGGTTGCGCACGATTTCCCACGGATCTTCCGTCAGCTTAGAAGCATCTATCGCAATATTGCGGCCCTTCGTGCGATCTTTCACCAATACCTGGGAAATCGAGATAGGTGAGCCCACCTGGTTTATTAAATCCTCTTGATGGCCCTCAACGATTCTGACAACGCCCGTGCCGACCGTACCTAATCCAAGCAATCCTACTTTTATCGGTTTCATCAATGTTCCTCCGCTTCCAGCTATCCTCATGCGATTTAATTTTAAGTTAACTGCGGCCAACAACGGTAACCCGTTTGACGCCGTCTAGCGAACGAAGCTTCTCCAGCAGTTCGGGCAAGGCTCCGTTAATAAGCGATGTATCCATGGAAACAACGACATTAGCCATCCCTTGAAGCGGAATGGATTGGGATATCGTTAAGACGTTTCCCTCGCTGGCCGCTAGCGTTCCGAGAACCTTCGACAATACTCCCGAGCGATGCTCCAGGTCCATAGACAAGGTGGCAATCGTTTCGCGCGATGCTTGCTCAAGCGAATAGACACCGTCTTTGTATTTGTAAAAGGCGCTGCGGCTTAAGCCCACCCGTTCAGCGGCTTCGTTAATCGTAGCCGCTTCACCCCGGCGCAGCAGCTCTTTGGCTTGCTCCGTCTTAAGTATGCCTTCCGGCAGCAAGTCCCCGCGGACGACATAATAACGTTCCACCATATTGCGTCCTCCCAGGAAAGACGAATGTGTGTCTATAGTGGACATTATATCGAAACGATTGGCATGCGGCAATAGGTAAATAATCTAATTGCAAAAAAGCGAGGATTCACTCCAACATCCATAAGGTTGAATTGAATCCTCGCTTTATGTGTTTACGAGTAGGAAACTGCCTGCTTAATCATTATCATGAATGTATTCATCCGAGCCGCCTTCAAAAAACTCGAACTCGAATTTTCCTATCCGGATGATACTGCCGTTCTTGGCACCCCGTTGACGCAATGCCGCGTCAATTCCGACACCCCTTAAAATTCGCCCGAAACGAACGACCGCATCATAAGAGTTGAATTGGGTCCGTCTCATTAGCCGCTCAATGGATTCGCTATGAATGACGAAGGCCTCATTATCCCTTGTAATCGTGAAGTCGGTATCTTTCGATGATTCGAAGCGATACACGACGCCTTCTTCTTTTTTGGCTAACTCCTCGCTCTCTTCCACTTCCGAGGGTTCCGGCAGCGAATCAAGCAAGTCGGCTACTCGATACAGCAACTCCTTCACTCCCTGTTTGGTAAGGGAAGAAATCGGCATGATGACGATATCCGGATTTACCTTGCTTACGTGCTTGCGAAATTCGGCAAGATTTCCCTCCGATTCCGGCATATCCATCTTATTCGCGGCGACAATCTGAGGGCGATCCGCCAACTTGATGTTGTACAGCTTCAGTTCGTCATTGATTTTAACCCAATCCTCGAAAGGATCGCGGCCTTCCATTCCGGACATATCCACCACATGAACGATAATACGCGTTCGCTCGACATGCCTCAGGAATTCATGTCCAAGACCGACACCCGTGTGCGCGCCTTCGATCAAGCCCGGCAAATCGGCCATGACGAAGCTTCGCTCGTCACCCAAGTCGACCATGCCTAAGTTAGGCGTGATGGTTGTAAAGTGATAGGCGCCGATCTTCGGCTGAGCCCCGGACACAACCGACAGCAAGGTTGATTTCCCGACGCTCGGAAAACCGACCAATCCGACATCGGCCATTACTTTGAGCTCGAGCGTTACCCAACGCGCTTGCCCTTCCTCGCCGTTCTCGGCAATGGCAGGCGCCGTATTGACCGCGCTCTTGAATCGGATATTGCCCCTGCCGCCGCGGCCGCCTTTGGCAATGACGACCTGTTGGTCGTGGCGGGTTAAATCCGCGATCGTTTCGCCCGTATCGTCGTCTACGACGATCGTGCCGGGAGGAACTCGAACGACCATATGGTCCGCATTGGCTCCATGCTGCGATTTGTTGCGGCCTTTTTCGCCCTTCTGCGCTTTGAAATGTTTCTGATAACGGAAATCCATTAACGTCCGCAAGCCTTCGTCGACACGGAAAATGACGTTTCCGCCGTTTCCGCCATCGCCGCCGGCAGGTCCGCCCTCGGGTACGTACAATTCTCTGCGGAAGGAAACAAGCCCGTCGCCGCCATCCCCGGCTTTAACATAAATCTTCGCTTTGTCTACAAACATGATGAAATCACTCCGTTATGCCCGCAGAGGGAAATGGATAACAATTGTCCGCATATGTTGCGGTTGCTCTGCAGGCTCATCTCCCAGTTCTAATTGCCCGATGCCTTCCAAACATTTCTCCAGATCAACGGTTACGCTATCCGCTGCCGCCAGTTCGCCCTCATAAACCATCACGACCTTGAGTCCGCCATCAGTGTGGCACAAGGTCAGCTTAAGGACATTATCCCCGCCATTCGAACTTACCGCGCGGAATCGGATCACATTCACAAGCCCGATTACCGCCCTTGACAGCTCCTCCGCCTCGTAAGGCAAACGGTCCAGATGCAGTCCGTCCTGTATTTCCACTACGAGACGCATCGTGTCGCAAACCGTACGAAACGACAATAGGAACGTAGCGAGCTCAGGATTTCCGATCTGCGATAGTTTGCTGTCGTGGTCCATTCGTACTCTTATTCTGTCCACAACGTCCACTGCTTTATCGAGCTTGTTCAGACGAAGATATCCATACATAATTTGCAGCTCGTTCATCCAGTCATGCCGATGGTGGCTTAACGTTCGAATGGCCGATAATTGCGCGTTCGCAATTAGACGATCGCAATGCTCCCGATGTTTACGTCTTTCCAGCTCCCATACGATGGCTCCGACCGCAAACGTCCACAAGACGAATAGTAATAGCGGCCACCATGAACCACGCCAGACAAAGACGGCCGCAGCAGGTATAGTGAGCGATAACAAGGCTGCAAGTCCCCACAGTGTCGTTTTCCTAAACATCATGTGACTTCCCCGTTTCGTTGAACCTTTCCTTCCAATGCCCGGAAACCCTGTCCATTTACATATTATAACATGGCGAGAATAGCTTAACCACGAACCGCCCTTTAAGTAAAAGGACATCGATACTTATATAGTTATATACTTTCTGATCATTGCGCAAAAACCCCGGCCAACTTTCATTGGCCGGGGTTCTGGATGCCGTATTAAACTTCAAGAGCTGCAGCAACCGGTGCTTGCTCTACAGGATAGACGCTTACTTTCTTGCGATCGCGTCCCCAACGTTCGAATTTTACAACGCCCGGTACCAATGCGAAGAGCGTGTCGTCTTTGCCGATGCCTACGTTGGTGCCAGGATGAATCTTAGTACCGCGTTGGCGGAACAAGATGCTGCCGGCCGTAACGACTTGACCGTCCGATCTCTTAGCGCCAAGGCGCTTGGAGTGGCTGTCTCGTCCGTTCCTCGTCGATCCAACCCCTTTTTTCGAGGCGAATAACTGAAGATTTAACTTCAACATGGTGTCAACCTCCTTTTTCCACAAAGGTTTCTTGTATTTTCGCGTACTTGCCGTAAGATTCCACAATTGACTCGAGAGCTACGATCATCCCTTCCAGCAAAAGCTGGACTTGATCGTTCCGCACGGGATCGGTGCTAGTTGGCGTCCGAACCTTGAGCAACCCGGATTTGTCAGAGGCGTCCGGCACAAGTCCCGTCAGCTTCTCAATCGCGTTGACTGCTCCGATTGTTACCGCCGATACTCCGGCGCAGACTATGTCTTTGCCAGGATCATCGTAAAAAGCATGTCCCGAAACGGTAAACCGTATAATAACCCTCTCAACGTTGCGCACGATCGTTATCGTGATCATCTCGGCTTGCCTCTTATGCCTTAATGTTCTCGATCGTCACTTTCGTGTACGGTTGACGATGGCCTTGTTTGCGCTTGTAGTTTTTCTTTGGTTTGTACTTGAAGACGATAATTTTCTCGCCTTTCACGTGTTGCTCGACTTTGCCCGTTACGGACGCGCCTGACAAGATCGGGGATCCTGTCGTCAAGCCGCCGTCTTTGGATACGGCCAACACGCGGTCAAACGTGATGCTGTCGCCTTCGTTAGCGGAAAGCTTCTCGATGAAAATAACGTCGCCTGCTTGGACTTTGTACTGTTTACCGCCGGTTTCAATAATCGCGTACATCTGGTGCACCTCCTCATGTCTAAGACTCGCCTTATAGGGTGCCGGTTGCCGCAGCGCAATTCAGCCAGGGCAGCGCCGGTCTTGTCGACCCGGTAAAGTGCGGTTGTAGCCTGCAAAATCTTCAGACTGCACGCACTATGGTATTTTAGCATATCGCTCAAATGAATTCAATATTTTAATTAGACATTTAATTACCGGACATATATTTTACCCCTGCCTTTGCAAGATGCGCATGTTTCATAGAAGAAGTTCATGGCATTTTCCCGAGCTTTTTTGCGCGTAATTTCCATGAGTCCCAGCCGGGTCCAACCGACCACCTGACATTTCGTGCGGTCTCGTTTAATTGTCATCTCGAGACGCTGCGCAATTTGATGGCGATGCTCCTCGGTTTCCATATCAATGAAATCAACGATAATAATTCCTCCGACGTCACGCAAGCGCAGCAATATTGCGACTTCATCGGCAGCTTCCATATTCGTTTGGAATACCGTTTCCTCCAGATCGATGGAACCCGTATACTTGCCGGTATTCACATCGATTACCGTTAAGGCTTCCGTCTGTTCCCAGATGAGATAACCCCCGCTTTGCAACCAGATTTTCGATTGAAAAGCCCTGTCCAATTGCTCCTTGATCCCATATTTATCGAATAATGGTTGGGAGTCGCCGTATAGTCGAACTTTCTCCTCCAAAGCCGGCGCCGTCTGTCTAAGATAGGCTTGGGCCTCTTGCATGCAGACCTCGTCGTCAATGATCAATTGCTCCGTATCGGGCGTAATAACGTCTCTGACCATACGCTCGACAAGTCCCGAGTCGCGATGAAGCTCGGAGGGCGCAATCGTTTGATTGCTTCTGCCAACAATGTTTTGCCATGCTTGACGCAATGTATTGAAGTCCTCTTCGAGAGCTTCGCGACTTTCGCCCTCCGCGTTCGTTCGCAGGATAACGCCTTCCCCATCGATACGGATAGATTCCGCCAAACTCTTTAACCGGCCGCGCTCTGATTCCTGCTCAATCTTCTTGGAAATCCCGATGTAGTCCGCATTCGGCATATATACTAACCATCGGCCGGGAATAGAGAAGTGCGTGGTTACCCTGGCGCCTTTACCCCCGAGCGGCTCCTTCATAATCTGTACAAGCAGCTCATCGCCCGGCTTCAGCAAATCCGAGATCGCGGGTTTCTCTTTCGGCTGCTTGTCCAGGTGCGGGTGGAGCACATCATCCACGTATAAAAAGGCATTTTTAGATAGGCCTATATCGACAAAAGCAGCCTGCATGCCCGGCAGAACGTTCACGACGCGCCCTTTGTAGAGGTTGCCGATCAGAGATGTTCCTTCCATCCGCTCCACGCCGAACTCTGTCAGCCTTCCGTCTTCCAATAGTGCGGACTGGGTTACATTTTGTGAACAATGGATAAACAGCTGCTTCATGCAAACCTCCCGCGGGGTGCTATTTTCTCCATTTTACATGAAAAACCTCATATCTGCATTGCCCGATGTCAAACGGCCGAGAAATCCGTCGATAATCGTCTTCTCCGGAACGACCTTAGCGATTTTTCCTCGATTCATAACATAGACCAAGTGATACTGTTCTTTCATGAACAACCTGATAATATTGGAAAGAGGTCGATTGTCCGCGATGACGATCGGATGGGATAGCTTGCCGCGATCAATTTGCCGTTCCGATCTTTCGTTCCGATGCACAAGAAAGCGTAAGAACACAAACGGCACATTGCGATAAAAGGTCCAGTTCGACAGGCACAAAAACAATCCAACGGCGAGAAGGTTTAAATGGAGCAAACCACCATTCCAGAGGGGGTACAAAGAGGCAACCACGATTAGCCCGCTGAAAGCCATGCTTATTTTCGCGCTCCACGTTAACGTACGGTGATACGGAATTTGGAGGCTGATCCAGGCCTGTAATATCCGTCCTCCATCCAAAGGGAGAACCGGTAATAAATTAAAAAGGCCGATCAGTACGTTTGCACGCACGAAACCGTCCGACCACCCCATATCAACCCAACCGGATTGCCCCAATAAATAACCGAAGGCCGCAAGCAATGCATTAACGAGAGGACCGGCGATCGCTACCCAAACTTCCTCCTTTACGGGCAACGTCCCTGCTTCTTCCACTTCGATGACTCCGCCGAAAGGGAGCAGTTTCACTTCCCTTACCGTCCATCCGAAGCGCAGCGCAGCAAGGAGGTGACCTAGTTCGTGCCATAGGACGATAACGAATAAAGTAACCAGTTCAGTAAATCTGCCCGTTGCGATCGAGGCAATCATCACAAGCACGAATAACGGATGTAGACTAAACCCGATTCCCCGCCATTTAATCAATGGAAACCACATCCGCAGGATCCAGCGTCTTCCCGTTCTGTTGGACGGCAAAATACAGCACCCCTTCATCGCCTCCGGAGGTTGCGAGCTGTCCTAGTTGTTGCCCCGTTTCTACCCAGTCATTCGGTTTTACTACAGACTTCTCCAAATTTCCATATACCGTCAAGATGCGATTCTGATGCTGCACTAATATCGTCACGCCGCCATTCTGATCCTTAGTCACTTGTTGCACGCGTCCTGTAAATATGGCCAGAACATCACTTCCGACAGATGCCGCAATCTTAACGCCCGTACCGTTCTGGGCGAAGCTCTGAACGAGATTTCCTTGTATGGGAGCTGCCGTTTGTTCCGGGTTTAATAAGGCGGATACTTCCTTCGTATCCGTACCATCCTGAGTAAACGGGAAAAAGGAAGGGGATCCCCTGAACGTTTCGCCGTACCAAGCTTCAATGGCCTGAAAGTCCATATCTCTTGTCACCGAAGACACCATCCAATTGCGAGCATCCGCGCTTCCTGGCATTTCAAGCTTAAACCAACCCCAGACAGCGGCAAACAAAAGCCCGGAAAAAGCAAGGCGTATCATAAAGCCTCGTATCAATTGGTTCAAATCAAAGTTACGGGTCGGATTGTCTATTCGCCCGGTGGAAGCTGGCGGTATTCCTTTCAGCCCATGCCATCCGCTTTCTCCCGATTTCAACCGCTTCTCCCGCTCTTTCCACCATAGCTCGGGATCAGGTTCCTCACCGTACGGATGAGGCTTACTCGAGCCCGAGCGAGTTGTCTCTGCTTTAAGATTTTCCGGATTCGAATTCAAGCTAGTCGGCCCGGGAGCTGCCTCAATGACTCTCTCTGACCTCTTTGCTTCCTCTCTCGCGTTCTGTCCAATAAGTTGCTCAATGCGTTCCCGCCTGCGCTCACGAACATTATTCCGTATTTGCATCGCAAGCCCTCCTTGTCCGCTTTCTCTTATTACCTTATGGCGGACAATCGGCGATTAGACCTTACGGGAAAGAGTGAGGAGTAGTACTTGGTCTTGGTTTCAAAGGCTATAGTTCGGGGAACCCGAGCTGAGCGAGAGAAACAGAGGACTTTAAACATAAAAAGCGGAACAGGCATCAATCCCAGTTCCGCTTTCCATTACTCCCCAAACAAATTTGCGAATAAAGAGGGAGAGGGTAAGAGAGGGGTCTCCTGGAAGAGTGAAACGTCCGCCTTTGTAAACCCATTGCCACCTCATCTGCATTTATACATCAGGCAATGGGTTACCCGGGGTCCCCGCAAAGTAGTCGGATTAAGCTTCGTCAGCTTACGCTTCACTTTGTGGGGTGGAGCTGGCGGCTGGAAGGAGACCCCTCTCGTCCCTCATCCCCTATTCGCTAAACTTCTCCTGATGAGCCCGAATACTGAAAATCAGCCCGATGGACATCATGTTGAGCAATAAAGAAGTTCCGCCATAACTGATGAAAGGAAGCGTAATTCCGGTAATCGGCATAAGCCCGATCATCATGCCGATGTTCTCGAAGATCTGAAACACCATCATCGACGCGATTCCAATGATGATGTAAGACCCCCGTAAATCATAACATTGGTAAGCAATTAAGATCATCCTGTAAATAAAGAGGAAATATAACAGCAGTAGCACCGCTGCACCTTGAAATCCAAATTCTTCCCCGATAACAACAAAGATCGAATCGGAATACGCATACGGAATAAATTTACGGTTCTTGGATTCCCCTTGCATATAACCATCGCCAGCAAGTCCACCTGAGCCGATAGCGATTTTGGAATATTTGGATTGTCGGCTTTCATCAGCTGAAGCTTCCTTCGGATGAATGTACGTATTGATCCGTTCGTACCAATGGACTTTTTCTTTGTCATCCAAGTAATCGCGGATTTCCGTATTATACGTATTGAACAGAGTAACAAAAAGCATAAGTCCGCCTACGACTGCAACTAATCCAATCATGACGTATGAGTAACGCACATTACCGATCCATAACATGCCGAGTACAATAAAAAAGTAGATGATCGCATTACCTAAATCGGGCTGTATCATTACAAGTAGAAAGGGTATAAGGGCAAAGAAGGCAACAACCATCACGTCGCTGCGCATTTTAAGCGGATCACCTTGACGTCTCCCCATTAGAACCGCTACTGTAATAATGAGAAACAGCTTCATCATTTCGGCAGGCTGGAAGGAAAGCTGACCTAGATTAAACCAACTGCGGGCACCGTTTGTCTCTCCTGCCAGAAAGAAGACTAACACAAGCAAAATCAAGCCGAGCGCATACCACACATACCAAACCTTTAAGATAAGCCGATAATCTACCAACGTCGCAATTACGATGACAAAGAAGCCGAGCCCATAGAATATAAGGGTCTTAATGTCATAATTCGAATACAAAGGATTATTATACGTCGCGCTTCTCACGAGAATGGTGCTGATTCCCATAAACAAAACGAGAATAGTCAGCATCATCCAGTCCATTTTCTTCAATCGGTTTAACAAGCTCCGATCATCCCATTCCCAAAAACTTCTTTACTTTGCGGAACATTCCGGCCTTCTCTTCCAGTTGCGACAAAGGAACCGTCTCGCCCAGAATGCGCCGCGCAATGTTGCGGTATGCAATGGCAGCGCGGGAATTCACGTTCATTACCGTCGGTTCCCCTAGGTTTGCCGCTCTGATCACAAGCTCATCGTCGGGGACGATACCAATCAGATCGATAGCCAGCACCTGGCAGATGTCTTCAATTTCCAGCATGTCTCCGTTCTTCATCATGTTCGGACGAATCCGGTTAATGATTAGCTTCGGAGAAGGGAAATTGCTTTTCTCAAGCAGGCCGATGACTCGGTCGGCGTCTCTTACCGCCGCATTCTCCGGCGTAGTGACGACAATCGCTTGCGACGCACCGGCAATCGCGTTGCGAAAGCCTTGCTCGATTCCCGCAGGACAATCGATAATAACATAGTCGAAGTCCGGCTTCAAGCTTTCGATTATTTGGCGAACTTGCTCAGGAGAAATGTCGTTTTTGTCTTTCGTCTGTGCTGCAGGAAGCATATATAACTCTTCGAACCGTTTGTCTTTGATGAGCGCTTGGTTGACTCGGCAGCGGCCTTCGGCTACATCAATGAGATCGTAGACGATTCGGTTTTCAAGCCCCATTATGACATCGAGATTTCGCAAGCCGATATCGGTATCTACCATGCATACCTTTTTCCCCAATATCGCCAAGGCCGTGCCCAAATTGGCTGACGTTGTCGTTTTACCGACTCCGCCTTTCCCTGAAGTGACAACGATCGCTTCTCCCATGATTCTACACTCCTTTGAACTGCATGACTTCCTTGCGCTGACGGCTTAGGCTCGTCATTTTGTCAATGGCCATCGTACCTTCTCGTAAGAACGCATACTCCATCCAAGGCTCCGCTGAAGTCCATTCATCCGGAGGCCGGCTGATGATATCCGCGATGCGAAGCTGGGTTGGCTTCATTAATGACGCAGCGATGATTGCCTCTTGATCTCCAGCCACTCCTGCATGAACGGCTCCTCTAAGTGCACCTAGTACATAAACGTCTCCACTGCATTTTATCGTGCCGCCAGGGTTTACATCTCCGAGTAACAACAGGTGTCCATCGAGTTCCACCGTCTGCCCGGATCTGATGATCCCGGACATCGTATGTAAATTAGGAACAGTCTTTAGGGTTGGATCAACCGCTGGAGGATCGCTGTCAATGGACTGGATCAACAAATTACCTTGTCTTCGCAAGATGGAACGTATACGCTCCTTGTCTTCATCTTCCAGTTGCCTAGCGCCCAACTTAATGAAAATATGCACGATGGGTCCGGTGAATTGTTGCTCATGCTTGTCCAATTTGGCATGTAGTTCATCTAAGAGGGTTACGAAATCGCATTGGTCGTCGAGCAGAAAAACGAGTCCTTCTTTGATCCCCTTGATCGTAATATACGATTTGCCGGTCACTTTGTCCGCTCCTCCCTACGGTAATTGAAATTCTGCTTGATGAAGCCGAATTCCTGCCTGTTAGGTTAAACGGTACTTATTCAAGCCCTTCTTCTCCCGAAGAAGCCGAAAGCTTGACCAAGAAACGGCGGACAGGAACGTACAAAAGGAGAGCGATCAGAAGCTGCAGCAGAGCGGTCGGAGCCACCTGCCAGTAGAAGACATAAGCATATTCCAAATCTGTTAATCTGAAAAGATTGTAAATAAAATAAACAATCGTATCTAGCAACACGCCGCCTACTATGACTATCCAAATAAAAAAACCTAACGTGACATTAGTCCTGCGCTCCGTTATGAGTCCGGCCAAATACCCGATCAATCCCATTCCGAAGCCGTAAGGGCCGATCAAATGGCCGTAGGAAAGCAAATCCTGCAGCAATCCGAAACCGAGACCGAATAAGAAGGCGCTGTGGCGGCCAGCAAACCCAGCAACGAACAAGGTCATAATAAAACATAAGTGCGGAAGCAAACGTTCGCTCCAACCGGAGGGCACAAGCCAAGGGACGATGGAATTTTCAATAATCAAGAGTGCTAACGCGCATAAGACAACCCAATTGATTCGCATATTCACGGCCCTTCCACTTCAGGAACGACGATGACGAATACCTCTCTGAGATGATCAAACTTTGCTGCCGGTTCAATAACGGCTGTATACGTCAATCCGAAGTCGCCAACCTGACTGCTCTTGACGGTTCCAATAATGATGCCCTTGGGAAACAAGCTCCCCAATCCGGATGTAATAACCTTGTCTCCCTCTGCAGGTTTGTCATTCTCATCGATTTTGGTCATTTGCAACGTACCAATCTCAACATCGTATTCTATGATTCCGAATGATTCGGGTTTACCTAAGAAGGTAGCGGATACAGGAGTTCCTTTGGAAGTATTCGCATCCAGGTTCGTTATCAGGGTTACAGTTGAAGTAAATGTCTTAACGGTGCTCACCAGACCGACCAATCCATCTACAGTCCTAACCGCCATCTCGGGTTTGACGCCATCGCGGGACCCCAGGTTGATAGTGACCGTCTTCTCGTAGGGATTGGAAGTGCTGCCTACGACTTGGGCGATCAAATATCGGTAATTGTCCATGTTTTTCTGCTGCTCGGTAAAATTGAGCTTTTCTTGAAGCCGTTTGTTATCCGCTTCAAGCAGATTGAACCTGATTTGATCCTGCGTGTATTGGGCAACGGTTAGTCGAAGTTGTTCGTTTTCCTTATACACGTCGGAAAGCCGGCCGAGGTCGCGGAAAAAATCCGCGACCGCTCCGACCGGCCGGTACAAAGCTCCTTGCACAGTCCCAAAGGCGTCATTGAGAAATTTCTCCGGCCAGGTCAGGCGAGTCCGGCCTAAGGTAAACCCCATGAGAGCAATGAACAAGATAAGCCCGATCATGAGAATGAACAGCCGCTTATTGCGCATGAATCGAAAAATTTTAACTCACCTGCTTTCCCGTCCTTTAGATCGATGCCCTATTGGATTAGTGGCTGGATCGGGAGGCCCCGCCTTTGGATTTAAAGAGATGGATATTTTCGAGCGCTCTGCCCGTACCGATGGCGACGCAATCGAGCGGGTTCTCTGCAACCAAGACAGGCATTCCCGTTTCCCGGGTAAGCATTTTGTCCAGATTGCGAAGCAGCGCTCCGCCGCCTGTCAAGACGATACCGCGATCCATAATATCCGCGGAAAGCTCAGGCGGGCATTTCTCCAAAGTAATCTTAACGGCGTCGATGATCGAGTTGACGGTATCCGACAGCGCTTCGGTGATTTCATCCGAAGTGATCGCCAGCGTCTTAGGCAAGCCGGAAACGAGATCACGTCCGCGAATCTCGATGGACTCCATTTTGTCTAGCGGCATTGCCGAACCGATCTCCATCTTGAGCTGCTCGGAGGTTCTCTCGCCTATCATCAGGTTGTACAGGCGTTTGATGTAAGCGATAATCGCATCATCCATCTCGTCTCCCGCGATACGGATCGATCGGCTTGTTACAATTCCTCCTAGAGAGATAACTGCGACTTCCGTCGTCCCTCCGCCGATGTCAACGACCATGCTGCCGGTTGGTTCCCATACTGGCAAATCAGCTCCGATAGCAGCTGCGAACGGCTCTTCAATAATATAAGCCTCGCGGGCACCCGCCTGTTTCGTGGCATCCTCAACCGCGCGTTTCTCAACGGCCGTAATCCCGGAAGGTACGCAAACCATTACGTTGGGATGGCGAGGGAACAATGTCCGAGGCTTCTGCGCTAGACGAATAAAATACTTTATCATGGTTGCCGTCGTCTCAAAGTCGGCGATCACTCCGTCTTTCATAGGGCGAATGGCAACAATATTTCCCGGGGTACGTCCGATCATTTTTTTGGCATCGGAGCCGACCGCTTCGATTTTTTTCGTATCGGTACGCAGAGCGACCACGGATGGTTCCCTGACAACGATTCCTCTACCCTTAACGTATACAAGCGTGTTTGCCGTTCCAAGATCAATTCCTAGATCCCGCGTAAATCCTCCTACCATTCTGCTACCTCCTGCTTTGACCTCGACTGGTATGTTGACGCCTTAGACGGCGCATCAGTCGTCGGGACAATCCTTATTATTATATTACAAGCAGCCCATCTCCTTCAAACTTATAAAGCGATTGTCACCTATTACCAAATGATCGAGCAATTCAATTCCGATCAATAGTCCGGCTTCTCCCAATCGCTTGGTAAGTTGAATATCTTCCGCGCTGGGAGTAGGATCACCGCTTGGGTGGTTATGAGCGCATAGAATGGAAGCGCTGCTGCGCCGTATTGCGGCGCGGAACACTTCTCGCGGATGGACGATAGAAGCGTTCAAGCTTCCTATGGACAACGTCTGACGACCTATAACCTGATTTTTGGTATTGAGAAACAAACAGACAAAGTGCTCTTCCCGGTGATGCCTAAGCTCCTCCATGAGAAGGTCGGCCGCGTCTTGAGGGCTATTAATCTTAAACATTTCCGGCAACCTCGAGCGCGCTACCCTCCGCCCAAGCTCAATCGATGCTTGAAGCTGAAGCGCCTTCGCTGGACCGATGCCATGGATTAGCGTTAGCTCCTCCCATTTACTCTCCGCCAATCTCCGCAGCCCGCCGCATTCATTCAGAATGCGCTGGGCAAGATGCACGGCCGACTCACGGGAAGTCCCTGTGCGCAAGAGAATGGCGAGCAATTCAGCATGGCTTAGCGCCTCTGCTCCATGTTGCTGCATGCGTTCCCGCGGTCGTTCCTCGGAGGGAATCTCGCGTAAGCGAAAGGATCGTTGCTCCAAAGCGTTTGCCTACCTTCGAAAGCCGCGTCGGCCGCGGGAATGGCTTGAACTTTCAAGGAACCGTAATATCGAATTGTACCAACAGAACGGCAAGGAGAGAAACCGGTAATCCGACAACGTTGAAATAACAGCCTTCAATTGAATCTACGAGCAAAGAGCCGATCTCTTGAATACCGTAAGCGCCAGCTTTATCCATCGGCTCTCCGGTTGCGACATAACGAGAAATTTGGTCTTGAGATAAATTTCTCATCTTTACCTTCGTGACGCGATGAGAGGTAGCGATCTTCGAATCGGATACCCGAACGCAAGATACTCCGGTATATACCTCATGAGTCTCGCCCGCTAGCTGCCGCAGCATCCATTCCGCTTCCCGCGCATCTCTAGGTTTTCCCATCACTTTGCCATTCAAAACAACGATTGTGTCGCTACCCACGACGATGGCATAACGGTCATCCGATTCGGCAAGTTCCTCTTTAACGGCCAGAGCTTTGCGTATGGCAAGCCCCTCCACGATTTGCGATGGAGACCAATCGTCCGGCGTATCTTCTTGGACCCGGCTGGGTATAATCCTAACCGGCAGCCCCAATAGCGAAATGAGCTCCCGTCTGCGAGGAGAAGCGGAGGCGAGAACGAGCTTAGGACTATTAGGTGTAACGGAGATCATGAAGATAAAACTTCCTTTCGCATTACATTTTGCGGTATAGCCATATTGCGGCGATCGCGCCGATCACACTAAGCAAGCTAAAATTCGCATTCAATTTCAGACTATAACTGATTACCGACAGGTCTGCGGCCGGAGACCAGTTAACCTTGATCTCTCGGGTTAGAAAGGTGAGTCCCGGAACCTCCCGAAGCCATATAGCCACTAAAGAACCGGCTATTAACCCCAAAAAAACGAACAAGAGAAGAATCCACCCGTTTTTCTTCATAATTCCTCGTCTCCCACCATTTTTTGACACCCGTCTACTCATTATACGTTTACCGGACAACTCACACAATGCATAAAACAAAGACAGCCCCTAGGAAGCAGGCTGCCTCAGTTCTAAAGTCCCGTACGTCTTAGATCCAATCATCCATCCGCTGACGGTTGCAATGCCATACGCATGTGACGATCCGCCAGCAGAGCTTTCATAACGGCAGATTGAGCGCTCCACAAGTGAAAACGCGATGGTTTGCGGTTGTATTCCGTCAGGGAGAGGACTGCCGAATTCAGAGCCAGAACGATTGTTTTCCCGTCCTCTATTGCCTTATTATTCATTTGATCCGCCGCATTAATCGTGGTCAGCCATTGTCGGTGGGTTTCCTGCAGCGAGGAGATTTCCGTTGCATTCATTTTCTGCGGCTGTTCATCCTGCAAGCCGATTCCCGTATATTGAGCCAGCTTCCGGGTCAACTCTGCGCTGGCGTTCAAGAACTCGGCTCCCCCTGGGGGCAATACGGCTGAGGATACAATTAACGGCTCCCCCTCCAATGGTTTGACGTACACTTCGATATCGGACATCTGGGCAGCCAGCAATTCCGCTTCATCTCTTGTTAAGGCGGCTCCAACGTACACCCGATAGCCATCGTCAGTCTCTGTGGCGGATGCCAGACCCATCTCTTGCAGTTGGCTCACGGCCGTCTGCATGCTTTCTTCGCTCTGGAACACGCCGTATTGAAGCATATAATAAACGTCGGCCGGCACTTGAGCTAAGGAAGATTCATCCCCAGGCTGGGGGGCGGATTGTGCTGATTCCCCTGATTCGGAACTGTTCGGAATCGGGGTTGGATTCTCCGAAGGCATTACCGTTTGTCCAGGCGAAGCTTGAACGGGCAACTTCGTACCTGCATTTGTTTTCCCCGGAAACAACGGCTCCCCGGTAAATAAGCCCAAAACCATATAACCGAATAAAGCTCCCGTCGCTATCGCTGCTGTAACCGAAAGGAAAACCCTTCCCCATGAAGGACCTTCGTACATCGTCGATGAACGGTTAATCCAACCCGCCGGGGATTGTCCTGCGGTTTCGTCATCAATCGACGTCCTGCTCCAGTTTTCTTCGGAAAGCTCCCCATACTTATCCGCCTTAGCTTTCAAAGTCGAATAGGGCGCCTGAATAGGCTCCTCTATTTTCCGGTCAGCGGAATATATGGAAGTCGGCTGTTTCTCTGCCAGATCAGATTTGCGAATAATTTCCTCAAGCGCGTGAATGTCATCTTGGTAAGGACTATTCCATGAAGTGAAGCCCTGCTTGAATACCGCATCTTCATTCTCTGCGGGAGGGTTCGGTTCGGGCTTGGTCGGCTGTCTTGTCGGCTTTGCCGGTTGGCTCGGCTTAGTCGGCTCGAAACGAAAGGTCATCCTTGCTTTTGATTGCATGCTGCGTCTCCCCTTGTCCCTCAATCTAGTAATTAGAATATGAGAGTCGAGAGAGAAATATGATATGCAAAAAAATGGAATGAATTTCATGCGCATATAAAAGAAGATCGTCCTGAGGCCCTGCCATCTCAGCCGGTCGCAGATCGATCTTCTTCATGTTTCATGTAAACCACATAATCCGGATAGGATTATCGTCAAGCACCATAGCGCTCGCGTAATATCCGTGCCAGTTCATCGGCTGCTTTCCAAATATCCCCGGCTCCCATGGTGATTACTAGGTCTCCTGGCGCAACGCGACTCGCCAATAAATCCCGAACCTCTTCCTTGGTCGGAACATAGGTCACGTTTGGATTGCTATTCTGGGAAATCAGCTCCACTAGCCTGCGCGAGTTGACCCCTTCAATCCTTTGCTCTCCGGCAGGCGAATAGATGTCGGTGATGATGACCTCATCCGCATCCTCGAAAGCCCGACTGAACGCATCCAGCAAGAAGAACGTTCTCGTATAGCGCTGAGGCTGGAATACGGCGATTATTCGTTTTCCAGTCGCTTTGGCAGCTTGAATCGTCGCTTGAATTTCCGTGGGATGGTGGGCATAGTCATCGATGACAAGCATGTCCTTCACTTCGCCAAGCACTTGAAAACGGCGTTTAGCCCCGCGGAATTCCCGTATGGCTTGAGCGATCGACTCGAATGGAACCCCGGCTTCTAAGCAGACGATAACCGTTGCAAGAGCATTGTACACGTTATGCCGTCCCGGAACCGACAGCGTTACGATTCCGAGAACTTGAGAGCCATGACTTACGGTGAAGGTCGCGCAACGATCGCCTAGCTTAATGTCGGTTGCCGTATAATCGGCATCTTTGGCTTCCAACGCATAAGTTACGATACGCGGTCCCTGCACCTGAGGGAGCAGATACCGGATGTTCTCGTCGTCCGCGCAAACGACGGCACATCCATCCGGCCTAATATTACGAAGGAAAGAGACATAAGCTTCTTTAAGCTTATTAAAGTCCCCTTCGTAATTTTCCAGATGATCCGCTTCGATATTCGTTACGACGCCTACGGCAGATTCGTATTGAAGGAACGAACCGTCGCTTTCATCGGCTTCGGCCACGACGAATTGTCCTTTACCCGCTTTGGCATTCGTACCTACATTAACGATTTCTCCGCCGATAATATAGGTCGGATCCAATCCGCAGGTTTCCATGACAAGGGCGATCATGGAAGAGGTTGTCGTCTTGCCATGCGCTCCCGCTACCGCGATACCCGTTCTGGCATTGAGGAGCCGGGCCAGCATCTGCGAACGATGCAAAATCGGAATGTTTAAGTGTTCGGCTTCCTGGCGTTCGACGTTATCCCTGGATAAAGCAGTGGAATAAACAACTAGATCAGCTCCGCGGACATGCTCCGGTTCGTGACCAATATAAATTTGCGCTCCTTTGGCAGCCAGTTTGTCTGTCAATTCCTGGCGCACCACATCGGAACCGGATACTTGATACCCCATCTCCAGCATGACCCGGGCGATGGCGCTCATGCCATAACCTCCGATACCGATAAAATGTACATGTTCAGCGGTCCGCAACAACGCTTCACCAGCCTTTTTCAGATTTCGTTCCGTGGAGCAGCCACGAACGTACGTCGGCAATTAGATAGAGAGTGCCGGTTATTACGTTTAAGGTGTTCTCTTGTTGGGGTGACGACTCCGATGCTTCCCGCAGAAGCTCCAAAGCGCGCTTCCAATCCGGCTCCACGATAACTTTCCGTGGCCGTCCGAGCTCCGTACGCAACCTTGCAGCGACGGCGGCCAGGTCGGCGGCGTTCATTTTTTTATGAAAATCAGGTTCCGTGATCACAAGCGTATTCACCAATGGTAGTATATGCCGCAAAGAATGTTCGTGATTCTTATTCGGCATCATCGCTATCATCACATTTAATTCGTCGAACTCGTAAATATCCCGAAGTGCCGCAGCCAATGCCTCCATACCTTCCGGATTATGGGCGCCGTCGAGCAATATGCGCGGATTACGCGATACCATCTCCAGCCTTCCGGGCCATGAAGTATTCCGCAACCCAACCGCCAAGTCATCATCTTCAACAATCAAAGCATAATACTGCCTTAGCACTTCTAAAGTCATAACCGCTACCGCAGCATTCGAAACCTGATGTGCCCCATTCAACGTCACAGTTAACGATTGTAAAGCACGAAACGGTCCTTGAAAAGAAAATTTTTGCTCATCTTCCGCCACATCTACCGGCTGATAGGAAAAGTTATCCCCAAGCCGGTATATCGACGCTTTCAGGTTTTTCGCGGTTTCTTTGACGATTGCCGCCGCCTCCGGTTGAGTGACGGCGGTAATCACGGGAACGCCGGGCTTGATAATACCCGCCTTTTCCTTGGCAATATGAGCAATAGTCGGGCCCAGCACATCCATATGATCGTGGCCGACGTTCGTAATGACGCTTACAAGAGGCGTGACGATATTCGTGACGTCTAACCGCCCTCCAAGTCCCGTCTCCCATACGACGAAATCCGGATATGCGACAGTACCGTAGTAAAGCAGCGCCAACGCCGTCGTCACCTCGAACATCGTCGGGCTTCCCCATTCGCTCTCCGCCATTGCATCGGCCGCCGGCTTTAACCTGTTAGCCAGCCGGACGAGCGCCTCATCTTCAATATCATGCCCATTATACTGGAGACGATTGGTATACGCGGTTAAATAAGGAGAGGTAAAAGTTCCAACGTCATAACCGCATTGCCTGAGTACGCTCGTCAAATAGGCGCAAACCGATCCTTTGCCATTCGTTCCGGCTACGTGGATAAACTTAAGGCGCCGCTCCGGGTGGCCGAAGCTCTCCATTAATCGGGATATCCGTTCCAATCCTGGACGAATGCCGAAGGAAGTAAGGCCCGTGATCCAGGACATCGCTTCCTCGGCGGATTGAAAGGCATCGCGGGAGGAATTCTCATTATTCATGCTGAAGCTTCCTCCCATCATCCCTGGAGCTCAGAGATTCGCGCCAAGACTTTATCCCGTTTGTCCTTGTAATCCTGTCCTTTGAGCCGTTCCTGTTCGACGACATGGGCCGGTGCTTTGGCCATATACCCTTCGTTGGACAGCTTCTTCTCCACGCGGTCCACTTCTGCATTCAAATTGTCTACTTCTTTATTCAGGCGAGCGATTTCCAGCCCGATATCGATTAATCCCGCAAGCGGAAAATAAAGCTCGGCTCCCGTAACGATCGCGGTCATAGCCTTGTCCGGAGGCGTTAAATCTCGATTAAGCGTATAGGAGGAAGTGTTGCAGAAGCGCTGAATATAGATTTCGTTCCGAAGGAAAATCCTCTCTTCCGCTTCACCCGCAGGCTTCAATAGCAGCTCGATTTTTTTACCCGGAGAAACATTCACTTCCGCCCGAACGTTGCGCACGGCACGGATAGCTTCCATGAGGAGTTCCATTTCCTTGAGCGAATTCACAGCCTCGAGGTCGGCGCGATATTGCGGCCAAGCCGCCAAAGTAATCGTCTCGCCCGGCTCATGAGGCAGATGCTGCCAAATTTCTTCGGACAGGAACGGCATAAACGGATGGAGCAGGCGCAACGTACGGTCCAGCACGTATGCAAGCACGGATTGCGTGCTCCGCTTAGCCGCTGGATCTTCTCCATAAAGGGTGAGCTTGGAGAATTCAATATACCAATCGCATAGGTCATCCCAGATGAAGTTATACAGCAAACGTCCGGTTTCCCCGAACTCGTAGTTCTCCATCAGGCGGGTAATATCCCGCGCGGTTTCATTGAACCGGTGCAGAATCCAACGGTCAGCCGTAGATAGCTCGCCGCTTAAATCGATCTTCTCGAAAGTGAAGCCTTCGAGGTTCATCAAGGCAAACCGGGAAGCGTTCCAGATCTTATTCGCGAAGTTGCGCGCTTGTTCGACCTTCTCGAACCGGAAACGCAAATCCTGGCCCGGCGTGCTGCCCGTCGAGATCATGAAGCGCATGGCATCCGCGCCATATTGCTCGATGACGTCAAGAGGATCGACTCCGTTGCCAAGCGACTTGGACATTTTACGCCCTTCCGCGTCCCGGACGAGACCGTGAATGAGAACGTCCTTAAACGGAATTTGCCCGGTAAATTCCAACGCGGTGAATATCATCCGGGCGACCCAGAAATAAATAATGTCGTACCCGGTTACCAGCACGCCAGTCGGGTAATAATGCTTCAGATCTTCGCTATCTTCAGGCCATCCGAGCGTGGAAAACGGCCAAAGCGCCGAGCTGAACCAAGTGTCTAGCACGTCGTTGTCTTGTTTCCATGGAGAATCCGGTTGATCCGCTCCTTCAGGCGCCTCTATGCCGACGTGAATCGCGCCCGTCGTCTCGTTATGCCATGCGGGAATCCGGTGACCCCACCACAATTGACGGGAAATACACCAGTCTCGGACGTTCTCGATCCAGTGCAAATATATTTTCTCGAACCGGTCCGGCACGAAATTAACGCCCTGTCCCGACTTCTGGGACTCGATCGCTTTCTCGGCTAGCGGTTTCATATTAACAAACCATTGCGTCGATAAGTAGGGTTCTACGATCGCCCCCGAACGCTCGCTGTGTCCCACTTGGTGAACATGGTCTTCTATTTGGATGCAGACGCCTTGCTCCTGCAAGTCTTTAACGATAGCTTTGCGGCAATCCGTACGATCCATTCCTTGATAAGGACCGGCGTTCTCGTTCATGCGTCCGCCTTCGTCCATGATCGTGATTTGCGGAAGCTCATGCCTTGAACCGACTTCGAAATCGTTCGGATCGTGAGCTGGCGTAATCTTCACCGCTCCGCTTCCGAAATCCTTTTCCACGTACTCGTCGCCAATGACGGGAATCTCCCGATTGACGATAGGCAGTAGAAGCGATTTACCTATCAAATGCTTGTAGCGCCCATCCTCAGGATGGACGGCCACCGCCGTATCGCCCAGCATCGTCTCCGGACGTGTCGTCGCCACCGTGAGATAACCGCTGCCGTCGACTAACGGATAACGCAGATGGTAGAGATGCCCGTTCACTTCCTTATATTCCACTTCGATATCCGAGAGAGCGGTCCGTGCGGCGGGATCCCAGTTAATGATTCTCTTGCCCCGGTAGATGAGGCCTTTGTCGTATAAGCGCACGAAAACTTCGCGTACGGCCTTGGAGAGCCCCTCGTCTAAAGTAAAACGCTCACGCGAATAATCGAGGCTTAAACCCATTTTCGACCATTGCTCGCGGATCGTCCCCGCGTAGTGCTCTTTCCACTCCCATACCTTCTCCAGAAAAGCTTCGCGGCCGAGGTCGTAACGGCTTATGCCTTCCTCGCGGAGCTTTTGTTCAACCTTAGTCTGGGTAGCTATTCCGGCATGGTCGGTGCCCGGCAACCATAAAGCATCGAAACCCTGCATCCGCTTGAACCGGATCAGGATATCCTGCAAAGTAAAATCAAGAGCATGACCGATATGCAGCATTCCCGTTACGTTCGGCGGGGGTATGACAATGGTATATTTGGGCGCGTCAGGACGGCGTCCCGCTTGAAAATACCCGCTGCGAAGCCAAGTATCATACCATTTGCGTTCTGCGCTTGTCGGATCATAGGTCGTCGGCATTTCGACGTTAAGCCGTTCTTGGGATTCGGACATGTGTGACACAACCTCCATGGGACAATAATTCAACTATTGTTTTTGAGGGATATATTCCTCGCAAAGTAGCTTAACAAAACACAAAAACCTCCCGTCGCAAAGGACGAAAGGTAAACTTCCGTGGTACCACCTTCGTTCCGCTCGGCATCAATAAAGCCGTAACGGCACTCGTTGCATGATAACGGCTGCTGCCGTCCTGCTCTAATGGATCGTCCCGAAATGGACGTCTATTCAAGCAGGAAACTCCAGGGCGACTTGCAGCAGTTTGTTGTCCTGCGGAACCTCGCAGCGCTGTAATATTCAGCGGTTCCGCTCTCTGAAGGGATGAACTGCGTACTCTTCCCTATCCGTGTCTTTCTTATCTATTCTACCCGCCGACCGTAGGAGAGTCAATACGGACGGTTGCTCCTGCCGAGAACAACGACATAAGGAGAAAGGGCTGTTCCCCGTCTACTGCAAACGAGGAACAGCCCTTTCTATTGTTAAGGAATATAGAGAACTTGGCCTTCCGATAAGTAAGGGTCGTGCAGACGGTTGTACAATTGCAGCTCCTTAGGCTGGACATTGTAACGATTAGCTATTAAATCAAGCGTTTCTTCCCGTTGAACGATACACATTTTCACTTTCCGAAACGAGTGTGCCTGCGCGCCATTCGTCAAGAACAGCCTAGTCCATTCGAGTTCATCCCCCGTGCTGACCTCGGCGTTGCTTGCCGCAAGAGCTTTTTCCTCGTCTTGGGCGGCTTTCAGTAATTTGAGTTCAGCTTCACGCCTAGCCCCTTGTTCCCCTAATTGGGACAATAACCCGACACCTGATTGCTGCCGCTCAACCGATTCCAGCGGTTTTCCACCCAAAGCGACTCTAAGGTCCGGTTTTTCTTCGATTGCCGCTTCCGGCTCCGGTATGAATTCCGTCTCTTCGAACCGAGTGTTGGACACATCGCCCCATAAGGGAGCTGCAAATAGATCATTGTCTGGAGATTCGGGATTTGCTTCTTGCTCTTTCCTTGACTCCTTAAGGTTCTGAAACATCGCCAGCCAGTTGCTTTCTTTGGCTGCCTCTTCGGACAAAGCTTCTGTCTCCGCTTGCAGGCTCCATGCATCGTCCCGCTCTACCTCATCGTACTCTTCTTGATCCGAATTCGAAGTGTAATCATCTGCAGACAGCGAAGCAACTTTACCCGCTTCTACTTGCTCTTGGTTCGGAAATCTCTGCTTCTCTTCCGACTGCTCCGGCTCTGCTTGATGTACAACCGTAAAGCTGTCGTCACGCCAAATCGGAACTTGCGGAGCCTGGACCTGTAATCCGCGCAGCGCCAATACACCCGTTACGTTCAAGGAACGGGTCGTGAGCAAATCAACGTCGAAATTATCAATTTCCACAGCCAATTCTTCTACGCTTTGGATCCGGTTCAGAGGCAACGAAATTTCTACCGGTATCCAATGCTCCAACTGGGACACGTCAGCGGAGTCCTGGGACCGATAAATCCCGGATAACAACAAATGGCCTCTTAACAGCACTTGATCGTCCTGCGGCAGCGCCTGCATATGGGGCACCAATTCGATTTCTTCCAACTCATCAATAGCGGCTACATCGTCAGGCAGATGCACACGTTCGTAAATATCGAATCGCAACCCGTTCAACTGGTCCGTCACGACGAAGTCCTCCTTTCGGCATGGGTACCCGATCTGATCGATCGGGTGCCTTTACAATTCACTAATTATCTATATGCCGAATGAAGGCGGGCATGCCTGAAAATACAAACAACCCCCCGGGTTTTTGTCGGAGATAATTTGAGAAAAGTGAATTTAAGGTTAGGGACGAGGGTCTCTCCAACCAGCCGCTTCCTGTCCGCCCATTGCCTTGATGAAATTTTGAAGGTGGCAATAGGCTCCCAGAGGCGGACGTAAACTCTTACAGGAGATACCCTCTTACCCTTTTTATATTCACACTTATTAATTAGTAGATGTAAGCTTTACTGTATATCGCAATATCAATAATAATACACGTCTCTCCCAGAGTGGATATGCTGAATGTGCAGATATGAACTGTACTAATACTGCGGATACTTACCTAACCTCTATACTTGAAGTGACAAATACGCAGGTTTCAAGTGTTACGAAATGGAAAGTACTTGCTACTCTTGCTGGTGAGGAAACGGTTACCGGTAAAAATTATGCTGAATTTAAAAATATGATGTTGATGGTGTAGCAGTAACCCCAATAATTGCAGCAGAAGATAAAGCTACTGGTGTGATAAGCGGGAATAACGTAACGATTACAGTAAGTAATCCATGATAAGTTTACTTATTTAGGTAATGCAATTAGAGGCACTCCT
>FWWL01001210.1_pt1 | contig 63325 bp, 43 predicted proteins | sample 2228331 | NCBI WGS metagenome assembly FWWL01 (sample SAMEA103939775, study PRJEB20133) | metagenome
ACAAACCGTAAAGATACAGCCAATCAAGCTGCCCACAAACGCACCCAGGATCGGGTGGCGCGGCAACTTCGCGATCAGTTTGCGCTCTTCCACAAACAACAAAAGCACACTGGAGAAGATTACCCCCAGCAGCAAGAAGGGAATTGCTTCGACTAAAAGACTCGTCCACAGAGTAAAGGCGTAGTTTATTTGGTTCATCCGCTTGCCGTAATTTACCAATCTCCCCCAACAGGGTTTGCTTAGACATTGTATCGTCTGTAATTGTTTTGTTAAAAATAATCCTATGAATTACCCCCTGAGAATTGCTATCCTAGAGTCTGCTACATTCAGCAATTTAGGATCTGAAAAGCATGAGAATATTAGTCACGGGTGGGGCGGGGTTTATTGGCTCCCACTTGATCGACCGATTAATGGAGCAAGGACACGATGTTATCTGTCTGGATAACTTTTTTACCGGCAACAAGCGAAATATCCTCAAGTGGATGGATCATCCTTACTTTGAACTGATTCGCCACGATGTCACCGAACCGATTCGCCTGGAAGTAGATCAGATTTATCATCTCGCTTGTCCCGCTTCCCCGGTTCACTATCAGTACAACCCCGTCAAAACGATTAAAACCAACGTAATCGGGACGATGAATATGCTGGGGTTAGCCAAGCGGGTTAAAGCGCGATTTCTCCTAGCGTCTACCTCTGAGGTCTATGGCGACCCGGACGTGCATCCCCAGACCGAAGAGTATCGGGGCAATGTGAACTGTATTGGACCGAGATCATGTTATGACTCAAAAACCGAAATTTTAACAGAGGAAGGCTGGGTAGCTTTCCCGGATTTAAAACCGGGAGTTCGCGTAGCCACCCTAAATCCAAATAACCAAGTCGAATACCATATCCCGGACGAATATATCGAGCAGCCTTATGTGGGTAATTTGCTGCGCTTTGCCAATAGCAAATTTGACTTCTGCGTCACCCCCAATCACTGGATGTACGTTCGCGATACAGAAGGACAACTGAAGTTTATTCGTGCCGATGAATCGATTGAATGGACATCTGTGAAGGCTCTAACAGGTGCGGACTTTCCCGGAGAAGAGTGCCAGTGGTTCGAGTTGGGAACGCCACCTGCTAATTCTAAAGTACGAGTCGATCGCATCCGGATGGACGATTGGCTAGAATTCCTCGGGTATTATATTTCCGAAGGCTGCGTTCACGTCCGCAAACGAGTCCGTGCCGTTAGCGGACGCGACTACGATGTGGCAGACTACAACATCTTGATTGCTCAAGAAAATCCAGAAGGACGGGCAAAAATAGCAGCTTGTCTCAGTCGTCTGGGCTTCAAATTTTTCCAATCCGACGACCATCAATTCCAAATTTGCAGCAAGCAACTGGCGGAAATTCTCTTACCCTTGGGCAAGTCGGGAGATAAATACATACCGCGCGAGTATCTGCAATTATCGCGCCGCCAATCCTCGATCTTGTTTGAGGCGCTCATGCTGGGAGATGGCTCTCCTAACGGTAAGGGCTATCAATACTATACAAAGTCCAAGCAACTTGCTGACAACGTACAAGAATTAGCGTTGCGTTGCGGATATGCAGCCTCAGTCGTTAATCATGCTGTGGGTCGAGATCTGTACCGAGTCAATATTCGTCCGGCTAAAGATACTCAATTCGTCACTCCCGAACCCATGCAATATGCGGGGAAGGTCTACTGCGTTAACGTTCGCAACCACGTTGTTTGTGTTCGCCGTCAAGGACGGGCAGCTTGGTGCGGGCAATGTTATGACGAAGGGAAGCGAGTCGCCGAAACCCTGGCTTTTGACTATCATCATCAAAATAATGTGGATATTCGGGTAGCGCGAATCTTCAACAGTTTAACCGGCGACCAGCCAGTGATCTATTATCAGGGCGATCGACTCTACTATGAATCTTTTGCTGACTGCTACGATCGCATTCACCAAGACATATCCGATGTCTCAGTTCCCTGCTTTGACAGTCAAGCCAACATGGTGTTAAAACCAATCTCGGCAATTTGGAAGCATAAAGTGACCAAAACAGGGTATGAAATTACCACAACCTGGGGCAAGCGGGTAAAAATTACCGAGGATCACAGCTTGTTTACGCGGGATGAAAATGGTTTGCCCAAGCCGGTATTTGGTAAAGACCTCCAAGTCGGTGACGATGTTGCCGTTCCAACTCATCTTCCTTTTATCGATAAATCTCTAGAGCCGTTCTACATTACCGATAAAATATCTGGCACTGGCATATGGATATGCCCCAAAGATGTGGTCCCATATCTAGAGCAATACCGAGAGCCAATCTGCAACTACTTGCAGCAAAAAGGAATTAGCTCTCGTCAGCACTTCAGCCACTTGAAAAAATACGAAGCAGGCAATCGCATCCCCTTGGAATTATGGCAGCATTTGGGACTGCCTATTACCCCCAAAGAATGTATCGCCACGGCAAGTTCTGCCAAACGGGTCAACAACTACATCGAAGATATAGAGGCTTTACTGTGGTTTTTGGGATTTTATCTGGCAGAGGGATGCCTCGTCTATCGCCAAACGGGAGATTACCAGCTATTGTTCAGCTCTAATTTGAAATATCTGGAGAAGCTGGTGGCAGTATGCCGCTCGTTGTTTGGATGCGAGTGTGAAATTCAGTGGGATGAAGCTTCCAATAAAGCTCCCTGCGTTCGTCTCCGCTCCAAAATAATCGTTGATTTGGTGGTAAATAGTTTTGGCTTTGGCAAAAATCTCAGTACCGAAAAAGATATTCCTAACTGGATTTTACAGCTACCAAAACAGCAATTAGTACATTTCTTGCACGGATTTTGGCAGGGAGATGGCAACCATGATGCCAAAACCACCGGGTCGCGGTTAATTTTGAATAGCTCTAGTCCGGCCATTATCGAGAAACTGGTGTTGATTTTGGCTAAATTTGGTATTGTGGGTTCGGTCTCGGAATTCTATACCACTGCCAGCAAATCAAATCCCAAGCAATACAAGTCTTATCGGCTGACGGTGCAGGGATTGGATCGTTATGAGATTCTCAGTCTGGCTGATAGCAAACAAACCTTGCAAGCGAAAACCACCAATCACTTGGCTTGGGCAAAAGTGAAGGAAATCTCCGCATTTGAAATTGATGATTTTGTCTACGATTTCTCGGTGCCGGAGGGCGAAAATTTCATTGGCGGCACCTATGGAGTTTGCTGTCACAACACTTATGGCCCTCGAATGTTGGAAAACGACGGACGAGTGGTGAGTAATTTCGTGGTGCAAGCTTTGCAGGGAATTCCTCTGACGGTGTATGGGGATGGTTCCCAAACCCGCAGTTTCTGCTATGTGTCGGATTTAGTCGAAGGACTGATTCGGTTGATGAATGGGGATTATATTGGGCCGGTGAATCTGGGAAATCCGGGCGAATATACTATTTTAGAGTTGGCCGAGAAGATTCAACAGATGATTAATCCCGATGCCCAAATTGAGTTTAAGCCCCTGCCCCAAGACGATCCTCGTCAGCGCCAACCGGATATTACTAAGGCCAAGCATTACCTAGGGTGGCAGCCGACGGTGCCTTTGGATCAAGGGTTAGAGTTGATGATTCAAGATTTCCGCGCTCGCTTGCAGTCAACTTGATTTCACTACTGCTTGTTTTTGACTGCCTCCTGAGTTATATAATAGCCACCAAAGATGGTTTCTGGCGAAAATTCATTACTATATCGCCCCAGCAACCATAAACTGCCTGGGACACAGCAAAGAGAATCAATCATTCGAGATTTTATTGTCGGCTCCGCATAAGACTTTCCTGGTTTAGATAAAGCTTGAAAGTCTGAAAATCACGGAAATACGGGTGCATCTTCTTTGTTTACTTCATCAGTCGTCAATAATCCGAAATCAGGCTTCTGTTCCTTGAGAAAACCGCCCAATGATTACAAGTAAGGAGTTACCCATATATGCGCGTTTGCGTCATTGGTACAGGATATGTTGGTTTGGTCACAGGTGTTTGCTTGGCTCATACAGGGCATCATGTGATCTGTGTGGATAACAATGAAGAAAAAGTCAAGATGATGAAGTCTGGGCAGTCGCCGATTTATGAACCGGGACTTTCAGAACTGATGCAGTCATCTACCAGTGCGGGACGGCTGGAATTTACCAGTGATTTAGCCGCTGGGGTAAATCACGGAGAAATTTTATTTATTGCGGTGGGTACTCCACCCTTACCTACGGGAGAAAGCGATACTCGCTATGTGGAAGCAGTAGCCCGTGGGATTGGTAGCCATCTGCAACAAGGCTACAAGGTGATTGTGAATAAGTCTACGGTGCCGATTGGTTCTGGGGACTGGGTGCGGATGATTGTCCTGGATGGACTGGCGGAACGGGAAAAATCTGGAACCAAAGGGGATGAAGTGGCCGCTAAGTTGGGAATTGAGTTTGATGTGGTGAGCAACCCGGAATTTTTGCGCGAGGGTTCGGCGATTTACGATACCTTTAATCCGGATCGAATTGTTCTCGGTGGGAATAGCCAGCGGGCTCTGGATATGATGGAAGAACTCTATCAACCCCTAATTCAGCGACAGTTCGCAGAAGATCCTTCTTTGCCTCCCGTCCCTGTGGTGAAGACTAACCTAAGTTCAGCGGAAATGATTAAATATGCCGCGAATTCTTTCCTGGCTACTAAAATTAGCTTTATTAATGAGATTGCTAATATCTGCGATCGCGTAGGCGCCGATGTGGTACAAGTGGCCAAAGGCATTGGCTTAGATTCTCGGATTGGTCCGAAATTCCTCCAAGCAGGCATTGGTTGGGGCGGTTCCTGTTTCCCCAAAGATGTCTCAGCCCTGATTCACACTGCTAACGACTATGGCTATGATGCCAAACTACTCAAGGCCGCGGTGGAAGTCAATCAACACCAGCGATTGATTGCGCTCGAAAAACTTCAGCATGAACTGAAGATTCTCAAGGGGAAAACAATTGGTCTGCTAGGCTTGACTTTTAAACCCGATACTGATGATATGCGCGATGCCCCCGCTTTGAGTATTATTGAGCAACTTAACCGCTTAGGGGCGAAAGTCAAAGCCTATGACCCAATTGTCTCTCAAAGTGGCATTGGTCAAGGCCTCTCTGGGGTACTTGTGGAAACCAACCCCGAACAAATGGCTTTTGGCTGTGATGCCCTAGTTTTGATTACGGACTGGAATCAGTTCCTCCATCTCGACTATGCAAAGATGGCTAAATCGATGAATAATCCGGTGATAATTGATGGCCGAAACTTCCTCGATCGCAAGGCCATTGAAGCCGCCGGTTTCCGTTATGTGGGTATTGGTCGCTCATAATTAGCTACTAATTTAATCCTTAAACCGCCAGCAAATTTTATCTAATAAAAAAGATTCATAGGAAAAAGAAAAGAGGTGAATCAGGTTCTTTATTGTCTCTCCTCTTTTCTCTCTCCTCTCTTTCTGTTCGGCAGTTATTTTGTCCGGCGGTTATTTTTTTGGCAATTAAGCAGATTATTGGTGATTATTATACTGCTCTAAAATGCCACTTTGTATCATCAGTTTTGGCCAAATAAGCAGGAAAAAACCCATCCAAGTTAATATGGGTATTGCCACGCTCGCAGTCACCCAGAGGCGATGAAATAGCAACCAACTCCCGGTAATGATTGTCATGCCGGTTAATAAAATTGACCAAGGTTGACACCACCAGGGTTTATAATTCCAAGGATTCAGCGGCCTTTCTTTGGGCATAACTTCAGGCATAATGATTTTTGGGTTAGATTTTTGGGTTATTAGTGATTAGTTAATTTCTGAATATTTGTCAGCCCAAAATTTATTAAAATAATATTAAAATATCCCTACTAAAATACCTGAAAAGCTACTTGCCTTTCTGGGGCCGGTTACTTTCAGAATTGTTTTAGCATCAAAGGTTTAATTTTGGGCTGAAAAATATTTGAAAATATTTTAAATTTTAACACAGCTGCCAAATTTTAATGGTTCCGTCCTGAGAACCACTGATGAGAGTTTTGCCATTTGGGGTAAACTTCAAACCCCAAACTAATCCAGAATGTTCAGTTAAAGTTGCTTCTAACGAAGTGGCATAATTGTTAGTTTCATTACCCAGTCGCCAAATATTAATCGTGTTATCGGCACTGCCACTCGCGAGGAATTTGCCATCAGGACTAAAGGCCAGACAATAAACCACATCCGTATGAACTTTCAGGGTAGTAACTATCGAGGGATTTTCTGAGGATCGATCCAGAAGCCAAATATTAATGGTGCGATCGGCACTGCCACTAGCTAAGAATTTTCCATTAGGACTAAATGCCAGACAACGGACAATATCTGAATGACCATCAAGCACACAAAATTCAGAGGCGTTTAATTTGCCTGAATTGTTTTCTAAATGCCATATCTTAATACTTTCGTCTAAATTACCCATAGCGAGGATTTTGCCATCAGCGCTAATGGCTTCAGACCATACGGGACCCGCATGACTATCCAGGCTTTGAATCAGTTCGCCAGTTTTGAGATCCCAAATTTTGATGGTTTCTTCTAGAGAACGACTGATCAGCATTTCACCATCCGGGGTGAAATGCAAGGAAAAAACCCCCAGAGAATGACCTTCGAGAATATTTTGCAAAGTGGGAGGCCGATCGCCATTGCCCAAATCCCAGATTTCAATGGTTTCTTGCATTGAACCAAGGGCTAAGGTTTGTCCGTCAGGACTAAAATCTAAGCAAAATACGGGATAACGATGTTCGGCGATCGTTTGTTGGATTTGCCCAGTGGCTAAATCCCAAATATTTAAACATTGGTTTAAACCGCCAATAGCGAGTTTGGGTGACTGTCCCTCCGGTACGCGATCGCCGGTGACAGCCAGAGATAATAAGGATTTTTCGTCATTCAGGGTTTGCGTGCAGATCCAAGTGCTTGGGGGATCAACCTCTGGGTGATTTGACCCAGTTGCCGATGGCACTTCACCCGTAACCCCAGCACGAGATGCCAAATAACTTTTCAGCCCGCCGCTGTAGAGAAGATCCTGAAGTGTTAATCTCAGGATTGGTTGAGTGCGATCGAGCATTTCCGTCGGCAAAAACCCGGCTAAAATCAAATTATACTGATAGTTTTCTCGAGCGAAATCTTCCTCAATTAAGACAAAAGCCACCACACCATGTCGATCAATATCATTAGGTCTTAATGACCAAGATACTGTTTTTCTATCACCGAAATTACCTTTAACAAGTATTAAAAAATCATCGGAATTATTAAGTATAAAATTCCCCCCATACTGGAGCGACAAATCATGGTTTTTGTCGATAATTTTAATCCAGGGATCTAAATATTGCTTAACGATTAACTTACTAAAACTATTTTTGAGCTTTTGCTTAAATTCATCTTTATCGATATATCTATGGTAACTTTCTGGTAGTTTGTCAGCTTTTTGCCGAGTATAGAATTTTTGGAGACGATTCAATAAAGTGCCGGAAATTACCATTAACTCACTATGATAACCTGTGAGTTGATAATCTTTCATTTGATGCAATACTGCTGCATTTGAATTGAGTCTTTTAATGAAGTCAGCTTGTTGATCTCTGAGTATTGCGATTCCGTCCATAAATGCCTCCTCCCTCAAATCTTGTGGCGTTTTTACTCGATTCCTGGAAATGATTTAGATTATCATATTTCTGGGTCGTTCGGTTGACCGTTGACGGCTTCGCGGCTTCGCGGCAGAGGGGCTTCGCGGCAGAGGGGCGGAGGGGCGGGGGAAAACAATTAACAATTGACAATTGATAATTGACAATTAAACAAAATTATCAATTATCAATTATCAATTATCAATTATCGATTATCGATTATCAATTATTCCCTCTACACCCTACACCCTTTATCTTATGCATAAAAATAGTAAGCGTTGTAAAAATTCCGTGAGAAAATCGACGGCTGTGGAAAAGCCTAATGATTCAATGGCAGCGGGGAGTTGAAACATCCAAACTTTGCCGGTGGGTGAATATCCCACATCCCCCGTTCGAGAATATGTTTTGGCTGTTCTTTGCAAATAAAAGATTAAACCGATGGGAGATTGGTTTAATTGGTTGAGATATTTTTCCGCTTGGGCGATCGCTGCCCGGTCTGGGGCATACCAAAATACCCAAATTGGTAAATGAAATTCCGATGTTGCGGCGGTTTTTTTGGCTGATTTCATGGTCAGCATCCAATCACATTGAGGTTGATGTTTTTCCGGTTTTTGTAACCGGATCACCCAGGGCTGATGATTAATCACAGTGCGAATGGTCGGAATGGATTTATCCAGGATTAAATAATGGCCGAAATCGGGATTCTGGCGACAGGAAATGGCCGGAGGGTCGATTTGCGTTTCCGGGAAGCGCTGGATGGCCGCCGTCATAAATAAATAGACGGCATCGGCTAATATTTGGTTTCTAAATGGCCAAATTTGTTCTTTGGCTTCTTTATGGCTAATATAGTCTAAATATGCTTTATAGAAACTGCGATATATTGGGTGTTTAAGTAATACATAATTTGGTTGGGTAAATTGATAGTTTTTTTCGGTAAATACTCGCGTATTTTCTTGACGGCATTGTTGTTTTAAGCGTGTAATTAAATTGCGGAGGCGTACGACTTCATCGCGATATTGCTGGGCATTACTTTTTTCATAGCGCTCGCACTCAGAATGGAGCAAGCTTCCTGCAAAATAAAGCAAAAATTTATTTTCTGTTGTATTATAATCGGCATAGCGATTGACGCCGGTTAACTCTTGTTTTACTCCAGCTTTTTCGGCGGCGGTTCTCCCCGGACGGCGAATATAGTCTCGCACCGAATAGGCATCCATTTCTTGAACTTCTGCCACCCGCATAGTTTCGCTGCGCCGTCTCAGTTGGTGCCGCAAATTCGGGGTAATTGTTTGTAGTTTCTGATGCAGATTGTAGCGACGGTTCAGGCTGACTACCACAGGTAAGGTGGCTTCCCTAATATCAAGATTATCAAGGTGCTGATTGAGTTGAGATAAGTTAATTTCAAACTGATGGCTGGTGAAATTTTGCCCCAAACTGTTAAATAAACTGACTAAGATTTTCAGCATCAGAGAAACCCGGTCATCCAGGCGATCGCCTAACTTCTGAGTCCAGGTATCATGCCATTGTTTTTCTTCTGCTAAGGCGGCACCATCAAACACTTCATCCATCACCAATAATCTATCAGTTGACGATGATTCCTGCGCGGCAACGAATAATTGCCACTGTTTGACTAAAGCGGCTTCGGGAGCCATCAGATTGTCAATATCCTCTGGCAAAAGATAGGGAAAGCCAATCTCATAAACTTGGGCAGATCGATGAATTAAACCGGGCAGCCGATGGAATTTGCGCTCAGAAATCAGCACTGGACGATTCTTTGCCTTGACAGGAAAATCCAGGGAAACTGCCGGCTCATCGTTGAGATAAGCAAATAAATTGGCGTAAAGTTTCATTGAAAAAAAAGTCTATTTGATACGGGTCTAAAAGATGTTGACCAGAGATTTCTTCACCAATATAACTAATCTTGCCCGTTCCGTCTGTGCCAGGGTTAACGGTTAACCATGGTGGGCTAACCGTTAATCGTCAAATCTCTTAACTACTTGTCGTTGTTTTTAAAGGTAGATAACCATTCGCGCAGCTGTTCGGCGGCGACATCGCGACCCCCTAAGCCAAAGGCGATCGCTACGGCAACTGCGATCGCGCCTAGGAGTAGCCCAAAAGCTAAATTCACAATATCCGTGGCAATGCCCATTTGTTGTAACGCCATTGCCCCAGATAGGGCAATAATGGAAATTCTAGCGGCATTGGCTAAAATTTTCCCATTAGCAGTTCCGGGACTGGAAACTAGGGTGAAAGCTAAATTGGCGAGATATAAACCCACCCCAAAGACCAGCAGACCGACCAAAACGCGGCCAGAACCCTGGAGAATGCCTTGAGCGATTTGAGTCAGGGCGGGCATTCCCAACACTTCACTTGCGGCTACCGCTGCAAATAGCATGATGCCAACTTGCACGACAATTCCGGCGATTTCCGAAGGAGTTTTGCTGATGGTTACGTTTTCAGAATTTTCCTGGGGAGCGGAATTAGCAGATCCGGTGGGCAGACCCAGCCATTGGAAAATCTGGTTAAAGCCAAGACTGGCGAGAATATTAGAAACCAATTCAGAAATAAATTGGCTGATCACATAGAACACTGCAAAAATCAAAGCCGCTGTGAAAATTTGCGGGATGGTATTTAAGATTTGTTGCAGCATCGACACCGCTGGGGCGGAAATGGCCTCAATTTGCAGGGCATTTAAAGAGGCGATCGCGGTAGGAATCAGAATCAACACATAGACCAAAGTGCCGATCAAGGCAGATAGAGACATTGCCCCGTCAGTTTGGGTCAGTCCTATTTTAGAACTAATTTGGTCTGTACCCATTGCGGCCAAGACATTGGTGACGATGCGGCGGACAATCCAGGCAATAAACCAGCCAATTCCCCCAATAATTACAGCGGTGAGAATCTTCGGTAATGCCGAAAGAATATTATCTAGTAGATTTTGGACTGGTTGCAGCGGCCCTTGCAACTGCAAGGCATCCAGAATCAACGGCAGGAAGAACAAAAACACGAACCAATACATTGCATTGGCTAAGGTTTCATTCAACGAAAAAGGGCTTTTTTCACCGCCAGTTTGTTCAGCCAAGCGATCGTCCAAACGGAAGCTTTGTAATCCGTGGATCACGATGGTTTTAGTAATCGTGGCCACAATCCAAGCTACGCCCAAAAGCACCGCTGCACCGGCGATTTTGGGCAGGTAGTTAAATATCTGTTGTAAAAAGCTATTGAGTGGTTGGGAAACAATATCTAAATTTAAGACATTGAAAAAAGCGACCAGGGCGAAAATCATCATCACCCAAAAAACCACTTGAGATGCCCATTTTTCGATGGGGATTTTGGCTGACCCGGGCGGTTGACCCATCACTTTGGCGACGATCCAGTTGTCAATCTCCGTGGCGTCGAGGAGTTTTTTGGTTCCAGCGGCGAAAACCGTCGCCAGCATCCAGCCCACCACCAGGACTGCCAGGGCGCCGACTAAACTGGGCAAAAAGCTCCCGACTTGCTCGCCAATTTTGTTAGCAAATGAAGTGAATGGACTCAGGATAGAACTGACTCCATTGTCCTGTGCCAATATCAGGTAAGACCCCAGTGGAAATCCCGGTTCTGGCATGGTAGTTATGTGCAATGTTTCATTCATAATTTGTTTTAAACTTCTGGACTGTGCAGACAAACAAAAGTCAATTTTCTCATGGATTTTTTAGCACTTGTACAGCACTTGACATTATCCTACAGGAATGAGCCGGGGAAAGTTAGCTTTGTTTTGGGTTTAAGAATGGCTATTTGTTGACAATCGCCACACTGGGGATTTTGCCGCCGCTGTTGCTGATTCTTATCTCAAGTTTTTCAGCACCGAATTAATTTTTGCGGATTTCGCTCTCAAACTGAATTGTCTTAATATATCCGATTAGGCGAGTATATTTGTCGCCACCATTGTTTTCGGCTGAATATCATTTCGCTATAGCATAAAAATGGCATATCGTCAAGTTTTTGAACAGTCAATTCAAATTCGCGCTTCCGCTACAGCGGTAGAAAGCTGTATCACGGATTTAGAACTGATGCATCGTTGGCTTAATCCGGCTTTGCGCTGCGATCCGGTGGGAGACTGGAGTACGGAATTGGGTAGTCGCTGTCGATTTAGGATTCTCGTCCCTTTGTGGCAACCGACCCTGAATAGTGTGGTGGTCGAACGAGAACCGGGGTTGATTGTCTGGGAGTTTCAGGGGTTTTTTACGGGGCGCGATCGCTGGGAATGTCAGCCAGAGGGCAAAGGCACCCGGTTAGTGAATCGTTTTGAGTTTTCGATTCCCAATCCGATTATTGCGTTTGGGTTCGATCGCTTTGCGGCCAACTGGACTCGACAAGATATGCAGGCTCAATTACGTCGGTTTAAGCAGGTCGCCGAGAGAATTTATCTCAGTTCTGGAACGGTTTAGCTAGTAGGTGGGCAATGCCCACCCTAAATTTTTGTTTGCATTTTGGCGTTTGGCGGACATTTTTTTAATTTTTTTTACAAAACACGCCTAAAATTCATATTTGGCCGGAAAAATTAGTTAAAATTACTGAATAAGCCAACCATGTGATAGCTGCTGAATGCTCTTTTTTCAGAAGATTATGATTTGGGCGGAAAAACAAAATCATTGACTGTTAAATATGACCAGAAAAGATGACTTAAATAACCCAAGGCCAAAAAATATTATATCCGCAATTAAAAAAATTCAATCGGCTCTGAATATAGAAATTCTTTTTCAAACCCTAGTTACGGAAGTTCGCGACTGCTTAAAAGTCGATCGCGTGGCTATTTATCGGTTTGAAACCGTAGCAAAAAATCCCGTAATTCAGCCAGAAATAAATAAGATATTAGCAAATACAATGGTGGCATCAAGGGTGAGGGCTTACCCGCCAGGAGAATTTATCTGTGAAAGTGTCGGGGAAAATTTACCTTCAGCTTTGGGGATGAAAATCGAAAATCATAATTTTGCCGCCACAGAAATTGCCCATATTGCCGATTACGCTCGGGGGGAAATTTGGGCTTTTAATCATATCGATACAGCAGAATTACCATCATGGGATGGGGAAATTATGGGGCAGATTTTGCAGGTAAAGGCAAATCTGACATTGCCGATTTTAATCGGCGAAAAAGCTTGGGGTTTGCTCTGCGTTCATCAATGTTCTGAACCTCGTTCTTGGCAGGAGTCAGAGATTAAATTGGCGCAAAGTATTGCGCTGCAATTGGGAATTGCGGTGCAGCAAATGGAGTCGGTGCAAGAATTGCGCCTGCAATCAGAGAAGTTAGCCTCAACGGTGGAGCAAGCGGTGGGACGGGAAAAGGCGGTGGCAGCAATTATTAATCGCATTCGTCGCTCGCTGGATTTACCCACGATTTTTCAGACCACCGCGAATGAGGTGCGGCAACTTTTGCAATGCGATCGCGTGGCTATTTTTCGTTTTGAACCCAATTCTAACTATACCGATGGGGAAATCGTGGCGGAGGATGTGGTGCCACCGTTTGTTTCCACCATTGCCCGGAAAGTTCACGACCATTGCTTTAGCGGACAGTACGCCAGTCAGTATCAGCAGGGTCGAATGCAGGTGATTGGCGATATCTACGCAGCGGGGCTGAGTGATTGTCATCAAGAACTACTGGAGGGGTTTCAGGTTAGAGCCAATTTGGTGGTGCCTTTATTACAAGGGGAGAAACTCTGGGGATTACTCTGTATTCATCAATGTTCTGAACCGAGGGCATGGCAAGATCAAGAAATTGAGTTTGTCAGCCAAATTGCCGATCATTTGGCGATCGCCCTGCAACAAGCGGAGTATGTGGCGCAACTGCAAGACCAGTCCCAGCAGTTGGCGGCGTCGGTGCGGCAACAAAAAGTGTTAGCCGCTGTGATTGATAAAATTCGGCGATCGCTCAATCTGGACACCGTATTTCAAACCACCACTGAAGAAGTTCGACATTTGCTCCAAGCTGACCGGGTAGCGATTTATCGCTTCAATGCTGATTGGAGTGGGGAATTTGTCATGGACTCCGTGGCTCAAGGGTGGAGTTCCATTGTCCAGCAACGCTTAAATCGCCTGGGTTCGGGCAAAGTGGGGGAATGTGCCCTCAAGAGCGATCGGGTCACTTTCGATGATTACCGCCAATTTACTGATTCTTATTTACAAGAAACTGAAGGCGGTGAGTTTAAGCAAGGGGAAATCTGTCTGGTTTGCCCAGATATTTACCATGCGGGTTTTCCCTCATGCTACATCGAGATGTTGGAGCGTTATCAAGTCCGGGCTTATGCGGTGGTTTCCATTTACCAAGGGGAAAAACTCTGGGGTTTATTAGCGGCTTATCAAAATTCTCAACCCCGCTGTTGGCAACAGACCGATGTGAATTTTTTGCTTCAGATCGGCACGCAATTAGGAGTGGCGATCCAAGAAGCGGAATTACTCACGCAGACGCAACAGCGATCCGCCGAGTTGGAAACCGCTTTGACCGCTCAATTACGCAAACGGGCCGATGAGTTGGCAGAGGAGGCGCAACGAGAACGGGCTTTGGCGGAAGTGATTTCGCAAATTCGCCAGACTTTGGATTTAAATACGATTTTCCATACGGCGGCTTGCGAATTGCGGCAACAAATGCACGCCGACCGTGTGGGGGTGTTTCGGTTTGTTTCTAACTCCTGCTATGAGGGAGAGTTTATTTCCGAAGATGTGCTGCCTCCTTTTCATTCAGTATTGGCAGCCAAAGTGCGCGATCGCTGTTTTGCGGAACAGTTTGTCAACGAATATCGGCGAGGTCGGGTTCTGAGTATTCCCGACATTTATAATAGTTGCCTCAGTGATTGTCACATTGAGATTCTGGAACGGTTCCAAGTTCGGGCCAATCTGATGGTGCCGGTGTTGAAAGGCGAAGAACTCTGGGGTTTACTTTGCATTCACCAATGTTCTGGGCCGCGAGAGTGGCAACCTAGAGAAATTGAATTTGTGCGAAAAATCGCGATTCAATTAGGGGTCGCGGTGCAACAAGCCAAATTATTAGAACAAGCCGAACAACGGTCGGCAGCCCTGCAAGAAGCTTTGGCCCAAGTTCAAGCCCAAAAAGAACAACTCACCAGGGCGACGGAACAAGAACGCGCCCTCGGTCAAGTGATTGATAAAATTCGCCAAACCCTAGATTTGGAAACGATTTTTCAGACTACGGCGATCGAGGTGCGGCGACTGCTGAATGCAGACCGGGTGGGAATGTTTCGCTTTGACTCCGCCATGACCCCAGAAGGGCAGGCTACAGGCAGTCAGGTTCCACCCTATTCTTGTGGGGAATTTGTTTCTGAAGACTTAATCCCCCCTTTTACTTCTGCTCTGGCAGCCAAAATTCAAGACCATTGTTTTGGCCACCACCATGCCCTGTATTACCAACAAGGAAAAATTTGGGCTGCCAATGATATTTATGCGGCGAATATTCCCCAGTGTCATAAGGATATTCTGGAACGGTTTCAGGTGCGGGCGAATTTGGTGGTGCCGTTGCTCAAAGGGGAAGAACTCTGGGGTTTACTTTGCATTCACCAATGTTCGGGGCCGCGAGAGTGGCAAGATTGGGAAATTGAGTTTGTCAAGAAAATTGCAGTGAATTTGGGGGTGGCTTTGCAACAAGCGGAACTGCTCAAGCAAGCCCAGCAGCGCTCTCAAGAGTTACAAATTGCCCTTGCCCAGGTGCAAGCGCAAAAAGAACATCAGGCGAAATTGGCTCAACAAGAACGGACTTTGGCCAGAGTGATTTCACGGATTCGTCAGACTTTGGAACTGGAAGCTATATTTAGTAGCACCACCCAGGAAGTCCGGCAAATGCTTAACTGCGATCGCTTAGTAGTCTATCAGTTCAATTCTGACTGGAGCGGTCAATTTGTTTATGAGTCTCATTCCCTTGGCTGGAAATCTCTGTTAATTGGCACAGACGCGAAGACCATTTGGCACGATCCCTATTTACAAGAGACTCAAGGAGGCAGATATGCCCACCACGAAACTCTTGCCATTGATGATATCGAGCAAGCGGAATTAACCGATTGCCACCGGGAAATGCTGGAAAGCTTTGAAGTCAAAGCGCTTGCGGTGGTGCCCGTCTTTGTCGGTGACAAGTTATGGGGTTTACTGGGGGCTTATGAACATCAGAGTCCCCGGCATTGGGAAGACCGAGAGGTTGCTTTGTTAGCCCAGGTCGCCAACCAGTTGGGCGTGGGGATTAATCAGGCAGAGTTACTCACCCAAACCAAAACTCAGTCTCGGCAACTGCGGAGCACTCTGGCGGATCTCAGTGCGATTATCGATAATTTGGCTGATGGCTTGTTGGTGACTGATACCAGTGGCCGGATTACTCGCTTTAATCCCGCATTGCTGGCAATGTTTAATTTGCAAGGGGTGGATTTACGGGGACGACAGCTTGCAGAAAATTTTCCCCCAGAGTTAGCCCGGTTAGTGCTTGAGACAAAGCGATCGGAACAAAAAATTGTCACCGTTGATGTTGAACTAGAAAACCATCGCGCCGGTCAAGCCCTGGCCACCAGTATTATCAAAGAAGCGGAAATGGATGAAGGGGAACAATGTCTCGGTTCGGTGATTTTAATCCGTGATGTCACCGTTGAGCGAGAAGTCGATCGCATGAAAACCGAGTTTCTGGCTACGGTGTCCCACGAACTCCGCACCCCACTGACTTCTGTGTTAGGTTTTGCCTCGATTATTAAGGAAAAACTCGAAGAAGTGATTTTACCGGGAATTGCTCCAGAGAATCGCAAGACCTTTAAAGCCACTCAAAGAGTTTTGGACAACATCAATATCATTGTCTCCGAGGCGGAACGCTTGACCTCTCTGATTAATGATGTGTTGGATATCGCCAAAATGGAAGCGGGTCATGTGGAATGGAATATTAAGCCCAATGACCCGGTGCAAATCCTCAAACAAGCTTTGGCGGCAACTTCCTCTTTGTTTGAAAGGCATCAGTTGCAGTTGATTCAGGAGATTCCCTCAGAATTGCCCCAGGTGTTGGTCGATCGCGATCGCATAATCCAGGTAGTGATTAATCTCATTTCCAATGCGGTGAAATTTTCTGAAGAAGGCTGCGTGATCTGTGAAGCCGCCGTGCAGCCTTGTTCCCCGGACTCCTTTGCGGCCAATTTTGCCCATAATGCCCATAAATTTACCGATCCATTTAATTTAGGGGTTTCCCTGGACTCCGAACGAGAACTGGTAATCCGCATTACCGATACGGGGATTGGTATCGCCGAAGATGACCAGAACAAAGTGTTTGAACGCTTTAAACAAGTCGGCAATATTCTCACGAATAAGCCGAAGGGAACGGGTTTAGGCTTACCGATTTGCAAACAAATCGTGGAACACCACGGGGGTCGCATTTGGGTGGAAAGTGAACTCGGAGTGGGCAGCACCTTTTCCTTCACGCTTCCTATTGTCAAGCAGCGCAACTAACAAACCCCTGGTAAACAAATCACAAATAACCAATAGGAGCAAAGGGGTGGAGGGGCTTCCGAGGCTTTCTCCGAGGCTTTCGGATTGGGGGGAGTGGGAGAAAGTGAACAGCAACCAACAAGATTATTTGGTTATAAATTGGTTTAAGTATCTATTAATTGATCCCTAGATATAATAGGATATTGCATAAGGTCTTTTGTTTGGCCAACCAGAGTAAATTTACTCGGTTGTCCTTGTAGAAGATCAAAAAGTTATATCCATCTCAAAAGGGCGCAAGCGTGTAGCGTTCCGGGGGGGAAGCGCCCTGAAATCGCCCTGAAATTTAATCTCCAGCTAATTTTATGAATAAATGATGAACAAAAAAGTCTTAATCGTTGATGATGAACCAAATATCCTGATTTTGATGGAACAAGCCTTAGAAAAACTAGAGGATGAAAACGATGTAGAGTTACTCACAGCTAAAAACGGTTTAGAAGCCTTGGAAATCATTAAAAGCCAAAAACCTGATTTAGTTTTTTTAGATGTAATGATGCCTAAAATGAGTGGATTAGAAGTTTGTGATCTAGTCAAAAATAAATTAGCCATGCAGAACATTTATATCATTATCTTGACCGCCAAAGGTCAAGAATTAGACAAACAAAGCGGGATGGCCGTAGGAGCAGACTTGTACATAACCAAACCATTCCGCCCCAAACAAATTTTGCAAAAATCTCGCGAAATTTTAGGATTATAGCCAAAAATAATGCTAGTTTATGGTCGCCAAATGGAATATCTAGTTTGGTTCAAAAAATCTAGCTAAATTATTCAAATAAATTACAGAGTTTAACACATAAATTATTCGCTAATTACCTAATATTTTTAGGAATTAAAGATTAGTTTTCTGATTATTTATATGTCACTTGGTCTGGTTAATCATCCAATTTTAATCGTTCCGATAATAAAAAAGATGAAATATGAGGAATTAGATGATTCATATTAATCTAAAAAAACTAATTTCTAAGCCTGATATTTCATTAGCGATGAAAAACCTGATTGCAGCCTTAGATCCTAATATTGCGATTTGGGATGCCAAAGGAACCATCCTAATTGGAAATGCCAATTATCCAGAACATTTGTCAACAAAATATCCGATTAAAACGGGTTCAGAGATTGTTGGCTGGGTGACAGGTTCAGAAAAAGCTGAATTATTAGTCCAGATTCTTAGTTATATTGCCAACCAAGAACTGGAAAAGAAAACTCTCGCTATTGAAACTTTGGAAAAATACGAAGAGATTAACTTTTTGTATGAAATATCTAGTAAATTTGCGGTTTTTGCTGGCATTAAAGAAATTGTTGAATTCGTGATTTCTGAAGCACAGAAACTTATCGGTGGAACCAACGTTTCTGTAATGTTAATGAATGAAAAAACCGGTAAACTGGAGATTATTGCGGCACGGGGTCAAGAAAATAATCAAAAAACCGTGATGCGACCAGGGGTGGGCATTGCTGGTCATGTTTTAGTCTCTGGTCAAGCAGAAATTGTCAATGATGTAGACTCAGATCCGAGATATATCCCCGGTGAAAATAAAATTACCTCCTTGTTATGTGCGCCTTTAATTACACCAAATGGCACCCTAGGAGTAATTAACATTAGTAATGCCAATCCTATTCACTATACCGCTCAAGATTTAAAGCGATTTAAAGCTCTCGCCGCCCCAGCGGCAGTAGCAATTGAAAATGCCCTCTTATATGAACAACTTAAGGAATATTCGCGGAAGTTAGAGCAACAAGTGGCGGAAAGAACCGCCGAACTAGAAAGAGCAAACCAGGAATTACAACGCCTTGCTAGTTTAGATGGTTTAACCCAAGTAGGCAACCGCCGCCGTTTTGATGAGTATCTTCTAGAAAATTGGCAACGGTTAATTAATGAGATTGCGCCGATGTCTTTAATTATGTGTGATGTAGATTGTTTTAAAAGTTATAATGATGCTTATGGTCATCTGATGGGGGATGATTGTTTACAAAGAATCGCGAAAGCAATTACCTGTGCGGTGAAACATCCCGCCTATTTAGTTGCCCGGTATGGAGGAGAAGAGTTTGCAATTATTTTGCCGAATACCAGTGCTAGAGGCGGGATGTATGTCGCGGAGACGATTAAGATGGAAATTGAATGGCTAAAAATTCCCCATCAGCAATCCAGTGTGAGTAAATATGTGACGGTGAGTATGGGGGTTTCTAGTACCATTCCTTCGGAGCAATATTCCCCACAAGATTTAATTGCAGCGGCAGATCGGGCTCTTTATGAAGCGAAAAATCAGGGGCGCGATCGCATTGTATTTCGGGCGCTCTCTGGTTAATCAGATGGACTTTTTGATTTAGTCAAAAAAATTTTTGACCTTACCAAAACTTTTTAGCTGTATCCTGGCTTTATATCCTGGCTTTATCTTGCTTATTCCAGATAACTTTTAGTCTGACGTTTGACGACCAGGAAAAGATAAAGATATTTATTTGCTCTGATATTTGCTCTGATATTTGCTCTGATATTTGCTCTGATTTCGTTTCCGCGAACCAAGGCTATAGTTGTAAATGCACGACGCTTTATGTCAGATTAATGATCCTTTTATGAATTTTTATGAATTTTTAATAAATTAGCTCAAATATACTTGACATTTCTAGTTTTTTCTAGTAAGTATAAGAGTATATGTGAGTATATGAGCATATCGGCATATCGGCATATCGGCATATCAGCATATCGGCATATCGGCATATCGGCATAAAATGAGTTTTTCCTTTTTTTCCCTTGACCAAGGAAATGGTAAAACCCCCTGGTTTGCCAAATTCCCAGAGTTTTACCAAAAAACGCAAAATTCCGGATCTAGGCTGAAAACTCCGTCAAGAGTAGTATTGACGGGGTTTTTCCTCAGCATTTTTGTAAAATTATTATTAAATTTCTGACAATGTGTGAGTTTAATCACCCAATTTTCTCAAAAATTTGCCATGATATAAGTAGGACAATATAAGTAGGACGAAATTACAGGAGAGGTAAAATGAACCACTCACCAGTAGACATCGAAAAAGACAAAAGTTTTCCCCTGCATAAATTTCTGCAAAAACTTATCCATCCCTCCAGGCAAAAACCCCCCAAGAATGAAACACAGCGTCTCTGATCCGCCGATCTGGTTCTAAGTCTAGATTGCTCATCGCTCGACTTGTCTTATTCCTAGTAATTAACTAGAAGTAATTCACCAGAGTAAAATTGCCGAAAAAATGAAATCGGAATAATTTGGGTAAGCCAGAAATCGGGTTTTTTGGGCGATCGCAGTTAACTGAAAAATCCGAACCAAGAGGTTTATTATGGGTAATTTAGATTAACTTTAATAAGACTTGTACCGGATGCAATGGCTGCCATCCACCAAATCGTTTGACCTGCGATCGACAAGAATATCCGGTGGCTAGAATATAGGCTTGTTCCTCTATATTCTCTGGCAATTGTCGCCCCCAACTCATCTGATAAATGCCTTGAGATTCCCCATAATGTTCTGCTTCATGGCCGTAAATTCCCGCCATGCCACAGCATCCGGTTTCTACCAGATTTAATTGTAAACCAACGGCATGAAAAATTTGTTGCCATTGTCGTTGGGAGGCTAATACAGCGGTTTTTTCGGTGCAATGTCCGAATAATTGATAAGAGTGAGAATGATTATCACCAGGTTTGACCTGCGGCAGTCGAACTAATTGAGTTACTAAGAATTCTTGTAATAACTGGACCGGGGGGTTATTGTCCCTGGGGATAATTTTTTGATATTCGTCTCGATAGGTGAGGACGATGCTGGGTTCAATGCCAATGACGGGGATATTTAAATCAGCAAGTTGATGGAAATAGGCGCTATTTTTATGAGCGATCGCGCCAAATTGTCCTAAAAACCCTTTCACGTGCAGGGGTTTACCACTGGGAAAAAATGGTGCCACATAAACCGTATATCCCAGCTTCATCAAAAAGTCATAAATATCCAGAACTAACTCAGATTCATAGAAACTGGTAAACGCATCTTGCAGTAAAATAACGCTATTTAATTTTTCCCTTTCACTCAGTTTCGCTAATTTCTCCAGGTCAAACTCTGGGGCGTTTCTTGCGGCTAAACCTTGCTGAACTGTCACCGGACTGACTACCGGGGGATCGACCATCTTTAGACTATGGCGAATTAACCAGAGACTAACAGGATTTTGGCTTAATAAATTCACCAATCCTGGGGCAAAAGATTGCCATTGTGCTAAGGTTTCAATATAACCAATCAAGTAATCTCTTAAAGGTCGCAGATATCGAGTATAATAGAGAGATAAAAACTTGGCTTTCATCTCTGGAATATCCACATGAATTGGGCATTGAGTCGCGCAAGCTTTGCAGGATAAACACCCGTGCATTCCGGCATAAACTTCATGGGAAAAGTCATAAACTCCCAGATATTTTTGCAAGGTATTCCAGAGTTTAATTGGGAAATTTGCAGCCGGGAACAGGGAACAGGTCTGGGTAGGGTAAGAGGCAATATTCCCCGTTCCCTTTTTCCCGATTTCTAATTGCCGTAACCATTCCCGAAGTAAAGTAGCGCGACCTTTGGGAGAATGAATGCGATCGCGCGTTGCTTTGGAGGAAGGACACATCACTTGATCCGGGTGATAATTAAAACAAGCGCCATTGCCATTACACTTAAATGCCGCCTCATATTCTAACTGCAACTCCGGAGAAACTTGGCGATCGAATTCTCCCCGTAACGGCGACTCTAAGGATACAACTGCCGCATCAATACCAAAAGGCGTCACAATTTTACCCGGATTTAATTGATTATATGGGTCAAAAGCTGCCTTAATTTTCCGTAAATCTTCATAAAGTTCTGCCCCAAAAAATAGGGGAGTATATTCACTTCTAAAACCCTTGCCATGTTCACCCCACATCACCCCGCCATATTTCCGCACCAAAGCCACCACTCGATCCGACAATTCTCGGATTAAAGCTGCATCTTTTGGCGCTTTCATATCCAACGCCGGACGCACATGAAGACAGCCTACATCAACATGGCCATACATAGCATATTCTAACTCATATTTACTCAGTAAACTTTTAAATTCTCGGATATAATTGGCTAAATTTTCTGGTGGTACGGCAGTATCTTCAATCAAAGCAATGGGTTGGCGTTTTCCCGGTTTATTCCCCAATAAACCCACCCCTTTTTTCCGCAACTCCCAAAGTTTTGCCGCTTCCTGGGCATTTTTGGCTAAATAATAATTAATTGCTTTTTGGGGGTTATTTTTATTATGTCCTATGGCTGCACAAATTTTCTCTATCTTATCGTTAACTGCCGATTCAGTTTCGCCCACAAACTCCACTAAATTAATCGCTTTTGCATCCCCAATAAAATCTTTAACTTCATCATAAATTTCATCATTTTTAGCCAATTGTAGAATCGTTTCATCAATCGTTTCAATCGCTGCGGTTTCTGCCTTTAATAAATTTTCGGCAGCGGATAAAGCATCATCAAAACAGCGATAATGAATCACTAATAACCTTTGGGCTTGAGGAATCGGGGTTAATTTTAACTTCGCTTCCGTAATTACCCCTAAAGTACCTTCTGACCCGGCTAATAGCCAGTTTAAATTAAAAGTATTTTGTTCTTTATCATAAACCTTAGCTAAATTATACCCGGTCATAAACCGAGTTAACTTGGGAAAAGTTTCGGCAATTAACTCTTGTTTAGAACTAACAATATCATCTACCTGACGATAAATTTCACCCAAACGGTTTGACTGTTGCTTAATCTGGGATAAATTAGGCAAATCAAGAGAGTGGCTGTTGCCCACAGTTCCATCAGGCAAAACCCACTCTAAGGCTAAAATATGATTGCTAGTGCGACCATAAATTCGCGACCCTTTCCCACAAGCATCAGTATTAATCATCCCGCCAATCGTAGCCCGATTGCTAGGGGCTAAATTAGGGGCAAAAAATACGCCAAATGGTTTTAAAGCTGCATTCAATTGGTCTAAGACAACGCCCGGTTGTACGCGCACCCAACCCGCTGCTACATTCACCTCTAAAATCTGGTTCATATATTTAGAAACATCAATCATAATACCGGGAGAAAGGGATTGCCCATTTGTTCCCGTCCCCCCACCTCTGGGAGAGAAAGTTATCTGGTGATAAGCGGGTTGATTCGCTAATTGAAATAGGGTGACTAAATCAGCCGTATTTTTGGGAAAAACGACCGCTTGGGGTAAAATTTGATAGATGCTATTATCCGTTGAAGTAATTAAGCGACTGGCGAATTCACGGCGAATTTCCCCAGAAAATGAAGTTTTTTCTAGGGCGGCTAAAAATTTAGCATAGTCAGGCTTTAAAGATTGATTTAAAGATTGATTTAAGGTTTGGTTTAGATTTAGACGAGGAATCATAAGCGGGAAAGTAAACCTTTTCAATTTCAAAAACGCAGTAGTAGGGGCGCAATGCTTGCGCCCAAGCAATGCTTGCGCCCAAGCAATGCTTGCGCCCAAATTAATCTCGTAATTGTAGCATTAAGGACAAGAAACCCGGTTTCTGGGGTAAAATAATGACTGTGTTGAGGGTATGACTATGGGTGTAGGCCGATCCCTCCTAAAATTAACTATTGGGACTGGCTGCGCGTTTGCAGGCTTGACCTGTGGGCCAATTCTGATCGAAGCAGGAAGTGTTTGGGGCCCAATCTTAGCCTCTTTTTTAGGAAACGTGGCTATCAGCAATACAGCTAATGCCCTTGATGGCTTAACCGCAGGGCAAGACCCGGATAGGGTATCCCTAGAAAATCAGGATTTAACCAAAGCAGTGGGGAAAGCCATAGCTGACGTTATTACCCTCGAAGCCAGAAAACACCCAGGCAAAACCCGTCAATATCTGGAAAAAATTGCTGCCCAAGCCAAAGATAACTGGGTCAAAATCGCCCAACAGGAACTTGCCCAGCAAAATTACCCCGACCTGCGAGAAGCCAAACTGGACCAATTCCTCACCCCCCAAGAATACCAACTCACCCAACAAGGCAACCTCACCGATAGCGAATGGGGGGATATTTTTATCCGCCTCAATATGGCTGCTTGTAAAGGGGGTGGCTTTCCCATTCCTTCCGAAGTGCGTCAAAAAGTGGCGGAATCACTGCATACCTACTTCCCCAAAGCCTTGCGAGAAACCCTCAAGGAAGATTTTGCCAACGATGGAAAAGCCTTTGCCGGATTAACCTTGCAGTTACTCACGGGGATGAAAGCGGAGTTAGCAGAACTGAGAAACAGCCGTCCGGGGGCAATTCCCGCAGAATATCCCCAAATTCTGAAGGCTTTCGGGGAGTTAGAAGCGCAGTTACAGGGAACAGCGGCACAGCAACAGGCTTTATTTAACCAATTCTCGAAGGAGATTAAATCTGATTTTGCCGAAGTCTGTCAACGGTTCGGGGTGATGGAAACCCAGATAACTCAGTTGTTGCAAGGTCTGGAAAGAACTCTAGAAAGTTTGGTGGCAGAAATTCGATCGCATTTTGATGCCGCTAACCCCCATCTTTCCTTAGCAGAATGGCGATCGATTGCGGAGTTAATGCTGGCTAACCAAAAGGCATTAACCGCTAATCCGGCATTTAAGCGGGTGGATGTTTATGTGCCGTTGGCATTGGTGGAACGTCGCCAAACTCAGGAACGGAAACCGGGGCAAAGTCTGGAAAACCGAGAACAGTGGGAACGGGAAGAAGAGAGAATAACTCCTATCGCCGAGGATGAGTTTTTTAACCAGGTTTTGCAGCAGGGGAAAAGTCCGAAAAGTCAGGGGCGACGGATTGCGGTGATTGGCGAACCGGGGTCAGGAAAAACGACGCGGTTACAGGCGATCGCCGATTGGATATTGGCAGAACATCTCGGCATCCCCATTTGGATTGAGTTGGCACAATTTACGGAACCAACTTTGGTGGATTATCTGGAAAACTGGCTCAAGTCGGCGGGAGTTGCAGGGGCGATAACATCTCTGCAAGACCATAAAGAGCATCTCTGGTTATTGATGGATGGCTTGGATGAAATGGTTGCCCGGATTGAACGGCCCCATGTGTCCCAGTTATTAACCGGGTGGGTAGGGTTAGGAAGGGTGATAATTACCTGTCGGGTGAATGTGTGGGAAGCGGACCAAAATGCCTTTTCGGGGTTTGATGTATATCGGAATTTACCCTTTGAGGCGGATCAAATGGAAACCTTTATCCGGCGATTCTTTGCCCAGACTGATTAAAATAAGAAAAACAAAACCTTTTACCCTGATGCTAGTCCATCCTTCTCTCCCTCCCCTTCATCATCTCCCTGATTCGTTACCCCTGGATGGGGCCGTGCGAATTGAGTTGGAATCCGGTGTCCCCATTTTTCGGGCATCGGCAACCGTGCAGAATCGGATTCTCATGTTGCTGGAAAAACAGCAACTTGAAGCGTTAACTGAGTTAGAGGAACAAGAGTTAGATGCCTATGAGGAAATTGATGATTATTTAAGTTTTGTCAATCGCATGATTCATAATTTGGCAGTTGCGCCTAATTCGCCAGCCTTGAATCGGGAACGTATCCTGGCCATTCGAGCCGCTGATTACGGAATTGGGCGACACCCACCCTTGGACGATAGAGAGGAAAGTTGATGTGTATTGAATTGAGTTTCCACGGTACAAGCGGGAGCAAATCACCATGTTAAAGACATTTAAGGCTTTTTTGCAAGATGGGCGATTAGAGTGGATTGACGATCGCCCTGACCTTGGCAATAAACGATTAGAGGTCTATGTTACGGTTTTAGAAAACAATACCGATCCAATCCTCAAAACACGGGGGCAGAGGATGTCTGAGCTATTGGAGTATCTCGCCAATACCAACGGATTGGAGGGGATTGATCCAGTTCAATGGCAACAGGAGATGAGGTGCGATCGCTCCTTACCGGGACGATAAACAATGCTTTTGGACAGCAATATTATTATCTATGCTGCACAACCGCAATACCCCCAATTGCGAGAATTTATTGCTTCGCTTTCGCCTGCCGTATCTGCCCTGAGTTATTTAGAAGTTTTGGGATATCACCAACTGACGGAACAACAACGATATTATTTTGAAGCGTTCTTTCAAGTGGCTGAAGTTTTCCCCATTTCCCAGGCGGTTTTAATCCAAGCTGTTGCATTACGACAACAACGACGGATGACCCTAGGCGATGCCATCATTGCTGGAACAGCGTTAGTTCATAATTTAACCTTAGTGACCCGAAATGTTGATGATTTTCGCTGGATTACCGACCTTAGTTTACTCAATCCCTTAGAGCGCGAACTATAGTGGTTGGCTTTTGATTTCTCAAATAAGAATACTATGACAAATTCCACTTTAACTCCTGCCGATGCGCTAATTGCCGCCCTCCATGAACCGGGACGGGAACATCTCCTTGATTTAGTCCGCATTTGCCCCAGGAGTATTTTGTCGAGCAACCCTTGACGACCCTTTCCAGGGTAGCTACAATGTAATCACATCTGCTTTTGAGATCATCTAAGTATGAGTACCGTGATTAGAACCCGAATTGTTAAAATTGGCAACTCCCAAGGTGTGCGTATTCCTAAACTACTCTTAGAGCAAAGCGGTATTCAGACAGATGTTGAAATTGAAGTGGAGGGCGATCATCTCACGATTCGCACCGCACGACGGTTACGCAACGGCTGGGATCAAGCCTTTGCAGCAATGGCGAAAGAACAAGATGATGTTCTTCTCGATCCAATCAACAGTACCGACTGGGAGCAAAGTGAATGGGAGTGGTAGCCCAGCGTTTTGATGTTTTTTTGGTTAATCTTGACCCGACAATTGGCAGTGAAATTCAGAAAACACGACCCTGTGTGATTATCTCACCCGATGAAATGAACCGTCATATTGCCACGGTGATTATTGCACCAATGACGACAAAAGGGAAAGCCTACCCGACGCGAATTTCCTGCCAGTTTCAGGGTAAGGAAGGGCAAATTGTTCTGGATCAAATCCGCACCATTGATAAAACTCGATTGGTCAAAAAACTGGGTCAAATTAGTCCAGATGAGCAAAGCGGAGTTCTCGACACCTTGGCTGAGATGTTTTCCGAATGAGCCAGTGGAAGACAACACCCCCGCAACCCCCACCCCCTTTACCCAACAGTGTAACCTCGCCCTTCTCCCCCAAATCCTCAACCAAGCCCTCCAAACCCACCCCGTCAACTGCCAACCCATTTGCATCGACGGCAGCCGCTTCAGCGACCCTAGCAACCCCGCCTTGCAAATCTACACCACCTTGAAAAAAGCAGGTTGTCCCGTCAGTCCCGACGGTAAACCCGATACTATTAGCAAATTACAAGCCTACTGCGAGGATGACCTCAGCGACCATCAAATTGCCCTCATCCTCTACGAAGAACCCACGGACCCACCCCCCCAAGGCTTTGATATGGCGGTTCTCAATCAACTCGCCCGCTTTAGCCATCCCCCCATTGCCGTGGTTCTTCCCCAACCCCTCCCGGAGTGCCGACTCCCGCAATTCCTAGAAAGCGACCCGGATTTGATTGCCAATCTCCTCCAGTGGTTGCAAAACTTGGCCCGATGAATGAGTCATAAATCGGTAGCGATCGCCTCCTACAAGAACTCACCGCCCCAGGGACAAGAAACCGGGTTTCTGCAATAATTTATCTATCCTAACCGAGATTTTCGTCAATTACCCGGTTGCTCAATTCTTCAAGAGGCGATGATATGCAGTTGAGGTTTGAATGGCATGAAGAAAAAGCAGAAAATAACCTCAAAAAACACGGAATTAGTTTTGATGAAGCAAAAACCGTTTTCAATGACCCATTATCGATAACGATCGCTGATTCCCAGCACTCTGATAATGAAGAACGCTATATTGATATTGGTCGGTCTAGTCAAGGTAAGTTACTTGTTGTAGTTTACACAGAACGTCAAGCAAACATTAGAATTATTAGTAGTCGTCAAGCCACCAAAACAGAGAGAAAAATGTATGAACAATCATAATTTTGAACAGCCAGATATCCCCGATATCACTGATGATGAAATGCTTCCAGAATATGATTTTAGCGGCGGCATACGCGGCAAGCATTACCAAGCATATCGCAGAGGACATACTGTGACCATTCATCAAAATGATGGCAACGATATTGTGCAATATTTTACCCTAGAAGATGGAGCAATTATGCTCGATCCAGATGTGCGGGAATATTTCCCTGATGCTGAAACTGTCAACAGGGCTTTACGCACCTTGATTAGTTTGTTTCCGAAAAATCGTCAGGCAATTTGAAGTCAGACAGGAAAGAAACCGGGTTTCTCACCGCTTCAAGTGTTGGGGTTACTTGACTTCGGCAGAGAAGAAACCGGGGCAAGAAACCGGGTTTCTTAAGTCAACCTCTGCCACCCCACCGAAACTTACATAGAAACCCGGTTTCTAACCGCTTCAGGTTTCTAGACCTAGGTTTTGGGGTTAATTGACTTCGGCAGAGAAGAAACCGGGTTTCTATAAGCATTGTTGGTTGGTGGCAAAGGTTAACGCAAGAAACCCGGTTTCTGTTGCCCCGGTTTTGGGGCTATTTGACTTCGGCAAAGAAGAAACCGGGTTTCTGGGGTTGGTGGCAAAGGTTAACGCAAGAAACCGGGTTTCTGGGGTTGGTGGCAAAGGTTGACCCAAGAAACCCGGTTTCTCACCGCTTCCGGTTTCTCCGAGGATAGTTAAACAACAACCCTGTTGCTAAAAACCTAAAATAATAGTTAAATCGATCTAATGTATGAAACGCTATAGATATAGTCACTTTAAGGTAAACCATCAGCATGACCAGTACAGCACCAGCCCCCACTAAAACCCCCGATTTTTGTCAAGGCATCCAATATTTTGGCGAACCGTTGCCCGGATTTGACAAATATGCCCAAGAACCCGCGATCGCACCTGGGAAAAAAGCGATCGCCTCTCCCTCGGATCCTGCCGCCGTCTTTCAAACCCTTCTGGTTGCCGACGCCCTGCGTTACCTAACCATGCAAGTCACCGCCAGCAAAGCATCCGGGCACCCTGGTGGATTTGCCAGCAAAGCCGAAGTTTATGCCGCCTTGGTCATGCTGGGTTACAAAAATATCCTCACGGAAGTCGGCCACCATGCCCCCGGATTTTATAGTGCCATGTTCCTCGATCGCTCCTTAGAACAGATGGATATCGATAACGTGCAACAAATGCGCGATCGCTTCCGGGAACACAAAGGACTCCTCGGCCACCTTTCCGGGCAAATTCCGGGACTTCTTGGACCGGCAGGCCCATTGGGACAAGGGCAACACTTCGCCATGGCGGGCGCCAAACTCCACCCCGGCGTCCTATTCCCTGTCACCATTGGCGACGGTGGACTCGGCGAACCCTACGTCATGAGTAGCATAGCTCACTTCCACACCGCCTATCCCAACGTCACCAACTTCCTGCCCATCCTGGTTTGGAACGGCTACTCCCAGGAACATCACAGCATGGTTGCCACCAAATCCAACCAGGAAATGATCGAATACTGGAAAGGCAACGGCTTCCAAGAGGTCATCCTGGTCAACGCCAAAGACTTCGACGACCAAAACCAGCCCGGTGACTATGTAGACAGCACCGAATTCTCCCTAGAACAACGACTAAAATTCACCCAAGCGGTACTCGAAGGAGTGGACAAAGCCGCCAAATCCGCCCTATCCGGCAAACTCACCGCCTTCATCATCAAACAACTCAAAGGGGCCGGAGTTCACGCCCGGGGCGCCAAATCCCACAACCTTTACGCCCATCACACCCTGGACAACGCAGAAATCGTCAACGCCCTGAAAACCCGTGCCCTGTCCCCAGAAGCATGGCAACTCGTCCGCACCAACTGCGAGCGGGCTGGTGGGGGTCCGGCGGCCAAAACCGTAGTGACAGAATTTGAACTACCCTTACCCGAACTAGGTCAACTGCCCCTGCAAGAATATGCTGTTGGGAATAAGCAAGTCGCCACCACCGCCATGGGTGAATTAGTCGCCCATGTGGGCAAAACTGACCCCAATTTCATCGTCTCCAACGCCGACGGTAATGCTGCTTCGGGGATTAATAATATCAACGTTGCCCTCAAAATTGTGCATCCTACCGTTGACGAACTGTACTACCAAGATCCGAAAGGTCAGGTTTACGAACCATTAAGTGAAGATGCTTGTGCCGGGTTAGCTGCCGGACTAGCACTATTTGGGGCGCGGACTCTCTGGTGTTCCTATGAATCTTTTGCGATCAATGGCTTACCAATTTGGCAAACTGTCACCCAAGCAATGGCCGAACTTCGCCGGTCTACTCCCTCCACGATTGTATTATTAACTGCCGGGGCATTAGAACAAGGACGCAACGGTTGGACTCATCAACGACCGGAAATAGAAAACTACTTAGCCGCCATGATGCGGAATGGCAATATTTTCTGCCTATTTCCCCCGGATGCTAACAGCATTCAAATCTGTTATGACTGGGCATTAACCACCAAAAATAAGGGCATTGTGATTATTGCCAGTAAGTCCCCATTACCGATTTACACCACCTTTGAACAAACCCGCGAAGGCTTAGAAAAAGGGGCGACACTTCTCCAAGAAATTCCCGGAGAAAAGACTGTAGTTTTCCCAGTGGTCGGGGATATGGTTTTAGCCCCAGTGTTGACCGCTGCGGAACAATTAAAAGCCCAAGGAATTGGCTCGAAAATTATCTCAGTCATCAATCCTCGTCGCCTATATCGTGATAGCGATACTGCCTGGGCAACCTGTTCCGAACCCGATGGTCTTTTCTTAGAAGATGCTGATTTTGAAAAGTTATTTGGTGGCGATGCTTTAATTGCCGTTACCGGGGGAACTTCCGCCATGTTAGAACCGATTATGTTGCGTTCTACTGCCAAGCGGGATATCTTTGCTTGGAAGCGGGGCGAAACTGCTGCCAGTGCCAATGAAATGTTAAATATGAATGGCATTACCGCGGAAAATATGGTCAAACGTGCCCATGAATTGTTAGGGTAGAATAACCCCGTGTCCTCTGTGTCTCTGTGGTAAAAATATGGCTTTAACGTAAACCAACCACAGAGGCACAATTGGGTAGGGTGTGTTAGGCGCGGCCATGATGAGTTTACACCTAAGAATAAAGTTAAATCCGCGCCGTAACGCACCACTACCGATTTAAAACTAAATTAATTCGGGAGCTTGATCAGGCGCAATATCGCCGGACATTCACGCGATAATTAAATAAAATCATCATCAATTTATCGGGAGAACATTAATATTGAATGGTGCGTCTAAGCCCGGTAATAACTAATAAATAATCAACAATAAATTAGTAATATTTGGTAACTGAGGTAAAATTCAGCGCCGCGCCTCACACACCCTAAGAAAATATTGAAATCAGAATGGTGCGTCTAGGCGCTGGAATAAGCGCGGGAGTAAATATTTGGTAAATTATTTGGTAAATCATAGAAAATTTATATCCGCGCCTAACACACCCTGCCAATGAAGAAGACGTAACTCAAGATAGGAGCGATCGCTTGAATCTGCAACTGAATCTATTTTCATAACCGGGCTTAATCTGTGGTGATGGGAAAGCGCTTGAAGCTGGGATAAGAAACCGGGTTTCTGGGTTAACTTTTGCCCCCCAGCCAAAAGATAAATTAAGCAACCCGGTTTCTCACCGAAAACTCGCTACAATCTCGGTACAATAAATAACGTTGAATTATGACGATGGTGGGTATAAGTGTCGGCAAATCCTTCTAAGTTACTTTTAATTGATGGTCATTCCTTGGCATTTCGGGCTTATTATGCTTTTGGCAAAAGCAAACAGGGTGGACTGCGTACCTCGGACGGTATTCCCACTAGCGTCTGCTTTGGCTTCCTGAAATCTTTGTGGGAAGTGATCGACCAAGAACAGCCAGACTCCGTAGCGATCGCCTTTGATTTGGCTGAACCCACTTTTCGCCACCAAGCGGATCCTACCTATAAGGGCGATCGGGCGGAAACTCCCGTTGACTTTATCCCGGACTTGGCGAATTTACAACAACTATTACGGGCATTTAATTTGCCAGTAATTACCGCCCCTGGGTATGAAGCGGATGATGCGATCGCCACTTTAAGTAAAAAAGCCGCAGCGGAGGGAACTCGCGTCAAAATTGTCAGTGGCGACCAAGACTTATTCCAACTAATTGACCCCGAAAAAGGCATTACCGTCATCCATTTAAGCGGCAGTAGAAATACCAGCCCCAAAGAATTTGGCTCCGCCGAAGTTGAAGAAAAATTAGGAATTTTACCCACGCAAGTGGTAGACTACAAAGCCCTCTGTGGGGACAAATCCGATAATATTCCCGGAGTCAATGGCATCGGGGAAAAAACCGCCGTTAAATTACTCCAAGAATATCAAAATTTGGATAATATTTACGCCTCGATTGATAAAATTAAAGGCAGCCTACAGAAAAAACTAAGCGAAAATCGAGAAGCCGCCTATCATTCCCGGTTTCTGGCGCAAATTGTGGATAATGTACCCATAGAAGTGTCCTTAGCAGATTTTAAATTACAAGGATTTGACCCGGCGATCGCCTTGCCCTTACTGCAAAAATTAGAACTCCGTGATTTTGTCCGCCAAATCAACCAAATCCAACAAAAATTAGGCGGAACCGTCGAGTCGAATAATAACGTAGGGTGGGCATTGCCCACCGATTCCTTATCTTCTAATCAGAATGATTTAGAGCAATCTGAGGATATCCAACTTTCCTTATTTACTCAACCCAATATTCCCGCTAAAAATATTCCTGCTAAAAATCCGACAGCGAAACCAACAGTTGCCCCAACAACTATCAACATCACTCAGGAAACAGAAACAAAACCCCTGGATAATAAAACCATATCCATCGCTCCAGAAATCATCGACACCCCAGAAAAGCTAAACCAATTAGTTGCCAAACTAAAAACTTATACTAACCCCGAAATTCCCGTAGCTTGGGACACAGAAACCACCGGATTAGAACCGCGAGACGCGCAACTCGTGGGCATTGGTTGTTGTTGGGGCAACCAACCCAATGACATGGCCTATATTCCCATCGGTCACACCAGCGGAAACCAGCTAGAATTGAGTCAAGTATTAGGGGCATTGCGAGGGATATTAGAAAGTAGCGACTATCCCAAAGCTTTACAAAATGCTAAATTCGATCGCCTGATTTTCCGTTGCCAAGGGATTAATCTAGCTGGGGTAGTTTTTGATACCATGTTAGCCAGTTATTTGCTTAATCCTGATGATAGCCATACCCTCACGGATTTATCCCGGCGTTACTTACCAGGAATTGCATCCCTCAGTTACAAATCCTTAAACATTCCCAAAGGGCAAACCATTGCTAACTTAAGCATTGCTGAGGTAGCTAATTACTGTGGATTAGATGTCTATACCACATTTTTATTAGTGCCAAAATTGCGCCAAGAACTCCAACAAATTCCTCAAATAGAAAAACTGTTACAAACCGTCGAACAACCCTTAGAACCAGTCTTAGCGGACATGGAATATCAAGGAATTAGGGTTGATAGTGCCTATCTGAGGGAACTTTCCCAACAAATTAATCAGCAGTTAGAGGAGATAGAGCAAAAAGTTTATCAATTGGCAGGGCTGCCGTTTAATTTAAATTCTCCCAAACAAATGAGTGAGGTATTATTTGATACCTTAAACTTAGATCCCAAAAAATCGCGCAAAATGAAAACCGGCTATTCCACAGATGCAGCAACTTTGGCAAAACTCCAAGGCGACCATAAAATAATTGATTATCTTTTGGAGCATCGCACCTTAGCCAAATTAAAATCGACTTATGTGGATGCTTTACCCCAATTAGTCCGCCGGGATACTCAACGAGTGCATACTTATTTTAACCAAGCGGCTACCGCTACGGGAAGACTGTCTTCTTCTAATCCTAACTTACAAAATATTCCCATTAGAACGGAATTTTCTCGGCAAATTCGCCAAGGATTTGTCCCCGAACCCGGTTGGCTATTAGTCTCAGCGGACTATTCCCAAATAGAATTAAGAATTCTGGCTCATTTAAGTCAAGAACCTGTCTTAATTCAGGCTTATCAAAATTATCAAGATGTCCATACTTTAACTGCTCAGTTACTTTTTGAAAAAGAAACTGTCACCCCTGAAGAACGACGTTTAGGTAAAACCATTAACTTTGGGGTAATTTATGGTATGGGGGCGCAACGGTTTGCGCGGGAAGCGGGCTTTACAGTGGCGGAAGGGAAAAAGTTTATTGAACGATTTAACCATCGCTATGCTCAAGTTTTTGCTTATTTGGAAACCCAGAAAAAAGAGGCGATCGCCCACGGTTATGTAACGACGATTTTAGGGCGACGGCGTTATTTTACCTTTGAGTCGCCCACTCTGCAAAAACTCAAAGGGTCTAACCCTGCTGACATTGACTTAAACCTGGGTCGATTAACTCAGCAAGACTCGCAAAATCTTCGCGCTGCTGCCAATGCACCGATTCAAGGTTCTAGTGCTGATATCATCAAAATTGCGATGGTGAAAGTCCACAAATTATTGCAAGAATACCAAGCCCGGCTACTGTTACAAGTCCATGATGAATTGGTATTTGAAATTCCTCCCGATGAGTGGGCAGAATTGCAGCCGAAAATTCGCCAAACAATGGAAACAGCGGTTAAGTTATCCGTTCCTCTCTTAGTTGATATTCATTCTGGGAATAATTGGCTAGAAGCGAAATAAAATTTGTTGTTGGGTAGGGATTGTGCATGTTATTGGTTATTCGTTGTGGGTTGTGGGTTGTGGGTTGTGGGTTGTTTGTTAAGTAACCACCAACCACCAACTTTCCAACTACCAATACTTAATTTTTTTTGCCTTTAACCGGCAACTCAATAATAAATTCTGTGCCTTTTCCTGGTTCAGAGTTACAGATAAAACTGCCCCCATGTTTTTCAACGACAATTTGATGACTAATAGACAAGCCCATGCCAGTTCCCTTGCCAAGTTCTTTGGTGGTGAAAAAGGGTTCAAAAATATGCGATCGCACCTCGTCAGAAATCCCCGGCCCATTATCCGCAATATAAATTCTCACCCAGGATTCTTCCGGGGTATTGGTAGGTTGTTTGGTGGGATAAAATCGGCTAACTTCCGTGCGAATAGTAATACAATTGGGATGAGATTTGAGCCCCTGAATCGAACGATTTTGGCTAGATTCTTCTAAGGCATCAATCGCATTACTTAACACATTCATAAACACCTGATTCAACTGTCCCGCGTAACAGGTAACTTTTGGCAAGCGACCATATTCTTTTTTGATCAAAATCTCTGGGCGATCGCTTGTAGCTTTAAGGCGGTGGTGCAAAATCATCAGAGTGCTGTCAATGCCATCGTGGATATCCACCGGCTTCATCTTGTTTTGGTCAAGGCGGGAAAAATTCTTTAAAGAAGCAACAATCTCCCGAATTCGTTCTGCCCCAATTTTCATAGAAGAGAGCATTTGCGGCAGGTCTTCCAGAATAAATGGCAAATCGATCTCCTCGATTTTTCGACAAACTTCATCGGTCTGGTTGCCGTATTTTTGATAAATATCGAGCAAAGAAATCAGGTCTCGGATATATTCATTGATATGGCTCAAATTCCCATAAATAAAATTCATGGGATTATTAATTTCGTGGGCAACTCCGGCCATTAATTCTCCTAAAGCAGACATTTTTTCGCGGTGGACTAACTGGGCTTGGGTACTTTGTAACTCCAGTAAAGCTTTTTGCAATTTTGCCGCTTTATCCAAAGCATCAGCCGCCGCTTTTTTGGTTTCTTGATAGAGTTCGGCTTGTTGAATCGCGATCGCCGCTTGAGAAGCCAAATTTTGTAAAAATTCGACTTCTGAAGCTTGCCAAACTCGCGGCCCTACACATTCGTGAACAATGATTAATCCCCATAACCCAGTTTTGCTGAGAATGGGGACAACGATGCTGGCTTTCACCTGAAGTTGCTGCAAAAATTCCTGATGACAAGCACTCAGATTTTCCTGGGAGATATCGTCAATGGTATAGACCCGACCTTGAAGATATAAGCGGCGATAGTTGTCGGGAAAACATTCCCCCGGCCCGCGAATTCCCAAAGCGGAAGGCCAATTGTCCCGACTATCTTCGACGATCACCACCCCTTCACCCTCGGAAGTAAACTGATACATTACTACCCGGTCTGTTGACAGCAGCGATCGCACTTCGCGGGCGATCGTAGACAAAATCGTGGTCAAATCCAAAGTCGAGCGAATTTGATTCAAAATTTTGCCCAAAACTTTAGTGTAATCTAATGACTGTTGCAACTGAGTCGTGCGCTGTTGCACTTGCAATTCCAGGTCAGCATTGAGGGAATTAACCTGTTTATACAGCAAATATTGCGTAATCGCCATCGAAAATTGCTGGCCAATCGATTGCACCATAGAAATCTCCGCTTTTGACCATTCGCGGACTTGATTGGTTTTGACTTCTCGCCATGCCTCAAAGGATTGCCGAGGCATTAATTGTTGCACCTGAGTATTAAATTTGCCCGCCCACAATCGTTCAGTTTCAATCGCGGGGCGAAAAATTGTTAAATAGCCCAATAACTGTTGACGATATTTCAGGGATAATCCCAATAACCCATAAATGTTAAAAGACTGCAATCGCTGACGCACTTCTAGAGGAACCAGAGGTTGATCTTTGGCATTTGGCCAAACCGCAAACCCTTCCTGTCCGACAAAATATTGCCATTGTTGGTCATCAAAATCATCCGGTTGTTCCCCACAAGTGAACAAGTCACTATTGAAATTACTGGCAACTTCAGAAACTAAGCCATGATTGTTGGTAATATAAAGTCGGCCTCCCACCCCTGACAAAGCCTTAACCGTTGCTTCCAGGGCTGTTTGAAATTCAATACTCGGTTGTGCATGAAGCAGGGTAGCAATTTGATTAACTGTCGCTTCTATTTTTTGTTGTTCTCGCGCTTGAGTCAAAAGTGTGGACTGGGCGAGCGCGAGCGAAACTTGATCGGAGACTTGTTGCAGCACTTCTAAGTCTTGGGCAGAAAACTCGAATGGCTCAATATTATGAGATACCAAAAGTCCCCAAAGTTGTTCTAAATTTTGACCACCATTTCGCCCATCATTTCGCCCATCATTTCGCCCAATATTATTTACCAAATCATTGGCTAAAAAAATGGGGACAACTATCGAAGAATTCACCCCCATTGCTTTCAAATAATTCGCATGACAAGGATCGATGGGGCGATATAAAATCTCAGAAACCTCGTGCCGGTTACTCAAGGCTGGCTGCATCGACCCAGAAGCGTCAGCACCTTGAGACCGATGTAATTGACTCATTGTAGACCAGGATTGTAGATCCGCGGCAAATGCCGAACTAAAACCAATTTTTCCTTGACGAAGATCAACAATTGAATGGACTCTCTCTTGAATAAATCTTTCTCTGGCTTGCTGGGGAATATCATCGGCTGGGAAATTAAGCCCTAGCATCGAAGGCAAGCGATTCTCGTGGATTGACTCCGCAATCACCTCCCCGCTACCATCTTCATAAAACCGATAGACCATCACGCGATCAGTTCCCAGGAACGACCGAATTTCTTCTGCCGTTGCTTTTAAAATCTCTGACAATTCCAAAGATTGCCGAATCCGGTTAGTGATTCGATGCTGTAAAACTGCGCGATCCAGTTTTTCTTGGATATCCTCCGTGCGATCTATCTCTTTCATAAGAATTTATTAACGATCCAGACACCGCTTGCTTTTTTAGTGATGATTCACTTTTGCCGATAACAATCAGAGCAATTTTTAAAATTATACGTCATTTTGCTAACCTGTATCCAGGGGGGCTCTCCCTTGGCGTTACCAAATTGATATTTTTAATATTTTTGCACCAGTGACTAACCCTTGTCTAAAGAAAAACCTGATATTGTTTACTGCAATCGGGAGCATAATCAATCGGAAAAAACTTTGAAAAAACTTGGAATTTTTTGCTAAATTCGAGCCAATTTCAACTTAAACTTCCTAAAAAATACTGAGATTTAAGACAGAAATACTGAGATTCCATACGGAAACTCTTCCCGACTCCGACTACAGAGCCAAATCTTTCCTCCTGCTACCTGATTCAATGATACTGAAGCCGGGCTCTAATTTCATCCCGCACATTCATCAGAATTTTTCCTAAGTAGTTGTGTCCGGTGCGATCGGCGCCGCATCCCCAGTAATAATCTTTGGGTGAGTCTTCTACGAGTGTTTCATCTCCTGTCGCTAAAAGTTGCTGTTGAATATCCCTGTGAGACATAAATTTTTGTAAAACTGCCGCTCGCATAATCGATCGTTTTACCTCTTCCCAGTCAGAACGCAGAATCAAGGTGCGATCGCGCCCTAATGCCGCTGCCGCTTCTGGGGTTGGGGCTGCCGCAATCAAGGGAATTACAAATTCATTCGGACTACCCACAAATTTTTGCGCTTGATAGTAATGTTCCACCGTTGGCCAATCCGCACCATCTAGATAAATGCTGTGGGGCGAAAAATTGGACAAATAGCCATAAGGATTTTCCACTTTATAAAAATAAATCGTCATTCTTTTAGTTAAATTTTAAATGTTGACTGTTATTCGTTATTGCTTAGGGATTATTTGGTTATTGGTTGTTGATTATTCGTGATTTAAAGGGAATGCTCATCAAATAACCAATAACCAATAACCAATAACAATTATTTGATTTTAACCCGCAGCTAAAACCCGTTTCAAGGCTTCTAACAATAGCAGCACATTTTCCGGGCGACTATTATATCCCATCAAACCAATCCGCCAGACTTTACCGGCTAGTTCACCTAAACCATTGCCAATTTCCACATTATAGTCATGCAGCAGTTTTTGGGTCACGGCCTTGCCATTGACTCCATCAGGAATTCGCACTGTGGTCAAAGTGGGCAAGCGAAATTCTTTCGCCACATGGCAAACTAACCCTAAATCTGCCAATCCGTCCCACAATAGTTCAGCATTGAGGCGATGACGTTCCCAACGAGCACCTAATCCTTCTTCCGCAATTAAGCGCAACGCCTCCCGCAACGCATAATTCATGTTAATCGGGGCGGTGTGATGGTAAGTGCGTTCATTTCCCCAATACTTGGTCAGGAGAGACATATCCAAATACCAGTTAGGCACCACCGATTTACGCTGGTGCAATTTTTCCACCGCCCGAGGACTCATGGTAAACGGGCTAATCCCTGGGGGACATCCCAGCCCTTTTTGACTGCAACTATAAGCCAGGTCGATGCCCCATTCATCGATAAATAATGGCACGCCCCCCAAACTTGTCACTGTATCGACGAGCAATAAACAACCATGTTGATGGCAAAGTTCGCTGACTCCTTCCAAGGGCTGGCGCACCCCCGTAGAAGTTTCCGCATGGACGAGGGCGAGGATTTTCGGCTGATGGGTTTCTAATCCTTGGCGAATTTCCTCCAAGGTAAATGCTTCGCCCCAAGGTTTCACCAGTTTCCGCACATCAGCCCCGTAACGAGTGGCCATATCCACCAGGCGATGTCCAAAGTAGCCTTTGACCCCGACTAAGACGACATCTCCCGGTTCTACGGTGTTGGCTAGGGTGGCTTCCATTGCCGCACTGCCAGTGCCACTGATGGTGATCGTCAGCCGGTTGTCCGTTTGCCACGCATAGCGCAGTAAGTCTTGGATCTCGTTCATTAGTTGCAGAAATGCCGGATCCAAATGCCCGACCTGGCGTAAACCCAGGGCAGCTAATACCCGAGGATGGGCATTCGACGGGCCAGGACCTAGTAATAGTCGTGGCGGCATATCGACTTGCGGCAGTTGCGTGCGATAACGATCGCTGATTTCCATTTCTGTACTCATTTGTAACTTTGCCAATCTTCTACAGGCAAATTTTACAATGTGCAGACCCAGTTCTCGCTCGCTCAGAAGCCCTAATGAGATTCCGGGCGGGTTTTTTCTTCATAGATCAAATATATCCTTGATGATTTCGGGGGAATGATTTCGGGGGAATGATTTCGGGGGAATGATTTCGGGGGAATTACTTCGGGGCGATTACTTTTCCGCTAGAATAAATTCACTCTATGAAAATAAGCTGACTAAATGAATTTACCCCTGGCCGCTGGGAACCCTGATGATCTGTAGCGGGGGAGAGAATCAAAGGGAAAACCTCTCATGTCAGCCAATTACTAGCAAGAATTGATTCTCCAGAGGATAATAAGTCAATCAATCTAAGTGGTTCAAAGCGATGTGTTCTCAAACTTCCGCGAGTCCAGCCAGCCAAAATTCGGTCAAATTACCACTGCGCTTAATGCTGATCATTCCTTTTGCGCTACAAAGTTTAGTGGCTGTGGGACTGACTGGGTGGCTGTCATGGCACAACGGCAAAAAAGCTGTAAATGAATTATCTGGTCAGTTAATGACTGAAATCTCAAACCAGGTAGAACAGCGGTTTAAGGACTTTGACAATACTCCCCACAGCGCCGATCGCTTGCCGACCAATGCTGAAATGCTTGATTTGATTCACAGTTTAAAAATTACTCAGTTCGCACAAATTGCACTGATTTCTCCATCGGGAACAATTGTGCACAGTTCATCGTCTAAATATGATTTGCTTTCCACCCCTAAATCTCCCCAAAGTGACCCAGTAATGAATAGCCGTGCCGGGTTAATTTATAACTCAATTCAATATTTACAAATTAATCATCAAGGCTGGGATAAAAGTAATCAATCTCAACGCTACAGTTTTCCATTCAATCGTCAGCTTTACTTGTTACAAGTTACCCCGATCGCCACCGAAGAAAATGTAGATTGGCGGTTGTTGATTTTGCTGCCAGAGTCAGCATTTATGACCCCGATTCATGGCAATATTAGAAATACGATTTTAATCGGGATTGGGTCTTTGGGATTGGTTGCTGTCATCGGTCTAATCATCGGAGAAGCAATGGGTCAGTCAATTCGCCAGTTAACGGAATCAAGTCAGGCGATCGCCCAAGGGAAGCCGGGGGAAACTGTTGTTAGCCCGGCGGTAAAAGAGTTAGCAATTTTGGCGGATGCTTTTACTGAAATGAACCAGCAAATTCAACAAAATAAACAAAATTACGAAGCATATATTCAAGCTTTACAGCAGCAAATTGAGTCAAAAATAGAAGAGTTAGGAAAAGAAATTCGCGATCGCCATATCGTCGAACAGCAACTTCATACTTCCGAAAGAAAAATGCGGGCATTTTTTGAAGCTATGACCGATATTATTCTGGTGCTAGATACTGATGGCAACCTGGAGATTGCCCCGACGAATCCCTCGGTTTTGTATCACCAGGATACGGATATTATTGGCTTGACTATTGAACATTTTTTTATGGAGGAAAATTTTCAATCTCTTCAGGATAAAATCCAGCGGGTGTTAGCAACCCAACAAACCTTTAATTTCGATTACCACTTGACTGTTGATACCGAAAAAAAATGGTTTACAGCCCGCGTTTCCCCCATGTCGGAAAATTCCGTAATCTGGGTAGCTAGAGATATTAGCGATCGCAAAGAAGCGGAGTTAGCCCTCCATATCGCCCAACAACAATCGGAAAGTTTACTGTTGAATATTCTGCCTAAAACCATTGCCGAACAGTTGAAACACTCCACGGATGCGATCGCCGAACACTTTGACGCGGTGAGTATTTTATTTTCCGATATTGTCGGATTTACTCCTCTGGCGGCGCGGCTTTCCCCCATTGACTTAGTAAAATTGCTCAATGATATGTTTTCCAAATTTGATAAATTAGCGGAGAAGTATCAATTAGAAAAAATTAAAACTATTGGCGATGCCTATATGGTAGCAGCCGGTTTACCTCTCAAACGGGAAGATCATGCCCAGGCGCTGGCTGAAATGGCCTTAGATATGCAAGCTGCCGTCCAGCAATTCTCCTGGGAAACTCGCGAGGAATTTCAAATTAGAATTGGCATTAACAGCGGACCGGTGGTGGCTGGGGTCATTGGCAAGAAAAAGTTTATTTATGACTTATGGGGCGATACGGTAAATGTTGCCTCCCGGATGGAATCATCGGGGATTCCCGGAAAAATTCAAGTTACTGCTAACACTTATGAATTATTAAAAGATCAGTATGTCTTAGAAGAACGCGGTGAAATTTATGTCAAAGGCAAAGGCAAAATGATCACTTATTGGCTGGTGGGGAGAAAGGACGATAAATTCTCATAGATTAAGAGTAGATAAATTAAGAGTAGATAAATTGTTGGGCTGCCAGAAACATCCTTTTTTGCACCCCGAATCCCGATGCCGCATAAATTAACTCTATATTATCTCCCGCTCAAAAACTATCTAGGGATTATCTATATCTAGGGATTATCTAAGGGATTATCTAGGAGTTAACCCGGGTCAGGACATATTTGGCGCTAAATTCGCAATTTACCCTTACTCTCAGGTTTCTGTCTAGACCAGGTATTACCCCATCTATGATGCGCGATCGCCCGTAATAGATGCGACGGCACAGAACCAAGTATCTCCAAATATGTTATGGTAGCTTCGCATTAACCTACGCCAGTTGCTGCCAGTTAGGGCTAGTTGCTCTACCTAAGTAACTGGCTGGTGAATGCGGCATAATTCCCCCGTCCTGGTTCAGGTGGCAGCCAAAGACCCGCCCCGCAATCGTGCTAACATTCATCACTACTACTGATGAATTATTCCTCCTGGTTGGGAAAAACTGAATGGAATCTACTAGATTTAAACCATCGAATAGATTTAAAATAACTACTGCTAATTGCCTTCCCCTGCTTTTAGATTAATTCCCTTAAATTGTGACTTCTAGTTTTAGCGCTATCCGACCCGATCCAGAACCGGCAGACCGTCCCGCCGGTTCTGTTGCCTTTCTAGTTCGTGCTGTTGAATTCAAAGAACTGATCGAAGTAGCCGATATTTTAACTGAAAGTTTTCACTCCCAAAAAGGAATAAACTTCTGGTTAAATCCTCTGTTTCGCTGGGGGATTTATGAAGATTTGCGGACACGAATGCGCTTGCTTTCGCCCCATTACATCTGCCTAGTCGCGATCGCCTCCGACCCGTCCAACCCTGCACTCAGCCATCCGGCGATCGTTGGCACCGTGGAAATGAATCACAAAAGCCCCTCCCTGGGACAAAATCTGTCTTCTCAATGCTTATACTTATCCAACCTAGCCGTCTTGCCCAGGTATCGGCGCCAAGGCGTAGCCACCAAGTTACTGCATCGTTGTGAAGAAATTGCCCTGGAGTGGGGGTTCAATGAGCTTTATTTGACCTGCCTAGAAAATAACCAACCAGCCAAACAGCTTTATTTTCATCATGGGTATCGTTTACACTACATCGAACCCTATTGGATGTCTTGGCTATTTTGGCGACCTCGGCGGATGCTGTTACAGAAACACCTGAGAACTATCGAGCTCACACCTTGAGCCAGAATCGCTCCGGTGACCTAGTTTGGTGAATCTCACGGCATTTTTTGGCCATTTGTTGGCCATTTTTTGGCATTTTTTGCCCTGCTTAACAAATTTTTACCACAAAAATCCGCAGATCAGACAAAAAAGTTTGACATTTTTATCAAAGTTAAATAATAATAAAAGATTGTGTAAACTCTAGCTGGACAGACCCTTGGCTAACGTCATTGTTATAGGCGCCCAATGGGGCGATGAAGGAAAAGGAAAAATCACTGACTTACTCAGCAGGTCAGCCAACGTAGTAGTACGTTACCAAGGAGGGGTCAACGCCGGTCATACGGTTGTGGTAAACGACCAGACCTTTAAACTGCACCTGATTCCTTCTGGTATTCTTTATCCTGCCACTGAATGCATCATTGGATCAGGGACGGTGATTGACCCGAAAGTTTTGATTCAAGAACTGGATCGGCTAGAGGGCCTCAATATTTCCACAAAAAATTTGATGGTGTCTCAAACTGCCCATGTCACCATGCCTTACCATCGACTCATTGACGAGGCATCGGAAGAAAAACGGGGCAATAATAAAATTGGCACCACGGGCAGGGGCATTGGTCCAACTTATGCGGACAAATCAGAACGAACCGGGATTCGGATCCTGGACTTAATGGATCCAGATGGTCTGAAAGAGAAACTGGTTTGGACGATTAATTATAAGAATGTCATTTTAGAAAAACTCTATGACCTGCCGCCGTTAGATCCGCAAGCGGTGATCGCCGAGTACCTAGAATATGCCGAGCGCCTGCGCCCCCATGTGGTCGATGCGTCCTTGAAAATCTATGACGCAATCCAAGAACGGCGCAATATTTTATTTGAAGGCGCCCAAGGCACCTTATTGGACTTAGATCACGGCACCTATCCTTATGTCACTTCCTCTAACCCCGTGGCGGGAGGGGCTTGTGTCGGTGCGGGGGTCGGCCCGACGATGATTGACCGTGTGATTGGAGTGGCCAAAGCTTATACCACTCGTGTGGGAGAAGGGCCATTTCCCACGGAAATGAAAGAAGGGATCGGGGCCTTATTGTGCGATCGCGGGGCAGAATTTGGCACCACCACTGGTCGCCAAAGGCGTTGCGGTTGGTTTGATGCAGTCATCGGTCGTTATGCCGTGCGGATCAATGGCCTAGATTGTTTAGCGATTACCAAACTCGATGTACTCGACACCTTGGAAGAAATCAAAGTTTGTGTCGCCTACGAAATCGATGGTGTTCGCTGCGAAAACTTCCCCAACAGTGCCCGTCAATTTGCCCGCTGCCAACCGATTTATGAAACCGTCCCCGGTTGGAAGCAATCTACTAAACATTGCCGCACCCTGGAAGACTTACCCAAGGAAGCCCTGGATTATCTCAAATTCCTGGCTGAACTGATGGAAGTCCCCATTGCCATTGTCTCTCTTGGCGCCGAGCGCGACCAAACCATTATTATCGAAGACCCGATTCACGGGCCAAAACGAGCATTATTAGATGCTAATGGCACACCTGTGAGCGCGAAACCTTGATTTCTCATTTCTAGAAACCGGGTGTCTATGTAGAATCTGATGGGATAGCAAGCATTTCTTAGAGAAACCCGGTTTCTAGAACCAAAGGCAGATGAATTTGCCTAGAATCAGCCAAAAAAATTCAAGAAAAAATGCTAAGATTGTGTGTTTGTCAATCTCTATGACCGGCCAGCGCCATTTTGACCGATCTGGCAGAGATATCTCACCAGCCATCAGGCTGAAACAGATCGCGGCGATCGCGTCAGAGTCTCTTCCCAATTGGCGCTGAAATCTTAGACAAAGTTAATCACGACAACCTACAACTAACGATTAAAATGGAACTTACACTTGAATGTCATCAACGCCCCCCAGGCAGCAAACCCAAAGCCCTGCGTCGTGATGGATTAATTCCTGCCGCCCTCTACGGACACAACGGAGCTGAGTCGATTTCCCTCACCGTTAATGCCAAAGCCGCTGAACTATTACTCAAAACTGCTTCAGTCAACAACACTTTGGTAAATTTAACCATTCCTGAACTCTCTTGGAATGGCAAAACCCTGTTGCGGGAAGTGCAAACTCATCCCTGCAAACCGTTAATCTATCACCTCAGCTTTTTTGCCATTTCCGCACAAGACAGCGTGGAAGTAACCATTCCCCTGGTATTTGTCGGTGAATCTCCTGGAGTGAAGTTCAATGGTGGTTTACTAGACCCAGTGCTGACTGAACTAGAAGTCAAATGCGCTCCCGACAGCATCCCGGAAAAAATTGAAGTGGACATTTCTAGTCTGCAAGTGGGCAGTGCGCTGCATATCAGAGAACTGGTTCTCCCTGCCGGTGTCACCCCGCTGATTACTGATGGCAATCAAGTGGTGGTGAGTGTCTTAGGGTACCAAGGGGGAAATGACGGAAATGACGGAGAGAGTCAATCTGATTAGGCTTAATCAAATAGTTGAAAGACTAAAGCCTGAAAATATTAATCTTCACCGTCTTTAAACTAACCAGGCTTTAAACTAACCAGGGGGATATCCCTGGTTTTTTTGTCATGCTCCTCTGACAGATTTCCCTGCCATAACCTAAGATTAATTAGGGTGAGTTTTCTCATCCAAGACCAAAAAAACCAGCCAGAAACAAAAGAAACGAAAAAATATGACTGATACCAATCTGCCCCCGATGATTCAACAAATGTTACAGCCAGAGTTCTATCCCCATCCGGTGCCAGAACCAGTGCAATTGATCCAAACCCATGTTTCCTTTGTGCTGTTGACTGGGGCTTATGCCTACAAAGTAAAAAAACCCGTCAACTTTGGCTTTTTAGATTTCTCCACCTTGGCAAAACGCCAGCATTTTTGTGGGGAAGAATTGCGGATGAACCGACGCAGTGCGCCAGATATCTATATAGAAGTATTGCCCATTACCCAAACCGGGGATAAATATCAACTAGGGGGTGATGGCGAACCTGTGGAATATACCTTAAAAATGCGCCAATTTCCTCAAGACACTCTGCTGATTAACCTGTTTGAAGCGGGAAAGCTGAATCAAAAGGAAATGCAAGATTTGGGCAAAGTCGTAGCTGATTTCCATCGCCAAACCGCTACCAATGATTACATTCTCAAGTTTGGGGAAGTGGCGCAAATTCGTCAGGCTTTTGATGAAAATTATGCCCAAAGTAAGAAATATATTGGCAGGCCACAAACCCAAGCACAGTTTGACCAAACTCAAGCTTACACTAATAATTTTTTTGCTGAAAAATCCGCCCTATTTCAAGAGCGGATTGCCCAGAAAAAAATCCGGGAATGTCACGGAGATTTACACCTGAAAAATATTGCCCTAATTGATGGAAAAATTGTCCTGTTTGACTGTATTGAATTTAATGAATCCTTCCGGTTTGTCGATACCATGTATGATGTGGCTTTTGCGGTGATGGATATTGAAGCCCGGGGACGGAAAGATTTAGCTAATGTGTTTTTGAACACCTATATTGAGCAAACCGCTGATTGGTCTGGATTGCAATTATTGCCTTTATATTTAAGTCGCCAAGCTTATGTCCGCGCTAAAGTCACATCTTTCTTGTTAGATGACCCAGGGGTTCCCGCTGACCAAAAAGCTCAAGCAGAAAAAGCTGCGGCAGAGTATTATAAGTTGGCTTGGGAATATACTCAGCCCGGTCAAGGTCGGTTATTTTTAATGTCTGGAGTATCCGGGTCTGGAAAATCAACGACCGCTGGGATTTTAGCCCAAAAAATTGGGGCAATTCACTTACGTTCTGATGCGGTGCGTAAACATTTGGCGGGTATTGGTTTAAATGAACGGGGTGGTAATGAAATTTATACCCCGGAAATGACCCAGAAAACTTATGGCCGCTTGTTAGAATTGGGCATTATGCTGGCAAAATCTGGGTTTCCCGTGATTTTAGATGCCAAGTACGATCGCATCCATTTACGCTCAGAGGCGATCGCTGCCGCAAAAACTCATGGCTTTCCCATCACCATTCTGCATTGCACCGCACCAGAAGCGGTATTGCGTCAATGGCTCAGTCAACGCCGTGGAGATATCTCTGACGCCACCGCTGATTTACTCGCCAATCAACTAGCCACCACCGAAGCCTTTACCGAGGCAGAACAGTCCTTGGTAAAAACCATCGATACCACCCAAGATTTGTCAGCACAATTAGCAACCATTGGCTAGAAAATTGAAGGTTTCAATTGATAATTGATAATTGATAATTGATAATTTTTTCATGGCTCAATTGTCAATTGTCATTTGTCAATTAGAGATGAACTGAACCAAGGGCAAATTTAGACATTTCTGGCTGAGAATCAATCAGCGATTCAAACTCTTCATTCAACTCTTCATTGTTACTGGTTAAGCAGAAATAGCGTTTCGTCTTTTCTGGCAAAATTGTATCCGTAAAATTAGCCTCGGATACATTTGCCCCAATTAAAGTGGCATTGGTCAGATCCGCACATTTAAAATCCGTTCGCCGCAAACAAGTCCAATTGAGATTGGCGTGTTCCAGGCAGGTGAGAACTAATTTGGCTTCGGTCAGATCCGCCCCAGATAAATTTGCCCCCCGCAGTTTCGCTCTAGTAAGATCCGCTGCGATCAAGTTGGCTCCTTCCAATTTCACCCCATTCATTTTCGCCCCTTTGAGATTAACCGCCACTAAATTACAACCGGTCAGATCCACTCCATTTAAATAAGCTTCTTCCAGGTTAATCCCATGAAAAATGGCGCCATATAACATGGCGCCGCTAAGTCTGGCAAATGAAAGATTCGCCCAGCTAAAATTTGCCCCACTCAGGTTAGCCCCGCGCAAGTTAATCCATTCCAAATTGGCACAACCAAAGTTGGCACTACGCAGATTTGCTTGTAAGAAATCCGCCCCCACCATATTCGTGCCAGTCAAGTTGGCTCTAGGGAGCTTGGCTTTGGCAAATGAGGCGCCGGTCATGGTGGCTTTGGCCAAATTAGCATCTGAGAGCTTGCTTTTGTCCATCTTGACGAAATTCAGATTCGCCCAGTATAAGTTGGCTTGACTTAAGTTCGCTCCGGTGAGATGGGCCCGACTCAAGTTGGTGCCTCTCAGGTTGGCGCTGGTCAATATAATCCCCGGTAGATGACAGCGACTCAGGTCTAGTCCACTCAGGTCAGCCCCGGTGAAATCTCTCTGACCGCTGGCGTACAATTCCAGAATTTCATTGCGTTCCATGTGTTTACTTCCCTGTATATGCGATCGCCCTGAAAATGGATCGTCTAAGATGATCCCATACAGACATCTGAGACTGGGAAACCGCCCTATACCACAAATTTAACTAAAAAAAGATAAATTACATAAAATTTTAATAATTTTTCGTCAACTTGTCAAATTATAACATTAAATGGCAATTAAACGGCATGATTTCCTGGCGCTTGCCAAGCGGATCGGGCGGGAATCCTTTGGCCCACCAACCATGCTTGAGTACAATTGCTTAATATAGTTTTAGCTTGTTTTAGCTTAATCTATCATTAAAGATAATTTGTATATGTTGAGACAGATTGGCTTTGGACTATTATGGGTGGGATTTGTGGCGTATGCGTTTATTTTTGCGCCTCCCGACCAACCGGACACGATCGCCTTAATCACCAATCTCTCCACCGGCAACTGGGAAAACATTAATCCCCTGATTATTTCTCTATTTAATTTAATGGGGATTTGGCCGATGGTTTATACTTGCATGATTTTAATTGATGGCCGGGGGCAAAAAATCCCCGCTTGGCCATTTGCCTTGGGGTCTTGGGCTTTGGGGGCTTTTGCTTTGTTGCCTTATTTTGCCTTGCGTCAACCCAATCCTCGATTTTCCGGGCAAAAAAATATTTTGATCGACATCCTGGATGCTCGCTTAACCGGGGTGGCACTCACTATCGGCACCATTGTTTTATGCGCGTCGGGTTTAATCAATGGCAATTGGCCAGATTTTATCCAGCAATGGCAAACTTCTCGGTTTATTCATGTAATGAGCTTAGACTTCTGCGTGTTAAGTCTAATTTTTCCCGCATTACTGGGAGACGATCTTGCCCGTCGCGGCATTAACAATCCCGTGATTTTTTGGCTAGTAGCCTTAATTCCTCTATTTGGTCCAGTGGTTTATTTAGCCTGTCGTCCACCCCTACAAATTGCCAATGCTGAGGCGATCTCTGAACCAGAATTCGCCTCGCCAATCACACCACCATCACCCCCATTGAATTAAGTCGCTTTCTAGGGGAATTAATTGCTTTGTCGCCCGGTTTTTTACCGAACACCGGGCGGCAAACCATTGAGAAATTAATTAAATCAGTGAGGGTAATTTTAACTGTGCCCCATTTTGGAGCATTTCTTCAAACTTATCCCCTGGCACCGGCGGACTAAATAAATAACCTTGAATGGTATTACATTTTTGTTCTCTAAGAAACTCCAGTTCTGCTTCTTTTTCGACTCCTTCAGCAATCACGTGCAAGTTAAGTCCGTGTGCCATAGAAATAATTGCTTTAGTAATAGTAGCATTTTTTTCATTATGATTAATATCAGTGACAAAACACCGATCAATTTTTAATATATCTAGATTAAATTTTTGCAAATAACTTAAAGAAGAATAGCCCGTACCAAAATCATCAAGAGAAATGCTAATTCCCAAAGCTTTTAATTCTTTTAACTGGGAATTTGCTAGTTTAACATTATCCACCAGCATACTTTCCGTGAGTTCCACCTCTAAATACTGGGGTTCTAACTTAGTGGATGTCAAAATATTGACAATTTTATCAATCAAATCCGGTTGATTGAATTGCCGCGCCGATAAATTAACCGCAATTCTTAAGGGGGGTAAGCCAGCATCTTGCCATTTCTTCAATTGTTGACAAGCGGTTTGCAAAACCCATTCGCCAATCGGCACAATCAAGCCATTTTGTTCAGCCAAAGGAATAAATTGTCCAGGGGAAATAAATCCTTGTTCAGGATGCATCCAGCGAATTAATGCTTCCGCCCCAATAATCCGCCCAGAGGTTAAGTCTACTTGGGGTTGGTAATATATCTGAAATTGAGAATGTTCTAAGGCATACCTTAAATTCGTTTCCAGATTCAGCAATTCCATCGAAACAGCTTGGATATTTGAGGAATAAAACTGAAATTGATTGCCCCCCATTTGCTTGGCATAAGAAAGCGCCGCTTCGGCGTGTTGCATTAGTTCGTCAATATCTTCGCCATCTTTGGGGGACAAGGCAATGCCAATACTGGCGGAGAGAGAAATTTTATGTTGATCCAAGTTAATGGGTTTTGACAGACGTTCGATAATCCGTTGGGCAACTTGTGATGCTTGCTCGGTAAGTTCGAGAGATTGTTGGTTTTCTGAAGCTAAAATAATCGCAAATTGATCGGTATTTAGTCGGGCTACGGTATCGCCAAAATCCACACAGCTAATTAAGCGGTGGGCGACATTTTGAATTAGCCGATCGCCCCAAGCATATCCCAAAGATTCCACCACCCGGTAAAAGCGATCGATCGCCACGATTAAAATCGCAGGAGCTTGACCCAAACCCTTTTGAGCCAGACTTTCGTCGAACCGTTCTCGCAATAGCAGCTGATTGGGCAAGTTCGTTAAGCGATCGTAATAGAGAGAATGAATCAATTCCTTTTGGGCAACTTCGAGTTGATCGTGGTAACGTTCAGTCATCGCCTGGTGTTTGGCCAATCGTGCGGTGACAGCGGTGAGCAGTTCGGTGCGGCGAAAGGGCTTGGTCAAGTAATCATCAGCCCCCAAATTCATCCCGGTGCGGATATCCGTTTTGTCTGCCCTGGCTGTCAAAAAAATAAATGGAATTGTTTTTGTAGTTGAATTTTGCCGCAGTAGTTTCAAGACGCCATATCCATCGAGTTCGGGCATCGTCACGTCACAGATAATCAAACTCGGAAGATTTTTCACCGCGAGTTCAACGCCTCGGCGACCATTTTCCGCCCCAATAGCTTCAAACTCACCGGACTCTAGAATTTCCACAATATTAGACCGAACGATTTCTTCGTCTTCGATGACTAAAATTTTATTCATAACCTTTGCGATCGACTGATGGATTTGGGACAATAGGGATTTATTTCACGGGACTGTGCTGATGAGTCATATTTTAACGGAATCTGATTCAGAAGTCTTTGGCGCGAAAATTTCCCTGATTTCTGCTGACACGAACGAGTCTGAAACGGAGTTGGATGAGCCGTCCCCTGGCAAAATGCTCATCGGTTGACTGGTGAAAACAATATTAAGGACAATCTCTTGACCGCAGGATGACATTGGGCAGATTTAACTACGCTAATAACTACGCTAAATTTCTGCGGTTGTCTCCTTAATGTAATTTTTTATCCGATTTCATGCTGGATTTGGCTTCAATCAGGTTAAATTGCCTTAACAACTTGACGTTATCTAAGGTCAAGAGTTCTTGGACTTCAGAGACTTGATTTAACAAGGCAATTTCTTTGTCAAACTCTTCTTGTAGGATTTCCAAATAGCGATCGCGTGATGCTCCTGGAGGCGTATTTTTTAGCATCTTAATTGCTAAATTAATTTTGGATAGAGGATCCCGTAAATCGTTGATTAACTTCATCAGTAATCCCTCTTTGGTTTCACTAAGTTGCTGGAGATCCTGCATTTTTGACAGTAGTCCTTCAGCCCTTTGAAACTGGGACATATACTTTTGCATCACTGCGGCTTGTTTTTCCAGACGGGTGTTCACCGCTTCCAGCAACTCTTTCCGGCGAAATGGTTTAGAAATATAGTCATCTGCCCCCAAATTCATCCCTTGGCGGAGATCCCCTTTATCTGCTTTGGCAGTGAGAAAAATAAATGGAATAATTTCGGTTAAGGGCTGAGAACGGAGTTTGGTCAGCACTCCGTATCCATCTAATACCGGCATCATCACGTCACAAATAATCAAATCGGGGATTTCTTGGGTCGCCAACTGAACGCCCACCTCGCCATTTTCCGCGCCAATGGCATTAAATCCCCCAGATTCCAGAATTTCTATGATATTGGTTAAGACAGGTTTTTCGTCTTCAATGACTAAAATTTTTTTCATAACGTTCTCCAATAATTTGGCCGCAGATTTCTCTGATAATTGTGAGCATAACCAATTTTATAATGTACCATTTATGAGTAGAATTAGAAAAGAGGCACAGAAGTTTTAGGCTGAAAAAACATGGGGGAGCGGGAGTGCCTGAAAGCAAGGCCAGATCGGGATAAGAGAGAACAGCCGCTCGCCGACTGTGGAGCAAGCCATCCAGGGCGATCGCATACCTGCCTGGGAATTGGGCGATGCTCTACGGGACGGTATGGGCGCGATCGCCACTCCTGCTTTCACCCAAAAATCAACCATCTCAGGGATTTATTTTCAAGCAATGTCCAATGCCATCAATATTTCTCTATTTTAGAATAATTGAGCAGAATCCGGTGCGGGATTCATCGAGCCGATCGACGAATCTCAAAAATGGCTGGATGTCAAAATAACAATCAACCTGGTAGTAATGGCCTCACTCAAAAATTAATTTAAGCCCAAAAATGCGATGATTTTATTTGATTATTTGATTGATGAAAAATCGGATTCAACAAAAATCTCTTACATAAGAGATATAAAGGATATTTTGAATTTCAAAAAATAGTCAAAATGCGATTTGTTTGATTCGCTCGATTAACCTGGATAATCTTTGCCTATTTGCTCCAAGCGGATATAAAATTAAGATATTAAAATCTTGTGAAGATGTTGTGAAAATATGGATGTTTTTTTGATGTTTTCATCATTGTTTTATTTTTTTTCATTATTGAGTGCATCATAGATCGTAGAGTGAATTTGTCTTCCTGAGTAAATTGTAAAAAACCGCCCATCTAGAGGCGGCTTGACTGAGCATATTAACATAAAGAGCGATCGCTCCGAACGCTCATAGCGTGCCGTAGGGAATCGCTTATCTCACTTTTGGTGTTTTCTACCCAGATAGACAACTTCCTTTAAGCTGATTACTCTAGGCTTAAATTCCGGATATTTCATCGGGATGTGGAATAAAATACTCAGGCATCACCACTGCACCATGATTTGTGTCTCCATCTGAGGGCGGCGATCGCTTCAGCATCTAAGTTCGGGCTTTCGAGAACAAAAACCAAATTTGTCTAAATTCTATGGCGAATCGTTACCAATCACTCAAATGTGAGAAACACAAATCCTAACCAAGATGTCATTTATCATTACCCTGCGTTAAACTAACCGTAAAGATTTAATGCGGGTCGCGATCTGGCCAAGCCGGATCCCTCTCCAGTAAATCTTTCCCATCGTGTGAGGAAGTGAATCAAATATGCCTAGAAAATCTCAGTATTTCTGGCTCACTAAGCCTGCGATCATCAGTGCCAGCCTGTTGTTGGCCACATCAGCGATCGCCAGCGAACCGATCAGCGATGGTGCATCTATCAACTCGATTCTCAACCAAGTCGAAGAATACAACCCGATCAACCTATCCCAAGGAGGAGATGAACCTTTACAACGGGTCAACTCTGTCAACCAACTCCGGGATGTCCGCCCCACTGACTGGGCTTATACCGCCCTGCAAAATCTAGCTCAACGTCACGGCTGTCTATTGGCTTACCCAAATGGCGAATACCGAGGCAATCGGGCCATGACTCGTTATGAATTTGCCGCAGGCTTAGACGCTTGTCTCGATCAGATTCAAAGACAGCTTGCCACCTTGGATACCGGAGTTTCTCGCTCCGACCTGGAAGCCCTGCGGAGACTGCAACAAGAATTTGCCGGAGAATTAACCGTTCTGCGTCGCCGAGTCGATGCCCTAGAAGTGCGTACCGCCGAACTCGAAGCCAATCAATTCTCCACCACTACCAAACTCTTTGGCGAATCTATCTTTGCCTTAGTCGCTGCTGATGGTGGTAGTGCCACTAACGCTGATGTCAACGGTGAATTTGCCCTAGGCACTCGGACTCGTCTCAACTTTGACACCAGTTTCTCCGGTCAAGACTTACTGCGGACTCGTCTGCAAGTCGCCACTCTGGATTCATTTGCTCAGAACAACACCTTCACCCCCGAAGGGGATCTCTGGTTTAATGCCGGACTTGACCAAGATGGCAGCACCACCTTTGCTTTAGACAGCTTGCTCTACAGCACCAACCTGGGTGAAAAGACTCGGATTGCTTTTATTGCCAATGCCGGAGCGGTGGATGACTTCGCCAGCACCGTGGTGCCCCTGGACGGAGATGGTGGCAGTGGTGCCGTGTCTCGCTTTGGGACTCGCCCACCCATTTACAACCTAGTGACTGGTACTGGTATCGGCTTAACCCACGATGCGGGCATAGCTGAATTCAGTTTGGGTTATTTAGCCGGTAGTGACAACCTGGGTCTTTCCGCTGGCAGCCCCATCCCCAAAAATGGTTTGTTTAATGGACCCTACGGCGCAATGGCTCAGGTGGTACTCAAGCCTGCTGATGGTTTGAAAGTCGGTCTAACCTATATCAATGCCTACAACAAAGATACCCAGACTGGTAGCATTTTCGCCACCCCAGTATCTTCCATTGGTTTCAACACCGTCACCAACGCCTACGGACTCCAATTCGGCTATGCCGGTGCGAATTCGCCGATTAAACTCGGTGGTTGGCTCGGCTACACCAATGCTCGCGTCTTAGAAGAAGGACTGAAAGGCGATCTGGGTGCCTTCAACTGGGCGGTGACTTTAGGGGTCGATGCCGGCCCTCCGGGAAGCCAACTGGGTCTGATTGTGGGTATGGAACCCAAAGTCACCAAAGGTGATGGAGTCTTAGCCGCTCTGGAAGATCTGAATACTTCGATCCACATTGAAGGTTTCTACGAATATCAACTGTCCAATAACATTTCCATTACTCCAGCCTTCGTCTGGTTGACTGCTCCCGATCACAACAGCAACAACGATGACTTGGTAATTGGAACCGTCAGAACCACCTTTAGATTCTAATTTTTTACCGATGACAAATTGGTCAACAAATTGGTCAACAAATTGGTCAACTTCTCCGTTGTGTTGACGATTAGCCCCGTAAAGGGGCTTTTTTGTGACTATTTGCCGGTCAAAAATTCTCCACAGCGGTTTTCGGCTGAATAGACCACAGATATTAGTAGGGACACGATCTTGACCGCATATAATCTCTGGCTTTTAACCCTCGAATGCCGGAATGCTTCGCCCCTACGGATATTTGTGGTTGACCAACCTGAAAACCGCTATAGAAACAGAATATCGCCGTTTAAGCTAAAGCAGAACTGCCAAAATCTGGCGGAATATCTTGAATTCTCCCGGAACCTACCGCCTGAATTGCCTCTTTCAGGGAAACATCCCCGGTATAAAGGGCGCGACCGACAATCACACTATTTACTCCCATCGGTTCTAAGGCTAATAACGAGAGTAAATCCGTTAGGGAGCTAACCCCTCCAGAAGCCACAATGGGAATATCGATATGTTCTGCCATTTCCCGCAAAGCCGGAATATTCGGGCCTTTTAGGGTGCCGTCCCGATGAATATCGGTATAGATAATCGTCGCGACGCCTAATTTTTCCATCCGTTTGGCTAAATCTGTGGCCATGATTTCCGAGGTTTCCAACCAACCACGGGTGGCGACTTTACCGTTACGCGCATCAATCCCCACGGCGATCTGTCCGGAAAATTCTTGGCACAACTGCCCAATTAAGTCAGGATTTTCTACCGCCACTGTGCCGAGAATGGCTCGCTGCACCCCTAAACCCAATAAGTTACTGACCGCAGCATAACTGCGTAAACCACCCCCAACTTGTACAGGTATTGGTGATATAGCTTTGACAATGGCTTCAATGGCTTTGAGGTTAAGCTGTTCTCCCGCTTTCGCCCCATCTAGGTCTACTAGGTGCAGTCGAGTCGCCCCCTGTTCCACCCACTGTTGGGCGACGGTGACAGGATCTTCATTGAAGGTTTCCGACTTTTGGTAATCTCCTTGGTATAGTCGGACACAATGCCCTCCGAGTAAATCGATCGCGGGAATAACTTCCATAGTCCCCCTTTACCTCTTTTAAACGTTTTAACTCTAGATTTTTGGCTGAATTTGCCCCATTCACAGCTTTGGTGACACCCATTCACTCACTTGGTAAATCTTGCTAATGATTTGTTCTTTGCCAACTTTGAGTTATTTGGGTACAATTAGAACAGATGATGTCAGCATACAAGGTATTATATGTGCGCCAGGGTCAATGCTTAAACCTTTGTCAAGGATTGTCAAGGATTAAATATTAAATTTCGGGGGAAACTATGCTAAAAGCCAGTCTCATTTCCGGTTCAGTGATTCTCATTTTTCTGTATATTGGCTTCGGCGATAAGGTGGCAGTATTGCCGGAGAATATGAGAAATGCCAGTACCCAAGCCCGGACAACTTTAGTTGATTTCGGGGGTAAATTAGTGCCTAGTTGGTTGACTAAAACTAAGGATAGTCGGGGGAATATGTTTAAGCAGGCTCCTGAATCTACCAAGTAGGGAATTTCCTCAAGTTTTTGGTAATATTTAGCTAAAAAATATTTAGCTAAAAAATAGGAATAAAGTTGCAGTTAATCATTCTGATTTCCCTTGTTGGCCATAATTCCTGAAAAGCGTTTTAAGTAGTTTATATGAACTGATTAACAGCATTAATCAGTTCATAATGTTGTTAAAATTGCTAGCTCTGTGTGAGAGTTTTTTCTAATCACTTTCTTACAGAGAAAAGCAGATTTATCTATAAATTTTCGATGGAGGGAACTGGTTGCGGTTATCAGGGGCTTCCGGAGATGAGGAGAAAAATATCTCCCCTGCCCCTCCGCACCCCTGCACCACTGCATTTTTGTTCCCTATTTTCTATTCCCAGATTGACTATTTTTTCAGCCAGCTAAACATTGCTCGTAAATCTTTGCCGACTTCCTCAATTGGATGTTCGGCTTCTTGACGCCGCATGGCGGTCAAGCTCGGTTTACCCGCTTGATTTTCTAACACAAATTCCCGCGCAAATTGACCGGATTGAATTTCCGATAAAATTTTCCGCATTTCGGCACGAGTTTGCTCGGTGACAATGCGTGGCCCACGAGTCAAGTCCCCATATTCAGCAGTGTTAGAAATGCTATCACGCATATTGGCAAGGCCACCTTCCACGATTAAGTCAACAATTAGTTTGACTTCGTGGAGGCATTCAAAATAGGCTAGTTCTGGCTGATATCCAGCGGCAACTAAGGTTTCAAATCCGGCTTTGATGAGAGCAGTTAAACCGCCACAGAGTACGACTTGTTCTCCAAAGAGGTCGGTTTCGGTTTCTTCCCGGAAGGTGGTTTCCAGGATACCGCCACGGGTGCCACCAATGCCTTTGGCATAGGCCATGGCGCGATCGCGGGCTTGACCGCTGGCATCTTGATAGACCGCAAATAAGCAAGGGACGCCCTCTCCCTGGGTATAGGTGCGTCGCACTAAGTGTCCGGGGCCTTTGGGTGCCACCATCACTACGTCTACATTGTTCGGGGGTACAATTTGACCAAAGTGAATATTGAAACCGTGAGCAAAGGACAGGATTTTGCCTGCGCTCAGGTTTGGTTCAATTTCGTTTTTGTAGACAGTTTTTTGTACTTCATCCGGTAGCAAAATCATAATCCAGTCAGCGGCTTTAGCAGCGTCAGCGACGGTGTGAACTGTCAATCCGGCTTCTTTGGCTTTAGCGGCTGACTTACTGCCCGGATATAATCCGACAATTACGTTTATGCCGCTGTCTTTTAGGTTCAGGGCATGGGCATGACCTTGAGAACCGTAACCAATAATTGCAATGGTTTTTCCGGCTAATAGGTCTAAGTTGGCATCCGCGTCGTAGTACATCCGGGCCATAATCGGCATCTCCATCCAACAACTGTTGTAACATTGCAAACTTTATATTGTACCAGATGGCGAGAATTAGCGAGCGAAAGACAACAGTGGTGCTCTTGTGCAGGGGAGCAGGGGAGCCCGCTGTCGGCAGGGGAGCGGGGGAGATCGATTATCAATTATCAATTATCAGTTATTAACTATTAATTATCAATTGTTAATTATACCCCAACCACCAACCAACAACCACCAACTAATAGCTAATAACTTCTGTCGAGTTGAGTCATAATGTCAGAATTAACTAACTGATATTTGCTTTGTGCTGATGTGGGTTCAAATGTGGGTTCAAAATCAGGACGATCAGGAGCGGATGTCTGCTCAAACAGACGGTGGGTGGGCAATGCCTACTGCATCTGAGGAGTTACAGAATTATTACACGGTGCTCGGGTTGTCATATTCGGCGTCGATAACGGAAATCCGCAAGGCGTACTGGGAATTTAGTAAGCGCTATCACCCAGATACGACTAATTTGCCTTCAGATTTGGCTAAGGAAAAGTTTCAAGAGGTGAAGGAAGCTTACGGGATTCTCAGCGATCCCCGGCAGCGGGCGATTTACGATCAACAGTTGCGTTTTTATCAGCAAAAGATTTATGAACATCGGCTTCGGCAGGGGTTAGCATCTAGTCGCGCTTATGCTCGACCTTCGTCGCAGTCGTCGTCCCTGGAACCTGTGGATCGCCCGTTATCCCCTGGGGAGATTTCGGCGTTGTTTTTTATGGCTGTTACGGTTTTGGGCTGTATTATGCTGGCGATCGCGATCGCGGTTATCCGAGGAGATACGGCGTTTCAAACCATTAGCTGCTTGTGTTTGCCTCCAGGCTAAAGCACTTTACCACTGCTTACCGGGGAATCTATCTGAGTCATTTCTGATTTTGGCTAATGTCAATTCAATAAGTCATAGAATGATCAGATATATTCATACTTAGAATACTTAGACTTAGAATACTTAGAATTAAATGATGACTAAACTAGCACCGACCACTCCTCTGTATAACCATCCTCTGCCTGATATCGAGCAATGGCTGCGCGATATGGGATGCGAACAAAACCGCGATGAGTTAAGTATTTGGTATGTGGAAAAACCCACCTGGAAAGCTGAGATAGAACTGGATATCGATCAGATTAATGTCCGTTATATTAATGCCGCTGGTGGCAATCAAGATATTAAGCGCTCTTTTAAGTATTCTTTGAGTCGCAAAGATATTGAGGAAGCGGTTTTTGCTGGACCTTAATTCGGTAAAAAAGGGGAACAGTTATCAGGGAACAGGCAAGAGGCAAGAGGCAAGAGGAAAATTCTCTCCTCTCTTTTCTCTCCTCTCTTTTCTCTCCGAACCCCGTTCCCTATTTCTGGCGATCGCACGAAGGGAAAATTACCTCAGAGGTGATCGCTTTTTTTACTCTAACTTGCTCTAATTTTTGCTCTCAGAGAGTTTCTAAGTTGCTGTACCTGAATATAGTCGGCAAAAGGTTGCCCGTCAGGACGATATAACTGGAAAGTATCTGAGGACAATTCCAAGCGAATTCCTAACCGAGGGGAAACCCAACCATTAATTTGCGAAATATCATCAGCGAAATTGAATGGTATTATCGGCCATCGGTTGTCCATCACTTTCAGGATAAATGATTTCCGCTTCGGTTTGGGGCTGTAATTGCATTACCATAAGTTATTTTATTCAGATATTTATTCAAGTCCTTTATTCAAGTCTGCACTAATACTTATATCTGAAATTTTTTGGCCAATATAAGTCTATCGCTTTTTTCGAGAGACTAGGAATAGTAAATATTTAAATTTCAGGAAAATCTAAAGAAACGGCGCTGATTTAAAATTTATTTTTTTCCATATAAGGTTTTCAATATTAATCAAAAAATGCCTAGGATAAACCTAAGTTTAAGGTTGCCAAAAAGCTTCCAGAAAACCGTAGATAAAATTTTCAAAAAATTTTCGTTAAAACTATTGACAAATCCAGAATAAAGAGTCATAATATAGTTATAAAGAAACTCAGGTTAACTGGAGCCAATGTAATACAAGCCCAAGCTAAACCAGGGATACCCGGCCCGGAGTCCTCTTTTGAGATACTCAAGGGTTAAACAACCAGAAAAAACCAGAAGTAGGAACAGTTCAGTTCCACTCCGGGCCAGGTAAAACCCTCATAGCTTCCGAATCACCAGGAGAGCTCTCTGGCGGGGCTCTCCTGTGCCTATTGGTAATTTTTTGGTGATTTTTTTGGATATGATTTTTTTGGATATATTTGGATATGGATGTATTTGGATATGGATGTATTTGGATATGGATGTATTTGGATATGGATGTATTTGGATATATTTGTGATCGCCCTTAACTTGACGCTTCGCTTGTGATTAAGTCACCTAAAGCCTTGTGGTAAAATTTAGATAACTATCCCTAATGGCTGAAAAGGAAAAAATATGGGATTTATTAGTCCCAAGGTCGATTATGCCTTTAAAAAAATCTTTGGTTCTGAACAAAGTAAAGAAATCTTAATTAGCTTTCTCAATGCGATCGTTTATGGGGGAGAGAAAGTGATGAAATCCTTAACCATTGTCAACCCCTATAACCCAGGTCAGGTGATGACATTAAAAGACACCTATCTAGATGTGAAAGCGGTTTTAGCGGACGGGTCAATTGTGGCGATCGAAATGCAGGTGGCTTCGATGACCGCTGTTAACAAACGAGTCGCTTATAATCTGACAAAAACCTATAGGAACCAGTTGGTTACAGGGGAGGATTACCCCTTACTTAATCCAGCGATCGCGGTGACAATCACCGATTTTATCCTGTTTCCACAAACCCAACAGGTAATCAACAAATTTGTGTTTCAAGAAGAAACGCAACACTTTCCCTGTATTGACAAAGAATTGCGCCTGATATTTGTGGAGTTGCCCAAATTCAAGAAAACTCTCTCAGAGTTAAGTGCTTTAAGCGATAAATGGATTTATTTTCTCAAAGAAGCGGCTAATTTAGAGAAAATCCCCCCAAGTTTAGGAGAAGTCGCGGAAATAGAATTTGCTTTGAACTTGGTTAACCAAGCGGAGATGACGGTAGAAGAATTGGCAGTGGTTGATCGCCGAGGGATGATGTTGCAAGATGAGAAAGGACGGCTATCTTATGCCAAGGAACAAGGCAAGGAAGAAGGACGACTTGAACAAGCGATCGCCCTCGTGATGCGTCAACCATCCAAGCGTTTTGGAGAAATTCCCTCGCCAATTATCAGTCAAGTTGAACAGCTATCTTTAGCGGATTTAGAAAGTTTAACCGAGGCGATTTTTGATTTTCAAAGTTTGGCGGATTTGGAAAATTGGCTGCAAAGTTAGGGGCGAAGCATTCTGGCAGTCTATTGCATTCGGGCAGTTATCTCCAAGGGAAAAACTGAGAATTAGCAGCCCGAATGCTTCGCTATTACAGACGAAAATTTGTGGTTTATAGGAAATTGCTGTAAAGCTGGAAAATTTTATTGCCTCCAGAATGGGTCAGCGATCGCCGTATTGAGCAATTCCTCAACACTATGAACCATTAGCACGGGCACCTGAAGTTGACGGGATAAATCTTCAACCGTCACATCATCTAAAAATCGACTTTCACCATGTTTCAGCATCACCGTGGGCAATAAAATTGCTTCTCCTAAATCTTTTCCTTGCAATCCCATTAACAAATCTTGGCCGGTTAACACCCCAGTAACGCTAATAGTTTGCCCCCAAAATTCACTATTTAAAGCTACCATTTGTATCTTTAATCCTTGCACCTGATTCAGCGAGCGGCAAACCGGGTCAAAGGCTTTTTCTACCGCATTCCCCACCACCCAAGTTAAACGCCGTTCTGGGGTAACTTCTTGGGGCAAAATTCCCGCAGCTAATTCCTCAAATTGCCGGATAAATAAGCGAATTGAACCTACACCATTATCAATTTGCGGATAGTCTTGATAATCTGATTCTGGGGGCAATTCTTCACGGGCAATTAAAAACCATTCATCCGCCAACCACGCAAAATTGGATTTTAATTTTTTTCTAAAAAATGCTTGCAAATTCTGCACTTGCTGAATCACTTCTCTGGCTTTTTCGGGAGAGACCGGGACTAATTCATCTTCAGTGGGTCTAAATTTGGTTAAGCCAACGGGGACGACGGCAACCGATGCCACTGCTGGCACTTCACCCCGACCAAATTTGGCTAAATCTAACAAGGTTTTTTCTAAGTGTTGACCATCATTAATTCCCGGACAAACGACGACTTGAGCATGAATTTGCAGGCGGCGTTCTTTAAACCATTGTAACTGTTTGAGGATGTCCCCGGCTCGCGGATTTTTTAATAAGCGAATGCGGATTTCTGGTTCAGTGGCATGAACGGAAACATAGAGAGGAGAAAGCCGCATTTGTTCGATTCTTTCCCATTCTTTTTTTGGTAAGTTTGTCAGGGTGAGATAAGACCCATATAAAAAGCTGAGACGGTAGTCATCATCTTTGAGATATAGGGTGTCTCTCATTCCGGGCGGCTTTTGGTCGATGAAGCAAAAAGGACAACGATTATTACATTGAATTAGGCCATCAAATAAGGCGCTTTCAAATTCTAGACCGAGGTCTTCGTCGTAGTCTTTTTCTATTTCTATCTGGTGAATTTTTCCTTTGGTGTCTTGAACTTCCAGTTCTAGGAATTCATCGGCACAAAGAAATTGGTAATCAATTAGATCCCGAGGACGAGTGCCATTAATGGAAATTAGGCGATCGCCCGGTTCAAAGCCAATTTCAGCGGCGATCGAATCGGGAATAATTTTGGTAATTTGGGCAGGACGGATAGATATTTCGCTCATGTTGGCAAGGGATTTAGCA
>FWWL01001211.1_pt1 | contig 63323 bp, 43 predicted proteins | sample 2228331 | NCBI WGS metagenome assembly FWWL01 (sample SAMEA103939775, study PRJEB20133) | metagenome
TTATAAATTACTTAATAAATATTTATATTGATATTAATACTATTATATTTTATAATGAAATCGAAACAGATCTTATAGTTGATTTAATATTTATTACAAGGTGGTTATGTCTTATGGATTCAGTACTGGAACGCATTTATTCCACATCCGTCAAGCAGATGGAAGAGTACGGACGGCACGTAATGGTAGGCGGCGGTTCGCCGGGACCTTGTCTTGTGAAGGGGAAGGGAGTCCGTGTGACAGACTCCAACGGCAAGAGTTACATCGACTGCACATCTCAGAGCTGGGCCATGTATCTAGGTTACGCCAATGAGGAGATCACGAGGGCCGTAAACGAACAAATGATGTATTTCTCCCATGTTCATCAAGGCTTCCATACGATGCCTCGCTTAAACCTGGCGGAGAAGCTGGCCAGTATGGCTCCTAAACATTTGAACCGCGTCTCCTTTACGGTTGGCGGAGGTCCGGCAATCGAAGCAGCAATGAAAATCGCGATGAAGAACAATCCGGAAGCGAAGCATTTTGTGACGCTATGGGATGCGTACCATGGCAATACGCTGACGACGGCGGGCGCCTCGTGGACATCGACCATGTCGGCGGGTCATTTTACAGGCGTCAAGCATTTTCAGCATAACGTCAACAGTAATTTCATCCGTGTACCGAACCCGTATTGCTATCGCTGCCCGTTCGGTCAGAAGCCGGAATCATGCGGCGCCGAGTGCGCCGAAATGTTGCGCAGCACGATTGAGAAAGGTGTCAACGGCCCGGTGGCCGGCGTTATCGTCGAGCCGATTCAGGCAAGCGGCGGACAAATTCCTTGCCCGAAGGTGTATTTGCAGCGAGTTCGGGAAATATGCGACGAGTTCGGAGCGCTGCTCATCTTCGATGAAATCCAGACGTACTGCCGCATCGGCGAATTTTATGCCGCCCATTACTACGATGTGGAGCCGGACATTATCGTATTGGGCAAGGCGCTCGGCGCAGGATTCCCGATCGCCGCGATAATCATCCACGACCGTCTGAAAGGGTTCGAGATGAATGCGGAGGAACTGCATACGTTCGCTAACAATTCCGTATCGCAGGTGGCCGCGCTCAAACAAATCGAGATTATCGAACGCGACAACATTCTGGAGAATACGCGCCGAATGGGAGGCTATATTGCCGAACGATTGGCTGAGCTGCAGGATCGCTTCGAGCAAATCGGCGATATTCGTCAGGTGGGACTGCATATCGGTGTCGAATTTATCGAAAATGCCGATTCCAAAGCCCCGTTGTCCCTCGAGAAATCGACGCAAATTCGCAGTGTCGGAATGGAAAAAGGCATTATTCTCGGAACGGGAGGCTACCGCAAAAACTTGATCAAGATCAAACCTCCGCTCGTAATTAAGCAGGAAGAAGCGGACGAAGTGATGAATATTTTCGAGGCAGTACTAAAGAAAGTTTTGTTATAGAGGCTTTTGGAAAATCTTGCACCACAGCCTCGGCGAAAGCCAAAAGTATTTGGATTGACAAAAGGGAGGGCGAGAAACTTGCTAAAAATCGATTCGGCGCTGACTTCATTTTCGACCTGCGGGGACCGTTTCGTCCGAGACGGTTACCGTGCGCCAGTTTCGTTCGACGAACAACTGGAGATGGCCGCCCGGGTGAAAGGTTTGACGGGTATCGCTTTCGACTATCCGACCCAGTTCCTCGATCCGGTTATGATGAAACAAAAGCTTGACTCCCTCGGTCTCAAGATGGGAATGTTGGAGATCGACATGTACAGCGAAGCCAAATGGAAGTACGGGTCCCTGACGTCGGCCGATCCGTCGGTCAGACGGGAAGCCATGGCGCTTGTCAAACGGGGATTGGATGCGGCAGTAGTCGCGCAAGCGGCCGATGTCCAGCTCTGGCTCGGACAGGACGGCTATGAATACTCGTTCCAATCTGACTATACGGCCGTATGGGGATATTTGACAGAAAGCTTGGCCGAGCTTGCCGCCTATCGGCCGGACGTGAAAATTACAGTCGAATACAAGGCAAAGGAGCCGCGCGCACGATGTTTTATCGCGAATGCGGGTATTGCCCTGGCGCTTGTCAATCATGTCGGAACGCCCAACATAGGGGTGACGCTCGACGTCGGTCACGCGCTTATGGCCAAGGAGAACCCTGCCGAATCTGCGGCGATGCTGCACAAGTTCGGCCGGCTGTTCCATCTTCACATCAACGATAACTACCGCGACTGGGACCACGACATGTTGCCCGGAACAGTAAATTTCTGGGATACGTTGGAGTTTTTTTACTGGCTGCGGCGCGTCGGATATGACGGATGGTTCGGCATCGATATATATCCGTATCGGGAGAATGGCTATGAAGCGATGACTCGCACTGTGGAGTGGATTTATCGGTTCTATGAAGTGGCCGGAACGCTTGACGAAGAGAAGCTGCAAGAATATCGCAACGCGGGCGAACCATTGAAAATCTATGAGATGCTCATGAATCGTTTTCTCCGTTGAAGCGAATGTAACTATAGGAGGATGGATATGTTTGTCGATGCGCATTTTCATCTCGGATACTCCCCAGGCTTCCATTATTACGATACCTCCATCAGCCGGTATGTCCAGTACATGCAAAGAATGAACATTTCGTACTGCATGAATATTCATTCGATCGGTCTCATCACCGGCGAGTTGGAGAAAGGGATGGAAGAGGACAGGAAGGCGTATGAGCTCTCGAACGGAATGATACTTAGTTACTACGTGTACGACCCGAATCGGGGAGCGGAGAGTGTGAAGCTGATGGAGCTTTATGGAGATCGGTCCGTCTTCAAGGCGATCAAGCTGCATCCGTCCTTTCACGGCGTTTACGCAGACGACGCCCGGTACGAAGCGGCATGGGAATATGCGGCGGTCCATCGTCTGCCGATTATGTCGCATACGTGGACGATCTCGGCTCATAATGCCGTGCAGAAATATTCATATCCTCCTTTGTTCGAAACGTATATTTCCCGGTATCCGCAGGTTAATCTCATATGCGGGCATTCCGGCGGCAAGCAAGATGGCATCATGCATACCGTCAAGCTTGCCAGAAAATATTCGAATGTGTACATGGATACGGCCGGCGACGTCTACAATAACCGGTTGATCCAATATTTGGTGGAGAAAGCCGGTTCGGACAGAGTGCTGTTTGGTTCCGACGGGTTTTGGATGGATGCCCGCACACAGCTCGGCATGATTCTGGGAGCGGACATTCCGCTTCCGGATAAAGAAAACATTTTGAGTAACAATGCATTGCGGATATTCAAAATTAAAGATTGTGTGTAAAAAAGAGCGTTTAACGAAATAGGCAAATATGTTTACTGACCGCCAATGTAATCGCTTACTTTATTGTAATTAACGGAAAAAGGTGGAGAATCGTATGAACAGCAGCACACAACGCCATACCGGCATCTTGAATCGTTTTCGAACGCCGGAAGGCCAATATGTTCCGTCGATCATGTGGTTTTGGAACGACAAAATCGAAGAAAAAGAAATTGCGTTCCAGATCGGCAAATTCAAGGAGTCGGGGATAAACGATTTTTTCGTGCATCCACTATGGGGGATGGAAGAGGAGTATCTTTCGTCGCGATTTTTTCAGCTTATCAAGTATACGGTTGCGGAGGCCAAGAAGCTCGGCATGCACTTTTGGATTTACGACGAGTACAACTGGCCTTCCGGCATGGCCGGCGGCTATTTGATCCGGGACGAACCATGGGCTAGAAGCAGTATTCTCAAGTCTGCGAAGGCGGATCTGTTTGCCGGGCAGCCGGCGAATGTCAGCGTCCGCGGACAGTTCGTATCGGCGCAGATCGTATACGGCAACAAGTCGCAGCGCATCATCGATATTACCGATCAAGTAAGCGTTCACGTGGATGGCGAAATGTCGTACGTGACGTATGAGAACAGAAGCTGCGTCAGCAGCGCGTTATGGGTGTACTACACCGATGTGACGCGCGGAATGACGACTGTAGGGATGTGGTCGTCCTTCTCCTGGTTTCAGGAAGGATATGTCGATACGAACAATCCGGAAGCGGTGCGCAAATATATCGAGCTCACGCATGAACGGTACAAGGAAGAGATCGGGGACGAATTCGGCAAGACGGTCAAAGGGGTATTTACCGATGAAGTGAACAATATGAGCATGTTCGATAACGTGCCGGGCGTTACGCCATGGACGGGCAAGCTGCCTGAGGAATTCGCAAGCGAGCACGGCTACGATTTGCTGCCGAAGCTGTATGCGCTTCATTGCAGCTTTATCGACGCAGAAGTGCTGAAGGTTCGATACGACTACTGGAGAACATGTGCCCGGTTGTTCAAGAATGCCTACATGCAGCAGACGGCAGACTGGTGCAGCCAGAACGGACTTTTGCTGACAGGTCATCTGAGCGGCGAGAAAAGCGTGTATTGGCATTCGTTCCAGATGGGCGACTTCTTCGATGCAAATACGCCGTTCCATATTCCGGGCATCGACAGCGTTTTATCGACCCATCATGTCGACGATCCCTCTTTTTCGCTGGAAGCGAAGCTGATCGCTTCGGTAGCCAAGTTCAACGATCGGTCGCGCGTCATGTGCGAAGCCTTCACAGGCAGCGGCTGGGATATGAAGCTGGGAGATGCGAAACGCATCACGAACCGGCTTATGGTACACGGCATCAACATGATCGTCTATATGGGCGCATACTACTCACTGGACGGCGCGCGCAAGAGGCTGCCGCTCGGATACCCGCCCAGCCACGGATACAATAATCCGCTGTTCGAACATTACGATTTCTTGAACAGTCACGCGGCGAGGATCGGATACTTATCCGACATCACCCGACCGGCCGGAAGAGTGTTGGTCATGATCCCGCAAACCGCACATTATATTCATCCGTATGAGGCGGCCAGACTCGATTCCGCATGGCATGGCATAGCTGAGGCGCTCATCCGGCTGCACATCGAGTTCGACTTCGGTTTCGAGCCGCTGGCGGGGGAGATAAGGGTCGTTGACGGGATGCTCGATATCCGTGGGTATCTCTACGACACGGTCATCCTGCCTGAAATGAAATATACGAATTCCAGGCTGGCTTCGGCAATCGCCGAATTGATCGTTCAAGGGGGCCGGACGGTATTCGTCAACGCAGTGATCGAAACGACGGCGGATGATGGGCAGCCGTGGGAATTTGCGCAACTGTGCGGCTTCGGCGAAAGGAATATCGAACAGGCATTGGCCGAAGCGGCAATGGGTCCGGAGCCGAAGGTAGTCCGGCTCGACGGTACGGGAGCGGTGTTCCTTGCGGCGCCCAATCTGAAGAGCAAGCTCATCCGACCGATGATGGATACGCTTGCGGACATTTTGCACAAGGAGCATCAGCCGTTCTGTTCGATTGGCGAGACAAGTGGCGTATATGTCGGTCATCGGAAAAACAGGGACATGGAACTGATCTTCGTCGCGAACGACAATGAGGAGAATACAACTATTTCGGCAACCGTCAACATGAACGGCCGATTTATCCTGCTCGATCCCGGCACCGGCGAAAACAGCGAACTTCGTACTAGTATGGAGGGCGGACGGCGTCGCTTCGACATCGACATTCCCGGCTATCATATGGTGGCAGTCGCCTGTATGCGCGACGAAAAGCCGTGCGAAGTCGAAACACAAGCGAAGGTGCAACCAAGCAGTACCGTATTGCTGGAAAAGGATTGGCAGTTCGAAGCGGAAGGAGGCAACTGGCTGCCGCTCAAGCCGAAGCTTGCAAGCGATTGTGCCGGCATCATCAGTCTCTCCCGCAAAGGACAGGCGGCCGAACTGTACAAGGCGGCCACCGACAGCCAAGCTGTAACGGATAGCGCGGCCGGCGAGCTGCCTGGAGGTTATGGGGCGGATCAAGGGAACGAATATGCGGCGATTGCCTGCTTCGACGCGGAGCATATACCGGAAGCGCTCGACCTGATCGTAGAGCTGGAGGAAGGCATGGAAGTATACCTGAATGGCTCCAGATTGGATGGATGGGAGCCCGTTCGCCTGTGGGGTATCCGCAATGCAAGGGTGGATGTTTCCGCCCAAGTGAGAAAAGGAACGAATGTCATCGTCATCGTCTCCCGCGTCCCGGATTGGGGGGGGCCGCACGCCATCGCCTCTGCGATGCTCAGAGGGAACTTCGGAGTTGGTGAGGACGATCGAATGACGAAGCCGGTGCGAACCGTAAAACCGGAACATTGGACCCGACAAGGCTACCGCTATTACAGCGGCAAAGGGACGTACGGGACAACATTTGAACTGCCCGATTTTGATCAGGTCCGAATTCGGATTCCAACAACCGATGTCGTTTCGGTTTCGGTCAACGGCCAAGAAGCGGCGACGCTTCCCTGGGAGCCTTATGAGGTGGATATTACGGCATATTGCAAGCGGGGGGGTAACAGCTTGACGCTGACCTTTACAAGCTGCTATGCGAGCTTGATGGAACTCGAGAAAGTGAAGCTGATCGCCCAAGGTGTGACGGTGTACGAACCGATAGTGGACGTTGTCGATTCGGGTATGCGTTCGGCGCCCGAAATTGCGATTTACTATTGATTCTGTGTACCCAGGAGGAGGGGGTTTTCAATTGCTGGATAAAGTGAAATTTGCCGCGGGAATCGACGAATACCGTCCCGTTGTCATGTGGTTCTGGAATGATTCGATCGAGGAAGAGGAAATTCGCAGGCAAATCGACGGATTTTACGAACAGCGCATTTATCAGTTTTACATTCATCCGTTAAGCGGATTCGAAATTGAATATTTGTCGGAAAGGTTTTTCGAGCTGGTCGGCGTTGCGATCGAACATGCAAGCAAGCTCGGCATGAAGTTTTGGATTTACGACGAGTACAATTGGCCGAGCGGAATGGTCGGAGGCAAGCTGCTGCGCGAGTATCCGGAATATCGGATGGTCGTCGTGAAGCATAAGCACATCTGGGTTTACCAGGGTCAGACTGTGAAAATGGACTTCGCCGGCCGTCTGCTGCGGGCTCAAGCCGTTGACGGAGGAACGATGCGCGACGTGACGGCGGAGGGGATTGCTGATGATAGCGTCGGTACGTTCACGTGGAGAAATTCGAGTGTAGCTCCGGTTGCCCTCTATTTGTTTTCCGAGGTGAAGCAGGGCGGAGTGTTCGCCGCTGCGATGTTGAGTCGGTACAGCGATTACCAGGAAGGCTATCTCGATACGATGAATCCGGATGCGGTGCGCAAGTTTCTGGATATGACGCACGAACAGTATGCAGTGCGGTTCAAGGAGCATTTGGGGCATACGCTCGCCGGCGTTTTTACAGATGAACCGAACCTGGCCAATCCTTTCGATTTCGGGCCGGATACGATTCCGTGGACAAGTCGATTCGACCAAGTATTCCGTGAAGCGAACGGGTATGATCTGTTGCCGCATTTGATCGAGCTTGTTACAGAAACCGGCGATTACCGACGCATCCGTTACGATTTCTGGCGGACGCTGACGGAACGTTTCGCGGCTGCTTATGCGAAACAGATGGCCGCATGGTGCGAACAACAGAATATCATTCTGACAGGGCACGTTTCCGGGGAAGAAAACCTGATCGCCGACTTGCTGCAATCGGGCAACGCATTCACGTTTCTCCAGCACTTCCATATCCCGGCGATTGATTCGATATTCTCGAAGCAGCGCATCGTCAATGAGGATTTCAATCTGGCTGGCAAGCTCGTTACGAGCATCGCGGAACATACCGGAGCTACCCGAACGATGTGCGAAACGTACACCGGGAGCGGCTGGGATATGTCGATGGAAGAGATGAAACATATTTTTAACCGGCTCGCTGTGCTTGGTGTCAATACGATTCAGTTCATGGGGGCTTATTATTCGATTCGGGGGTTGCGGCGGAGGCTGCCTATTTCGTACCCGCCCTCGCACAATTTCCAAAACCCGCTCTGGCCGTATTACGGCATGCTCTCGGACTACATGTCGCGGCTCTGCTATGCGAATTCGCGCGGTACGCACGGCGCCGACATTGCGGTTTTGATGCCGACGACGTCGGTATTCAGCGAATACGCTCATCGCCATAATTTCAGGCAATGCATGAAGCCGTATCAAGAACGGAAATATGGCGATCCGGACATAACAGAGAGCACGCTGCATGGCATAAATAATACATTGCTGCAAATTCAGCGCGATTTCGACCTTTTACATGAGCCATCCTTCCTGGAAGCTGAAATCGTTGGCAACTCCTTGCATTTTCGCGGACATACATACAAGCAGTTGATCATGCCGTCGATCATGACGCTGACAGGCGAGCTTTGGGATAAATTGTCCGCCTTCATGGCAGCGGGCGGTCATGTTTGCTACGTCAATCTGCTTCCGGCTCACTGCACTGATCGCGGCGAAATCGCCGGACCGTTCGAAACGGCGACAGGTTTGTCGCCAGAGGCCGCGATGGCTGAAGTTCGCACGCATTGGGCGGTGGGCTCGGAGAAGATGACGCGCGTATCGGAGCGAGGCAACATTACCTATATCGTCAGCAACGAGCTGTCGCAGACTGACAATGCCGGCTTGCGCGACGCATTGAAGCGATGTTTGGCTTGGATCGAGCCTCCTCTGAGCCTGACCGAATCGTGCAATCATGTTTTTGTCAATCATCGGCGGCTCGGAGATCGAGACTTGTTCATACTGGTGAACGAAACAGCGGAAACTTACGAAGGCGCGATTCGCGTGCACAAAAACGGAAGCGTGACCGTGTTAGATCCGCAAACCGGCGGCGATTATGTACCGGAGTGCATTTCCGGGAACGGTTTCGTGGACATCCTTATTCCGTTATCCGATTTTCAGGCACTTGTGATCGAAGTGACACCGAAGTTGATTACCGAAGCTGCCAAAAACAGTGGCGCCGGTGATCACGCTTCAAGCATAACGCTTGAATTGATCGGGGAATGGGAATTTGCTCCAAGTGATGGCCTCAATTATTTGCGTCTCGACATGGAAGTATCGGCAGGGGATTCCGGTGTTTGGCACCCGGCACCGGGATACATATTTCCGCGGGGGGCGGGATTTGAACTCGATGCACCATATGAAGCGCGGGCTGCTTTTAACATTGCGGAGCTTCCGCGGCGATTGGAAATGGCGATCGATCCGGAGGAAGAGAAGACGATAATGGTCAACGGCATGCAGCTCAAGCCTGATCGAACGGAACATGTATGGGATCGTACAAACGTCGTCTATAACATCGCGGAATTGGTGAAGCCGGGCCTCAATACAATCCATGTCAAAGGGCGTATTCCTCCATGGGGCGCTGAGCACGCAACGGTGTTTGCCGTGCTGCTGGGAACGTTCGGCGTAGACGCGGGCAGGGTAGTGACGGCGCTTCCTAACACGCAGAATGTCCCCGGCAGTTGGACAGAGCAAGGGTTTCCGGATTTGTCCGGTACCGGAGTATACCGCCGTGTGATTCAGCTTGACGCGGCGCAGGCGGTCAGTAAATCAACACTGCAGGTCGGAAATTGCAGGGATGTGGTGGAACTGTGGTGCAACGGCGTACAAGTCGGCGTCAGCTTGTGGAACCCGCACAGTTTTGACTTATCCGGACGATTGCGGGAAGGTGCGAACGTTCTGGAGCTTAGAGTCACAAATACACTCTCGAACTTGCTGGAGAAGCCGGAACCGAGTGGATTGACGGGCAAGGCGGTATTGAAAATCGTACGATAACGAACTGGGGGACACGAGCATGTACAGTGGATCGGATGACGAGAGATTATTACCTGTGAAATTGTGCGGTCCCGTTCCTCACCGCGTATATCAGAGGGATCACGACAGTTTGGCGAATATCCCGTTTGAAGTGACTGCTGCACCCGGAAGCAGCGGTGTTGTGGTGGCGCGGATTGAACCAGAGGACGGTAGTTGGGAACGGTGTCAAGAGGTAACAATGGTGGACGACAAGTATTCGGGAGCTTTTGGAGAAATTCCAGTCGGCCGCTATCGTATGGAACTCCGTGTCGAAAGCGGTACAGACGTTTATACGACGTTGATAGCTCCTGTATTTGTCGGTGATTTATGGATATTGGCCGGGCAATCCAATATGGTTGGCGCTGGGAAATTGATCGATGTCGAGAAATCCCAGGAAGGAATCAGTTGCTTTTATATGGGGGACAGATGGGATATTGCAACCGAACCGCTTTGTTGGTTAAACGAATCGCTTGACCCCGTCAACTGGGAAGTTCCCAGTGAACGGCTAGAAGAGACGATTAGGGCGAAGCGTCGTGATCGCGTACAAGGTGCCGGTTTGGGACTAATGTTTGCCAAGGAAGTAATGCTGCACACAGGTGTGCCGATTGGATTGATCATATGTGCGCATGGCGGTACGAGTATGACGGATTGGAGTTCGAAACGAGCTGAAGAGGGCGGTAATTCCCACTATGGTGCCATGATGCGCAAAATTCGTAAATTAGGTGGCACAGTAAAGGGATGTTTATGGTATCAAGGGGAAGCGGATGCCGTTCTCGGACCTGATCATTACACTCTTTATCGCCAACGAATGTTGGAATGGATTGCCGATTTGCGCCGGGATGTCGGTGACCCGCAGCTTACTTTCATATACGCGCAGCTTTCTGCGTACTACACCCTGCATCCGGATGCAACGGGCTGGAATCGAGTCCAGCAAGAACAGTTATCGCTCGAAGGGATGCTGGAGCATGTCGCGATGGTGCCGACGATCAACGCTACACTGGCAGATATGATCCATCTCGACACGCCGTCATTGCGGGAAACGGGAAAAAGAATGGCGTGGCAGGCGCTTAGACTAGCCTATGGCATCGGAGTTCCGCTCTCCGGGCCGCGCCCAGCCCGGTTCGAATGGAATGAGGAGCGGACGGAATTGATCGTGGTGCTGTCTGGGGTCAACGGCTCTTTGCATAAAGTGGAGCGCGCCTTCAGCTTTTATGTCGAATGCCAAGGGGTTGGTCAGCCCCTGACGGCTATTGTTGCGGAGGACGAATGCGGGGTCATTCTGCGCTTCGAACGCCCTGTTCCTCCCGATAGCTTACTGTGGCACGGAAAGGGTTACTATCCGACGATCAACGTTGCGGACGAAATGGGGATCCCGCTTGTCGTATTCGGACCGGTCGAGGTATAAGCAAACTCATAAGGGATGTGGAAAACATACAGAGAGCTTCATTTGTCCTTCGCATTGCGCCGGAGCGCTTTGAAGAGTACGTCGAGCGCCACCGCGGTGTGTATCCGGAGCTTTTGCAAGCGTTCAGGGAAGTCGGCTTCCGCACGTACAGCATTTTCTATCACGGAGGTTTGTTATTTAATTATTTGGAAGCCGAAGATTTCGAGCTTTCGATGAAGAAGCTATCGGTTTATCCGGCATATGTCCGCTGGCAGGAGTTCATGTCCGACATGCTGCTCCGGATAGAAGGCGAGTCGGTGTCGGTCACGATACCGGAGGTGTTTTATTGGGTACCGGAACAGTATCCGTTTCATTAACCCCATCCGAATCAGCAACCGAACAAAGAGCTTGGTTATGATGAAAACGCTTACGAAAATCGAATATTATACCAAGGCTAGAACAGAAAAGACGACTATGAAATTGGAGAGTGTTAAACGTGATTAGAAAAATAACATTAAAGATGCTGTTAGGTATGTCCATGTCGGCACTGTTGATTGCCGGCTGCACTGGAAACAATTCACCGGCCCCAAGTGCGGGGCCAACTGATTCAACACCCGCAGTGCAAGTGAAGCCCGAGCCGGAAAAGCCGGCTACTGTCAAAATTTATATCGCCGCTGGATATTTCAACGACGAAGACCTGGAGAAACTTATCTACAAGCCGGTTCGTGAGAAAGCTCCTCATATCAAGTTGGAGCGAAGGGAGGGGGATGTCAATACATTGTTGGCTTCGGGAGATATTCCCGATCTGACTGTGACGCATAACGGAAAACTGCTGGAGTACGCCGATCTAGGACTCGTGTCCGATTTGACGGAGCTGACCAAGAGTCGGAAATTCGACTTGGACCGATTCGATCCGATGATTATCAATTCGTTGAAGTTGGATGGCAAATTGGTGGCTTTGCCCTATGCGGTCAACTTCACTGCCCTTTACTACAACAAAGATATTTTTGATAAATTCGGAGTGACCTATCCTAAAGACGGCATAACCTGGTCTGAGGCGATTGAACTGGCCAAAAAGCTAACACGGGAAGATGCCGGTACGAAGTACCGGGGGATTGATCCGGAGTCCATATCACGGCTTACACGGGTCCTGGGGGTCGACAGTGTCGATTACAAAACGAATAAAGCAATCGTTAACAATGAGAATTGGCGCTCAATCTTCAATATATACAAGGAGGTGTTTTCAATCCCGGGTAATATGCCGTTAGTGGGCAATATACTGAGCAATCCGGGCTATAACGAATTTTTCAATGCTAAAACATTGGCCATGTACGCGTCTCACAACCACTTATCTACTCTGAAGGAGGCTGAGAAAAACGGATTGAATTGGGATGTAGCGCAATACCCGAGCATGCCGGGCAAGCCGGGAATTAGCAGCGATGTGGATGCCCACGTCTTCTCGATTTCGGCTCAAAGCAAACAGAAAGAGGCAGCTATGAGGGTAATCGAAATTATCACCTCGGATGAAGTTCAGACCGTTATGACGCGTCAATCGGCTCGTGTATCACCGCTCAAAAACACTTCGATTACATCCCAGTTTGCGGTTGATTACGGGAATGTCAAAGGAAAAAATTTAGCAGGAATTTTCAAGGGTCGAAGAATCGAGGCACCGATTCGCAGCAAATATGTGGCTAATGGATTGACAATAGCGGGGAAGCATCTGACTGAATACGTTAACGGCAACAAAGACATCAATTCGGCGCTGCGTGACACCGAAGAGGAAATCAATAAATTCATTGCCACTCAAGTTAATAAGTAGCAGGCGAGTACGTTTAATTTGGTGTTCGATTATACGAATGGAGGCGTTCCTTATGTCAGAGGATAAAAAGTTGACGCGACGCAAGATGCTTGCCGTAATGGGAGCGACAGGAGCTGCTGGATTGCTATTATCGGCCGGGAGCGTTTGGGGTGATGAAAAATCAAAACAGGATAAAGTTAAAGATAAAGATAATTTAGAAAATCATGTAAGGCCAGTCATCAACTTACTGGATTATGGGGCATTAGGCGACGGCATACAAGATGATACGATTGCGGTTCAAAATGCATTAAATGATGGAGTGTCGGGAAAGATTCCGGTTTACGCTCCTGCGGGGACTTATAAAATCGGTCAGATCACCATACCGGATGGGAATTTGGACTTTTACGGAGCTGGATGGGGAACAACTACTTTCATTCCGTCGGCTCAGGACCAAACCCTTTTTTATAGAGTAGAAACCGCTGTAGCGGGTATTGACAACATTACCAATAGAAGAAAAACATTTCGTGACATGGCATTTTCCGATCCGAACGGATTGGGAGGATGTCGGGCCATCTACTGTCAGGACATCGTCGGATTCTATATTGAGAACATTTTATTTCGCAAACTATTCAAAGCGGTGGAATTTAATCGCGGACAAAATATCAACCTGAACAACATCATGTATTATAAGGGCGGAAGATTCATTTTCGATGCATTCCCGTATCGAGCGATTGCTCCTTCAACCTATGATTACTGTAAAACCATTAATATCAACAATGTGGTGGATCTGCTAGGAATTTCCGATTTAGGAGGAGCTGCGTGGTTTGATTTCCGGGATTGCGTCAATATTCAGATGTCCAATGTACAGTCCCCTGCTTTAATGGGGAAAGCGATTGGGATTAATGTGCAAGGAAAAACGGAAGGTTTTTGGGCAAACAACGTGATTTTAGTATGGCCCACCTACGGGAGATGGCTTGTCGGAGCTCCGGTCGATATCGGTACACAAACTGTAAATATAGCTCCAGAATACACAAACTTGATGAGTGTCGCGGTTGACCAGTCATCGCAGTCCGCCTTTGTTATACAGGGAGACTATACCAACATGGTGGGATGTATTGCGGCTAACGGTAGATTGCGCGGAACAACAGGTCAAGGGATCTTGGTTCAGTCTGCGGCACAATATTTAAATGTTACGGAAGCCTTGATTCGGGATATGGCATCAGACGGAATTGGCATCGAAGCCGGGGCAAGGGATTTGAGATTTGCGAATTGCGATATTTACAATAACGCTACAAGCGCTGGATCGCAAATTAACGCCGTGCTGACACGTCCGTTTGATGCTGTATTCCGCGATTGCAACATAGTCGGAGCAATAAACGCATCAGGCACCCGGATTGTCGGCGGAAACACTTCAAGAACGATTTTCCGGGATACAGGCACTGCTGGTACAACAGCAACGACAAGCGGAGAAGATCTGATGACCTATACCATTCCGGCAGGGACTCTCCAACCCGGACAACAAGTAAAACTGTATGCTTACGGTACGTTGGGAGCCAACGCGAATTCAAAGACTGCGCGAATATTTTTCGGGGCATTCAGCTTGGGCGGAATTCTTTCAACTGGAAACGGTTCCACATGGACTATTGAATGCAAAGTTGAAATTATTGCACCAAATTCCCAAGAATACACTAGGACCGGTATTGTCTCAGGCTTGCCCTTCTTACTCGGAAGAGGAGCGTCAACGGTAAATGAGGCGAATGCTGTTATTGTGAAAGTACAAGGACAAAACGGAACAGCAAGTGCCGGCGATATTGTATGTGAAGGTTTTTCGGTTGAAGTAGTCAATTAGGACTTGCTGAACACCTTAAAGTAGAAATTCACAAAAGCTCAAATCCTTGAAGATTAAGTAATGAATTTGTTTAAGTGTACGTACACCTAGACAATTCGGCGGAACCTGCCGAAAAAAGAAAAAATAAAGCAAGTTGGCCTTTTGGTCAACTTGCTTTATTTTGTCTGTTCATTTTCTAGACATCAGTTCAAAAAAAAGGAAGTATTCCGAAAACCTCTGGTTTCAGAAAACTTGAAGAAATGAGGGGGCGGATGATTCAATATATTTTGGGACTAGTTTATTGCAGGATGTGCATATAGTGAAGAAAGTGGGTAAGGAACAGGAGTCGGGTACTCTTAAATGTCCCACGTAAAAGGAGGCTTGCAGCTATGACCTATCGATGGCTGAATGTAATTGCCTTAGGTGCGGTACTAATACTGAACTGGTTGGCTAATGCGATCCCGTTAGGAGGACGATCAACTGGCGAGATATCCGCTATGTTTCCGGTACTTATTACACCAGCGACTTATGCTTTTGCTATTTGGGGTGTGATATACGTGTTTCTAACGGGTTTCGTAGTATACCAGCTGCTTCCTTCAGGTCAGAAACAACCAGAGGTTCAAGCTGTGGGACCTTGGTTTGTTATTAGTTGTCTTTTTAACTGTGCTTGGGTTGTGCTGTGGCATTATTTGTACATAGATTCTACCGTATTTATTATGTTCGGACTGCTCATTACGTTGACTGTGGTATACCTGAAAACTCGCTCAAACACACGTTCAACAGCAGTACAATGGCTTGTGCAATTGCCTTTCAGCTTATATCTGGGATGGATTTCAGTGGCAACGATCGTAAATATAAGTGTGGTCCTGTACGCTAATGACTGGAGCGGGTGGGGCTTAACGAACGAAGCTTGGACCATTATCATGCTTGTCGTAGCAGCCGGATTAGCAGTCTGGATGGGAAGCAGGTATGTAGATCCCGTTTATATAGCCGTGTTTGTATGGGCGTTTGTTGCAATCGGAGCCTCTGTGCGAGCAACAGCCAACATCCAGATCGGGGCTTGGGTATTGGCTGCTGCGCTCTTTATTTATGCACTCACCTTGCTCCGCAAGCTGGTGCGTTGAAAGACTAATAAGGCTGCCATTTCAATTGACTCGCTGCCCCGAACCGTTCAGCCACATAGGGCCAGTTCACTACATTCCACCAGGCCTTGACGTAATCAGGCCGTTTGCTCTGATATTTTAAGTAATAGGCATGCTCCCACACATCCAGCGGCAGCAAAGGAATAACATCCCATTGGGACAAGTTTTGATGTTTCTCGGCTTGCAGGATTTCCAACCGCCCGCTTCTTGGAGACCAGACGAGTATTGCCCATCCCCCGCCCTCGACTTTTTCTGCCGCCGCGCTGAATTGCTGCTTAAATGCTTCAAAGCTGCCAAAGTCACGTTCAATCTGCCTGGCCAGGTCACCTTTGGGTTGGCCCCCGCCCTTGGGACTCATCGCATTCCAGAATATCGTATGCAAGTAATGTCCAGCTCCGTTGAAGGCTAATTCCCTTTCCCAATGTTTGACCAAGTCATAATTGCCGGTTTGACGGGCTTCCGCCATCTTTTTTTCTGCCGTATTCAGACCATCTACATAAGATTTATGGTGAATGTCATGGTGAATGCGCATGGTTTTCTCATCGATATGGGGCTCGAGCGCATTGTAGTTATAAGGCAAGGGCGGCAGGGTGTGGCCTCCGATCGGAACTTCACGATAGGGAACTGTGGAAGCGGACCAATTGCCCTCCCCAGTTGCTGGAGGACTTGCTTCGGGTGAGGGACGTTCAAAATTCCTGCTTCTGCTCTCATTTCCCAATATGGCATGCAGCGTCTGGAGCATTTGTCTGGATTGAGCGGAGGACACTTGCAGTAGTTCGTACACAGATTGGCGAATAGCCAGACTTGAGTCCGGTGTTGATCTCCATATGGCATCCATCCATTGCTCCGCTGCTGCTTCTGTTTGGCCTAAGACGGCTTCCCATTGCTCCAGCTGTTCTCTATACTCAGGCTGCAGATAAGTCATTTGCTTGCGAATGCTCATCGTTTGCTCTCGTTCTTGTCGTTTCCACGAGCGAATTTCTTCCAGAACTCTCATTGGCATGAAGGTTTCATACATATCCGGCATACTGAGGTTGGCCTCCCTCTACATAATCTTCTGACAATGTATTCTTAGCGGAGGTTGGACTATTCTTAACCGTTATCGATTATTTATAATATTTGGTTACAATAATGGTATAGGAACTATTCCAAAAGGTAGGAAAAACGTGCATTTGTAAGGAGAGTGGAGTATAATTTAATAAAACTCTGTTTCATTATATGAAACCTATCTGGCGGTGTCTTCATGGAAGATCAGAAACTGACAGTTCGTGCAGTAGAACGTGCTCTGGATGTCATCCTATGCTTTACTGACTCCACAGAGCTAAGCCTAACGGAAATAGCAGGTAAGATTTCTCTTCATAAAAGTACGGTTCATCGGCTGCTCGCATCCTTGGAGGGTAGGGGCTTCGTCATTCGCAATTCAGAGACGGAGAAATACAGACTCGGCTTCCGAATATGGGAGCTGGCAGCGAATATGGAACATGGCGATGATCCGGCGACGATTCTGCTGCCAGAGATGGAACGATTGCGCGATCAGCTTGGCGAGACGATCAGCTTATATATGCGCGATGGGAACGAGCGGATTCGCATTCAGGCGGTGCAGAGCAATCAAGCGATTCGCCGCGTTGCGCCGATTGGCGCTCGGCTGCCGCTAAGCGTGGGAGCGTCCAGCAAGGTGCTCATCGCCTTCGCGCAGCCCGAGGAGCAGCGGGAGCTGCTCGATGCGCTGAGTTGGGCGGACGCGAAAGAGCGCGCAGTGTTCGAGCGGCAGCTCGGCGAGATTCGCAGGCTCGGTTACGCTACGAGCGTCGAGGAGCGCGAGCCAGGGGCAGCTGCAGTAGCCGCGCCGATCTTTAACCGCTCGCATAAGCTCGCTGACGCGCTCGCCGTCTCGGGGCCGGCGAACCGACTGACGCTCGAGCGGATGAAGGAGCACGCTCCGCTTATTATTGAGGCAGCGAACCGGATGGGCAAGATGGTGCGTTGAGTAACTCTTAAGCGGTCATAGGTTATAATGGTTCGTTATAGCAGGAGCTTCCACTAGGAGGCTCCTGCTTTGTTCATGCAGAGAACATAAGCAAAAGGAATTATTAGGGCGCCTGCTCCGCGCACCATTCCTGGCTTGACTCACATAAGCTACATTATGATGAGTGAGGGGGGAGGACTTGAATAGCCAAGGAAATAGTCAAGGAGCAGCGTACCAGCAGCCGGTAGCAAAACGAATTATTTTTGCGCTGCTTGCTTATCAGGAAGAGCATGTATTGGCCGCGCAATTAGATAATATCCGTCATTATAATCCCAATGCCGAAATCGTGTTATACAATGGCGGGACGAATCCTGAGTTTGCTACTAGCTTGAACGTGTGTAAATACCCCAATAGCCATCCTATCGTATATGGGAATTTGACACCCTATCTGTGGGAAGTGATGAGGTGGCTGGAAGATACTCAGACCGAATATGATTATTTGATCAATCTGGATCATGATGTGTTATTTGTCAAACATGGCTTTGAAGCATTTCTCGATGAAACGATGGCAGACGCCGACTGTATGGGCTGGGGACTCAATACGGCTGCAGACAATCCGAATTCGCTTCCGATTCAATATATGACCGAGAAATGGCCGTTGTGGCAGCCTCTATTTCGTACGGATACTTACTTTCGGTATTTCAATCCAGGACAGGTATACAAGCACGAAATCGTCCGCCGAATGCTTAGCCATGTTAATCCAGATACGGCGGCTCAAATGATCCACTCAGACCCGCCATTCACACTGGAAGAAACGTTTTTCGTCACATTGGCGATGGCGTGCGGGGGCAGGGTGAGGGAATATCCAGATGGTCATATGTACAATAACAGCGTGCGTTGGGGGAGTGATATCACGATCCCGGAAGCCGAACAAACCAGACAGCATCCATCCTTTTACTGGATTCATCCGATCAAAGGTCAAGCACTGGTTGACATGAAGGGATGGCTTCAACCTACCAAGCAACCAGCCAAACATGCACGTAAATTACGTAAACGAATCCACCGCAAATTCGGCAAGAAGATCTCTGCGAAGCGTGCAAAAAGTCTGAACAGACGCGAGCGCACTAGACGACGGCTTAAAAGAGCCAGGATAGCCAGGAAGCGAAATGCACATCGCAAACGTCATAGTAGTCGCTGAAGGGGAGAGTTAGTTGTATAGAAGAGCGTCACACCGCATCCAAATGCGATTGACGCTCTTAGGTATGTGCTAACAGGTGTATTGCAAATCAAGGAATATCAATCCTGGCAAGATCGAAGAAGGATAAAGCCCGCTTCAAATATTCCTTCTTGTTAGCTTTATAAATCAGCTCATGTCTACCTTCCGGAAGAAGCCAGAGCTTCGCCAATTGTGTAGAGGCTTGATTGTCATAAATAGACTGTACGATGCCAAAAGGAGCTTTCGCATCCTTCATGCTATGGATGAACAAGATTGGTATGGAATATGTGGTTTGTTTGATCGTTTGATACGGGATCTGATTAAGGCTGGTACCGTTCAGCAGAGGGAAGAACAATCGAATGAGAGGCAAGGAAAGCCTTGGCAAATCGAGATGTTGTCTGACGTTCAGAAACATTGTCTCGGGTTCGAGCAAAAAGGTGCTATCCAAAACCATGCCCGCGATATCCTGAGTGTGCAGTGCTGTTTGCAGAGCGGTTCCGGCTCCCATGGAGAAGCCCCATATATATGTGTGTGCGCTGCCGCGCTGCTTGACATAATCAATAGCGCCCTGCAGCTCCAACGATTCCCTGATGCCTCCTGTAGGTAATATATCAGGAATGACGTAGGAATAATCGAACAGGAGCACGTTATATTGATGCTTGTTTAGTTCTTTGGCGAGACTGTAAAAAGGGACCCACAGCTCCTCGCGGTTCCCGCCATAGCCGTGAGAGAATATAACGGTTTTGTCAGAGTTGCGGGAAGGGATATACCATCCTTCTAACATGCTGCCGCCGCTGCTGCTAGTGAAACGGACTTCTTCATAACCTAGACCAACTGCTTTCATTGGGTTGGAGCTGAGAGGCGCGATATACGGTCTTGCGAGCGACCAGGCGATATAGCCGTGAAAAGTCAGAACGGCTCCTACTGCCAGTAAAATAATAAAAGCAACAATAGGTAATACGTAACTCTTTTTACGCTTAGTGGAAATGTAAGCGTTTTCTAATATGATTGTAGAATTCGCTTGACTTGCAGATAACACAGTAGTTTCCATACAGTCCCTCCTCTAGGTGCAGAAAATGTCGAATCAAGGGAATAAGATAGTTTAATCATATTTGGTAACTAGTGGTTCGGTCAATACTTTATTAAATGGAAAACTATCTAACAATCTCGCTCTCAAATTCAAATATGTACTTTAATTTCCATATAATAGATTATATAATGGGACTAATTACCTGAGAGGAGATTGTAAATGTCGTTTTTTTCTAGGTCCCAGAGCATATTGAAGAAATCCAGTTCCAAGAAGTCGAGTTTTCTGATTTTGATTTTAGTCATGTTTTTTACTTTTCAAAGCCTTGCCAATGCAGAGGCCATCTTGACCTGGTCTTATAAGGGAAGTTATTTATCTGGGAATATTACTTCTTCCAGTCCGCTCCCTGCAGATTCTGTGCTCGCAACTGTTTCGTCTCCTAATGGGAAAGACGTTGTCAATGTAACGGCTTCTACATATACGGTCACGAACTCTGTTTATAATTATTCTTTTGGCGTTCCATTCTATAATTATTATCCGATTGTTTTCCTGGATTCTACTGTCGTTGGGAGTACCTACTTAGCCCCGAATGAGAATGAGACACTGCATCCAATCTGGGGAATGCCACGTATGTTCTTTGAAGCTTCTGGTGGCATGGGTGCTGCTTATTACGATAAGGATATGCTTACTTGGGGGAACAATTCGAATGGGCAGTTGGGGATCGGATCGAATGTGAATCAGAATACGCCTGTTAAGCAATCCTTCTCAGATTCGATTGTTAAAGTTATTATCGGCGAGAAGCATGTAGTAGCGTTGGACGATGAAGGTCAGGTTAGGACTTGGGGAAGCAATGGCTCAGGCGAGCTCGGTGACGGGACCAAAAATGATAAGTGGGTGCCTAATTCCATCCTTCATGGTGTCGGGCCTATGGTTGATATTGCAGATCATCTTGCACTTAGGAATGACGCCACAGTTTGGGCATGGGGGCCCAATGATAGAGGTCAGATCGGGGACGGTTCAACTATAGAGCGTCTCACCCCTGTCCAAATACCTGGATTGACTGATATTTATCAAATCGTGGGCAATTCGCGGAACGGTATGGCTTTGCAAAGAGGCGGTAAAGTTTGGGCATGGGGGAGTAATGAATTCGGTCAAATTGGTGATGGTACTACTACAGATCGGCTAACTCCCACTCTAATAACAGGTTTATCAGACATTATAGAAATATTTTATTCGGGTGAAACTGCAGCCGCTCATAAATCAGACGGGACAATATGGACGTGGGGAGACAACCGACTTGGTCAGACGGGTTTGAACTCCGATGAAGAGAAAATATTAACTCCTACTAAAATGACTTCATTCTCTGAAGTGGTATATGACGTATACCCTGTTGCTGAAGGATTTTTTGCGAGATTAGGAAATGAAACAGTTTGGGGATGGGGAAATAATAGTGTTGGACAGCTAGGCATAGAGGGCAACGGTCCTGTATTGGCACCTATCGAAATACCTCGGCTATATTTTGTAAATAGTATTACTGGCGGTAAGGGGTATACGCTGTTTATGAATTCCAAACAGTATATTATGGGGTTCGGTAATAATTCTCTAGGAAGTCTCGGTAACGGTACTTTTCTCGATAGCCAAGAGCCTGTTCGGGTTAAAAATGTCACATCCAATGTTTCAATGAATCTGAACGTTTCGGAGGGCACAAGAGTGGGGATATCAGATCCCGACTTTTATTCATACACAGTTAATAAATCTGTAAAATTCGCTACAATAACTGCTACCTCTGTGGATCCGTTGGCAATCGTCCGATTTAATGGAACCCTCCTAACCAGTCATGAGCCGACAATCCGAATTCCGCTGAAGTCGGGTTCTAATACGGCAGAAGTGACCGTAACCTCGGAGAGCGGGCTTGTAGTTAAGAACTATCACCTACAGATCGATAGAGAAGCGGCTCCTCCTTCCGACATATTACCCAATATTGAGATCTTGAATGGGGCATACAACCCGAATTCAACTCGCAAAATACTAACAGGTACTTTGACCTGGGACAATCCTGAGAACTCGTTGGATATTGATTCATACATTCTATATTTTCAATCGGACGATGGCTCCAAATTACAATATATTACCGAAGTGCCTAAGCAAGAGAGCGGTTCAAACCTTTTTTCTCTCAATCATTTGGTTCCAGACGATGCAACAGTGATAGCAATATATCCTCGTAACAATACAATGGGTAGTGAATCAACTACTACAAATTTAGTCAGGCTTCCTGTGCCTGTTATTCAGCAACCAGGTCCTATGTTAGATTTGTATTCCATCGATCGCGATGCAAGAAGGGGTTTCTTTTCTACATTGGTCAGGTGGGAGGATCCTAACAGCTATTCGAATTTAAAAGGCTACCAAGTTGAATTGATTAATAATCTGGATCAGGTGCAGTATGTTACTACATTGATCGAACCCAATTCGACTGGCTCATACTCTGCGGAGATTCAGAATCAAGTAGACAGTACGACCAGAAAAGCCCGGATTCGTGTGGTTTATCAGAATAATTCGTCTGGAGTATCATCTTCTACACCTATCTACGACACAATTCTTAACGAACCAATAATATCTATTCCAAGCAATGGAATCCAGAACGAAGTTATGTTTCTTAATTTTACCGATAATGATCTTAGAGATGATAAGGTTGGTGGATTTGTCAGTTGGCTTGCGCCTAACACTGGTAATATTCTAGGATATAATTTATATTTTTTGAACGCGAATGGTGCCAAAATTCAACCCATTGCTAAGATGTATGCTCAGGTGGGTAGTGGAACTCAATACTATCCCTTCATCTTACCTTCAGGAATTGAGATTCCTGCAGCAGCTGTTTCAATAGGTATCTATGGTTATAATGCTCAAGGTGAGACGAGCACGGCATTCGCAACCTATTTGTGGGATGCCCCTTACTCGCTTGCAACGGATGTTACCTTGATCGATTCCAATCCTCAGCGGGGGGCTATGAATAGTGTCCTTTCATGGTATTCCTCTTATAATGAGGATAAGATTTCCGGCTACAAAATATATTTTGCTAATGAATACGGTATTAATATTGGAGATGCTGTCTCAACCGTTGCTAAAGGAAACACCAGCTATCGAATCAGTTTGCCTGTTGCCCCTTCTGGAGCAAAATATGTGAGAATCGCATCCGTAAATGATCAGGGTGTTAACTCCCCAATACAGTATGCTGTCTCACTCATCGATAATATCAGCGCGGAAAGCCCTGCCCAAACACCTTTAGGAACGTCAGGGATCATTTACAATGGTTGGTTTACTGATCAGGATGGCGCAGCAGGATCTATTGGCGGGCAACTTCAATGGCAATCCATCTCTTCAACGGCTGAAACCTTCCGTGTTTATTTTATCGATTCTAGCGGCCAACGTTTATTGGCGATTACTGAAGTACCGGCTTATGGCCCATTCGGTCAATACGAAATCACAATCCCTAAGCAGACTCAGATTCCTACGAATGCTGCCAATTTTGGTATTTATGCCTACTCCAATAATGTTGAGACGCTGCATGCGACCTCACAATTGCAGGACAGAACTTCTTCAGCAAACCTTTCGTCAGGTGATGTTGCGGTTGTAAATAACAAAGATAGCAGCGATACGATCACAGTAAGCAACGTTCAAGCGAATGAATACATTTCTGTGTACAGGGATGGAGTAGTTAAATATGCACTTGTTGAGGGCGTGGTTGCTAATGGAAGCACAAGTATAAGTTTTACAATTCCACAGCTAGGCGCATCCCAAGGCTCCATATATGTATCGAGAATTCACTCGGGTTATGTAGAAAGCAATCGCACTGCCGTTACATATGCAGCAGAGCCTGGACAAATCGGTCCAATTGGTGGCGGCGGTGGAGGAGGAGGCGGAGGCGGAGGCGGTGGATTTGGCGGCGGAGTCGTGCCAACTCTTCCAGCCAATCCTGACAATCCGGTATTAGCTACTCTTGAAACCAATGAGAAGGGTCAGAAAGTATTGAAGGTTGAACTCGATCCGGAGAAGCTAAGTGAGCTAATTAAGCGGAGTATGGAGTCAACGGATGCAAATAAAAGAATCATTTTGGATGTCAAAGGGCAAGAACAGTCCGATGCCGTAGATTTCCAACTGGACAATCGTTTCTTACAGCAAGTCTTAGATCAGCAATCGGATACTAACTTTGTTATTGAAACCGATATTGGTACGTTATTACTGTCATCTGATACGGCAGAGGAAATTATAAAGCAGGGCGGTGGGACAGGTTCAATCATAGTAACAATTACAAAAGTATCGGCCGACTCTATGAAATCCATTGAAAATGCCCTTAAAGGGGAAGGGTTATCGTCTGTAGTCGAGCCAATAGATTTTCGCATCATCGTAATCGTCTCGGGTACGAAGAATACCCAGGAATTGAAAGAGACGGAAAGCTATGTCGGACATACACTATCTTTACCGGATTCGTTTGAGCTTGCCCCTGGAGAAACGTTAGTTGGAGTGGTCGTTGATCCAGAAACTGGTTCCTACTACTTCGTGCCTACAAAGCTGGAGAAATCGGAGGGGAAACAAACTGCCACTCTATTCCGAAAAGGAAATTCAGTCTACACCCTAGTTAAAACGAAGAACAAGGAATTTTCAGATTTGAAGGATGGCCATTACGCCTATGAGGCAGTTAGACTCCTATCTGCACAGGGTGTTATTAACGGCTACGAAGACGGAACTTTTGCTCCAGAACAATCTGTTACTCGAGCAGAGTTTGCAACTATGATCATCAAAGCATTGGGCTTAACAGCCAAATCTGATTACACTAATAAATTCACAGATGTGAATAAGGAAGACTGGTTCGCCGCAAGTGTAGGGACTGCTTTCAACCACAAGTTGATATCCGGGTATGAGGATGGGACATTCCGAGCAGGTGCGTTGATTACACGTCAGGAGATTGCAATGATTCTTAAAAATGCCTTAGAGTCAGCAGGGTATGTTTGGAAAGAGAACACCGCTGAGAGTAAAGTATTAGCAAATCTCCAAGATGCGGACACGATAGCAGATTGGGCGCAGGAAGCAGTTGCGTGGATCAAGGAAGCAGGGATCTTTAGAGAGTCGGATGGAGATCGTTATGACCCCCTAACACTGGGTACTCGAGCTCAATGCGCAGTAATGATTACTCGGCTGCTTCAAGCTTTGCAACTGAATTAATTTTCATTATTTCAAACGAGTCGGCACATGTGCCGACTCGTTTTCTATGAAATCCAAAGCATGAAATGCTTATGATATAATACCAAGGAACAACCCGGATTTTACGACATTTCTGAGCGCTATGAAATCATTGATGGAGTACGCAATGACTTTCTTTCATCTCCGAGAATCTCGCATCAGGCTTTGCTAGGACAGCTATATATGAGTCTTAATAGTTCTTGCCAACCTGACGGAGTTATTCTGCTAGCTCCCATGGATGTGCATCTTAGTGAGGACAATATTGTTCAGCCAGATCTGATTTTTATTGCAAATGACAACCTCTCCATTATTGTGAATGAGAAGATTGTAGGTACGCCTAATTTGCTCGTTGAAATATTGTCGCCAAGTACAGGTTCACGCGATAAGGTGCGAAAAAAAGAACTGTATGCTCGGTTTAGCGTCAGCGAGTATTGGATCATTGATCCGGTGCATTCCATCGTAGATCAATTCTTACTGGCTAATGAAGGTGGGTATACATTGGCTGCTTCTTATGATGAGACGGATACGTTAACCTCAAAGAAATATCCATGTATGTCGGTTAAGCTGGGCGAGCTGTTCGGTGCCATTGCAAGGTTCAAAAGTGCGGAGAATTAGGACGAGACGTGCTAGCGGGAGAGAAGAGGGAAAGGGCAAGGGCAGAGGCAAGAGCAAGGGCGAAGGTGAGGCATCCATTCATCCCTTTCCGAATTGCCTTCAGTAGAATTAGTTGCGAAGAAGCAATTAAATGCTGTCGGATAGCTCTCTACGTCTGATTTAATTGCGAAAGAGCAACTAAATCAACAGAAGTAGGGCTTCGGAGAGCATGAATGTTCAATTAGCTGCGTTCTCGCAACTAATTGGACCGGTGCAACAGGTCGGAAAGCAATTAGTTGCTTTTTCGCAATTAATTCGCGGAAGTCAGGTAATGGATTAACACGCCCTAACCAGGAAACTTGCCAATAACGAACAAAAGAGCGGTGACACCAAGGTGTCCCGCTCTTTCTGTGTCCAATTCTTATTTACCTTCAGCAATAATCTGGCGAAGCACCGTTTGCAGGATACCGCCGTTGCGATAGTAGTCAACGTCAACCATGCTGTCCAGACGCACAATGGCGTCGAACTCGAAGGAAGAACCGTCCTCACGAGTTGCTGCCACGCGTACCGTTTGACCCGGTTGAACCCCATTGTCAAGACCAGAAATGTCGAATGTCTCGGTACCCGTGATACCTAGCGTTCTCCAACCAAGACCTTCTGGGAATTGAAGCGGTAGAACGCCCATTCCAACGAGGTTACTGCGGTGAATACGCTCGAAGCTCTCAGCGATAACTGCTTTTACGCCAAGCAGGAAAGTACCTTTGGCTGCCCAGTCACGGGACGACCCTGTACCGTACTCTTTACCCGCGATTACAACAAGGGAAGTTTCGGTCGCTTGGTATTTCATCGATGCATCGTAGATAGACATTACTTCGCCGTTAGGCAAGTAAGTCGTTACGCCGCCTTCGGTGCCTGGAGCAACTTGGTTACGAATACGGATGTTCGCGAATGTACCGCGCATCATGACTTCGTGGTTACCACGACGGGAGCCGTAGGAATTGAAGTCTTCTTTCTTCACGCCATGCTCGAGCAAGTAACTTCCGCCTGGGCTGTCAGTCTTGATGTTACCAGCAGGGGAGATATGGTCCGTCGTGACGGAGTCGCTAAGCAACGCAAGCGCTTTGGCGCCGTGTACTTCTTGAATATCATCAAGCTCTTGACTAAGGCCTTGGAAGAACGGAGGCTCTTGAATATAAGTGGAGTTCGTATCCCACTCGTACAGCTCGCCTTTTGGCACAGGAATCTGGTTCCAACGCTCATTCTGCGTGAACACATTCTCGTACTTCGCACGGAACATGTCAGGGCTAAGCGCGGAAGCAACAGCTGCTTTGATCTCATCGTTAGACGGCCAGATGTCTTTCAAGTATACAGGCTGGTTGTCTTTGTCATGGCCGATTGGATCATTGACCATATCAATGTTCACGTTACCTGCCAAGGCATAAGCGACAACAAGAGGAGGGGAAGCCAGGTAGTTAGCCTTCACTTGTGCGTGTACACGGCCCTCAAAGTTACGGTTACCAGACAATACGGCTGCTACAGTAAGATCATTGTCCGCGATGGATTGGCTCACTTCATCCGGCAACGGTCCACTGTTACCGATACAAGTAGCACAGCCGTAACCCGCAATGTGGAAGCCAAGTGCTTCCAATGGCTCGATCAAGCCTGCCTTTTGCAAGTACTCGTTAACTACCAGAGATCCAGGAGTCAAGCTGGTCTTTACATAGCCTGGAACGGTCAAACCGCGTTCAACGGCTTTTTTAGCTACAAGTCCAGCACCAAGCATAACACTAGGGTTAGAGGTGTTCGTACAGCTCGTGATCGCAGCAATTACGACAGCACCTGTGCTAAGTGTGGAATTCTTGCCGTTCGGGTGGGAGACGGGAACCGTTTGGGCGATTTTCTCATCGGATAATCCGTATCCGCCTTTTTCAATCGGTGTGCGGATAATTTCGTTGAAAGCGTCTTTCATATTCGTCAATTCCACACGGTCTTGAGGACGCTTCGGACCAGCCAAGCTTGGTACGATTGTGGAAAGGTCAAGTTCGATGGAATCCGTGAACACTGGATCTGGCGTTTCGTCTGTGCGGAACATGCCTTGAGCTTTGTAGTACGCTTCAACAAGCATGATTTGCTCTTCAGGGCGACCCGTGCTGCGCAGATAGTTCAAGGCTTCGCTGTCAACCGGGAAGAAGCCGATTGTTGCTCCGTACTCAGGCGCCATGTTAGCTACTGTAGCACGGTCAGCCAAGCTGATGTTGCTTAGTCCAGGACCGTAGAACTCAACGAATTTACCTACAACACCCTTCTTACGAAGAATTTGGGTAACGGTAAGTGCAAGGTCAGTTGCAGTAGCCCCTTCGGACAAGCTGCCAGTCAATTTGAAACCAATAACTTCAGGTGTAACGAAATATAGAGGTTGGCCAAGCATCCCAGCTTCTGCCTCAATACCTCCGACACCCCAACCAACAACGCCAAGGCCGTTGATCATAGTAGTGTGTGAATCTGTACCTACCAAGGAATCCGGATATACTACAGTTTCGCCGTCTACAGTCTTCGTTGCAGCTACGGAAGCAAGGTACTCCAAGTTAACTTGGTGAACAATCCCTGTAGCAGGTGGAACAGCGCGGAAGTTATCGAACGCAGTCTGAGCCCAACGCAAGAAGCGGTAGCGCTCACCGTTACGCTCGAATTCAATGTTCTCGTTGTATTCCAAAGCTTGTTTGGAACCGAAAGCATCGACCATAACAGAGTGGTCAATTACAAGGTCAACCGGTACAAGCGGGTTAATACGCTTAGGATCTCCGCCAGCGCGTTTCATGGTGTCACGCATAGCAGCAAGGTCTACTACAACAGGAACTCCTGTGAAATCCTGCAATACGATACGTGCTGGAATAAACGGAATTTCCTTGTTGCTGTCGCGGCCTTCAGCCCAGCCGGCGATTTGTTTCACATGTTCATTCGTAATAGCGCGTCCGTCAAATTGGCGAACAGCTGCTTCAAGCAACACCTTAATGGAGAACGGAAGTTTGTCAACTCCGTTGAAGCCTTTGCTCTCCAAGGCTTTCAAGCTGTAGTAGTTGAACGGTTTGCCGCCAACGGTAAGCTGGGTCCTTACGGAGAAATGGTCTTTTTTGGACATGGATGTGCCTCCCTATGGATTGTCTTTGTATAAAAACGGAACCAGTTTCATTAGATGAAACGTGATTTCATAATTCCTTGTCTTAAGTATACCTTCTTCTAAGTATGCCGTAAAGTGTTAAATTACACATGTTTGCAACGTTCCTTTCATATAAATAGGATAATGTCTTTTTGCGTGAAACCATACCCACTTAAAGTGCATATACCTTTTCCAGTTCGGCAGGGGGGTTCCAAATGATTGAAAAATGGAAAAAAACCGTCTACGAATACATGCACCATCGCAACCAATTGGAAGTCGGTTATCAGGTTGACCCGCTATTATCAACCGTCAGAGATGACCGATACTTGCGAAGACAGGAGATTCGCTTGCGGAGATTGCAGTCTGGGCATCGTGAAAGACGTGTAAAGCCTCTTCGCAATGAAACAGGACTAGTTATTCAACAAATCGCTGAGCATGAGCACGGACGGCAAATTGCTGTAGATATCGAGATGCGTCGCTCCTTTGACTATGAGCTGTACGGCATGAAGCACACCGAAGAGCGTAAGGAACGAGAACGGCTTACAGTAACCCGTGAAGACGGCCGCTGGTTTGTTACAGCTGTGGAGCCTGAAGTGGCAGAACGATTTTCCCGGTTGTCACCACCTTCTGAAGCACTTGCTAGAGCAGAAGAGGATGAAATCCAGCACCGAACTTACCATAACCGATCGGTTCCCTATTTAAACACTCGCTTGATTAGCGGTAATGGCTTCGATGGTGCTTATCGTCCAGTTTTATACAATCGTTTGAAAGCGCAAGAATACGCGAATACATGGTGGAACAGCGACAATCCTGCTTATGTTGCCTTTGAAGTGGATTGCACGAGCTTTGTTTCACAGTGCCTCTTTGCAGGCGGAGCGCCTATGAACTATACTGGGAAGAGGGAAACAGGCTGGTGGTATCAAGGGATGTCACAGAAGCGCGAGCTGTGGAGCTTCAGTTGGGCTGTTGCGCATAGCTTATGTATGCATTTGTCGACAAGCCGAACAGGACTTAGGGCAGAGATCAAAGATCATGCCGCTCAATTAACAATCGGTGATGTCATTTGTTACGATTGGGACGGCAACGGGCATTTCCAGCATAATACGTTCGTTACTGCGATCGATGCTGCCGGCATGCCTCTCGTGAATGCACACACGGTTAACAGTAAGCATCGCTATTGGGATTACAAGGATTCCTATGCCTGGACTCCGAATACCAGATACAGGTTTCTCCATATTCTTGATCAATTCTGATCACAATGGGCATGCGTTACTACAGCCCTGCAGCTATTCAATAATACCTGCGAATAGTTGTTTGTTTAACTAGCATGAGGCATCGGCTGGACTACTATTCATGGGCGGAGGTAACTATGAACAAACGAATTCGCGTCGGTCTGATCTACGGAGGAAAGTCCGGCGAACATGATGTATCTTTATCAACAGCAATGGCGGTTATTCAAGCATTTGATCATTCGAAATATGAAATTCAGCCTTTCTATATTACCAAGGAGGGGTCGTGGCGATCTGGTCCAGCGCTTCAAGCTCCAGTAGAGCGCAAGGAGCTGCTGCAATTCGAACCCGAGCAAGAAGGCCGCGCAGGGAATGGGGAATCTGGTGCGCTTCAACCTATATTCGGCTCCCAAGCTGTTCATGCAACTGGCGGAACCCCGGACACGCAAAGTCTTGATGTAGTATTCCCATTATTGCACGGCACGTTCGGTGAAGACGGAACTATTCAGGGAATGCTTGAAATTGCCAATATTCCTTATGTTGGAGCAGGAGTCCTAGCATCAGCAATAGGGATGGATAAAGTAATGATGAAGAAAATTTTTGCTCAGGAAGGCCTTCCGCAATGTGTTTTTCGCAGCTTCACCAAGGCACAATGGGAGAAGGATCAGGCGTTTTTCCTGATGGAGATCGAAATTTCAATCGGCTATCCTTGCTTCGTCAAACCTGCTAACTTAGGATCCAGTGTAGGAATATCCAAGGCCAGAAGTCGTGAAGAATTAATTGAAGCGTTGTCTGTTGCTTTCCAATATGATCGCAAGGCGATTGTGGAAGAGTTCATCGAGGCAAGAGAAATCGAAGTGGCCGTTCTGGGTAACGATGAGCCTATTGCATCTGTTCCAGGGGAAATTGTCTCCTCTAATGAATTTTACGATTATAAAGCAAAATATATCGATGGCAAATCGGGGATGATCATACCTGCGGAGCTTCCTTACGAGTTAGCCCAACAAATTCGCGAAATGGCAACTCGAGCTTTTCAGGCCATTGATGGCACTGGCTTGTCCAGGGTAGACTTCTTCCTGAGAAAATCAGATGATGCTGTATTGATTAATGAAATCAACACAATGCCGGGCTTCACCCCGTTCAGTATGTATCCGCTCCTCTGGAAAGAGACGGGCAAACCTTACAGAGAATTACTTGACGATCTGATACAGCTTGCTTTGCAGAGGCATGAAGCCAAACAACAAATTCGGTACTCATTCGATACTTAAATCATTCTTCCAAATGTATTAGGAGGTGCAGTCATGGGTTTTCAAACCGAGTTCAATTCTGTGTGCAAATTCAAATCGGAGCAAGAGTTATATGAATTATTGGAATACGGTCGGGGCAAAATGATAAAAAGCGGCTTCCGTGTATTCCCAACGGGCCAGAAAGTCATTGCCTACACGCCTGCGAACAAAGCAATAGCCATTGTCAAGATTGTCGCATCGATCGCAGAGATTAATTTCCAAAGTGAAGAAGTGACTCAGGTTGAAATGGTGTTAGTCCGCAGACTGACCGATGAAGAAGCTCGGATTCAGACGGATCTGGCGCATGAAATGTTTTTTGCTGAGCAAGAGCAAGGGAACTGATTCAATTATTCCTTGCTACATAGCCGTCTTATGACGTATAATACTTCCTAATAATCATACAGCTCAAACCGCCTATGATGAGAATCCAACTCGGAGGCGTTTGCGAACAGGGTGTCCATGTCACGGAACATACCCTCTAAGTAAGCCGGACCCGCCCCGTTACTGCGGAACCAAGCGGACCAGACTCTCCGGAGTCGGTCAAATTGGGTGGCACCGCGAGCGCAAAGCGCCCCTCGTCCCAACAGGATGAGGGCGCTTTTTGTGTTATTACGATGACGAGAGGGGCAGGTAACCATGTTAGACATCAAGTGGATTAGACAGCATGCAGAGAAGGTACAATGGACAGCAGATCAGAAGAAGATCACGATCTCAGTCGAGGAATTGCTTAAGCTGGACGAGGAGCGGCGCAAGCTTGTCAACGAAACGGAAGGATTGCGTGAGCAGCGCAACCAGAAGTCGAAACAGATTGCATCGCTTTACACCCTGCACAGCGTGCGGACAAATAATAATGTTGAAGCAAATGCAGACAGCGATAAGGAACAAATTCAACAAGCGGTGAAAGTCATAAACAGTCAAATTGCTGAGCTTGAGGTACAATTAGAGGAGGTCAACACGAAGTACAGACAGCTCATGCTGCTTGTTCCGAATATCGTGTCGCCCGATACGCCAGTTGGCGCCAGCGATATGGACAATGTGGAGCTTCGACAGGTTGGCAGCTTGCCTGAATTTGCATTCGAGCCTGTGGACCACGTAACACTTGGAGAGCAGCTTGGAATCATTGATATTCCCAGAGGAGTAAAGGCAGCAGGGAGCCGCAGCTATTACCTCAGGGGTGCAGGGGCTATGCTGCATCGTGCTGTTCAGCAGATGGCGGCGGATCTGCTCGTGAACCGAGGCTTCAGCTTGATGGAGGTCCCCCTTATGGTTCGCGAGGAAGCGATGGCGAGTACAGCGTTTTTTCCATTGGGGAAGGACCAAACTTACGGTCTTCAGGATGAGGACAAGTGGCTGGTCGGAACCGCTGAGGTTCCTCTTGTAGCTTACTACAGCGGAGAGACGGTTGAATTGAACGCACCGATCCGTATCGCCTCAGCATCATCATGCTTTCGCAGCGAAATAGGTTCGGCTGGCAGAGATGTCCGCGGCTTGTACCGGGTTCATCAATTTGCCAAAGTAGAGCAGGTTGTATTGTGTGAAGCCGATGATGAGCTGGCCGAGCATTTGCTGCAGGAAATAACTCGCAACGCGGAGCAGATCCTGACTATGCTGGAGCTGCCTTATCGAGTAGTTGCCGTATGTACGGGAGACATGTCGCAGAAAACATTCAAGCAATACGATATTGAAACGTGGATGCCTAGCAGAGGCAGCTATGGGGAAACACATTCATCGTCGAATTTGCTTGATTTTCAAGCGCGGCGCTCGAATATCCGTTACAGGGATGCTGAGGATAATCTGAAGTTTGCTTACACGCTCAATAACACGGCGGTTGCTTCACCGAGGATATTGATTCCTCTGTTGGAAAATCATCAATTGGAAGACGGTTCTGTGCGCATTCCCGCAGCGCTTCAGCCTTATATGAACGGAATGACAACAATTTCACCCTAACAACAATCGTAAGCATCATTTTGTTGCTAAAGGGAGAAAATAAACGAATATGATTAAGGCAACGGAGGGAAAAGCGTGATTGTAAGATTTGGTTATGTGGCGATGTCGATGATGGTGCAGAATGCATCTCCTTCTAAGACAATGACAGCAACATCTTTTCTGAAGCTTGCCGATCGCGAAGCAGCAGTACGGAAGCTCGAGCGTATTGCCGAGGAGAACTTGGCCAATACGCTCCGCTTGCTTCGGCATAATCGAGCTTATGAAGTTCATCTGTATCGGTTCTCGTCCAAGTTAATTCCGTTAATTAGCCATGAGCTGTTGGAAGGTTGGAATCCCTTCCCTTTACTGGAGCCTGGTTTTCGCGAAATCGGTGACTATGTGAAGGAGCACGGTATGCGTGTCAGCTTCCACCCGGATCATTTCACTGTCCTTAGTACACCTCGGGAGGATGTACTGCGAAAATCCTATGAAGACTTGGAGCGTCATGTACAGATGCTTGACCTTATGGGGTTGGATGACACAGCGAAATGTAATATTCACATTGGCGGCGCCTATGGGAACAAAGAGGCGGCGATACCTAGATTTATTGCTAATTTTAACAAAATGGATGCTCACATCAAGGCACACATAACGCTCGAGAACGATGACAAGACATTCACAACTATCGAAACCTTAGAAGTATGCGAACAGCTTGGCGTCCCCATGGTGCTTGATATTCATCATCATCAAGTAAATACAGGTGACGGCGAACTGGATCTACAGCTCTGGGAGCGAATTGCCCGTACTTGGGAGGGGCAGCATCTGGCACCCAAAATCCATGTATCCAGCCCTAAGAGCGAAAAGGATCAGCGGGGACATGCTGACTATGTGGAGGAAGTGCCCCTGCTCAGGTTCCTAAGGATGATACGTGAGGTTACGCCTGAACTTGATGTAATGATCGAAGCCAAGATGAAGGATGCTTCTTTATTCCGCTTGGTGGATAAGCTGAAGAGGCAAGAAGATGTGAAGCTTATGGATCAAACAACGATAGAACTAAAGTGAAAACACGAATCCCTCTTGAAATATTGAAAAAAATGGGGTACGGTTTAAGAGGACTTTATTTGTAGGACAAGAGGTAAAATTCGTAGATTTCATGTGGTGGAGAGGGGAAACGAACAGGATGAGTCAATTGTTGACAGGTAAAAATATATTGATAATGGGCGTAGCCAACGATCGGAGTATTGCATGGGCGATCGCACAATCGTTAGCCGCTCATGGAGCAAGATTGGCTTTCACTTATGAGAATGAACGTGTTGAAGAACGGGTTCGCAAATTAGCAGATACGCTGCCGAATTCACCGCTGGTGCTTCCATGTAACGTAACGGCGGACGCCGAGATCGATACTTTGGCCAGTGAACTGAAAGGACATTTCGGTGAGCTTCACGGCTTTGTACATAGCATCGCTTTTGCAAAAGGGGAAGAGCTGGACGGCTTATATGTTGACACTTCACGTGACGGATTCGCCTTGGCGCATGATATCAGTGCATACTCGCTTGTAGCAGTAGCACAGCGTGTATATCCGCTCATGACAGAAGGCGGCAGCATCATGGCGATGACATACCTGGGTGCGGAACGCGCAATGAAGAATTACAATGTTATGGGCGTTGCTAAGGCGGCTCTCGAAGCGAGCATTCGCTACTTGGCTAACGACTTGGGCCAGTTCAACATTCGTGTTAACGGCATTTCTGCTGGTCCGATTCGCACATTGGCTGCCAAAGGGATCAAGGATTTCAATTCAATCCTGCGTCAAGTAGAAGAGAAAGCTCCGCTTCGCCGCACAACGGAGACGGCAGAGGTTGGCGATACTGCTATGTTCTTAATGAGCAACTTATCACGAGGAATTACGGGTGAAGTGATTTACGTAGATAACGGATACCATATTGTAGGCGTGTAATATTCCTATAACGGATCTGAATTAGACTCATCTTCATCGTGCATCCGTCTGACTCTGTGTCGGGCGGATGCTTCTACTTTGTAATCCCAGTCGAGAGGGGCAGATCCAAGTGTCTGTGTTAGCATTCATCGTCCTTCTGTTGTTAGGTGCAGTGTCCGCCACATTCGGCAGCATCGTGGGATTAGGCGGCGGAATTATTATTGTACCTGCGCTAATCTACATCGGTCCATTGCTGCTTGATCAGGAGATTTCCACTACTCTAGCGGTAGGAACGTCCTTGACGGTGTTAATATTCACGGCTTTATCCTCGACACTGACTTATATGAAAGATCGCAAGGTTGATTTCAAAAGTGCCTGGATCTACTTTATCACTAGCGGGCCTGCAGCTATGTTGGGGGCTTCCGTAACAGATTGGTTCGAACCGAAATCATTCCAGCTGGTATTTGGAATATTCATGTTATTCATGGCAGGACTGCTTATGTTCAAGCATTTGCTTCAGCCCGCCAACATTACTTGGCCTATTCAGCGCAAGTTCACAGATGCTGCTGGAGTAACATCGGAGTACGGCTACAATATTCCAGCAGCGCTTGCAGTAGGCTTCGGTGTAGGGTTCATATCCGGATTGTTTGGGATTGGCGGCGGGTCGTTGTTCGTTCCGGCCATGGTGCTCCTATTCCGCTATCCGGCTCATGTAGCGACAGCGACATCGATGTTCGTTATCTTCCTATCGTCCATACTCGGCAGCATGACCCATCTGTATCATGGAGATGTAGGCGGTTGGCTAGTGTTAGCACTTGCCCCTGGCGCTTGGCTGGGCGGTTGGCTTGGGGCACGAATTGTGAGACGGATCAGCGGTAACGGATTATTGTGGCTGCTCAGAATAACATTGATTCTACTAGCTTTCAAGCTTATCTGGAGCGGGTTGTCCTAGTTCTAAAGCCTTTTGTCGCATAACACAACTTTTTTTGGGTGAAACGCTGAGGATTTTGCGGCGTAAATATTATATAGTTATAGTATCGTAATCATAGAAAGAGTGAATAGCCTGTGAGTAATGAAGAATTGGAAGTATATACAGTAGGCAGCAAGAGCTTTACCGCAGTTGCAATTAATACAGCAGCTAAAGCCGGGGAATGGATCAAGCTGAAGCTAGGCGCACACTCTAAGCTGGATGTGAAAAGCTCAGGGCAGGACTTAGTCACTGAGATAGACCGCGGCGCGGAGGCATTAATTCGCAACTTGATCAAAACTCATTTTCCATCTCATGCCTTCCTGGGTGAAGAGGGAGTGAACGCCGGTTCCGAGGCTTCCATTCAAGCGCTTAAGGAATTAAGGGATGAGGAATATTTATGGATTGTCGACCCGATCGACGGAACGACGAACTTTGTTCATGGCTTTCCTTTCTTCTCGGTGTCGATAGCGCTTGCATATAAGGGTGAAGTGATCGTAGGGGTTATTTACGACCCATGGCATGATGAGTTGTTCGTGGCGGAGAAAGGCAAGGGAGCTTACCTGAAGGGCAAACGAATGAGTGTCTCGAAGGATGCCAAGCTGTCAGACAGCCTTATTGCAACAGGGTTCCCGGCAGGCACGCACAGTACGCTTCCGGTCAATATGAGAGGATTACAGGCGTTAGCGCCTAAGGTCAGAAACGTACGAGTAGTTGGTTCTGCCGCCCTTCATCTTGCCTATGTAGCAGCGGGGAGATTAAGCGGGTTCTGGGAAATCGGTCTGAATAGCTGGGATATCGCCGCAGGTGCTCTGCTTGTGCGTGAAGCCGGGGGGGAAGTCACAGATACGCTTGGACGTCCCTATACACTTCCAGTCCGCCATGTGTTGGCAACGAACGGCCATATACAGCGAGAGCTCCAATTAGAGCTCGCTTCCGCAGATGCAACAGGGTACGAACAGTAAGCGCAATGGGTACATTACAGGCTCGAGCCACCGTTAAGACGGAGCTGCGAGCCTTTTTGCCGCTTACTCAATGATGCCTGTCCCCGTAATCTCAACATCTACATGGGGTTCGAATTGAACTTGGGCATAATCCTTTTCCCAATCCATCTGTTTCCATTCACTGGAATAAAAAGCTTGAATATGACGTGCTATTCCAAGGGCGTCGCACTTTGCTTTTTGCAATTGTTTGAATACTTGACTCATCTGTTTGGTCAATTCCCTTTCATATAAAGTTTCTATTTCTTTGACTCGTTCCGGGTTTGCAAGTTTATCATCAGGAAACTCTATTAAATCCAACCGGATTTTGGTTCTAAGGGATGTATTCACTTTACCATCCTTCAACGTTACCTTCATCTTGGTTTTTACCTGAATCGCATTGGAGGTTGCGAATCCCCGAATACCAGGTATTTCATCGAGATGAACTCTGAATTGAGCTGTTTTGGCAAGGTCATTTTTCATAACTAATAGCAGCTCGGTGTCATCTTTAGTCATATTACCTTTATAAAATTCTTTGTGAAAAAGAGCGCTGCCGCTAACAATCACCCTATTTTCCTTATCCAACGAAACGTAGGGCATAACTGTATCTCTGCCGTCGTCAAATATAGTTGTGCAAATATCTTGTACATTCACGGCAGGGGTGGAGGTCGAATACTCCATGGAAGTGAATATTTTATCAATAGCCAGCTTATTGGAGGAGCTGGAGAATGCTTGTAAAACGGACTCGGATGAACCTTCCGAAATGGCGATTTTGGCATTCAACGAGCTTTTGGGGTCGCGGTAAAGAACATCCAGATAAGGATAAATCCCTTTCTGCGCTGCTCCTTCGGATATTACAACAACCCTGTTTTTGGAGGAATCCACATTGCCAGGCAAGCGTTGGTTAACATGAAGCTTGATATCTCTTGATGTATCGCCAACTAAACTGATAATTTCAATTTTATTCTCCCCTGAAACCATGTAGAAGGAAGTTTTGATTTTACCATTGTCGGCAAGATCGATGCCAAAAGCGAGTTGAATGATGGAGCCGCTCAAAAGGGATTGATCCCAGCATCCGGGAAGCAGCATAAGTAAAGCAATCAGTGCAGCTTGTTTCAGTACATAACGAATAAGGGTGATCATATCAGCTTGCCTCCCCCGAGTTTCGGAATGGCGTAGCGATCAACAGAATCAGAGGAACACCGATTACGGCTGCATAGGAAGCATACTCTGAATAAATCGATATAACCCGTAGTGTATCCGGATTGACTGTGAATAGATTGACACCATAACTGACCACCCCTATGCCAAGGATGATCGGCTTTCTTCTAATTCCGGATAAACGGTTAAAGGCAACGCTTAATAAGTAGGTATAACCCGCTAAAGTGCAAATGATAATAACAACCCATGCCGAGAAAAAGATTAGATCGACACGTTCAATGATTTTGAAAGAGACTGCTTTGAGCATATACAATGTCGGTTCCGGAACAATCGCCAACTCCTTCGGACTGAACACCGTTATTCCTCCTATCGTGATGATAACGTAGGTGAGTGTGACAAAGCCGTTGGCTGCTGAGATTATGCCTAGCTTCTGCTTGTGGGTGCCTTGAGACAGGGCGAACATAACGAACATAGCCTCAAATCCAAGAAGACCTAGAAAGCTATCCTTTGCCCCCTTCAAGATAGAGTGAATTCCAGCCTCTCCTATAGGAAGTAAATACAAAAACTCTGCATGAGTCATGGGGAACAGAGTTATAACAATAGGCAATAATATGACAAGGAAGGTAACCGTCATGAAGCGGGCAAGAACACGAGCCGGCTCTATAGCCAAATAACAAGCACAGAACACAGGGAAAATTAATAGGGCCCATTGCGGGGTTAGGGGAAGTACCCATGTATGGATTAGCCTAGTCATTTCCGTCATCAAGTAAACAATGAACAAAAGGAAGCATAAGATACACACAAAAGTGATGATCTTTCCACCGATCCGTCCAAGTAATTTCTCGGAGATCTGGAATAAATCTTGTTCAGGATATCTCTTCATAATCAACCATAGAATCAGAATCATAATTTGGGCGAAGATGCCCGCAGCAAACACAGAGATCCAACCGTCATGACCCGCATGCTTCGAAGTTATATGGGCAATACGAAGGATGGCTAAGCCTATCTGGAATTGAACTATGACTATGAAAAGTTGGCTTAAAAGGATGCTGTTAGTTCTTTTTTGACTCGTCATCTTTTGCCCACTTTCTTGTTGAGACTTGGGTCCGTTTACGGCGTGTATGCAAGAACGAAGGACGGGTGTTCATGACCCACTGCGGAAAGCGTATCAAAGAATCCTTCAACTCTTTCCAACCCATAGGTACAAAGCCAGCTAAATAGGGGGTCCCGAATGATTCCAATTTGCAAAGATGGATAAAAAGGATCGTCATTCCGAATGAAATGCCTAACAGTCCAAAGATGGAGGCGAGAATCATGAACGGGAAGCGGATCAATCGCACGGCCATACTCATTTCATTAGAGGGTACAACAAAAGAAGCGATGGCCGTCAATGCCACAACAATGATCATGGGGCTGGATATAAGTCCTGCTTGGACAACAGCTTCTCCGATTACAAGACCGCCAACGATACCGATGGTCTGACTGATTGGTGTTGGAAGTCGAATGCCCATTTCTCGGATGAGCTCGATCGTAAGCTCCATGAACAAGGCTTCAATAATAGGGGGAAAAGGAATATCACGGACCGCATTTTGCACGGGAAGCACAAGCTCACTCGGAATCACTTCCGGGTGAAACGAAATGATTGCTATGTAGAGTGCGGGCAATGAGATCGCTATGAAAAAGCTGTTTACTCGAATAATTCGAAAAAATGTGCCTATCATCCATCTGGCATTATAATCGTCGGGCGACTGGTAGAACGCAATGAAAGTTACAGGCACAATCAATGCTGTAGGCGAGCCTTCCATTAAGAGGACAACCCTCCCCTCCATCAAGCAGGCAGCCACCCGATCTGGTCTTTCTGTATGGAGAATCTGCGGAAATAACGACCAAGGATTATCTTCGATGAGATCTTCCAAGAAATCAGTTGAGAAAGCATCATCGGTGTGAATGGACTTTACTCGTTCCATAAGCATATGGACTAGATCAGGATTGACGATTTCATCCACGAAAAGAATGGCTGCTCTCGAGTTCGTCACTTTGCCCAGCATGTGGAATTTCACGGTTAGCTTGGCATTAATGATTTTCTTGCGGATCATATTCAAATTTACGGAGAGCTGTTCGACCATGCCCTCATGGGAGCCTCTAACCACCTTCTCATTCTGAGGCTCTATGACGCTTCTGGTATAAGTAGCTTCTACTTGTACGGCCACACCCCAAGGATCTTCCTCCGTACAGACAAGGCAGTAGCCGAGCAGAAGCAGATCGACGGATTGTTGAACAGAATGCACAGCTGTAACGGTTGTACCCGCCAACGACTGAATCAACGGCCTGCCGGTGTCAGATGATAATGGGATTATGACGCTGTCACGAATTTTCACTGCATCTGTAAGCGGCTCTATAAAGTAAAGGAGTGTTTCCGATTTCTGTGAGCTGGATTGCACGACCGTGTGCATCAGATCATCGGTATGGTGTAACGCTTCTTGAAGCTCTTTGAGCCTTTGCTCATGCGAAGGCTTGCTTGCAGCGGATTCCATAACATCCCTCCTCATGCATAGTTTCTCAAAAGAGGGTGTTTTTCATTCAGGAGACGGTTGGATATCACACTAGTTACTGCTTAGGACATGTGGAGACGGTTAGCCAGTTCTAGTATAGGTTATTAGGGTAGAATCGACCGCTTTCTCTAAGATAGCCAGTTTTACTACTGGTTATTGTCCAGGTTTTGTGGGGAATCGGTTCACAATGCAGAAATAGAGGATAATGTGATAGGCTAATTAGTGGCTGAGTAATGAAATCGCTCAAATAAACAGTAGTAAAATGGGTTATTTGCAGGCAGCGTGCCACTACAATCCAACGGGCGACGAAAAGCAGAGGTTAACGAGGAAAGAACAGCGGAGGGGAATATTTCCTCCACCTCCATAATTAATAAATTCTATAATGTCAAAAAAACCTGGCGATGTCCGCCAGGTTTTCTATGTGTCATATGAATTGTTATGAACAGGGCAATTCGAATCGCTATTGCCTACTCCGTGTCGGCGTTCCAAAGCCGGCGCATCTCTTCGCTGGTGGCGAGCAGTTCGTCAAGCGAGCCCTCTGCTTCTACGCGCCCGTCCTTCAGGACGAGGATGCGGTCAGCGTAAGCAAGGGCGGCCTTGCGGTGGGAGACGACAAGACATGTCGCCTCACGCCGCTCGAAGAGCCGCTCCCACAGCTTACGCTCCGTCTCCACGTCGAGAGCGCTCGACAAGTCGTCGAAGACGTACAGCTCCGCGCCGCGAACGAACATGCGGGCAGCAGCGGTGCGCTGCGCCTGGCCGCCCGACAGCTTCACCCCGCGCGGGCCTATGACGGTGTCAAGGCCGCTAGGCAGGGCGGCGATGTCTTGCTCCATCACCGCAGAGCGAATCGCCGCATCGAGCCTCGCCGGCTCATCGGGCAAGCCGAGCAGCACGTTGCGCTGCAAGGTGTCGCTGTAGAGCCGCGGCACCTGAGGCGTGTACGCGCTGCGCGGCGGCACAAAGAAGCTGCCGGGGTCGTCCACCTCCCGGCCATTCCACACCACGGCTCCCCGATCCTTGGGGAGCAAGCCAAGCAGCGTCCGGACGAGTGTCGTCTTGCCGGACCCGATCCGCCCCGTTATGACCGTGAACGAATGCCGGGGCAGATGCAAATCAATATCGTCGATGCCTCGCCCCGTCTCCGGATAACGATACGACAATCCGCTCACATCAAGCAGCTGCAGTTGGTCGTTCTCTGCTCGAACAGGCACCTCAAGCTTCGGAAGCTCTCCCCGCAAGAACAGCGGATGCGGTTCTGTCAGCTTGGTCGCAGGAGCGTTCTGAAGCAATCCGGCCATCCGGACCTTGGACACTTCGCTTTGCTTGTAATAAGTCAGGAATTTACCGAAATTCTGAATGAACTGAGTGACAAAGGTCAGGTAGTACACGAACAAAGCGAAATCGCCTACCGTGAAGCTGCCGTCGCGCATCGATTGGGCGCCCAGCAATAAGATCAAACCTGTTCCAATATTAACGGTGTTGGAAAAGATCGAATCCAGCACTTGATTCATCAGTTTATCCTTGAGCATGGCGTTGCGGCGTTGGTCATTCAACTGTCGGAAGCGGCCAATAACGCGATCCTCAGCGCCAGCTACTTGAATGGCCTGAACTGAGCCGAACATTTCCGCAATTGCGCCTGTAACTTGGCTCGTCGCTTCACGGCTGGCGGCACGGTACTTCTGCAGCATCGCAGTAGACATCTGAGCAGCAGTTACCACTAGCACGAGCGGAACGAATACGAGCAGCGTCATCTGAACGTCAATATTGAACAGGATCAGAAAGGATACAGTAGCGAAGGTGGTCATGCCGAATGCATCGACCGACCAGCTTACAGCTTCCTCCGTCTGCTCCACATCATCGCGGAAGTTGCTAATCGCTTCCCCAGGCGAGATTGGAATCGCTTTGGCTCCGGGTTCCTTTAGAATATGGCTGAGCATATTGCGGCGCAATAATCCGCCTATTCGAGCACGGAATTGCACATCGGTTATAAAACCGATCAAGATCAGGCCCGAACGGCCAAGAGCCGCCGCGATCAGGAAGATTACAAGCGTCCAAATACCGAAATTGTACACAGCCTCGCCTGATATCATATCGAAGAACCACTTCGTAATGAGGCCTGGGATAACAGGTGCCAAATAAATAAGTGACCATGCCGTAGCATTCAAAACATATAATCCAGGTCGATAGCGGATTAACCGCCACATGAATTGGAAGGTAGTCATACGAGCATCTCCTCCATTCCGGCCTTGAGAATTCGGCTGTATCGCGAATCCCGATCCTCAGCAAGCTTGGTACGGCTTCCGAATTCAGCAATGTGTCCATCCTCAAGAATTAGAATGGCATCTGCACGCTGAATCGTTGTGAGCCTATGCGCAATAATGATGCACGTACGCTCGCGTAATAATCGGTTAATCGCCGCCTCCATCTTTTGCTCTGTAGCAGGATCGAGTCTCGATGAAGCTTCATCCAGGATAACGAGTCCCGGTTCGGATAAGAACACACGGGCGAAGGCAAGCAGTTGAGCTTCACCTGCAGATAATCCGCCGCCGCCTGATTCAAGCTGACTGTCCAACGCAAGAGGCAAGGAGTGAAGCCAGCTATCCAGTCCGAGCTGCTCCAGCACCTCTATAATTTGGCGATCCTCGATGGATTCATCAAAGAACGTCAGATTATCCCTCACAGTGCCTTGGAAAATTTCAATATTTTGCGTGACCAGTGCCACCCGTTGCCGGAGGTTCTTCAATTTGGCATCCCGAATTGACACTCCGCCTAGCTTAATCGTACCCGCTTGAATATCATAGAACCGCAACAGTAAACGGGCTAATGTAGATTTACCGCTGCCCGTTCTGCCTAATACGCCCATTACTTTTCCAGGCTCAAGGTGAAAGTTCAGCTCATGCAGGTTCATAATCTCAGACTCGTACCCGAAGGATACCTGATCAAACTCAACAGACAACGGTCCATCAGGCAGCGGCGTGCCCGGCCCATCATCAGGAATCGCAGACTTCGTTGCCAATAGCTCGCGCACTCGAATGATACTGGCGTCGGCCTTCTGCAGATCTTCCATCTGGGTACGAATTTTCTCAATAGGCTTAGCCATTAGCTCGGTATAATAAAAAATCATATACACGGTTCCGATCGTGATCGCTCCTGCTTTCCACATATAAGCGCTCACCGCAAAAGCAATCGCATTCCCAATCGCAAACACAATAAGCGTTGTGATCCACATAGCCGCCCAGCCCATGAATGCACGAATACGGATAGGCAGCCATTTGCGCAGCAAAGTGTGAAAACGATGCATAACAAAGGGGGTTGCCCCGTTAGCACGTGTGTCCTCAGTACCTTCCAGATGCTCGCCAAGAAACCCGTAAAACTCGGCACTCATCCCGCGCAGCTTCCCCCAGTAAGGCACTGCGAATTTGCGAATGAAGTTAATAGCATATATCGCTAACACAACGAAAAGACTCATCGCCGTCCCGATCAACCAGCCTTCACGGAACAACAACACCAGAATCCCGGCAACGAGCAATAAGTTGCTCATCAACGTAATAACGAAACTCGAGAAAAAATTGGCCAGTGCATTAATGTCTCCATCGACCCGTTCGATGATCGCCCCAGCCGTATGTGACTTATGGAAAGACAAATCCAGGCTCATACAGTGAGCCGCGACGTCACCCCGGAGTCGGTTCGTGGCGATCCAACCCACATTTTCACCTATATAAGCAGCAATAACGGTTACTGCCTGCAGCACAAGCGAGACGCCTATGAATAAAGCAGCGGCAATAATAAGCGGCCGTCCGCTTTGCTCGGATTGAGCCGTATCCAGAAAATATCGGATAATCTGGGGATTAATCAATTGCATAGCTAATGAGGCCAGCAGCAGCAGGGTAAGGAGGAGCATGCTTTTCCACTGCGGTTTCAAGTAGCCATATAATAATTTGACGTATTCGCTGAGCGGGATGTTAATTGCTTTCATGACAGGTTCACCTTTCCTCTTACAACGGGGACTCCATAATATCTACTTGATTAATAAGCAAAATTTTATTTGAGCTTTTTTCTCTTAAGTATGTACTCTAATAGATTCCCTAACAAGCGTCAACGGACAATTTGATTAAAGGGAAGGAGTCGTATATTCAAGTCTCGAATTGTAGCTAAATGTCTTTGAATATGGAAAAGAATGCAGATGCAGATTATCTAGCTAATAACGTGAGGAACAACTGTAAAACCTGCAGTTAATGATTAGACTTTTATCGAGATGAGCCGGATTGGATAAAATTAACGGTACGAAATGCAGTTATTATGGTAATAGGCCCGAATCCCAGAAAATCAACTGCAGCTTTTGCAGTTAAAGGAGAGTCGCGAACACACACTTTGAAGCTTGTTATAGAGATTTGATGGCTATTACTATCTCGACCTTAGTTCCGACTCCAGGCTCGCTGTGGATCGACAGGCCGTATTTGGAGTCTTGAGAATACAGCCGGATTCGCTCATGGACATTGTATAACCCATAACCATTGGCCGCTTTACCCTGTGAGGGGGGCAGCAGCAGCTGACTGAGCTGCGCGGCTTCCATGCCGACTCCATCATCCTCTACTGTGAGGCGAATGGCATTATCTGCGAAATGAGCGGAAATGATCAGGATGCCGACTTTTGGCTTCTTCAACTGGATGCCGTGAAGAATGGCATTTTCCACAATGGGCTGCAGGGTCAACTTGGGCAAAGGGCAGGCCAGTATGTCGGAATCAACACGGAACTCCGCCTGGATCCCGTTGGAGAACCGTGAATTTTGAATGTGAATATAGGCCTGAACGAGCTGCAGCTCTTCATCCAGTGTCACGATATCCTTGCCTTTATTCAGACTTAAGCGAAAATACTTGGAGAGCGAATCCACCATACGCGCGATGTCGTCGGCATTCCTGCGAATGGCCATCCAGTTGATGCTGTCCAGCGTGTTGTAAAGGAAATGGGGATTAATTTGCGCTTGGAGTGCTTTCAGCTGGGCTTCACGCTCGTGCAGCTTGGCGTCGTAGGATTCCTCGGTTAGATGTTTGACTGTCTGAACCATACTGGAGATCGCAAACTCTAAGTTCCTCATATCACTGCCCTCGTTCGGCAACCCGTGATCCAACCCCTCCAAGCCTTCTTTTTTCATCAGGCGTATAAGCTCCTTGATTCGTTTGCTCATACTGTCCGCAACATACACGAATAGGAGGGACAGGGCAAATACAAATACAACGAAGCTGACTGCCAATACGATTACAGCAGAAACCTTGGCTAATGTGACGCTCTCTCCGGATATGGTAGCAGTAGGTATGTCTGCGACCACAACCCACTTGGTAAGAGGGATGCGGTGAAAAATCGTATACACGTCAGCATGTTCGGGGTCACGAAAATAGCCTTCATCCTTGTCCGCCAGAAGCGACTGCTTCATAGTGCTTATGCTGCTTGCTGGACCTAATCGCTCAGGGTCGGAATGGGAGATAATCCGACCGTCCTGATCGAGCAAATATATGCTTTGCGTCCTCGCCAAATTGATCTGCTCCAGAATAGTCTGAAGCAGCTTGTATTTGATATCAATGACCAGAATGCCTGCCAGACTCTCAAAATTGGCCGGATCCCGCAGCATACGCGAGCTGGATAATACGTATGCGTCCTCACCACCAACAAACTTCTGGAAATAAGAGCTTTGCCAATAGATCGATCCGTTCCTGTCAATGATCTGATCATACCACTGCCTGTTGGAAGACTGCAGCTGATGAAGAGGGAAGAAATGAATATTTTCTCGCGAATAGTATAACTCCGGCTGAATAAACAAACGGATGCGGTGGATGTCGCGGTTGTTTTCCATGCTCATAACGAGCCGCTCCAGCTCGCGAAAGTGTTGGAACTGGACGGCCTCCGATTGTCCGAGACTGGTCAGATAGCGGTATAAATCGGGATTGGAAATCAGGCTGTTCGAGACGTTCTCGATCGCGCTCAGCCTGTAGGTTATATTGATTTCCGCCTGATTGAGCGTCTGCAGCATCGATTCGCTCATATCCTTTTCGATAATGGCGGCTGATTTCGTGTAGTAGGTGTACATTAGCAGACAGCTGGGAAACAGAATCAGGCAAACGTACAGCAAAATTACTTTTTTCGTGAGACTGAGCCTGACGAAGGAGGCGCGGAATAGGCTGAGGCCTCTCATAACATTTTGTCTCGGAATTCAGTGGGTGAGAATCCGGTCTGTTTCTTGAACAGCTTGCTGAAATAGGCTGGGTCTTTATACCCGACAGCAAAGCAAATATCATACAGCTTGTTGCGGAAATCGCCCAGCATCTCCTTGGCCTTGCTGATGCGCACCTCTATCAAGTACTCATTGATCGTCATGCCCGTCTCCTGTTTGAACAGCAGGCAAATATATGTGGTGGTCAAATAGACGGAGCTTGCGATCTCGGCAATCGTGAGATCCTTGGCGAAATGCTCTTGAATGTAGCTCTTGATCTGGACGACTCCATTCTTGGTTCTGCGCTCCCGCTTTTCAATAATGGCCTTGTGAACCAGCTCGATATGTGCGAGCACGTCGTCTTTCAACTCACTAATCGTTTCCACCCTATGAACAAATTCCCATAGCCGACGCTCGTTCCGGTTAATCGGATCCTTATCAATCTCAAGCTCCATGAGAAGGTTGGAGCAGGCCAGCACGAGCTGGATACAACCATTCTGGCAAGATTTGATGGACAGAGAACGATTCTCTGTCCACATCAGGAACCAGTCGCTGACATAACGGGCAGCGGCAGAGCTCTGGTCCGACTTCAGTAGAGCCTCAAATTTACGGGTATCCGGCATCGCTCCAAGCGAAGGCTCTTCCTTATCAGTTCCCAGACTATCAATCGTGATAATTTGGTTTTTGCCGAGAAACCATTTGTGCTCTGCCGCTTGGACGGCCAAACGGTATGAACGCGGTAACGACACGATGTCGTTAACCGTACTGCCAACTCCGATCGTTACTTGCAGCTTCAAGATCCGATTGAGCTGTTCCCGACACTCGCTAACCATATTATAAAGCTGTTCCTCATCCGAATCGGAGAACAGGTTGAGAATCCCCGCATATTCTCCTGGTGTCGTTTCGAAAGCGTGGCCGCGCAGCTGTTCGTTCATGATATCCTCGCAAATATTCAATAGAGCAAAGGAAAGGAGCTGACGGTCCTTTTCGGACTTTCCCTGGGCTGATTGGTAATCATCGATTTTGACTATAAAAACACAATAGTTCCCTTCATTGGGGCGGAGATGGATATCAAGAAAATCGAATTTCCCCGGAAGTCGCTCATCAGGATTGATGCCATCTCGCACAAGGGCAACAAGAAATCGTTCCCGCAATAGCGGGATGCTCTGATTGAGCTTCATATTCAATTCATTGAGCTGATGGAGCCGGGCTTCCTCTTCCTGGAGCAGCAAGGTGACTTTGCGGACAACAGCCTGCAGCTCATCCAGTTGAATCGGCTTCAATATATAATCGACCGCGTCCAGCTTCAGGGCTGACATAATATAATCCAGATCGTCAAAGCCGCTTATAAAAATAATTTTGATATCGGCATATAACTCCCGCAGCCTGGCGGATAAAGTGATCCCGTCCATATGAGGCATCTTGACATCCGTAATCACGATATGAACCGAAGTTTCGGCCAGCAGCGCTAATGCGTCGACTCCGTCTTCGGCTTCACCGACCACTTCTATGCCGTACTGCTGCCAATCCACACACTCCCGCAGCCCCGAACGCACAGAAGCTTCATCATCTACAATGATCATTTGATACATAATAAGCACCCCGGTTTCTATGTAACCGCATACAAACTAAGCGTCGATTCAGATTTGCTGTTAACCTAATACTATAATCCAGCACCAACAAATCATAATCTGGCCTTCTACTCCCAGTATGTCGGCCCCATATATAATGTGAACACAAGGGCTTTCCCCAAGTTCATTGTAAAAGCAGCAAGCTCTCCGTGTAAACCACTAATATAGAAAGGATGTCACAATGAGCGAAAATACGGGAACCGCCAAGCATAGCCTGACAGGTCGGGCATCGCGCACCGCACCCGGAGGGAAGACCGGCTTTATCGGTTATTTCCTCAGAAACTACAGTCTTTATCTCATGTCGCTGCCGGGTCTCCTGTTTCTCATCATTTACAAATTTATCCCCCTGTACGGACTGACACTGGCCTTCAAGGATTTCAACCTGTTCAACGGGGATACGCTGCTGGAATCCGTGATTCAGAGCCCCTGGGTTGGCTTGCAGCACTTTGAACGAATATTCCGGGAGCAGCAGTTTGTGCAGGTCATCCTGAACACGCTCATCATTAGCTTGTATAAGCTCGTTTTTCTATTCCCGGTGCCCATCCTGATAGCAGTGCTGCTGAACGAAGTGAGGCTCCGTGTATTTAAGCGCTGGATTCAAACGATTGTGTACATGCCGCATTTTCTATCGTGGGTCATTGTGTTTGGATTATTCTACTCACTGCTCGGTTCGTATGGCATCTTTAATCAGATTCTTGGTTTTCTGGGGATGGAAAAGCTGGGATTTTTCACGGATCCTAAGCTGTTCAGGATGCTGCTCGTCTTTACGGAAGGCTGGAAGGAGAGCGGGTGGAACACGATTCTGTTTCTCGCGGCAATGACGTCTATTGATCCGCAGCTGTATGAAGCAGCAGTAGTGGATGGGGCGAACCGCTTTAAGCGCATCTGGCATATCACCTTACCGGGCATTGTCCCTATCATTATTCTAGTGTTTATTCTCAGGCTGGGACATATTCTCAACGCGGGCTTTGAGCAGGTGCTTATTATGTACAACCCTTCCGTATACGAGGTGGCGGATATTATTCAGACCTACGTGTACCGGATTGGCCTTGGCAAGCTGGATTTCAGCATGTCGACAGCGCTTGGACTTTTTGAGTCGGTGGTGGCCTTTATCTTGATCTTTTCGAGCAATATGGCGAGCAGAAGGTTTCTCGGGAAGGGAATTTGGTAGAGAGGGGAGAACGGTATGAAGCGCACCACAATAACATGGTTTGACACGATCAATGTACTATTTCTGACTGTGCTTGGACTGGTTTGTGTGCTGCCCTTCCTGCATGTGGCAGCCAAATCGTTCAGCGATGAGGCTTCGGTTATGGCTAATAAGGTAACCTTTATCCCCATTGGCTGGAATCTTGATTCTTATACATTTGTGTTGATGAAATCCGGTTTTTTGGCGGCCTTTCAAGTGACGGTATTCGTGACTGTCGTCGGCACCTTGCTGAGTCTGGCGATTACGGTAATGGCGGCTTACCCGCTGTCCAAGCCAGAGTTTCGGGGGCGCAAAGCGATTCTCCTGCTGTATGTGTTCAGTATGCTGTTCTATGGGGGAATCATTCCCGGTTATTTACTGATGAAGGGGTTGGGCTTGCTTGATACGGTGTGGGCTATGATTGTTCCGCTGCTGGTTGTTCCGTTCAATCTGCTGGTGTGCAAAACGTTTTTTGAAGGCTTGCCCGAAAGCATCGAGGAGTCAGCCAAAATCGACGGGGCAGGCCATATGCGTATATTGCTGATGATCGTTCTTCCTATTTCGCTTCCGGTGCTGGCTACTCTTGGATTGTTTTATGCGGTGGGCTACTGGAACAGCTACTTCCATCCGTTGATCTTTATCAGCTCGGCCCATCTTAAGCCGCTGCAGCTGTATCTCTACGACACGATGGCCAACACCAATGATGTGCTCAGCCAACAAAGCGTGGAGGAACGTATGAATATATCGGCAGAAGGTGTCCGGGCTACGGCGGTTGTGGCATCCGTGCTTCCGATTTTGGCGGTTTACCCTTTTTTGCAAAAATATTTCGTCCACGGCCTTACGATCGGTTCGGTTAAAGGATGATTGCCGTTCGTATTTAACCCGTTCGGTATGAGAGCGAGCGGTATTAAATAGATACATACCAAAATAAAGGGAGGCATTACCCGGATGAACAATAAACATTCATGGCTTAACATCGCAGTTCCCGCTGTGCTCAGTATTTCGCTGCTTGCCGGATGCTCTTCGACCCCTGCCAATAAGGAGACGGCCGCCCCCACAGCGGCGTCGGGAAGTGCAGCCACGCCAGAGAAGGCAAAGCAGCCGCTGAAGGTGCTCGGCTTCAACATTGGGATGGATCCGAACAAGGACCCGCTGGCCAAGGAAATTGAAGACAAGACGGGGTACAAGGTGGAATATTTCCTGCTGCCCAAAGACAAGCCGGAAGAGAAGCTGAACATTGAGATTGCCTCCGGCGCCGACTACGATATTCTGACCTTGACCCCGACCCAATATTATACGCTTGTAGTGCAGGGAGCTCTTCAGCCGATTGACGATCTCGTCGCCAAATACGGGGACAATCTCAAGAAAGCAATTTCCCCTGCTTCTTGGGAGCTGGGCAAATACAACGGCAAGCTGTATGGGGTTCCGCAGAAAAATGAACGCGCGAATATTGAGTCAACGATTGTTTTTCGGCAGGATATTTTGACCGAGCTCACTCTGAAAACACCGGAGACGCTAGACGATTTCTACACAACTCTGAAAACGATCAAGGAAAAGAAGCCGGATATGATTCCGCTAACCGGGCAAGCGATGTCCATCGGAACGATTTATAGCGCTTTCGGTCTGTACACCGACTGGGCGGAGGTCGAAGGGCAGCTGCTGCCGAGAATCAAGCAGCCGCAGATGAAGGAATATTTCACTTTTATGAAAAAGCTGTACAAGGAAGGTTTGATCGACAATGACTGGTCGGTTAATAAAACGGCCCAAGCGCAGGAGAAATTCGTTGGCGGCAAGGCGGCGATGATATCCGGAAACTGGAATGATGCCTCGAATATGGCTCCTTCTCTAGCCAAGAACGTACCCACCAGCAAGATGGGATTCATGAATCCGCTGCAGGGAAAAGACGGCAAAGCGGGCATTCAGGATTCTGATAAGCTGCTGTATGTCCATGCGATTCCGAAGTCGTCGAAGAAGGCCGAGGATGCGATCAAATTTATGAATGAGAAGCTGAAGTTTGATACGTTCACATTCCTTACACTGGGCGAAAAAGGGGTAACGTTCAATGAGGATAAGGGAGTCTACAGCCCGATTATGCCGATTTTTACAGAAAGGCGCGGAAATGCCTACTGGTACTTAAACGGAATCCATGAGAAGGAATATGCGGATATGTGGCTGGCCAGGGTGCGGAGAACACCGACACTTTTCGAAGCCTTCAACGCTCTGAACAAGGACTACGACAAATATGCCAAGAAGAATCCGATTGCCTTTATGCCGCCGCTGCAAGAGGTAGGTAAAAATTCACAAACCATTTCGCAAAAGGAAGTCGACTATTTCCTTAAATTTTTGCTGGATGGAGAGCAGTTGGATGGCTTCGATAAATTTATAAAGGAATGGGACAGCTCAGGCGGTGCCGAGATGTCCAAAGCGATTAATACGTGGTATGCAACTACGAAGAAGAAGTAACGCAATCCAAGCAGCGGGAGTGGAAGAGTGATGAACTATATAGTAGAACCGGAAAAAAGAGTGCCTGTCGTGGCAGAGCCGGATGTACTGGTTGTCGGTGCGGGACCAGCAGGGATCGGCGCGGCTGTTGCGGCATCCCGCAATGGGGCTAGTGTGCTGCTGGTCGAAAGATACGGGTTTGTTGGCGGCAATCTGACGGTAGCAATGGTCAATCCAATGTTCACCTTCCATGATACTAATGGATTGCAGGTTATCCGCGGAATTGCCGGTGAACTGGTTGACAGGCTGGTGGCCAAGACGGCTTCCCCGGGCCATGTTACCGACTTGACGTTCGACAATGCGTCGATGTCGCCATTTGATCCCGAGGGCATGAAGCTCGTGCTGTTCGATCTGCTGCAGGAAGCGAGTGTCCAGCTTATGCTGCATACGGTTGTAGCTGATGCTCTGACCGACGGGAATGGCAGGGTTACCGGCGTGATCGTAGAGAGCAAGTCGGGGCGGCAGGCGATTTGCCCGAAGCTTGTAATAGACTGCTCGGCGGATGCGGACATTATCGCCCGCATTGGCGCCCCATTCGTCAAAGGGCGCGAGAGTGATGGAGCGATGCAGCCTGTGACCTTGTTTTATCGGATCGCCGGTGTCGATATCCCGGGCCTCAAGGCATGGATGAAAGCCAACCGCCATCTGCTCAAGGACTCGCCCAGTGATGAAGAAATTGAGGCTCAAAGCGCGCTTGCCTTTCTAGGTATGAAAGACATTATTAAGGAAGCGCAGGCCAAAGGCGACTACCCCGAGGATGCTGCCCCGCGCATTCTTATGTATGAGCTGCCCAAAGACGGACAGTTTGCCGTCAATTGCACAAGGCTGCAGGGCATTGACGGTACGCTTGTGGCCGACCTGACGAGAGCCGAGATCGAGACGCGCCGCCAGGCATGGGCGATTACCGAATTCATGAAATCGTATATCGGGGGTTTCGAGAATGCCTATGTACTCGATACGGGGGTTCAGGTAGGCATTCGTGAGACAAGGCATATCATTGGCGATTATACGATGGTAGAAGAGGATGTATTATCGAGCCGTGCTTTTCACGATGGTATCGCCTGCGGCACCTTTGCGATTGATATTCACCCGCCTGAAGGCGAGCAGCAAGTATTTACCGGCTCGGGCAAATGCGTGTACGAAATTCCGTATCGCAGCCTGCTTCCCCAAGGCGTCGACAATGTACTGGTTGCCGGACGATGCATATCTGCGACGCATAACGCTTTTGGCTCCACCCGTGTAATGGCGACATCGATGGGCATCGGTCAGGGAGCCGGAACGGCGGCCGCACTAGCAGTCAGGCATGAGCTGGGCACGAGGGATGTAGATGTAGCCGAGGTGCGGGCGCTGCTGCTAGCGCAGGGGCAATTTCTGCTGACTGAGCAAGCGGAGATGCTGGTTGATCCAGCCTTGCGATTGAACAAAAACAACGGATCGGGCGGTACGGCCTCCCATCATAATCCGTTTGCGAAGGGATGAGATGACAATGGCGGAGGCAGTAACTCCTTCAACTACAATAACCGTGTTGGAAGGCACAACAATAGGAACGATCAACCCTCACATATACGGGCAATATCTGGAGCATCTGGAGGACTGCATTTATCCATGCATCTGGGATGACAAGTCACCCTTCGCCGATGAGCGGGGGAACAGACAGGACGTTATGGAGGCGATTAAGGAGCTGGGAGCGCCCATCGTCCGCTGGCCGGGCGGCTGCTTCGCCGACTTTTACCATTGGGAGGACGGCATTGGAGAAGGAGCGCAACGGCCGGTCCGCCGCAATTTCCATTGGGGCGGGATTGAGTCCAACCGGTTCGGAACGGACGAATTTCTGCATTGGTGTGAGACGATCGGGACGGAGCCCTATATCAATTTCAACCTGGGCACAGGCACATTGGACGAAGCGCTGCGCTGGATGGACTACGTGAACGGGACGGCAGACACGACAGATGTGCAGCGCCGCAGGGCAAATGGACGCGTGGAGCCGTACAACGTCAAGTACTGGGGAATCGGCAACGAAACCTACGGGCATTGGGAAGCGGGGCAGATGGATGCAGAGGATTACGGCAAGCGGCTGGCCAACTGGTCTGAATTCGTACGTAAAGTTCAACCGGATGCACGTATTCTGGGTGTCGGCTCTCATGGCGGCAGTGATTCTCACTGGGATCGGGAAGTGCTTCGCCACGGGGGAAAAGCGATCGATTACTTGACGTTTCATTTGTACGCCTCTTCCTCCGATCGGAAGAGCGGCGCGGAATATGAATCGATCGCCTATACTCCGGCGTACTTCGAGAAGCGGCTTCGCCGCATGCTGGCAACCATCGACGCGTATTCGGACCCAACCGGCTCAGCGCGGCCGATCCAGATCAGCATGGATGAGTGGAACATCCGCCACTATGTCCGGTCAGACAATGGCTCCTATCGCCTGAACCGCAGCAGCCCGCGCAATCTTCAGGATGCAATCTTCACGGCGGGTGTATTGAACGTGATGATACGGCTAAGTCCCAGAGTCGCGATGGCCAACTATGTGTTTCTCGTAAATGGCAACGGGATAATGCGAGCGAATGAAACTGAGGTGCTGAGGACGCCTCTGTACTATATTTTCCAGCAGTATGCTCGCTGGTTTGCCGGTAATGCAGCAGCGGTGTTGATACAGGGAGCGGTGAAGACAGGCATTGCCCCGCTGGTGAACAGCCCCCAGTTCGTCTGCGAGCCTACGGGTGATCTGGAGGCTCCGGTAGTCGATGCCGCCGCTTCGTGGAATGCCGATGGAACCTTGGCCGTCTCACTGATCAACCGCAGTCCGAACGCTCCTTCAGAGGTCAAGCTGGTTCTTCCGCAGGGCTATGCGCCAAAGCAGTCCTGGACGCTGCATCATCAAGACGTGTATGCGTCTAACGATTTCGGAGCCGCCGACCAAGTTATACCGCGGTTGGAAACCGTCGAGCGGTGGGACGGTACTTGGAGCTTGCAGGCACATTCTGTTGTTCTGATGCTGTGCGCTAAGGAACAAACGACTTAAGCTGCTGAAGCGCGAAGAATGGGCGCTTCATGCGTGGAACGGATGGGGCAGGAAGGTGGATCGAAAAAGCGCTAACCAGACAACATAGTCCTGCTCCTACCAATGTTGTCAGGTTAAAGCCGAGACTATCAGTGGCATCCTACTATTTAGGTGCATAGCAATGACTCCGTAGCGATCTGCTTTTTCGGACGTCGTTCCCCCTTGCTCCCGTAGTCTGTTTCGCGTTCTCCGACTTGCCTCATGATTCTAGTGCATCTGTATGAAATTTCGCATATAATTTTCCTTATTCTGGTTTATACCGTCATTATATGCGATATTTCATACTCTTTGCACGATAATGCAAGCATCTGTGATAATCTGTATGAAATTTCGAACACAATTGCTGCCGTTCAGCCACTTTAACTAACTAAAGTAGATTCTACCCCCTCAAACCGGCCTTTTCTGCCTGTCTATGTACAAATATTCGACATCTGGAAGACTCACTCTTCTCTCCAAAGAGAATCCACCTTCACTAGCCGCCGCCCTAATGTAGCTCATGGAGCCGCCTGTAAAGAATAAACCTTCAAACAGCGTCAACCGGGTTTTCAATTACGGTTCGCTGTTTTTTGTAAATAAAGGGAGGTTGCCATAACCATTACTAGGATGGCAGTTGTAGAGCGGCCCATTTTCCGCTAAAGTAAAGGTCTGAGCAAAGGCAAGCCATTTGTAGAAACCAAGGAGCTGCATAGAGTGGAGTTCACAATAGAGTATTTATCATTTTTTGTAATCAGATTGGATGGGTCGGAGAAGACCTTTAAGCATTACCAGACGCTTGATCGAGAAGCTTATGCAGGAAGTGAGATCAAACATTTTCTGGATGGGGAATTCGCCCGAATCAGCAAAAGGAAAGTAGAGAAGCATCCTAATACAGAGCAAGCCCCGACGAAGATTGGCCGATTCATAGTAGAACCGGGCTATGAGCTGGGAAGCAATCCGAACTATGCTTTGTTTAACAGGCTTCGAACCGAAGATTCGAAGGACTATTTTGCCAGCTATGCGGACGAGCTCGTTCGCATGTATATGTCCACCAATGCTGTGCGGGGAGGTGCGCTTATTATCGACCAAACTAGAGCAGAGCGGGTGAGCAGTGAGCCTTTCGTATTCGTCATGAAATGCGACTTCGAGCAAAAGATAGCGCATATCTCGGACGAGCAGTCTCTTGTTCGTCAAGTGGAAATGGCCATTAGCGCGAAAAATATCAAGTCGATTCAATTTCCGCATATGCCGGAGGAAGGCATGGTAGAGGAATGGGAGCTGAAGATTCATCAGGCATCGCATGCGCGGTACTTTGAAGACTTCCTGAAATTCGTCACATATGAAAAGTCATTGCCCGAACTTATAAATCATCAAGTTATGGATATGGTTCAGGAATATATGGTGCACAAATGGGAGGGGCAATCTTCGTCCGATCCGCAGCCACTGCCATACGAGGGGGCAGAGCCAGCGCCTGTTACAGATTCAGATTTCGATCATTTGGTTGAGCAATCGGGGCAGCCTGCTCGCTTGCAGCGATATTCGCCAGAAGAGAGAGAGCGTGAAGCCAAGGAAATCGAGCTATGGGCGTGCAGTGACAAGCGTGAGCTTCAGGAGAAATGGACTCCGGAGCAGGTAGTCGATGCCGCACAGCGTCTGACCGAAGAGAAACCGGAGCTGGAATTGAGATTTAAGCTGGATGAGACAGTCGTAAAAGCGAAGCTCACAGACTTCGGGGACAGCCTCCACATTGCCAGGCACAACGGCCGATATGTGGTGCTGATTGAGGGAGATGCGTTTGAGTTCGCTAAGGGCTTCTCGCCTATTGAGCTGCTGCAGCCTGAAGAGCTGGAGGATGTTGTCCGCAAAATAGGGGAGAAGCCAGCCCCGTCGCAACAAGACTACTAAATTGGAATTGTAAAACAGGTTTGATAGGTGGGCTCCTCATAATGAAATGCAACAGACCTGTGGTGAAGATTCATCGTTGATCCGTATAAATAGAAGCTTCCAGTTTCCACGGAATCGCTCGTGGTATTGGAGGCTTCTTCGTTTTTTTAATATTAGTCGCAGATAATGGTGGCCGCTTACATACAACCCATGCTACTACTGTCTATTTGAGCCATTTCATCGCTCAGGCATTGATTAGCCTATCTAACTATCCTCTATTTCCACATTATGAACCGATTTTCCTCAAATCCAGACCAATAACCAATAGTAACGCTTGTTATCCCAGAAAAAGCCTTCTTTTCCGCATAAATTACCTATACTCTCACGGCTAACTGAACTCCGCAGGACCTACGTAAGTAGCAGATAGCTTAACTAATCGCCCCGCTACTCGGTTGAATGTCAATTTAGAGCCCATCCTCATGCCCACCCACGCGCCAAACTGATATCTAAAGCCAAGGACCGCTGGAGTGATCTTCTCGAGAGGTTTTTACTTATTAAGCGTTAACGTTAAGCGTAGCTGTAATCCAGTAGTAATGCATGCATAGGATGCCGACGTATACGACGACGGATAAACGAAACAGCCCTTTGACTAGCAGTCCCTTTCCCGCTTTGGCAATTAGGAAGAAGAGTGACAAAGGCAGTATGATTTTGAAGGCATAAAAGCCTATATAAAGATGGTCATACAGAAAGCGCATGAGCGGATTGGCCTCCCCGATCAATTGAAGCCTAAGGCCTATGTCGGTAAGGCTGGCATCCAATATACTGGCGATCAAAATGAAAACAAGTAATATTCGGTTCAAAGGAATCACTCCTGTTCGGGTCATTGGAACTACTTAACTAGTTCTTATTATAAGGAGTCCTAGCGAAAAAAGATGCAATGCAGGTGCATTAGGCCGAAGTATTGAGCATCCTTGAGGCGATTGAGTATAAATGAGCCCTGCTTGCGGATCGAGTGTCACACTATATGAGACATAGTATTATATAGTGGAATATTCGGCTTTTAGATGATAATATGGTTATGAAAAGGAGTTTAACGCGCATGCGCCAAGATGGGTCCGGAACAAGCATGAGAAAGTTATGTTTGTGATCCATGTAAGCGGTTTCTGACAATTTGGAATTTCAATTTGGAATTTGGAGCGAAGGAGGAAGCATGGAATGAACACGAAGGGTATTGGACGGGAGACGTTCCCTCTACGCGGAAAAGATCCGATAAGACTCGCGATGCTCGGCATGGTGGACGGCAACGGTCATCCCTTTTCCTGGAGCGCCATGTTCAACGGGTACGATGCGGAACAGATGGCTTCTTGCCCGTATGCCGCCATCCCGGCATATCTGAACAAGGAACCGAAGGAGACGCTGCAGATTAAGGGCGCGCGCGTTACCCATATATGGACGGATGATCCGAAGGATGCCGAGCATGTAGCCCGCGCTTCTAATGTCCCCTATATTGTGGAGCGGCCAGAGGACGTTATCGGACAGGTCGATGCGGTCATCGTAGCAACGGACAAAGGTTATGAGCATGTCGAGCGCTGCCGGCCATTCGTCGAGGCTGGATTGCCCGTGTTCGTCGACAAGCCGCTCGTGGACAACGAGCCGGATCTGCAGACGTTCGCCCGTTGGGTGGCCGAGGGCAAGCCGATTATGTCTTCAAGCTCTATGCGCTACTGCAAGGAATACATACCGTTTCACTTGTCTACGAACAATCTGGGCTCGATTCGTTTTGCCACAATTACGACACCCAAGAGCTGGGAGCGTTACGGCATCCATGCGCTGGAAGGGATATATCCGATTCTTGGGCCAGGCTTCCAATCAGCGCGAAATACGGGCAGCCGTGATCGCAACATCGTCCACTTCAAGCATGCCTGCGGAGCGGATGTAGTTGTAGCGGCCGTGAGCGATATGTACGGCTCGTTCGGCGTCCTTCAGCTGTGCGGAACAAACGATCACGCTATGGTGTCGATGAAGGACTCGTTCTATGCCTTCAAGTCGCAGCTTCAGGCATTCGTCAATTATTTACGAACTGGCGAGAGGCCTTTTCCATTCTCGGAAACGATCGAGCTAATGAAAATGGTCATTGCCGGCATACGCAGCCGTGAAGAGGGCGGCCGAGAAGTGATGCTGGATGAGATTCGCGAGATTTGATCAAGAACTGTCAAGATGAAGGAATCGAGGAGGAGAAGTGAAATGAGGCAGACCAATCCAATTACAATGAAGCCAAGCCGCGTGCTGGAGAAAATGCGTGGGGGAGGGGTAGCGCTATGCACCAAATTGAACTTGGGGGATTCCCGGGTGGCCGAGATCGCAGGGTTGTCAGGATTTGATTGTATTTGGACGGACATGGAGCATGTGCCGAACGACTGGTCGACAATCGAGAAGCAGATTTTGGCGGCCAAAGCCTACAACATCGATATTGTCGTCCGGGTTGCGCGAGGCAGCTACAGCGATTTGGTACGACCGCTGGAGATGGATGCAACAGGCATTATGGTGCCTCACGTCATGAGCTTGGCCGATGCCCGATCAGTCGTGCACAACACGAAGTTCCACCCTCTTGGCCGCCGTCCCGTTGATGGCGGCAACGCCGATGGGGCGTTCTGCAATATCGATTTTCTCGAGTATTTGCAGCAAGCCAACGAGCAGCGGTTCAACATCCTGCAAATCGAGGATCCGGAGCCGCTTGACGAACTGGAGGACATCATCGCGCTGCCTGGACTCGATATGATCTTCTTCGGTCCCGGAGATTTCAGCCAAGGTATCGGTGCCCCAGGGCAGTTCGATCATCCAAAATTGCTCGAAACTCGAAAGCGCATTGCCAAATTGGCTGCAGCTAAAGGCAAGTTCGCGGGAACGGTCGGCGGTGTCGGCAACTGGGACGAACTTGTCGGACTCGGCTACAACTTCATCAGTGTTGGGGCGGACGTCTTGGGACTCGGCCAATATTATAGCCGGTTGGTTAGCGACATCTCGAAGCTGACGCTGACACAGCCTGGCGGCATTTACGGAGGGAGATAGCGATGAGCATCCTGGACAGCTTCTCTCTGGCAGGCAAAGTTGCTTTAGTGACGGGCGGCGCTGGCAAGTACGGCCGGCAAATCACAATGGCGCTGCACGAAGCGGGCGCTCGAACATACATCTCAAGCCGGCAAAAGGATCAGTTGCGGGCAATTGAGGGCGAGTTCCACAAGGAAGGCAGCAATATCCGCGCGCTGTACATGGACCAGGAGGACGAAGCTTCAATATTAACGCTGCGCGATGAGATTATGGCCGCCGAAGGACGCTTCGACATTCTGATCAACAATGCGGTTGCGCGGACAATGTCGGGCTGGGACGATTCGGCTGAGAAGTTCGCGAAAAGCATGTCCGCCAATGCTACCGGCATCTTCCTTGTGACCCGCGCGTTCGGCGATGTGATGGCGAAACAGGGGAGCGGATCGATCGTCAATATCGGTTCGATCCAAGGCATGATCGGGCCAGACGCATCGCTCTACGAGGGGCTTAGTTTCCATGGCTTCGTGCCGGATTACTTTTTTCATAAGGGGGGAATGATCAACTTCACCCGATTCGCTGCGAGCTATTACGGTCCGACTGGCGTGCGCTGCAACTGCATTAGCCCGGGCGGATTCTGGACAGAGAAGACACCTGATGAATTCGTGAAGCGTTACAGTGCCCGCACTTTCCTGAACCGGATGGCGAATCAATCCGATCTGATGGGAGCCATCGTCTTCCTGGCTTCCGACGCCTCCGTCTATGTAACGGGGACGAACATTCCGGTCGATGGAGGTTATACGGCGAAATAAACAACACCATGAATCACATCTCAACAGATCCATACTAGGAGGCATGCCCTGTGTTAGAAGTGACCTTAAAAGGATTGACTTTCTCCAAGCTCACGCTGGGTACGGTCCAACTCGGCATTCCTTACGGCATTGCCAATAAGAATGGCAAGCCTGACGATACGACCAGCAATGCTATACTCGAAACGGCTTTGACTGGCGGCATCAACTGCTTCGACACTGCCAACGCCTACGGGAGTTCGGAGCAGGTGCTGGGCCGTTTTTTTGAGCATCGCGATCGCCCCCTCATCGTGACCAAAATGCATTTAACGGCAGACGCTTCCGCTACACCCGCTGAAGTTGAACGCATGATGGTCGAGAAGCTGGAGTCGTCTCTATATAATTTGCGTCTTTCCAGGGTGCCTGTGATGATGCTGCATAATCCGGCAATCCTGGCCGCGCATGGATCGACGGTAACACGAGTTGCGAAGCGGTTGGTCAAGGAAGGACTTATGGACCGGATGGGTGTATCGTTCGGTGTGATGACACAGGCGGAGTTCGATGAGCAGTGGTTGACGGTGAGGGATGATGTGTACGAGGCTGTGCAGATTCCGATTAATATATTCGATACAAGCCTCATCACATTCGGTGGTATGAAGCGGTTGGAGGAAGCGGGGAAAATCGTGTTCGCCCGCAGCATTTTCCTCCAAGGTCTGCTGTTCATGGAGGAGCACGAACTGCCTGCGCACCTTCTGGATGCGGCCGAACCATTGCGTACAATGCGCACCATTGCCGCACAAGAAGGTCTGTCGGTTGCACAGCTCGCGGTGTCGTTCATCCGTGACATTCCGCAGATACACAGCATCGTGTTCGGGGCAGAGACTCCTGAACAGGTTCGTGAGAACCTCCAGTTGTTCCATGGTCCGTCTATTAGTAATACCGGAAGAGCGAGTATTCTCGCCAGTCTCGCGAACCTTCCGAAGCATATTGTGAACCCGGTTCATTGGAGGTTAGCGAATTAATAAGAGGAGTTGAAGAGGATGGGATTATCGGAAGCTCAAGTTCAATTTTATAGGGAGAACGGATACTTGGCAGGCCTACCTCCCGTGTTTACCCAAGCGAAGCTGACCGACTTGCAGCAGGGGTATAAACAGATCACTTCATTGCTTCATGATGATGAATCCCCGACGGACATTATGCAATGGCACCGAACGAGCCGATGGCTTTTTGATGTGGCTAATGAGCCTCAATTGCTTGATTACGTCGAGAGCTTGCTTGGTCCTGATTTCTACTTGTGGGGCAGTGAGTTTATAGTGAAGCCCCCCCACTCGCCGAAGACGGTCCCATGGCACCAGGATGCGTACTATTGGCCGCTCTCGCCGCACAATACGGTTACGGTGTGGATTGCGCTGTGGGACGTGGATGAAGCAAATGGCGCCATGCAGGTCATCCCGCGATCGCATAAGGCCGGTATTATCAAGCATCGCATAGCTGGTGAGGAATCGGTCTTGTCCTTCGAGCTGGAGAAAGGTCACTTCAGTACAGAGGATGCTGTGACGCTGCGCATTCCTGCAGGCGGTTTCTCCTTGCACGACGACGCGATTGTGCACGGCTCGTCCGGCAACGTCTCGGATCGTTGGAGGGTGGGGTATATTCTCCGCTATTCCGCCACCGAAGTCCGTTGTGACCTTGAGCGCAATCCGAATTTCCTGAGTTACATGGTTCGCGGTGTTGATACATTCAACCATAACCCGCAAGGGGACATTCCAACGGAGCTGTACGCACGCCCCGCAGTTTCCAAACGCATTCGCAAAACTGCAGAATGACAAGTTTAACCAACATTTGTGGCAGCAGCAAGGGTAACCGATTTTGTTTTCGGTTACCCTTAATTTGTTTTCTCGGTTGTTGCTTCAATTTTAAATGGTAAAAATCAGTTGACACATTTT